>Ga0123354_10001461_pt1 | contig 28802 bp, 22 predicted proteins | sample TergutLab28metaG_2_FD_97872 | JGI IMG/M metagenome (GOLD analysis project Ga0123354, IMG submission 97872) | Labiotermes labralis P4 segment gut microbial communities from Petit-Saut dam, French Guiana - Lab288 P4 | ecosystem: Host-associated > Arthropoda: Insects > Digestive system > Gut ... | reverse complement strand
GCCACGCGAGCCTCCCAGCCCAGGTACCCACCCTAGCGCGGTATTCTTCCAGGTAGCAACCCATCCTCTACCCTTAGTCAGGAGCTCCTATAAACACGTCCGCACTCCAAGGCAACCAGACTCGCAATGACAACCAGACTCGCAATGGCAACCAGACTCGCAATCGGCAACCAGTTGTGTATGACTATATTGTATATATTTATATTATAATTTTGTGAATATCAGCTTGGGCACAGAATTCTCTGATTAATGGGTTTAAAGTTTACGCTGCATGTCACTGAGGAGTCACATCTTCTTGCACGTGATACTGCGTTTTTGGGTGAGAGGTTTCTGATGTTTTAAATGATCATGGTGCCTCCTTGTTCATGGTCAGTCAGTTCTTGGATAGCTTGACCTTTGAAACACTTGGTGAACCACTCATTCAGGGACACACTGTCACATTCCACAAAGCTTTAATCCTGATTCAATTAAGGTTTTGCCTGGCTTGCTTCCTTCCCTCATTGCATATGTCAGGATAGTATTTTATTAGGTTACTACCATTTCATTCCTTGTCATCTGAGGCTATGCGTAGTTACTGGATAAGTTTCCATTAAATAAATGCTACTAAATCTTCCAAGCCTGCAGGCTGCCTACAGGTCTACTGGCTGAGATTTCTCTAATCCCAGTTCTACCAGAAAAATGGCAGTACAGTACTGTATAATAATCTTCGAATATGTTGACACCCTTCTCATCAGTTGGTTCTGTTTATCCTGTGCAGTTGAGAAAATGTCATTCAGTGTTGTTATCAATGTGTTATTATGCTGCTGAAAGATAAGTATTTGAAGTTAAACATTGCCATTCTGTTTTGTGCTTCTTCAAAAGGAATTTCAAACCACTGAGGTAAGTATCTGAAAACAATTGGCAGTACTTGAATTTGTACAGAACTGATATTACGAGGGTGAGTCAATAATTATCGGCAGTGTATGTTTAACATTTATTACAAAAGTTGCATAAATCTTACAAGTGCAGCATTTTTCAATATAATCCCCTTGCTTTTTGATGCATGGGGTCCATTGTCATACAGTCTTCTTTATGCCCCCAGAATGAAAAGTTTTGGGCTGTGCGACTATACATACATGCACCATTTCCTTGCTGGTTTGGCTCCTTCCTCATGCTTAATACTTGTGTGACTATATTTAAACATCTCAATCCATCATAGACACTTCCTTGTGACACAACACTGTTCCCATACTTCACTGATATCCCTTATGCATTGAAGCACCTACCACATCGTCAGCCCATAAGATATGGTTTGTGTGCTCACTGCTATTCTTTTGTGCAAATGACAGGATGGCATGAAACTCATGACAGAAATGCACTGTCAAGGTCAAACCTGCACCACAATTTTAGGAGAAAGTGAGATCATGTATATTGTGTCATGCTCAACCAGAAGTGTAACCAGTAACAAAAAATATACCTACATTGTGGATAACTAGTGACTCACCTTCATAAAATTAGATATGAGGGGTCATTGCACGTACTAAATCAAGTGCTCCCAGTAAAATTAATGGTGTCAAGGAAGGCACACTGAATATTTCATTTAACGTGCTGACTGAGGAATTCTTACTCCATTTATTTGCCTGTCTGATGCTGTATTTTGACTTTAAAGGTGTTCATTACATCACAATCCAAACAGGGAATTTCTTTAGTCACTAATAAAGAGGGGATACACACTAAAACAAAATTGATAACTATGTTAAATAAATGAAAATTGTAAATGTATTGAATAAGTTATTAGTATTGATGATGTTTAGAACTGAGTTATATAAATTGAGCTGATGAAGTTATCCTTGTATAATAAAAATGGGACAGAATTATCCTTGCATATTAATTGGGTCAAAGAAATTGTCTTTTTATGCTGTGAAGGCAGCACAGGATTTATCCTTGCATACCAATAAGGAGACAAGTTATTCTTGTATAACTCATAAGGTGACAAAATTTTATGTTACTCATACCATGAATATTCTTATATTCATTATATTGACCAACAAATGCCCTTAATGAAATACAATAAATTACAAATCATGAAACACAATTCATGATAAATACCAACCCCTACATGTTTCGGCACCTGAGTGCCATCTTCAGGGAATCTACGAACTCAAAGGATCGCAAGTTCAACACTCACTTCAAGTATTAATCACCCTCGCTGTCATCTTGAAAATATTAAAACCTTAAAATTCCATAATATATAAACTTGACAAGTATAATCCCACATTGTTGTGACACCAAAAGCAAACAATAATGAGCCTAATGATATAAACGGCTGCAAGCTTTTCCTAGAAGGGGCTCACTGTTGTATGTTTTTGGTGTCACAGCAATGTGGGCTTGTACTTGTGAACTTTATGTACTCTAGAGTATTAACATTTTAATGTTTCAAAGATGACAGCGAGGGTGTTTAATGCCTGAAGTGGAATGTTGGACTTTTCATTCCTTGTGTTCATAGATTCCCTGAAGATGGCACTCTAGTGCTAAAACATGTAGGGGTTGATACTTGTAAATTGTGGTTTGTGATTTATTGTATTTTATTAGGTGCATTTGTTGTTTAATATATTGAAGGTGACAGAAGTTGTCATTTTATGCTAACAAGGTAACTGAAATTTCCTTGTATACAAATAGGTGTCAGAAGATATCTTGGTATACTAAAAAGGTGACTAAGCATTTATACTTTTATACCAGTAAGGGGAGTGTGAAGTTAGCCTTCTCTACTAATAAGGTGACAGGAACAAGGTTACAGGTTATCCTTGTATACTAATAAGATGACATGAGTTGCAAGATCTGAGGTTCTCACAGAAGTGTTGAGTCTTCATTGAATAAATTATCCTTCTATATGAATCATGTGACTGAGAGGTTATACTTTTATACCAATAAAGACCCAAAGATCGAGAAGTTACTGAATGAATGCATTTTATTGACATTTTATAACTGGTCTTACTGTTCTGAGCAATGCATGTGGATCCAAGGATAGTTTATTTGCCTCTTCAAGAAGGCCGAAGAGTTTAGAATAGTATACAAATGGTGCTATATCATGGTTACCTCAGATGTGGGTCCTATCACAGAAAAATAGCTTAATTTAGCTACTCACATGCAGCTCTGATTTAACATCCAGAATATGAATTGGAATAGTTGTTGTGTTTTCTCGTTGCTGGAGTTCCAGTTGTTATTTTATCTTTGTTAGATCTGTGTTGTATGAGCTGAAGTCTTATGAGTCAGCGATTGCACTGACACCAATCCAGTTGCCACCACGCAGTAAAGTGATGGAGGTTGCTGTCAGCAGTACACACATCATTGCTGTGACTACAGGTGGCGTAGTCCTTATTTACATGACACTTCTCACAGGACTTAAAAGCCTCAAAGTCTGTGCAGGAAAGTTTAGGCAAATATCCCTTAGGGAGATGCAGAGTGGACAAATGTTAAAAGGCATACAGGAAACTGTAGTGTAACTAGAGGCCGAATAATTAGGTTTGAACAGAATGTTTGTGGAAGGTGCTCACACCTGAGCTAAAACGAACTCTTGTGGTAGTGATTACTTTGATGGCTTTTAAGGGACATGTCAACACATAGGACATATGTAAATCTTTCAACACAAGAGTCCCACGAAATGTCCTAGTGTAAGAGGGAACTTACACTTCACTCATTACATGCACAATACCATTTGCACTTTCAGACACTGCTGACTTATTTTCTGTTGGGTATTTCCATCGCACAGCAAATTTTAATTCACTGTATGTATGTTTTCAAGTTACTTTTTAATTGTCTGTACTAATAACAAATCTGACTCACATAATTTTAGCATTTTGTTTTTCTGGAGTCCCCAGTGTTTGTTAGAGGATGGTTAAATTCCTTTGATAGGGTAAGGACATCACAGGCAAATTGAAATCACTTTTTTCCAACATTTACCTAAAATGAGAGGTGTTAATGGACTTAGAAAATTTAATGGAACAACTCCATTTAAGATATGCAGCCTTAGGAATTAACTCGGATACACTAAATATGGAGCTTGAGTCCTCAGACGTGCAGTGCACTGCTGTGTTCAATCAGTATTATAGTGTACTGTGTGGTATGTAGCACACGCGGGAAGAATGCACGATACATAAAGTTTTGATCACATATTCTTGAGGGATGAGGCCACTTGGCAGATCTAGGTGTAAATCGGGGGACATTCTTCAGTTGCAGGTAGGGCATGAGAGTAAGGACTGGATCCATGAACCAAGATAAGGTCCAATGGCATGATATTGTGGACATGGTAGTGACCCTGAGCTACATGGACATTGAATTGCTTTTTGGAATATTGGGAGTTCTACAGACCAATCAGTGGGGTACACGTTGGTGCAGTTGGTTGAGACATTGCACTACAAGCCACATGACTGTGCGTTCAATTCCAGATGGGATCATAGATATTTTTCAATGACTTATTTCTTCCAGCCACACTATGGTCCTGGGATTGACTCAGCCCCCAGAAGAAATAAGTGCCCAGTGTATCTCCTAGGGGTAAAGGCAACCAGTGCATAGGGCTGATGAACTTACCACCCTCATGTGCCGATTGTATAGAAATTCTGGGAGCCTCAACCTCCTGGAGCCCTAAGGATCTTTCCAGGCCTGTGCAGGGGTTGCATTGCATTACATGATCATTACTGTTCCTACTTCACAGTTCTGTAGTGATAATGCATGGTATAACATAATCAGGGATGAGAGAAGAGAGGGTGCTGTTGATGCCAGGTGACTGTGAGTTCATCTGTGTGGAATCACTCTTGCACTAGCGAGCTTTCAGGCAACAAGTTTTGTGCCCTCTCATGATGATATCTTTGAGAGGTTGGAATTCAAACAGGTAATATGTGGTATCTGTTTGCTCTATGGGACATGATTTGTTGTCCAGAGGAGTACATAGTCAAATACTGGTAATTTAATTTTGGTCTTTTAAAGTTTAGGGATAGCATATGAGTGTTGTGATGCTGATTTGAGTTGTACTCTAGCAGCCTTATAAGACTGGCTAAGTTTTTATGTTTTGGAATCCTTAAATGTCAGATTACATTATTTTGTTTTATGTGTTGAAATATTATAGTCATCATTTTATATGTTTTACAATATGTTTATCTGAACAACTTTTGTTGTGTATTATAACCTGTTACATGGCATGGGGTGTGGTTGGAATTTGTTTTCCCACACACCAAATGGCCATTATGAAATTGGTAACCCACATCTCCTTGATGGGCTGGTTGGATGATTGGTTCCATAAAAGGCAGGAATTTTCTTGACTGGCTAAGTGGTTATTAAGTTTGTAAAAGTACTTAGCTGCATGAAGTCAGTGAAATAGTGTTGAAAATGTGTGTGTTTACAGAGATGCTAGTGTACAGTTGGGGTGAGGGGAAGAGAGGCCAGCTGGGGCATGGTGAGACAGAAGCCTGGCGACAGCACCCTGAAGTTGTGGAGGCTCTAAGGGGGAAGAGTATCAACAGGTAAGTCAGAGTGGGTCCAAAATATGTGTGAGTAAATTAGGTGAGAATATGAGATATGATCTATCACTGACACACAAGAAGGAACCTGGTATTCTAGTCTAGGGCACTGGACTCAGATACAGGAGGTATCAGGTTTAAAATGGTTGGATTCATTCAGTTGCTTAACATAAACTCCAGCATGGACAAAGCAGAATTAGTTGGAGCCCTGTCACGATGCAGAAACATGTTTCCATTGTACCATTTCTCAGGGTGATGGAAAGCATGATCCTCAGGCTTGTCACTCTGGGGCAGACCTGGATTCTGATGTGTGTGATTTAATTGTTCATAAAAGTAATATTCATCTGATGGAATCATGCATATCAAGACTGCTTCTTGTTTGTGTGTTTTCTACACATACACATGCGTAAACAATTATCTCTTAGCATGTGTAACAAGGAAGAGACAAACTTTAATACTGATTGTTCTGTTTGTTGATTCATTCAGTTTATAGGTTGCTCTAAACTTCACCACTTTCAATGCATACCCAGAAAATGTCAGTAGTTGGATGTGAATTGATGGTTTCTTAACTGTAAGGGTAAAGCTTATCATAGTCTTAGTTATTTGTTTTTCATTTACATGGTTTTGGTTATGATGTTTTTGTTGTGTAAGTACTGGGAAGATGTCTAAAATACTGACATTAACAGTGTTCTCTTTTAAGCCAGTTTTATGCTGTTCACAAGGGGCATAAAATACTACCATTAACAAATGGCCCATCTAGATTAACAAAAAAACATTGGAAAACTTCCATGCATTGCATTTGTTTCCGAACTTGTTCATTTTTGAAAGTAATAAGACAACTACACCATGGAGAGACTGCTTCGCAAAAATGGTATTCTTCTTCATGTTAGGGTAATAAAATCGACAAGGATGAATTGGGGAATTTCATGGAAGACAGAAGAAATCATACAAATTTTAATGAGATAGCCTGCAAGAAAGAGACCATTTTGGAGATTTAGATTTAGGTGAAGAGTAATATTAACCCATTGCCTGACTTTGATGAACATTACTGACATGTGTTGTGTTTAGTGCCAAGTGACTGACTAGCATAGTTTGCATTGTTACTTGAAGGCAGTGTGCATGTTGTGTTTAGTATTGATTGTCAAAAAAGATGTTATACAGTTACAGAATATTTTTTTAGGTGTGTTTGCAAAATTACAAAAAACGACTATTAGCTTTGTCATGTCTGTCTGCAACAACTCAGCTCCCACAGAATGGATTTTCATGAAATTTGATATTTGAGTATTTTTCGAAAATCTGTCGAGAAAATTAATGCTTCATTGAAATCTGACAAGAATAGCGGGTAATTTACATGAAGACCTATGTACATTTGTGATAATTTCTCATAGAATTCTTCTTAGAATGAGATGTGTTTCAAACAAAAATTGTAGAGAAAATCAAAACACATATATTTTGTTCAGTAGCTTTCTTTTCCAAATATTTTGCGGTTTATGAAGTAGTGTGGAAAAAAATGTCATACAGACCACAGGTGACAATATAATATAATGGTTATGTGAACACACCTCAGTGTTACATTATGCATACATTGCCTGTCTTGTTTGCACATAATAATGAGCAAGTGAGTTGATGTGGATTTAAATTTAGTATGAGGGTTATGGTCTGGATGCACCTGGCTCAGAATACAGTCAAATGGTAAGGTGTTCTATCTACAGTTGTGAATTGTCATGTTCCATAAATTTCAGGGAGTTCTTTTCCAGCCAGTTGGCCAGCATCTTCTGTAGAAGGGCTCTGCTTTATGAAGTTACATAGTTAGAAATTTTCCCGCTAAGCTGCAGGGTCTGTCACAGCTTCTTTGGAAAATGATGAGCTGTGATGGGTGGAGTTTTGCTAGGCCTTCGTAGTTAAATGAAATGGTGGTGTTTGTGTTTCTCTGCATCATCACAGCTGATGTACTCTGTTGTACTATATTATACTACTCTCATGTGGTAGAGGGCTGTCATGGCAAGCAAGCTGTAGGCATTGATATTGCCAGAGGTGGAACAGAATATATTCAGAGGCACAATAGGCTGTGGAATAAGTTGTGCAAAATACAAAACACATGGAAATATTACAATACAAAATATTTTAAGGATTTCATATAAAGTATTCAAATGTTACACTGAATCTGTTATATGCAGCAGCTAAGATGATTATGAGTCATATTGAGACATTAGAAATGCATCAACAGAGTGAAAGCAGTATGTATTCGAGTATGTTCTTATACTGCTTTAAACTGAGTCTTCTCACCCTTCAGCCTTTTTAGTCTGTGTGTTACAGTCATGAAAATATTTCACAAAACACGAAAGGATTGCAGTTCTGTGAAGGTGGTGCTTATTCCTTTCACTAATACTGTATGTAGATGAATCTGCTTGAAATTAAGATTACTTTGTTATTTGTAAGTTCATTAGTGGCCATATGTACGCACGTGGAAGAGATAAAGTATCTGATCTTTTAAACAGGCATCTGTTGTGCTGTGCACCCATTACACCTCTTGTTTCCCTTTCCCTTGAGTCAAGGATTAGGTCATGAGTCTGGAGGACATGGAAGGTAAGCTGGATGCTGACGTATAATGGAGGTCACCAGATGAAAAATCAGAACAAGGAGACTGATATCGTCATTGCATCAGCCCCCCACTTCCTTCCACATTAAATCATAGGATATGTAGCTTAACTCATGCGGGTTGTGACACATATTTAGAAAGTATGTAATCCTTGATCAATAGGTATCGAGATTTAGGGTATCCTGTATAAAGATGTCTAAATTCAGCCATTCAGAGGATTCAGTTGCTATCATTGCTAGAGATAAAAGCTGTCTTACTTCTATGAAAATACTAATTTTCAGACTTCTGCTGGGTGAGTACTGCCTCATTCTGTACTGATATGAACTGCCAACAAGAGTCAGATTGTAAACTGTCATTGCAGGGAAAGATCAAGGGTCTTATTTATCTTGTGTTGTGAGATAACTGTTTAATTTGATTACTTGCATTGATTGTTTTATAAACTAATTCAAATAAACATATTTATATAGCCGAGTTAAGGGTTGTTAGTAACAGCAGAGCCTAACATCCTAACAGATTCCTCCCCATCTTCCTGAGACAATCTGGTCTGGACATAACACATCTACATGACTATCTAGGTTTTGCAGCAACCATAATCATGTGATTTGACATACTGTGTGGCTTTGATATTGGTTATACATATCACCTCAAGCCTTTTATCATTGTAAATGTTTTATGATGATACAGATGATGATCCTATAGGACTGAAGTTTATCAGTCAAGAACATATCTTACTTGTGATGAAAAACTTTAGTTGGTGAGTGTACGTATATTTGTACAACCAATCATAATCCTAAAAATCTTCCATTGTAGAGTAAATATCTTTTTATTAATTGACAGATTTCCTTCCCCCACAACAAAAATTATATCACATTTTATTGCAGAATGAAAATAGTTACAGTTGCTTAACTCTGATACTTTCCTCTGGTGGCAGAGTGGGGGCTGGCGATGGCTACAGTGTATTTGTCAGTGACTCAGGAATGATGATGTCATGTGGTGATGGCACATTCGGCTGTCTTGGTCACTGTGACTGGAACAACTGCATTCGCCCTCGTCTTATTGGTGAGTGTACCCTCTTGGAATGTTGAGTGTACCTCACAGTTAATGATATAGTGGAAGGAAAGGAGAAAATTTTCGGATTCTGTGGTATGAATTAGTTTCATCACATAACAGAAGGGAAATGCATACCAAGGCCTTGTGGGGAAAACTGAATGAATGAACGTATTTTCTTTTACTAAACCAATTAAATGTTTGTATAACATACATAATAGTGCAGTCTTTTATCACTGCTACATATTTTGGTACTACTGTGCCCTCTGCAGGGAGTTCTTACACCAAGTTTTAAAATTAGCTAATATAAGGGTCCCATCCCTAGGGTTACAGGGGGGCTAGATAGGAGTCCAAAGCCATGGTGAAGGCAACCTATCTAGGGGAGCAAACCTGATACAAACCCTGGCCCTCCAGGTTGGGGGTTTTGCATGAGGCCAGCCACCTCTCCAAGGTTAAAAATTTGTGCTAAAAATCTCAACAGAGGATTGCCAGACTGCTTAATGGATGTAGACAAAGGGGAGTAAGAAACTGAAAATAGAGAATTGGATTAGCTGCATCCAAGATCATAATAAGTGGAAATCATATGTTGAGAAGACCAAAACATTCAAAGATTGAAGTTGTACCATCTAAAGAAGAAGAATAAGAAGTATTTTGCAGTGAAGTTCAATTTGCCAGGTGATGCACAAACTGTAGAGTACATATGCACCACTTGGCAAATTTAACTTGCCAGCAAAATACTACATATACAAATATTATGACAGTAGTCTATCATATTTTAGCTAGTTTTAAAACTTTGTGTAAGAACTACCTGAAGATGGCACAGTAGTGCCAAAACATGTTGGATTAATAAAAGACTATATTATTATGTATAATGTATGTGCATTTAGTTGGTTTGGTAAGAGAAAATAAGTTGATTAAAATTCACAGAATAATCAATTTCAAAACTGATGGAAGGAAACCACTTGGAAGACCTAAGCGTAGAAGGGATGATGATATTAAAATTAACCTTAAAGAACTAAGTTATGAGGACATGGACTGGATAATCTGTAACAGGGACAAGTGGTACTGTCTGTTGACTATCATCATGAACCTCTGGGTTCCATGAACTGTGGGGAGTTTCTTGACTTGCTGAGGACCTGTTAGCTTCTCAAGGATTCCGCTCCATGGAGTTAGTTACCTACAGTTAACTAATGATTAATGGATTACTTTGTGTTCTGATATGAAATATGTATACTTCAATAAATGTCATAATTTTGTCATGATGTTTATTTATTGCAGGTACAAATTTATTGTTCCAAAACTGATAAAATTGCACTTAACCACATGGCACAGGGGTATGAATTAGCATTCTTGTGTTTCATTAAACATTTATTTTATTTGAAACATTTATTTGGATAAAACATATCGATCTTGATGACATCTACTGTATTTGCTGGAGTATAAGATGACCTTGCATGCAAAATGATCCCTTTCACATCCTCCAGTTTCCAGGAAAATATTTGGACATAATGTGCTTCATCACATTTTTCATGATGAAGTGTGAAGTAGTTCTTTTCATACATACAAGTAAATACGGTGTATTTTATATAGTGCACCAGTGTTCTTCATAAGCCTTTGCTGAGAAAACTGATCAGTTGGATTTGAACTTCATATAAATTATAGTGGTGCGAGACTGTCATGAAATGAAACTATTTGTGACAAGTTTCTATGTAGAATTGACAATACAGAATTTTACCAAATTACAGGGTACATCAAGAGTAACTTTACAATTCTGGAATCCTGTAACTGTTCTCCAGAGTAAGTGAGTAGGGAATGGGAAAAATAGATATATTTGAACTTACAGTGTTCTTGCATCTGTTGCCAGTGCCTAAATATACCAACTCCAGTGCTTCTTCAGGAACAATGAATGTGACACCTTACTGTGGTGCAAACAATTTCAGTCCATGTTTTAGTCAAAAAGAAACAAAGTCTTTCATTCAAGCAGAATGTTGGCACAGATTTTAGCTTAAAACGTTCTAGCAGACATTCTATCTACCAAAGGCATGGCAACATACTGGGATCATCTACAAACGGCATGGAAACTTGTGACTGGGTATTTTGTGAAGCGTGGCAGGAAAAATGCCAGGCCAACCATGATCAGGGATGTGACTGCTCATTTGCCTAGAAATGTATGTACAGTGATCCTTAAAACTGCCTAATATGAATTAAAATTGAAATAGCTTGACAGTATTTATTGAAGTTTTCTGACATAAAGTTTGATGAAAATCTGTCCACTGGTGCTCAAATTTTTTATGAAGTGAGAGACAGAAAGAGGGAGAGAGAGTGTTATTAATGGGCACTGTGCATGGATGTGAATGTGTTTAAAAAATAATTTGGGTAACTAAAGAAGAACTGAATGTACAAAAGTCTGAGAGGTGATGCTTGGAATTCTGGTATGCGGTTAGCATTGTTTGGAAGCAAACTTTTGCCTTCATATTCAAGATAGGAAATGTTAGTTGTGTTAACTGTACCTGCAGTGTTTAGAAATAGGCAGTTAAGTCTAATTGTGCAGAGGTTGTGGTGATGACAGTACACGTACTGTGGGCATTTGTTGAAATTCCTGCATGTGTATATACACATTTAGGATTTGTAAGATATACTGGAAGCATGTTTCATTATGTTGTCTATAAAACATAGAATGAAATAATAATGCATGCTTCTGTACATTGCAGCACAGGTTGAGCCATATGCCATTCTACTGAGAAATAATTTGTACAACTTAATTTTTGAAGTAAGATTCGCCCGTTGTTACTTTATTAACACTGTACTTGCATGACACTACAGTCGAATCATTTCAACCAATACCAGAATAATGAATTTCAGTAAAATGACTTGCTTCCTGGGCCAAAAAAAATTTACCATAGTATATATATATTTATATAAAAATGTTTTGCTTTAACTAATACCACTGTAATACAGATATTGGCTTAGGGCAATAAAATTCAACAATATGACACACACTTTATGCACTCTGTTACTTCATGTGTGAGGCGAGGGATGAGGTAAGGGAGATGCAAGAATCCTAAATGTATGCCTATTACAGAGGACTACAAAGAATAGCTGTAGTGACAGTGTTTTGTAGAAGTAATCCTGTGAAGAACACTGTAAGATAGAAGCTCACCCCCCACCTCAACCACAACACAAGCCAAGTAACACATTCAGACAGCAGCACTTATTAAATCTCGTTTACTTTGCTTTATCACCTGAATTTTCAATGTTGATTGTGTGCCTAAGCATGACCAACATTGAAAATTGAGGTTGTAGTTAGACATGACCAGTCAGCAAGTGTATAGATTTGACTCAAGTGTCAGTGTGGCATTTGTGCTGGTCAGTCTGAGTTGAAATTGATCACTCAGCATATTTATTCAATTTATGTAGAAAGACTGTTTTTGCATTTACTTCAGTCGTTGCTACATGGCTGAAACATCTGAATTCTCAACTATTTTAAAGATTGTCACATGGTGTACTGTATTTATCTAGTTAGTGTTTGTCACACTTTCTGCAAATCAGTCAAAATGACAGGTGACTGTGCAGACACAGCTTCTTCTCCTCCTCCCCCTCCACCCCTCCTTTGGCAGTCTATTGGGTTTGCTGCATGTCCCTTTATAGTTGAGCTGCCGTACTGTTTGGTACTGAGTTCTGAGGTTAAAGCACTAGCATAGTACATGCCAGTAGCAACAGGAAAGACATTTACTCACACATTAATCATGCTGTGTGATTTTCTGGTGGGAAAGATGGATGTGGCTGTGTTTCAGTGTAACTGAGTTCAATGGAGTTTTCAGACATAATTCTGATTATTGTGTGCTCTGTGCCAGTAAAGTCACTGTGTTCTCACACCATCTGTTAACAGTAACTGTTTTCAAACAATATGGTATGCCATGCCTACCCATTTCATTACTGATAAAATTTGTTCCTAATGCATGCCTACCAGACATTTTCCAAGCTGCCATCACCACAAAGAGAACTCCATGGTGTTTCAAGAATGTGCATTATCAACCTTGTGAGTATCACTACAATGTAAAAGCATGGATGATGGATGAAGTGTTCAAAGAGTGCATTCTATCATTGGAATGTTGAATGAAGGCCGGGAAGTAGCAAAGTCTGCTTACAGTTGACAACTGTTTGGTGCATAAGAATGTGCCAAGACATGTTGAGAATGTTAAAGCTGTGCTTCTGTTGCTTGACCATACTCCATTTTGCAGCTTCTGCATCAGGAGATAATCAAGATGCAAACATAAGTATTGTGCAGGCTATACAGATATTCTTTGTGGCTTGGAAGACATTAGGTACTGCTGTAATTGTCAACTGCCTTCACAAAGCTGTAACCTTGCCACAAGATGAATGCAAAAGTGAAATTGAAAGTGACAGTGATGTCAGTGTGGTGAAAAATTGGGCAGAATTTATGAAAAAATTGTACAATATTGAGGAGCTCACAGAGGATGAAATTTGTTTTAATGTTGATGGAAAGAAACAGGGCATCTTGTGATGACATGAAACCAGAGTATGATGAAGAAGACAACACTGATGTTGATAATGTCATTACCATTATGGAAACTTCCCTTATGGTGCAAAGTCTTTGACTGTTCTTATTGTCAAAGAATGATGTAATGGACACTGCAATAGAGGGCAATGAAATTTCCAGGAATTTACCAAGAAATCAGTATTAAAACAGGCTGCACAGAAAAAACTTACCAACTTTCGTTTTATGAAGTTAACATGGTAACATGCACGTTATGAACAACATATAATTTGCAAATGTTGAACAGACAAAAGCTGTTCACAACTACAAAAACACAAAAGGAGGAACAGAATGTGGTGTGGTATTTTATGTTTGGGTTGGTATTATTTCTTCAATAATACTTGTTGCCAAATTTCCACTCACATTTACTGTAATAACCAATCTACAGGAACAGCTGTTTAGGTTGTACAAATACTTGTAATGCTGCTCCAGTTGTGCATGTAGTGTGTAGACTGCTGTGCTGTAATGTGGAATGTGCTGAGGTGCTGACAACATAGCATATTTACTGCCTCGAATGAAACCTGGGTACGGTTGCAATCCTTTTATCCAATGTACCTGTGTAGGTGGCTGCTCTGTGATTGTCGGGTGGGCAAAGCATGTTACTGTGGTGGGGCAAATGACTACCTGTGTACTGCCAGTCGATATGCAGCACAGTCATGTAGAAGGGCCGTGTATGACTACAGTGCTTCTCTGGTTGCTAGAGCTGGTGTGAGGTGCACCACTCATGTTGGGGCACACAAGAGGGCCATTTCTGACTACAGTGCAAAGTTCCCATGCTAAATTGGCATGTTGGCTTATATACCCTTGTTATAATGACTCCCTGAGGATGGCATCTTGGTGCTGAAACATGTAGAAGTTGATAGGTAGTGTATCATGGAGTTGAATGATATATTAATTCACGTGGTAAGTTTGCCTCAGTTTCCTGTTTTTAGAAGTAAATAACTACCATTCCAAAATGTTTAGTGTGTCTGAACATAACGACATTTCATTATAATGAATATGTTTTTGTCTCCTGCATGATAGTATTATACCAAGATTTCTGTTAGTTTATGACAAGTTAAATGACTTGTACTGATAATATTTAGTTCTGTTCAGTTCATGTCTCTGTGCCTTTACAGTGGACTAACTTTTTAAACAGCAGTATTTATGAAACTGTATGTAATATGTCTACTCTTTGTGTCTGCAATAAATGAACATCATGATGGGATAGAAACTAATGCAAAATTGATTAGCATACCCATGTTTAGTCTGTGACTAAAATACACATTTCTTTAATATTGGTATCCATAACTTCCACAGAGAAACTGCTGAGTGTAGATGTGGTGTTGATGGGCTGCGGTCCACATCATGTTGCAGTACTGAGTCGAGATGGAGAAATGTACACTTGGGGAAGAGGTGATGGAGGCCGTCTTGGGCTGGGGCACGAGGAGGACTGGTATTTAGTAGAGACTAGACTGAATACGATCAACAGGCTACTTAATGACACTATATAAACTAACTCATGTTGTGTGGCACATTGACTGATTATCACGTCATTTATTTTGTTTATTTGTGCCAGTGTATATTGACCGTTTTTGGGGGCCTGGCATGGCCTTTGAGTGAGGGAGTCCTGCAAGATTATGTCTCAAATGCCCACACCCTCTTTTCCTAGTCTCTGCCAGCCTGAAGTGCATCGTACTAAATTACTTTGTTTTATAAATTCATTACTGCTTAGAAACTCAATGTTCTTTAATTGATATTGATAGGTACATGAAGTAATCACGTTAAGAGGTTAAAAAAATGTACAAATATAAAAGTTACAAATTATTAGGAATAAAATATAGCCAGAAAATTAACTGTAACTTTAATGGTATTTAATCAGGCTTGGATTACCTGAAGGAACAGTGGGGCCTAGGAATGGCTGAGCCTATTCATACCATTGTGCCATTCCCTCATATTGATATCTGTCAGCACAAAAACCAAATATAACCAAAATTTAAAGACTAAACTTGAAATAACTTGACTGAAGAATGCTGGTAGTATTGTTTCCACTCTACCATATTGAAAAGCGATATTGCTATACCTCTGCTAAGAGAGCCTGTTTCTTGATAATGGTGTGTGCCGTGCGAAGGTCAGTTTGGCCTTTGTGCTTATCACATGGGAATGGTAAATTCTGATTACCTTTGTCATACATGATTTGTGCTTGTGTTTTATATTGAGAATAACAGTTTATTGTCTGGTAATAGGTAACTGCAAGGTTTCTATTACTCTGGGACTGACAATCACAGTTTAACTTTGAGGAAATTGCATTGTATTGAAAAGCGCAATGCCTGGCCAGTTGGACCATGCAGGAATACTTCTGCAATAAGCAGTGCACAGGCAGTGAAAGTTAATTTAAGAGCTGGTTTAAGGTCATGATGAGTGAAGAATTAGAATGGCATGAATTCTAAGCAGAATGCAATATCTGAGGTTTGCACAGGAGTAATGTGGAAGATTTGGTTGTCTGGGGTATGACACTCTTTCACTGGGCAAGTAGTTCCTGAAGTTGTGAAGGTTTGTGCTGCCTGACGATTGTCATCCCACTGTGCTGTTATTGTCATTTGATACAAACCCAAGTTTAGTCTAAACACACCTCTTATTTTATTTTAGTTGTTAAGCTACGTGTTTTGATCGTATACATGAATCATGAGGCTTCATATAAAAACAATATGTAAACCATATATTACGGTAACATATTGTTTGTATATGAAGCCTGATGATGAATCTGGTTATTCCTGCACTATATATCACATGTCCTTGTGATTGTGTTCCTAATTGTCATTGTTCATTTTAGTGCATCTACTTGCAGATTATGTTTAATGTCTTGGTTTTGAATTTTATTCCTTCTGGTTTATTTCTAAATACTCCATTAATCTTTATATCTACTATATTAGATTTGAGGTTTTCACAGCAGTGACAATATATTTTGTGATCTTTTGGTTATGACATCATGTAGTTTTGATGGCTACCAATTTTTAAGAAGAATCAACTGATTCCCTCTTCAACATATTATGGAAGCAGCAGATCCTGCAATACGTTCGCAACCACCCACAAGAGTGTGTAGTGTTGCTTCAGTTTTCAACATAGGATGGAAGCAGTAGTTCTTGCAGTATGTTGTAACCACCCAGAAGACTATGGGGTGCTGTAACCAAAAGCAACATTATGAGAATTTATTGTATATCTGCATGGCAACTCTTATTTTTTGTGCCCACTTACTGAGATATTGCATTGAAAATATTTCATTAGTGCTTGCCCCTACACTATTGCATTCTAATTTGACACCTATGATCATCATCAGATCTGATTTTATGCTTAATAACTTCTTTAGTTGGTAGACTGTTGTTAAGGAATTTGGTACTGCAGCAAACCATGTTCCATGTGTTACAGTTGTACTCCCATGAAGGTGACTCTACCCAATGAGTGTGTGGTGTGCACTTTGCGGTGTGGAGGAGATGGTACTGCTGTCATTACAACAGATGGGGTGATGATGGCCTGTGGTCGTAACTCATTCAATAAACTAGGGCTGGCAGACACAAATCGAGGATTTTTCCCTCTTAGATTGAAAGTGAGTTTTGTAGTTTCTTTTTAGCGTTGCTAAGGGAGCCAGAGTATCATAATTCATAAAATGACTGGATGACTATAGAGCTTGCAATACTTGTGCATTCTGTGTCACTGTGGTATAACAAATTACAATGTGCATACACCAACTGTAGATTTGTAGCTCTTGTTGTGTTTAGGTTGGATGGATATGTTTTCGCTTGAGCACTAATTTTTTCTTTGTCAACATGCCTTGTTCCAGACAGAGGACAGGTTCACTATACCTTTATCATTAGAACTGTAAATAGCCTGAGGAAAAAGAATTGCAAGTACAGTCAGTGCCAAGCATTTTGGAAAAAGTTGCATGTAGTTAAGGTTATGACGAGAGTGCTGAAAAAGGCCCCTGCTTTTGCAAGACTGTTCCATATATCAGCATAAGTAAATTTATAGCAATGATTGTCTCTCTTACTGTGACACTCTTCTCATTATGAGCCATATTATTCTGTTTCATATACACTAGCAGTGCAGTATTGGCGTACGGTATGTACAGAAAGCTGTATTGAAAACTTTACCCAGTAATAAAGCAAGCTTAACAGCCTTATATTTCCTCATGTAATACATATAATATAACTTACTGCATGTTACAGTATATGTTTGAACTGACCTCCTTCAACTCTCAGACATGCTTGATACCTGGTGAATAGATTGTTGAATATTATTTGAAGTTCATATATAGAAACTGCTTATACTGCATGGCAAGTTGAATGGATGCTGCATAATTCACACACTGCTGATCTTGTCCCTCTGTGTAGGTACACTGCATCATATCACATCTTAGTCTTACAGTCCAGTTTAATTTGTTCTCTGTAAAAGAAGTGTGCAGCACAGTGTAATGTATGTATGCTTTAATGAAGGCACGAAACACCATCAAACACCAACTAGTGTATAGCATGTATGTTACCTTAATAAAATATATAATATATACTAGTTGTATGTTGACAAAGTTTCATTTCTTTATTATTGTGATCAACACAACAGGATGATAAACATTTTTTTTAAAAATATGTAGTGCAGTTTAATACAGGTGATCTTCAGTATGGAAACCTATACAAGGAAGAAATCTTATGAACAATATCATAGGATATTTAGAATATGGTTGTCTGGTGTTTTAGTTCCTTAAAAATGAGGCATGTCTGAGAGTTGACGGAGGTCATTTCCAGTATCTACTCCAATTTATGGTGCATTACATACATTATATGCAGATGCATAAGCTTGCCATGCATCTGGAATTGATTTTCAGTTGAAATCTTTTCACTTAAAACTCCATTTTAAAAAATAAACAGAAACCCCGGTTGGTCATATGTAATAACTTTGCTCTTAGTGCAAGATAACATGACAGTTGTAAATTGAGTTTTTAAATACTCATGTTGATATATAGTTTTACACAAAGTAGTGTGATATTTGGCATGTGTTTTCATTATATGTCTGATTTGTAGCCAAAAGTGCCAGAGATGGTGATAAATAAGTATGACAGATTGAGCCTGTGTCTTAGGCGACTGGCTGAAGAGACTAACACAAGGATTTTGGATTGGAAAAACTGATGTGTTAATCTGATTAGTGTTAAAAATCACTGCATATTTCTGTTCTATGAAGGTTATATGATGATCTGTAACAGGATTTTGTGTAATATTAAGGCATCACTCTCCACCATGTCATAGTCAGGTTTGTGTGCACTGCCAGTATAGCTACTGGCAGTGTCTTCCTTGCTGACAGGTCAAAGGGTGGTCCTTAGATAAAGGGCAACACTTAGCAGGTCTAGAGGCAGTCAGGTGGCAACCCTGCCACTAGACTTACCCTGTGCAATGCTTGTTATGCAGCATGGGGAACATTTTACTTTCTGACTGTTTTATCAAATTGGAATGGCTGACACACTGTTGCTGCTGCTGATCATGATGATGGCATTTTTTGGAGAAAGTATTAAGTATATTTCTGACCAGTTACAAAGTCATGAACTACCATTGATGCTAGGAGAGTGTTTTTACTTAGCAAAACTAGAGTTATCAGTAATGCATATATTATCAGCAAATTTCTGGATGCTGATGTGCAATCTAGAAGTGTATTACTAGTAATAAGGAAGAAACAGCACAAGATAATTAGTGGTTGGTTTCTGAAATACATTCATATACATTGAGGATTCAGGTCTTCTGGGACAGGCTGCTGTGTCAGCTAAGTGGTTCTTGACATTTCAACGGATTACATTGCCTGAATCTTCAAATGTAATCAGTCCATTGACATCAGGAACCACTCACATGATCATAGAGCATTACATCCCAAGAGACTTGACTTCTTAGCAGCCTAGCTGTGAGAACCTCAAATCTTTCATTGCGTTTACTTCTGTACAGGGTGAAATTGAGAAAGCATTGACACTGACCAGAGTAAAGGGAATTTGTTACAAAGTTGTTGATGTTTCACTGGGACCCACCCACACTGCTGTACTGACCGAGAGTGGTCATGTTGTTACGCTTGGGCGTAATGCAGAAGGTCAGCTGGGAAGAGGGCACTTGAGGTCATCGTCATCTGGTCCGCGTATGGTGAAGTCTATGGCCGATCGGATTGCTACTGTAAGTAGTAGTTTGAAGTGCAAGCCAAGTGGATTTAGTACTTGGAAAAGGGAACAGACTCATTGGCTGAAAAGCATTCCTTTTCCCTTGCTAACTGCTTGATGGAGAGGTCTTTAAGGAGGTCATCCTCTTGTGTTAGTTAACCAATCAAACATTAAATAAAGTCTCTCAATCACGAACTATTTATTGTGAGTAAATATTATTACCAACACGAGTTTGCTACATGCTTCAGCCCCAACAAGAGCCATCCTCAGGTGAAACAACACATTTTTTTTATAGTTGGATGGAGAGAAATGAAGCTTCACTATTTCATGCATTGGTACTTACAGTGAGGATGTTAAAAATAATATGTTCTCTGAACAGAATATGTAGTCAACAAATGAGGATTTCATGTACCATAGGATTTGAAATAGGTGTTGTGAAGTAGGCTAAAGAGCTAATAGGGTAGCTGAAAGGCATTTTGGTGCACTTCCAACAGAGTAAATTGTATGTGCATGGGGAAGGGAAGAGGAAGAGTTAAAGGGGGTAAGAGAAGAAGGAATGCTGATTTCAGAAACATATTGTAGATGGCCTGATGTAGAAGCAGAGCTGAAATAGTGGATAACATACCACAGAAACGGTGGAATTTTTATGCCTGCAATAATTGTTGTTTTTTGCTTGAGACAATGGCAGGTCACACATAACAACACTGATTTTGCTGGAAAAACTTTGCAGTACAGATTTATGAAGAGGTATGGACTGTAAAATACAAGACAGTTGTGATGTTTTGCAAGAAGCATGAGTTCACTTGATAGTGCTGAAGATATTGTAGTATTTAAAAAAAAAGTGGAAGTTTTACAATAAGAATAATAAAGATGGTGGCAATAGTGATGATTGAATGGGATAATATGACTAGTAGAAACTTCAGAATTCACTGCCATTTGTTGAACAAGTATTCATGAATTTCAGATTGAAATGTGTTTAAAAGTTTTGTCCCCTAAATTTGCCTCTAAAATCTTGGTGAGCCTTATGTCCTGGAAAGTACAATGTATATATATGTGTGTTGCCTTCTGTTACTGGTGTGTGTATGTCCTATCAAATGCCCTCACATGCATAACTATTAATTTAGTTCTTTGCCTGTTGCACATGGGATTTCACGAAAGGACTAGCCAATATATTTACCAGAGCTACCCTACTGGTAACTTGGGCATGTTTTAAAATTTTTTTTATTAAATATATATGTTCATCAATAAATTGCCTATGCTATGCCATATGTTGACAAATATTTGGATATATTTTATATTTTTTCTAGTTGTTATGATTTGTTGAGCTAGGAGACATTCCACTTAAATGGTCTAAATTAATGGAAATTCATTGTTTTAATTGCTGGCTTGTCAAACAACAGTCAGGGTGTGCATTCTGTTAATGCAGTAGAGTATATCAGGTTTATGTCTAATCCCTTCTAATCTACAGAGTATTGTTTTAATGTAGGACTGAGCACTGCTGAACAGGCGTCATCAGTTGCTTTGAAGCTGTCATGCCACCTGCCGTACATCAAGCCATTGCATTGTAAAGAAATGCCCTGTATAGTATAGACAGTTTATGTACACTGTATGATCGGTTCTGTAGATTCTATGACTGGGTTCTGCTTTAAGCTGAACTATATATGGCATCCTGAATATACTGACTAAAACCATTAATGAATACATATGCTCCATACTGTGTCCAAGTGCTGCATTTATTCTCCGTTAATATCCTAGCTTTGGACAGTACTGATTTTTGTCATGATTTCAGACTGGAATAAGTTTTGAGATACCATTATTACAATAGATGCTGTGGCATGTTGTGTCTGAATTTCATATGTGAATGTGACTAGTGGTTGAAACAATAAGCTATTCAGTAAAAGCACTGTGGCCAGCCATTGCAGGCACTCACCATGCATACACGAGAAGAATTTACAGACTGCTGTAATAATGAATTGGTTTATTTCCTTGTAACAGATGGTACAGTGTGGCCCAACCTACACTGTAGTGGGTTCTGTCCAGAATGTCATCTACTTCTGGGGCACTCGTTATGGTTCGTTCAATTTTGAGGTATGTTTATCAGTACTATGAAGCCAAGTGCAGTTATAGTGAGATTACTTGCTAGTTGTGGGGGTAGGTTTGAACAGGGAAGATATAAAGAGAGAAAGCACTGCACCACTAGGCATTTTCTATCTGTTTGCAAAATGTCCAGACACAGTGTCTGAAGCTAAGAATGTACTCCTACCAGAGCAAATTCTCTTTAAAGAGGTATAATGCTGCCCATTCCAAGTTGAGCTCATCAGCTATTTTGCCTTGCCAACTGCAGCTGTATACTGTGTTGGGGAGCTCAGCAAGTAAGTTATCTGGTCACTGCTATATGTTTGTTGGCTTGTGTCAACTTCACAATTTTTATAAGTGTGTAAAAGGTAAAGGTAAAGTATCCCTGTACTGGCCTGGACAGGCTCTGATGGTTCCAGGAGGTTGGGGATCCCAGATTTCAAGATCATCAACACATGAAGGTGGTAAGGTTATCGGCCCTATGCACCAGCTGCCTTTACTTCCCAGGAACTATTCCTGGTACTCATTTCTGTTAGAGGCTGAGTCAACCCCAGGGCCATAGTGCAGCTGGAAGGATTGAGTCATTGAAAAATTCCAATGACACCACTGGGAATCGAACCCATTACCTTTCAGCTTGTAGTGCAGGGCCTCAACCAACTGCATCACCATGTGTTCCCTTTTGTAAGTGTGTACAGCTCTGAAACTCATCATGCAGGCTAGGAGCATGGAGAGAGTGTCTTGCGCGTCCATGCTTTGTGGTTCAACAGTATACCATTCACTCAGACTGTGCTGTGTGTTTCATGTGCAGTAACACTCATGACAGTGTCTTCTCTACTTCCTGAATTTGTTCTTTAGAAGATCTTTCTTGGATACATTGCTATTCATAATCAGCAGTAGAAAATGAATTTAATAAATGGTGAATAATTTCTGCCATATTGTAATATAATAATAATGTGTTTCAGGTCATTTCTGTTACTTATTTGTGATGTTTGTCTTGATTGTAATGCAGATTAACTCTAAATGTTCTGTATATAAGAGAGTTTGTATCTGACAAGTGTAGTTTGTTACCTCTTGCTACTCAGCTGCACCTGGGGGCAGTCGGCTGAGTGAGTTGAATAAATTCAATGACCAAGCCAACAGGAAGTGGCAGCTGATAGTTGTCAGATAAAATAATGGCTCTGTACAGTACTTGCTCATGAAAGTTATATGCCTGCATAGGCTTCAGCAGTTCATTATGTTCTATTATGACTCTTTAGTTGATTCATTATAAAATGGCATCATCTGTCCCATGAATCATAGCATACATTGTTTCTGTACCTGTGTTGTGTCATGTGTTGCTATAATTCTCTTCTTCTCCTCCTGCTCCTCCTCCTCCTTCTTCTTCTCCTCCTCCTTCTCCTTCTTCTTCTTCTACCCCTCCTTCCCTGTCTCCTCCTCCTTCTTCTACTTCTCCTCCTCCTCATTCTCCTCCTCTTTTTTCTTCTCCTCCTTCTTCTCCTGCTCCTGCTCCTCCTCTTTCTTCTCCTTCTCCTCCTCCTCCTACCCCTCCTTCCCCTTCTCCTCCTCCTCCTCCTCTTTCTTCTCCTTCTCCTCCTCCTCCTTCTCCTTTTACTTCTTCTCCTTCTCCTGCTCCTCCTCCTCCTTCTCATTCTCCTTATTCTCCTCCTCTTTCTTCTTCTTCTCCTTCTCCTCCTCCATCTGTCCGTCCATCCACCTACCCACCCATCCATCCATCCAACCATCCATCCATCCATCCAGTGTAACTTCATGCAGCAATGTTAACTCAGGTTTATAAAATTTGATACAAGAGTGGAACATGTGACATGTTCCCATTCTACTGTATTTACCGGTGCAGTTGTCATAACTACTTTATCCAAAGAAATACAAGAGTGTCCTACCACATCATTGTCACTGTTACGTAGTCATGATGGACTTCCCAGTCTACAATGTTGCAGCAGGTAGAAAGGATATTGGCTAGAGCTAGAAACTGATACAAGACCTTGGCCATAGGTTTCATTTTGGAACCACCCAAATACAAAGTGAGAGTGCTGCTCACTCAACTGCAATGTTTGGTTCTATTCTTTATGCTGCAGTCACTCTTCTGTTTCCTGCCTGTCTGGTGAGACAGTTTCCAATGAAAGTCACTTTATTGGATCTTGCAACAACACATTTGAATTTTTCAAGCAACATTCTCTTACATAATTTCATTATTATATGTTATTATTAACGGTTGTTGCAGCAACGTTAAGTATGCATTGTTGTCCATCTACATTACTCTCTTAACCATGTTGGGCTGTGATATGGCTCATGCTGTTGTTTGCAGGCCTCTCACCATTAAAGCCCAGACAAGGTGGCACTGAAATAGGTTGTTATCTGAGTGTTTCATTTTTTCTCTATCAGTATCATTTCAACAATGCCACACTTATTCTTTCATCTATCACTGGTCTACATAATTTTAGCAATTGGCATTGTCATTAAGTACTACGCTTAAGGAAAAGCACTTCATAACATTTTGTCCAGGAATAGCAAATTTTAAATATCCTATCATTATGGAGTGAGCAGCTGGATTTTAACTTTTGGTTGAACTTTTTTGTTCAGAAGTAGGGGATTTTAGATCTCCTGGTACCATGGGGCTGGTGGACAGATTGTAGAGGTGAAGGTCACCCCATGACACAGAGGGTAGCTGGAGTTACAGTTCCAACCCATTTGCAACCTCTGCCCTGGAAGGGGATGGGTGGTAGTACCATACCCTGGTTGCATTACCCCTGGGAAACATCCTGTACCCATCATACAGGAGGTGGTCAGATTGTAAGTCGGTGGTATTGGTATCGGTAATGTCACACATGGCTGCCAGGACCAGAAAAATGCATCATTGAATGGATGGCCAGGCAGACCAGCATTGGGAGCTGCTCTTTGGAAAGCAACATAGCCAAGAGCCATTCATAATAGCACAACTTTTCCACATTTGATGGTGTCTTGTTTTTACTCATCCAACTACAATAGGTTTGTTTCAATTATTTATGAATCTCAGTTCTTTAGACAATCTTTTAAAATGTTATTCCCTCTCAACTTTGTGTGCATGCAAGCTACCTGAATATTCAGAAGAAATTTATTCCAATTTATTGCAGAGTTTATACCCTATGCAAGTTACTCCAATATGTCAGCTGCAACATGTTGGAGTAACTTTTATATGGTATAATCTGTGCAATAAGTTGGACTAAATCTTATCTGTTTATTACTCATTGCGCAGAAGATGTATAATATGAGGGCGCTTCAAAAGTTTCCAAACTTTATTTTTTAAAAGATCTTTATTTATGTCTGTAACAAAACTGTTCAATATAATGTCCTTTCTTCTCCATACACTTAACCCAGTAATCTGAAAGCTTTTAATGTCATTGGAAAAAAGTGTTTTTGGTTGATTACAAAGTCAGTCATGCACCGTTTCTATCACATCAACATCATCATCTGCAAATTGACAACTTCTTACAGCCTTCATGGAAGCTTCAAATGGATGGAAATCAGAAGGGGCCAAGTCTGCTGTGTGGGCAGGATTCTCAAGAACTTCCTAATTCAGTTTTTGAATGGTGTTGATGGTGAGGTGTGCTGTAAAAGGGCGTGCATTGCCGTGTAACAGGACAACACCCTGTGACAATCTACCTCTCTGGTTGGCGTGAATTGCCAACCATAGTTCATTTCTTAGCATGTTGCGGTAATTTGCACTTGTTACCCTGGCACCTCTCTCCATATGTGTTCAGGTTAGGCCCTTGGGAGTCCCCAAGCACTGTCAACAAGAGTTTTCCAGCAGAGGGCTGCACAGTGAATTTTTTGGAAGGAGATGATGTTTTCTTTCTATGCATGCTCTGGCTCTGCTGTTTGGTTTCTGGTTCGTAATGATGAATTCACTTTCATCCACAGTGATGATGCAATTCAAGAAGTTATCACCTTCATGGTTGTACTGTTCCAAAAGACTGGAGCAGATGTTCTGCCAGTTGTGCTGATGCTCCTTCTGTCAGAAGTTTTGGGCAAGCATCTAACAGAACCTTTGCATAACCTAAGAATGTCAAGCACTGTATCTTGACTGACACATAGGTGTAATGCGGTTTCTTCTGTTTTGCGCCTCTTTTGGTCGTGGATGATGGCTCTGGCTTCTTGCTTCTCATCAGTGGTTGATGTTGATGGCCTTCCCAAGTGCTCAGTATCGATTATGTTTGTCCAACCAGTTTTACTATTTCTATCCACTCATATATGCTTTAGTGTGGCATCACGTTGTCCCCATACTGAGTGCATAAACATGTGGGAATTTCAGTTCCTCTAACACATCCTGCCCACAAAAGTCTTATGACTCTATTCTGCTCTTCTTCGGTGCAAATTGAAAGATGCACTGACATATTTACCATTTGATAGCTGCTCACACACTGAGGGAGGTAAAAAAAAAAGTAAAGTGATCCCGTTACAGGCCCGGTGTGGCCCAGAGGGTGGGTAGAGGTGTACCTCTACTCTTCCATGACCGTGGCATTAGAAGGGGGTGAGTGGTCAGCTGCACGCTCCGGCCGCACTTTACCCCTAGGAAAGATCCAGTACCCATTTTACAGGAGGCTGGGTGGGTCCCAGGGCCCATCTGGATGGGCAGAAAATCTCGTCCCCACCGGGATTTGATCCTGGACCTTACAGCCCATAGTCAGTTGCTATACCGACTGAGTTACCCATCCCACATACTGAGGAAGGGGTCACCTATAATCAAGGTCAGACAGCCAGAATACAGTGTACAGGGCTGCTAAGTTTCATTGGCCTACCACTTAATAGTGTGGGCCAGGTAGCTCAGTCGTTATAGCGATTGACTATGGGCTGGACGGTCTGGGATCGAATCCCGGTGGGGACAAGATTTTCTGCCTGTCCAGACCAGCCCTGGGGCCAACCCAGCCTCCTCTAAAATGGGTACCGAGTCTTTCCCAGCGGTAAAGTGTGGCCGGGCCGTGCTGCTGACCACTCACCCCTTCTAGTGCTGCGGTCATGAAAGAGTAGAGCTATACCTCTACCCACCCTCTGGGCCACACCGGGCCTGTAACGGGATCACTTTACCTTTACCACTTACTAGTATTCTACACACAAAACAATGTGGAAACTCTTGGAAATACCCTCATATTGAGTTTATCTTAAATGAGTCACATCAATGACGTGTGAGACACATGTAGCTGGCAAGCTGCATTATGGCTACCCCTGCAGTATGTTATTGAATTGTTTCATTTAAAATAGTACCATTAGATTTTTTTAAATTCTATTGTAATTTCATTGCACCATTTTATGATGTTTCAGGATTCAATGGGAAACCCAGTGATGAAACCAGAGGTATCAGGTGGCTGGCCCAGCTCAACAAACATATTGCAGAACCAGCTGTTATGTGGCTCACAGGTGAGAACTAAATTAGCTTGCTGCTATTGTCATCAATTTCCCAAAGAATCAGCCAGTAAGTTGCAAAATAAAACACCATTCTAGGTCATGCATATGCTGTCTCCTACAGAAATTTAAAACCAAGCTGTCTGGTTTGATCCAATTTTATCTGCCCTTATGTGCAGGAGAATGCTGGTCCACAGTGTCACCCACGTTGTCATTGTGTTGTGTCTTGCTGGTACAGGTCCCACTTTCCCAGCCACTAGATGACAGCTTCACTGTTCAATCAACTCATCTATCATTGTGCAGTCTCGTGAATGGTATCAAATTCCTGACTGTGAAGACCACATATGCCCCTTCTGTCAGCACAGGGGAATATTTTCTAACCTTCCTTTTCATAGACAGCATTCCATTGCCTCTTGAAGAGGCTGTTAGATTTTCAGGACTGATGTACGGTCACATGGCATGGACACTACTCGTCTAGCAACTCCATACAAAGTGTCAGCTATCCCATCATAGTTTACATGTTTTAACTGGAACTTCCTGGGGAAGGGAAGAGGAAGCTTTTAAGAAGTTAGAAGTGAATAAATGCTCATTTCATAAGCATAGTGCAGATGGCCTGATGTAGAAACAGAGGTGAAGAACTGGATAATGTACCACAGAAACAGTGGAATTTTGATGCATACAAAAATTATTGTTTTTGAAAAGAGACAAGGGGTGGTCACACATGGCAGCACTGATTTTACTTGATATGTGGAAATACTTCTGAAGCACTGGCAGTATATAGAAGCCAATACAACAACAGGGGATTTGTGATGACTTATATGCTTTTATGGAAAGCAACTGACTGATTAAATAACAAAATAAATGTGAGCATGATGACATCTAGAACGTTCCTCCAAGTGAAAAAACATGTCAAGGAAAGCAAAATATAATAACCCCCAAGCCTAACTTAAATGACCTATTTCTGTATTCCTATCTGGAAGTACTAATATAACATATAATCACAAATGTTTAATGTGTCATTCATTGTTTTATGTCCATATAATATAATTCTAAAATTATCATTTCAGCTCTTCAAATGTTTCATGATATTGTAACTTCAGATCTCAACCGTATACCATATATATATTATAAAATAATTAAGCTGGCGTACATAAAAACTTTTATTTGGCACCTTGTTAGCCTGATAATGACTCTTTAGGGTCGTTTGATGACTAAGTGGACAACATGTATTGTCAATTTATGTGTAATTTAATGTTAACCTTTATCATACGGCATTTAATTTAGTTTTCATGCCCAGGGAATGGTGTTTATATTAGACAGCCCTTTAAATCGTTGCGCGTGGTTGCCTATAAACGTTTATAAATTATGAACCGAAGGTGATGAAGCAATTAAATAATCTGCACTGTTGCGAATAAATCAGAGATATTTCAGTTCAAGAAAAGTTTCAGTACAGTGGCGTACCGAGGGGGGGGGGGG
>Ga0123354_10001459_pt1 | contig 28810 bp, 15 predicted proteins | sample TergutLab28metaG_2_FD_97872 | JGI IMG/M metagenome (GOLD analysis project Ga0123354, IMG submission 97872) | Labiotermes labralis P4 segment gut microbial communities from Petit-Saut dam, French Guiana - Lab288 P4 | ecosystem: Host-associated > Arthropoda: Insects > Digestive system > Gut ... | reverse complement strand
GTTTGGTGTTGTGTTGTTGGTGTGTGGGTGGGTGTGTGTGGGGTGGGGTGGGGGGGTTGTGGTGGGTTGGGGGGGGGGGGTGGGGGGGGGGGGTTTGGTGGGGGGGGGGGGGGGGAGGCACACACGCGCAAGTGCATACATAGAAGACTACTAAGCTCAAAGTCTATTAACTGCATATCAACTTTCATAAACACCCAAACACAATGACTAATAACAGGAAGTACTGCAGAATATAAATTGCCATAAACAGCTTGTCACCAGGCCACACAATACTGCCTCTGAGGTTTTAACTAAACAGGATAAATGATAACAAACCCAGCATTCCCAACACCTCACAGCATGTATGTACGAATGGACAGGCAGCAGGCCAATAACCAAAGCAATGAGGTGCACAAAATCTGCTTGGGTGGTGAAAGCAATGCAGACCTTGGTTCTGTGACAGGACAAAAGATACAAACTGTATTTTAACAGCTGTAAAGTTAAATTTAGAAATGACTAAGTCGAAACATTCTGGACCATGAAACAAGGACCACAGCAGTATGGTAACTGCACCACCTTCAACAGTTGTAACTTTGACAGATGTTGTGCACAGCATGGGAATAACGACTGTCACGAAAAGCGAGAATTTAAAACTTCGCAGGCAGACGAACGGGACGCACTTACGCATAAGCAGCATTTGGCCCTCGTAATAAGGTAAGTAGATGTGTTGGGCGTGCGTGGGTTTCCCATAAACACCAGTAGAATCCAACAGTTCAGGGTCACCTTCAATAAGACCAGCCCGACCATCAGTACATTCCAAGCGTTAGCTGTTGTTTGATATGGCATATTATTGCACAGCATGATAATGTTTAGAGCAGTGGTATGAGTTCCTCTTAAATAATGAGCAGAGAAATGTATTTATGCAATGCAGTCAATGAGGAAAAATCTATGTTTCCTCTGGTATCACTTTAAAATAAGATTAAAATCTCATGAAATCATCCTTCAACACAGGCATTTCAGTACATGCATGCACACAGCTGGATATACAAACATTTAAACAAAACATTAGTAGAACTGTACTATGAGTAGGGATCCCATTTTTGACTGTTTTACCAGGGTGGTTCCCATTTTATGGGCCTTACAGAGTTCTGTCCCAGTGTTCCACAAAGTTCAGTTTAGGATGCCAAATTATTTGGGATTTTCAAGGTCATAAAAATACAACATTTCTGACAATGTTTATGAACATTTTGATTTTTTCACAGTGGGAGAAAATATCTGTAGGAGTAGCAGAGCCATAAAACAGCCATTAACAAAAAAGGAACACAAGAAGGAGAGAAGAATGTGTAGATTAGTGATTGCGAAGTATGGACACAAGACTACCAAGGATGTAGATGGATAAGTAAAGAAAAATCAATAAGTAAACTAAGTGTCTGAGTTTGAGTAGTATTCCTCTTATTACTGTTTATTTTTGGTATCTATCTCATAATTTTTATCTGAGTTAGCCTGCTGTATTAATATAAATAAATTACTCTTTTTTTTTATATGACAGATTGAAATATCTTTCTTTCCCACCCCCACCTCCTAAATGTTATTAGGTGTCCTGATTGTTAGTGTTTTAAAAATGGGATCCCTTACTATGTGTCATCATTCATACAGGACAATTTTACTGTGCTTAAGATCATGTTCAGGCATGAATATTCCACTACTTGACAACTGTGTCAACAGTTCCAAGCAACTGTCATAACTCCTTCTAATATAGGGAATATTCTTAACACAGAGCTTTACTTGCATTATTTTCCACATGAAACAGAATAAAATTAATCTGGAACTGCAAATTTGCTGATCGTATTCTTTCTTGTTGATGTTTTCAATGTCTCAGATAATAGAGCACAGATGATAAGACAACTGGGAATGTAGATTTGGCAGGAAGCATATGTGGCCTAACGGACTTTACTATCCCAGCATTTGCTGCATTGACTAAAGCAAACTATAAAAATTAGTGGACAAACCTGATGCCCTGGCCACTATCTGAACTGGGCACCTCCACAAATGCCGATTTGTTTAGATATTTGTTAGCATCCCACAGACTAGCTTTTTGTAAGATCTGAGAGTTTCATGGCAGTGACTATGAATATCACTTCTTCTAGGACGTGATGCCAAGTAATCTGGTAGAAAATTTATTGATTTATTAGAAGAATATTCTCCCTTCATCTTCAGGGCAGAATAATATATATCTGAACATTCTACACTGATGGGGCAGTATATTCATCCCACATATCAGTTAAGTTTTACCACATTGCATGGCATCACATCCAAGAACATATGGTATCATTAAATCTGTGTCTTCATCAATACATGTACATGATCACCAAATAAATGAACGTGCATATAAAATGCACAAAAATTTCCAAAAATTTAGTAAAACTCTCCAAATTCTAGGTACAAGAAGTGTGACATGAAGCAATTTCCATACTGCAGACCCACAAATTTGGAGTACACTGTGAATGTTACAGTTACCTGAACCTTCCTGCTTGGTGCATGTGAGATGATATGAATAAGTATATGAAAGGACAAATATTACAGTAATTATGCTGAAAATATTAGGCAACACCACAAAAATAATTACTTGCCCAGGAAACCAGTTATCTGGAATTTGTGCTACCCTGGTACATGTTATTCCCCTCTATGCACTATGTGCCAAGCCTACTTTAACTTCTTTATTGAATCTATCATGCTCTGATTCTAGAAAACAATGTCAGATAATAATACCCAACCTCACGGCTGAATTCATCGATGGAATTTAGAATGTGGGCAGTATCTGAACGTCCCAGTGGCGTACCAAGGGGGGGGAGGGGTTTGGGGTGTTCAACCCCCCCCTCCCCCGAAATTCCGAACGCCCTCCAAACTCGTGCCAAACTCAACCTGACTGTGAAAACTATTAAAAATTGCTGAATTTAGGATGCCAACACTCCAAGATATTCAAAAAAAAAACAGTAAAATTCTAAAACTACCTAAGTTCGCAATAGTTTTACATTAGCAATGACAAATAAATTGTTTGTCATCATAAATAGTCTTAAAGTACCAAAAATTAAGAAACTTTTATTATATGCAATGAAATTTCTTGTACCAAATTACAGCTACCTCCAGAACCCTTGACTAGGGGGTAGGGGGCTACGGCCTCCAGATCCCCGTTCTCTGTCCTCTGTCCTCAACTGAATTTGTTGAACCCCCCCGAATAAAATTCCTGGGTATGCCACTGCAACGTCCAGTACACACACATACTATAACAGCATCTTAGGATACAATGAACATGCTACAGAAGGTTTCCACAGAGAACATGTAACTTACCACCCTCATCCTCAGAGTCTGACATGAAAGTCTCTTGCATGGTCTCAGGAGCAACAACTCTATACTTTTCCTCAGTTCCAAGTGCCACATTGGTGGGGATGGAGGGCTCAGTGACAGTCTTAAGTGATTCTACGACACTGATGTAGCCAAGCTTCTGGGCAATGGACAGTGCTGTTTGTCCTTGCTGTTCATGTAACATAATGACATATTGTATGGTCATTTGCAGGCACCAAAATTTTGATGGCATATTATAAAAATATGCAGTATCAGAATGAATATTCAACATTCAACAAAATCTGCAGCAAAAGGAAATTTACTTTAGCAAAGGCACAAATTATGATCATTCACCCTATAAAAAGGGACAAAAATGAAACTTGCACATATCTAATGCATTAATTTGTAAACTGAAATTGCATTGGGCATGGATATTTCAAGAAGATTTAATTCTGTTCTAAAATCAAGGTACTCACATTGGTCAGTGAGTTGGGTGGTGCACTATTCTCCAATAGCAGATTTACGATGCTGGTGTGGCCCTGCTGTGCAGCTTGGTGAAGTGGTGTGTATCCAATACTAGTACATGCCTTCACATTTGCACCATGTTGTAACAGGAAACGTACCATATTGATCTGTCCAAAGTGGCTGGCTACATGCAGAGGTGTGTAGCCCGCCTGTTTGCATATACAGATACATACATTCCACTTGTATTCCCGGATTAAAGAACATATGCATAGCAACACTAAAATTAATACAGTTTTTACCAAATACTAAGCATAATTACTAAAACACAAATATTATTTTTCAATTTTAATACAAAGGTGAAAAGTATAAAACTGTGAAATAATCCATTAGCATACTAACCAAAAGGTCAAGGTTCTATTAACATGTCATATTTACAACCAAAATCACTGAACTAAACTGTCATTATGTTCTTGGAAATCCAGATGTTCAAACATCATCAATCTTAGTATATGACAATTTTGAAAAATTAGCCAATAATATGTAATCACTGAACAGTGCAAATATAGACTAAGTAGAACCCAATTATAACAACAATGGTTTATGCAACACCTCATTTATAGTGTCACATATTCTGTGGAGAAATTACTTCCTCGCTGTTAACCACAACATTAAACTGCTCAGTTAGAACAATGCTTGTTTATAACAAAAAAATATTCAATCCATCTCATAACAGCATAACCAAATATGACCATACTATTTTTTCTGAATTCTGTCTTGCTCTGATTAGAGTGTAGAATGAGTTTTGGTCCAGAACCCAAACCATATTCCATAGTGGCTTTTGTTACTATGGTGTTACATGCTGCTAGGTTACATTTGGTTATGCTGAGTTGGGTTACACAAAGTTAGTCAGCTTGTGAGGCACAGGACCATAATCTGGAGTTTTATTGTTTGGTTGAATTCTTCTTCTAAGTCCCCTCTATATCTGCGAAAATCCAAGAAAGAACAAAAAATTTTGGTTCAAGCTCTTCCTATGCCTAGGTCTTTTAAATGGCTGCTTTCCTTCAGGTTTCCCCACACATCCCTGCAGTATTTCTTGTCTTTTCCATACATGGCATATGCCCCAACCATTTCACCTTCCATAATTTAATCACCACAATACCTAGTAAGAAGTACTGAATATTTCAAAATAAACCCCACAATTCTATGTGGTAAAATTAATAAAATATTAAACTTTAAAATTTGCGAGCTCCTTTTTAAGGATCATGTATTTCAAATTGTCAAGATGTGAATAATGTCACTATGAAAAGGGCTTTTACATGATTTGATAACTGTATTGATAAATGGAGGAATACTACTGAAGAATATAATACATTTTCAAAGCTATCAAGAGGCATAAATTGTTTTACTTTTCAGCTGGTAGCTCAATTTTAAGTAAACCAAAATGTCTACAAAACATCTAACCATATATTGACTGTACTCACTTTGGTGGTGGAATCCACTTCAGCACTATTTTTTACCAAGACTGATGCCACATTAACCCGGTCCTCTTGGGCACACAAATGCAATGGTGTCAGTCCATTCTGTCAATAAATATGATAATATAGACTTATTGAGTTGTCAAAGGTAGGTCAGGGCTAGTAACCTGTTACATGAATATTCATGAGTATTTTACAAGTATCAACGTGGTTGATAAAAGACTGTAACAGAATTAAACACAAACTGTCCCTCACAACAACCAATATCTCTTACTCTGACCACACTCATTTCCTACATGTTTTTAATCTTGCAAGAATTAAATAGTGCAAGATATAATACTGTGACATATTAACAACATATTGAGGAGGGAATAGAACAAATACACGCTTATATGCAGTAAATACAACAATAATTGTGAAAATAATCTCTAGAGAAAATATAATTCTTACATGAAAGAAGAAAATTATAACCAAACTGGATGAGGCTAAGGTGAAAAGCATGAGGATGTATGAAAAAAAGGATCAGTACAGAAACACAGATATATGACCATTTTGTCAGAGTTTCTCTCTTTCTCAGTCTGACACATTTGTACAGCAACTGTAATCAGTATCCATAGTTCAAAAGTAATAATATAATGCCTTTTGCCATTGCATGCCGATCGTCTAATAACTACAGAAATCACTGATATAGCACTGCAATGATAAATAACAAATTACTTTAAGAAAAGTCCAAAGAAAAGCTGCCATAGTGAGTGACTAATAAAACTGAATAACATAGACCAAGCAAACATATATTTTACATGAAACAGAAAACCTTAAAAATAACAATGATACTGCCATCAACTTTTGCTATTGAGGAAAAGTGGAGAACTGTAAAGTTTTTCTTTAGAAACTTAATTGTAAACTAATTCAGTTACATATATAAGAAAGTTTTTGTGCAGGTAACCTGAAACACATTCATTCATTCATTCATTCATTCATACATACATACATACGTACACACACACACACACACACACACACACACACACACATACATACATACATATTTATTTCACTGATCCAGTCTCTGCATCAATTGCATCTGAATATAGAAAATATCACTAAACATCAGACAACACAAAACACATAGAAAAATACATTCACAAGATAAGACAGTAATAACAAAACAAACCCATTCACAGGCATAAATCAAAGTATTACTCCAGGTCATCATTCACATTGGAACAATTACATGCATAAGGCCTATTCTAATGACATCTGAAATATTCCAAAGCTCTAGTTACAGAATTTACACTTAATTGATATAAAAGCATTTACTACGAAAGTAGTCAGTCATACAAGTAGTTTTGTACTTTATATATTATCTTTGTCTATCTTACATTCTAAAACTTCAGTAGTCGAATAAAAGGAATGAACAATAAGTTATCTGTATAACTTGTTTTTGAATCTTTTCCTGTTGTTTTTATAACTCTGAATATTGCTTGGAAGGCTATTAAAGATTTTTACCCCAGAGTATGAAACTCCTAATGTACAAAGTGTACAAAGTGTACAAAGTGAGTGTGAAGCAGTCTAAACACAACTATATTTGGTATCTATAGCTAGAAATGGTAGGTAGCTGTCAGCAACTACATGTTTCAGCCATCATGGTGGCCATCATCAGGTTGTACATACTAAAGTAGATAAACTAATACAATATGCAAATTCAAACAGCTTGTTGCCAAGATCTCTAACTCCTTAACATTCATTAATCTTACAACTTTTTTGGTTATGGCTAGTAATAATACTATAAGTATTGTGATTTAATACACAATGGGAAAGTCACACCTCAAAATTATGAAGCTCTTTTTTGAACATAAGATAAACTTACAACAGGTAAATATAAATGATTTTTGTTTCTGGTGTCTAAACTGTGTACATATGTATTAGTGAGAAAGTTTTTTTTTTTTATCTACTGTGAACAACATTAAAGACAATATAAACTGACATGCAACAGGTAAAATATTAAGCTTTCTTAATAGGCTTCTACATGAGGACCTTGGTCCTACACCAGATATTACCCTAACCACTCTTTTTTGTAGTTTAAATACTTGATGCGCATGTGTTGAATTTCCCCAGAAAATTATTCCATATTGAAGTACTCAACGAAAGTATGCAAAGTACATGTAATGTTTAAGTCTAAAAAATAAGAAGGGTTTTTATACTTTTGCTTTGTGGTTGGTGTCTGCCTGATGCTCAATTAGCAGAGTAGACATATCGGTATGGCCTTCCTGAGAACTTAAATGCAGGGGAGTAAATCCGGCCTTTGATTCTGCATCAGCTTTTGCCCCATACTCTAGCAGTGTGGTAGCTATGTCCATCTGGAAGCAGAAGTTAGGTTTATGCCATTCATTAGCTCTGGATTATATGTGACATCAAAATAAAGGCCTATGAAAAATCAGCAATTAGCCTTTACATACACAAATATTCCTGTTGTAAATCCATAAAAAACCTGTCATGTGATAGCTGGATATGAAACAAGTCTCAAAAATGCACATGTAAAATTACACAGCAACTACAGAGAAACATGTAAAGATGAAAGATAAACACTAGATTTCTACATTAGATAGCAGTGAGGAAAATTGTCAGTTTCATGCTTCTTTAGCTTTAATTTTGCAGAAAAGCCCTACAAGACTCACTGAACATAAGGCCAAGATTACCATAGATTTGTGCATCCACAGCAAAGGAAAGTTCCTGGTGCACCCAATGGGAATTTAAACTGTTAAAGTTTACTGGTCATCCTATTCAGCATTCCAGTAGTAATCTTATCAGCAGACTTCAAAAATAGGTTTTATTATTCAGAAATTCCTGACACACCACTATTAGCACATGATTGGATGCAATTAAAACAGATTTACAGTACTGTCGTTGTAAAATATTCCTAGAACTGGGGGCTCCATTCTTTTTTAATATGGCACAATTACCCAATGAACTGACTCCACATCCCCGAAGAATGGAAGCCTTAACCACACTGCTGAGAAAGCCTGAGAACTTGTAATCCTAAAATTGCTTATGACCTTATGGCTGCACAGGTGAAATTATGCCACTGATTTAGTTTCTAAAACTGTACCTTAGTGCTGAAATATATTCTACCCTTTCTAAGCCCAGTGGGAATGCAACTGTGCACTCTTCCCCCATATACAACTCACCTGATTCTTCCTAGCTGCTATATGTAGTGGTGTGTGGCCATTCTTTGCAGTAGCATGGGGTGATGCTCCCTTATCAAGCAGCAGAAGTGCCACATTCTGGTGATCATAATGGCTAGCCACATGTAAGGGTGTGACTCCATTCTGTAAAATTTAATTGCAGTAAGAATACTAATTATTACATTCAATAAACAGCAACTAGGCAAAATCTGCCCTAGTAAAATATTTAAACAGAACAAATGTACTAAGTTCAACCATTTCAACACTGTTAATTGGGTTGCCTAGTGGCCCAAAAACCATCTGACACATTGGGACTGGAGGTAAATGCTAATACAACTAAATAAATGGTCATGTCTCAGGATCAGATTGAAGGAAGAAGTCAGAGTATGCAGACAGATAATAGTTCCTTTGAAAGGGTGGAATAGTTCAAATATATGGAAAAAATCTTGAGTCAAAATTATATTCAGGAAGAAATTAAGAGCAGATTGAAGTCAGAGAATGCTTCCTATCATTCAGTGCAGAATGTTTAGTCCTCCATTTTGCTATCTGAGAATATAAGGATTAAGATATACAGAACTATAATTCTGCCTGTTTTGTATGGTTGTGAAACTTGCTAGATCACATTGAAGGAGGAACGTAGGCTGAGGGTTTTTGAATATAGGGTGCTGAGGAGAATATTTGGGCCTTAGAGGGGGAATGGAATAGGTGAATGGAACAGAGAAATGGAGAAAACCACATGAGGTGCTTAATGATCTGTACTCCTCAGCCAATAATGTTTGGGTAATCAAATCGAGAAGAATGAGGTAGGCGGGGAGTGTAGCACGAATGGAGGAGAGTAGAAATGTATACAGGGTTTGGTGGGGAATCCTGAGGGAAAGAAACCACTTGCAAGACTGAGGCATAGATGGGAGGATAATATTTAGATGGATCTTCAGAAAGTGTGATGTGAGTGTATGGACTGGATCTATCTGGCTCAGGATAGGGACAGGTGGTGGGCACTTGTGAATGCGGGATTGAACCTTCGTGTTCCATAAAATAAGGGGAATTTCTTGACTAGCTGAGAACCGATTAGCTTATCAAAAAAGACTCTGCTCCATGGAGTAAGTAAGTAGGCAAAGCAGTAACCAAAATCGCGTATTAGACTCGTCATGTCTGTTAACCTTCTGTCCGCACGCAACAGTGACACTCACGGCGGACGGATTATCGCTAAATTTCAAGTTTGGGATTTTTACTAAGAATGGTAGGTGCATGTCGGTTTTGGTCAAAACCAGACAAAAATAAAACACTTTAAATGGAGACCTGCGTGCATTATGTGATTAGTCTTCATGATGGACAGAAACTAGTTACTGTGTACGGAACGTGCTGAGAGTTGGCGTTGAAAACACAACAATCGAGTATGAACGACTATAAGTCTGCTGCTAAAAAAAAATAGAAATTTTACAGGAACAACAACAGAGCAAAGGAGCCTGAAGTTTCGTCCATGTGGAAGTTTCCTAAATTCTATCTTCGTTATAAAAAAGCGTACTATTAAAATACAGCAGCCAACTTATGGCTACCAAACACTCTGTTAAAGGCACGCACAACTAAGTAACATGTAGGCTATTGGCAGAATGATCTTTCGTTTTGACAAATCTCAAGAACTACATACCTTGCCCTGAGCATCAACAGGAGCATCTCGCTGTAGTAGCAATTTGGCGACCTTCATGTTGCCGTACTTAGCAGCAAGGTGCAAGGGCGTGAAGCCCTTCTTGGTGGTAGCAGTCAAGGAGCCTCCGTGTTCGAGAAGAACGGACGCCACCTGAAAAAAAATACAGTCATTTGCAGAGTCTAAACGAAATTGAAAACATGCTATGAAATCCCAACCAAAATATTAAACATTAAAATACCTGGAGTGCAATGGCAAATTTATACTATCTATCTTTTTTTTTCCAGTAAGTTACAGCCGTATGTTGAAATGGGTTGAAGGTTCGGGACCATGCCCAAAAAATGATGGATAAATTCTGGCTACAATAATCTCCCACAATCAAAGAAGTATCTTCACACTGCTTTAAATAAAGTTTCTGCACCAAGATGGTTAAAGCGACCTTTTAACCAAAGTTTCAGCAGTCCAAAGAATGTGCGCATTACGTCGTGCAGCATGTTATCTTATTCCTTTCACGGTAGGTTTACTAATAATTCTGTTTTACGTAGCAGGGTATAAAGTGTTGAAAGGAGCGAAATTATGAACAAGGGTTAAATGGAAAGGACTGGGAAGAAAGTGGTCTTATGTTAAAGTCATAGTAGACAGTTGCCTGGAAAAAAGAAAAATCTCGCTCAGGATGGCTTCTGATTCGGCAGAGGCTGTAACTGGCAAGTGAATTAAGAGGTCGCGTTACGTAATATTGATAGAGGAATATGAGCAGTAATATTTGCTGTCATGCAAAGGAGCTATAGTTTGATAAACAAAGTGCAGAATTTTTCACAGATCTTATAGAACCACTGCACCCCACGGAGACACTGGTGTCCATAAGGCTACACTGATTTACCGGAATTAAAAATAGTTTTTTTTTCTTCGATAAATGTTACTAAATTAAATTCCTGGTTTATGCAACTTCGACATTTTTGAAGTGCTGATTAAGCTAAAACAAAACAAAAAACCAACAAGGGGCGTTTAAACACTCAGGGTAGCTAAGCATTTAGTGCTAATGGGGAGAGTTACTTGACCGTTACTGTAGCTAAGCCATTTGCTATGTTAGACTTCCTAATATCGCATTCCAGCTCAGTTTAGGCAGGCATAAAGTGACCTACAAACCGGCTGTCTTGGATACCATTGTCGTCGTCAAGTTTTCGCTAGCTCGGAAAGGTGTGGGAAGCGCTCAGGGTAGCACACACTTCGCTCAAACAGCGTGCGCTTACCTGAATGACTGTTGCTTCACCGGTGCAGACTGGGAAGTCCGGCTGTCAGATGAACGCACGCTGTCCGAGGGCACCACCTTAATTAGTTTTGGATGGCCAGGTTACAACAGGGTCGACGTATTTTTATATAAGAACGTGGGACACGACACCTGGGGAAGGGCTATTCCTCTGGCAATAGATCCCGAAGACCCACTGCCGCTACCAACACAGGTCAACGCTGCTGTCGATCCTTTACCTCTTCAGTGTAGTAACAATCTTATAACCTTTCCCCCATATGCATTTCGAAACTGCCCTCTCATTATCACATCGGTACTACATGTGACTTCTTCTAAGGTTTAATCGAAACTGCTCCCATTAACAGTTTTGTGATCTTAGTGACAAATGTAAACGATTCATTTTTCTGAATTCAAAACTATCATGATCGATCTATCACGGAAAATTACGATAAGTCTGCTTGGGGTAAGGGGCCAAAGAAGTCTTTAACCTTCCATTCGTTTCTTTGTCAAAGGAAAGTGTATTTCTTGCTGTCAATTAATATATAAACGTATTAATTGTACCACAGTTTAGAAGATCTCATTGTACATGTATATATCACTATATTCTCCTATCTGTTGATAATTGCATGTCATTGAAATGTAGTTTCGTGTCGCTTCGAGATCAATCGCCTTATTAGATATTAATAAAGCTCTTGTATCGTCAATTATCTGATTTATATTTTCATCTTATAAATTTTCATTTCCTTCGACAAGAAAATGAGCCACATTAAATTTCAATCCCCACTGGTTTTGTGGACCTTTTTGAAAATGCATATTAAAGGAAATGTGAAAATCAATGGAGACCAGAACTCATTTTTTCATACTATGGCGAATGGAAAATTTGACAAGTGTTTGCCCATAAGCACTTCATTTTAGCTTTCACTTAAACGCATCATGATTAGCCTAACTACTCTCATGGCTAAACCGAATTGGCTGTGTGTTAGGAGTGGGAGTTTAGACACATGTCAGCTCCTAAATTGGCACTGAGTACGCTCACAGTCCGCTCATGGTCAGGACAAACATTTGTTGCCTGCATTGCAAAGCATCTGTTCTTCAAAGTACAGTGACCTGAAAGTGACTCCCAGCACAGACAGTCGTAACCTAGACAGTACATTGACCACGCCTGAATCCTACGCTTTGTAGGCACCATGATGAAAACTCTTATCACTAGGAAGAAACTGCAGACTTAAGAATGACTGCTTGTTTTGTGAAGTAATGCTGTTTCAACACAATTTTAACAAAGGATATTTGAAAGTAATTTAGGCATCATCAAGTAACAGAGTTTAAATATATCATCAGTCTTTGTTTCCATGGCCTAACACTCACTAAATTTATTATACGAAGCTCATATAGACAAAGTAAGTTCCGTAAAATGTCCTGAGAAATGACGTCAACGTATTAACAAAAAGTCAGTGTAACATTACGTCTTCGTTTGGCACTACAGAACATTCACTTATGCAATGTTCTATTTAATTGTCAAGTAGCAACCCTGAATTTCCAAATTAATTAATTTTATTATTTTTATTTAATATAAAAATCCACAAAATAAAAATCACATAACGTGTTTCATATTACGTTTCGTGTAAATCATACCTAAGTGTTAAAAATGTCTTTTGTTTTAAGCGGTTATTAACAGACGGCGTCCCATGATATAACAAAACATTGAGAAGCTCATACAGGCCTTCTTACACGTAGTTAATGCTAATTCACACAGTCACTCTATTTAGTGTTAACAAGAGTTTTTTACAGGTTTTCAAGATAAGTAAACAGCCTTCTACAACCACCATAAAATTTAAAGTCTTACCCTGAAGGTCGAGGGTTCCAGTCCAGTGTATGCTCCCCAACCTCGATTCTGTATGTTAAATGCAAACGGCGGTCATTCGGGCCCTCAACCGCCCACTTTCACTAAATTTAGAGACGTCAGCAATGTATGCGCATGTGCGAACGCATCCACTTTATTTTTTTGGTGCAGATCTAAATATTTCGTTAAACAATTAGCATGTGATCTAGAAGGACGTGCGTCTTTAGCTTATCATTGCGCAACGGAATGTTCACACTATCCTTAAAATTTAATCTGTTTAGAGCCGGATAATGGACTCTACATTACGGAATACAAGACAGTGCTTGATATAAGCAGAGAGAGAGAGACGCCAAGCCCACAGTGACGGACAAAATTACCTAAAATTCCCTAGTTATACCGCCATATGGTATATATTTTCAACCTATTTCAGTTAGAGCGCTTAACTACATAAGACATTTTAGCATTAAGAAGCCCTCCACTTTATAAACACTGGTTATTTATGAGTTTCTTGCGATTTTCACAACAAACGTCGATTACAGTCACATTATAATGGAGATGAAAAATGTTTTCTATAAGGCAAAAAATCTTCGTCCTCCAGAGTCTAGCATATTACAGTGGCTGTGCCAATCCTCAGGACATGAAGCGTCGGTTTTCGTCCCGAAGAATTGAGTTCAAATACCAGCCTTTGAAGTTTGGGACCGATAGGTTGTCCCGAAATGTCGGAAAGAATTTACCGCTCTATGGTGGTAATAACCTGAAAGATGCGGGTGCATTGTACAGCAATCAGACATCGAGGGGTGAGGGTTTGAAACCCTAGTCTACATTGAACACACTGAATGTGTGTTCATTCTGTTGTGCAACGCTATTCGTAACGTTATTTCAGTTTGCAGTGTTATAATATACTAGATGTTAATGTGCTGGCTGGATAGACAATAAAATTAGACTTCGCCACATGAGACATTTCTTTATCCATTAAACTATTCCACGGATTCTTAATATATAACATAGCACTGGATATGATCCTGAATAATTCCGCTACAATAGTCTCCCCCATTTTTCAAAGAAAGTTCTAGAGCAAATGTACGTATGTTAAAATTACATGCAGCTGTTTATAATATATATGGGCTCCGAGGTAGCTTAGTCGGTATAGTGGCTTTTTATAACATAAAAATTTGAGAAGATACACACTTGTGGGCAAGCAGCAGATATTTGTGAGTAGTGACAGTAAACTAAATAACTAAAAAATGAAAAGAACAAGAGACAATGATTAAAACTTAATATTTATTTTCAAATTAAAACAGTCCAACAGCGCATTCCAAACATTTCGCGGATATTCCAAGGTCATCGTCTATTTTGGAAGGGACCGGGGATAATTTAATGTGCAAGAATAGTCACGGGTCGAGAGGGATCAAAATGCTTATAGCGATGATAAAGAATGGTGCGTTCAGCTCTACTAATCGATAAAATTCTACCATAACCCACGGAGTCTATGAACAGAAGTTTGGCTATAATTTAGTGTATTTATTTTCCATAAACATGGTATGTTAGGAAATAAGTCAATCTTTGAAACAACATTTAATATCACATTCTGTCTCATCCTCGTATGTGTTACGTTCGCAGACTTTAATCCTCAGGCACAGCGTGATGAAAATATGAAGTTTCAATATTATATTGGCATTTTTGACACCATTTGTCGAAAAGCTGCCTAAAAACAAACTGATCTTGAATCACATAGTTTAAATCAATTAGTTTTTAAAAACGTACAATAGAAGAAATAGTAACAACGTCTGCATTGCTGGAAGAGAGAACGAGTGAAAGCATAAAGCAATTAAAATTGGAAAGTATTTGATGTGGAATAAACAAAGACAGGCACGTCTAGTGCTTATCTTAAGAACGTGAACAGAAGTTACATTTTCTTTAAAGCCATTATAAAACTGTAGAGATCCCCTTGGAATATCGTGGTTTTTACGATCCCACCATTCATCTCAGTCATATTCAACTAAGTAAAATGTAACATGCAGTAAAATAACACAGACTCCTTTAAATGAAATGTAAGAGTTGTCAGTATACAACAGATGTGCAGACAAAAAAAAATGATCAGGCAGTTCGTTCACAAACAATTCCTGTAGTATTTCTACTGAGAACACAAAGATGTCACAGATTGAGTGCTGTCCCACTATGGTGTAGAAAAGAATTTACAAATGCTGCAGTTTCTGTACTGGAGGTTAAACAAGAATAACATTTCTCGTGGTTAATCAAGTCACATTAATATCCAGCTTAAATTACTTAACCTTATTTCAAGAATAATTACTATAATTTCAAATTAATAATCAACATTATATTTCTTGTCTCAAGTAACAGAAATTTGATTGAAGTTGTTCGTAAATTTAAAGTACGGTTAAATATTTCGAAATAGACGGAGACAGCAGGCCATCTGCAGACAGCTATAATATAGGTTATGTGTAGAGTTTTTCTTCTTTTTTTTTTTTTAGAATAATGAAATTTGTCCAAGAACACTCCTTTCATGTTTCCTCTTAAGTCTCATTTAAGATGGTGTGTTATACAGTTCCCAAATTCTAACTAAAACTGGAGCGAATGCGAACACATCTGACCACAGGCTAAATTAGCGCCGGACAGGAATATCACTACATATAGCGATAACTCGATAATTGCGATAACGCTTGGACGCAAGTGACACACAGTGGATGAGATATTTCATCCAACACTTTAGAAAGATACACAAAATTGTTTCTCCAGTTCGCTTGTTACTGTCTTTCCCTGAAGAATTATCATTGCTTAGCTGCCCATTAAATGAAGGTCTCCTGCCGCTTAAGATAGAACCGCTCCATGAGGTACACAGTGTCGATATGGTCCATGATCCTGCGTCCTACAAGGTACTTTACCTCTTCCTGGCCCTCCTTGCCCGCGATGTGTAATGCCGTGTACATATCCTTCGTGGTGGAATCAACGGCTGCGCCATGCTGGAGCAGCAGCATCACAATGTCCACGTTACCCAGTCGGGAGGCGATGTGGAGAGGCGTCTGCTGCTCCTGAAACATGAGGACTCTCAGAAAATCGCTAAAAGCATCTCACCTAATCACCGCAAAACAACTGTCAGAACAGATGAGTCATGAGCTGGGCGAGCAGATATCATGTGCGATTTTATCGGTTTACGCAGAGATGCTGCTGTTCTTCTAGAACATGACGTCGCGTCACTCATAACAGTTCCCCAACGTTTCGAGAAAAGGTCATTTTCTCGAAAAGTCGAGAACAGTTAGCCAGTGAGGCGATGTCTTATCCCAGAAGAACGGATACCCCAGGTTTTCCTCCTCTTCGCCAACACCTTCAGAATACTACTTTTCCCCAGAATAAAACGACGGAATGTGAATAAGACCTTTCACTTCAGTCCAATGTCGAGGTTCAGAACGAGTGAAATTTTTCATAGCTAGATTCATGCCGTCTCACAGCAGCTGCAATAATTGCACCAGAAGGGACGCATTCTCTTAATCAAATAGTTATTTGAAAAGTTTAATTTGAACAGCAGATGTAAGTACACAGTTTAAATGTTACTGGAAACAGTCTTCGTTCTGCTGTAAGATTACGTCGACGGTATATCACATCTGGCATCATTTGCTTCTGGATTCACAGGTTGGCAGTATCTTTTGACTGCAATTTTAGCCACAAGGCAGGGGCCGATTCTGTGTTTTGGTAATTTATATTATTATTATTACCTAATTACTTCCTTCACAACAGTTTAGCTGGTTCTCAGAAAGTATGTCCTCACTGACCAAGCACTTCATATCACTCTTCTGCCTAAAACTGACTATACGGCGTACTGTATTATTGCCCTCTTCAGTATTAGTGGTTTATTATTATTATTATTATTATTATTAGACACAAGACTAAGGACAAAGCCCACGAAGTAAATCATTCCACATCCCCTTTCGTCCACTCACGAAGCATTCCAAATTGTGTCCAATTTACGGCCAGGCACGGCAATTATCAAGCGATATGCTGGCTGCTTTGAAAACCTGCTGCAAGAAACTTTAAATTAATAATTACCGGACAAATTAAGAATATCCACAATACAGATTGCCGCTATATGAAATGTGTCGGGCATTGTTTCTGGGTTTATCACCGTAGCCGCTTTTGGAATAAAAAAAAGGTACGAATTTTACCACAGATAAGTACGTAGATTCATTATATTAAATGTCGTACTTTCGTTTTCTTATCGATATTGCAACTAATTGCCTGATTCATCTCAACTCCATGCCATTATAACATTAAATTAAAAGTAACAAATTTAAAAAATACGGCTTCATAAGTAGAAAATCCTGTTTACAAATCTTTGTTGACTGGAAATCATGATCGAGATATTTCGTGCTTTTGCTCTCTAGATGCTCTCTAGAAATATACTTGGATAATGCTTCAAGCACAACAATGCGGCCTTGTCTTAAGGCCTCAAATTATCTATCACAGTCATCTATTCAACGCTCTATAGTGTCCGCAGTTGATATAGCGTAATTAAACGAACAACGAAATAATTATAAAATGTACAAGAAATACACTATACCGTTCATGCAATGGAGCTGTGCCAAAGCAATATGGCAGACAGAAACAAAGACGCCCTGAGAAGCATTGCTGCACCACATGCTGAGTGAATTAAATAAGCATTGAGATCATTACAAATTTTAATTTTCTACGGGCAAAGTATTTTGCCTTCGTCGTGTATATGTGGGTGATGACGTCAATAATGGAAATATGCGCGCTTACAAGTCCAAAAGCATACCTGCGCTCAGAAAGAATGTCATGCTCAAAAAGACTCGTTGTCCAAAAATGTATTTGAGTCAACATTTCAAGAGATTGTCTGTGTTAACCTATGTCTAACAGAATAAATGTAGAATTCTTGCTTACTTTTGCCTCTTATGGAACTATCAAACCTAATTTCCATTCATCAAAGTGTTTTAGTGTGGATATCGCATGTAAAAAGTTACCAAAATTCGTCAGGCAGATTCGGAGCTGAAATAGGCAGACAAGTTATTTCATAAATACGCGTATAGAATGTGTAAAAATGGATGTGTTGGATTAGTTATAGTGTAAAAACCACAAGGCAGTCTACTAACCCTTGCTCTGGCGTCAACCTGCGCACCGTTACGCAGAAGGATACGAATTATATCTGTCTGGTTCGCCCGGGCAGCCAGGTGAAGCGGCGTTTCACCCCTGACAGTTGGCACATCGGGGCTTGCATCATGCTGCAGCAAGTATATGACGATATTCATACAACCCATGAAGCTGGCCACATGTAGAGGCGTCAGGCCCGACTGGAACAGAAAGGGCATTATTTTTAACATGGAGCAACTGGGAGAGGTCGTTATGAATGTTGTTTCGCGGGTACTATGCGACAATACATTTCGATATTTCTGGTCTACCCATTTATTACATATGATTTGATATGCTCCTTTCTAAATAATGCATGTTCCTGAAAGTCGAGTGTCATTCAGTGTGAATGTTGTGACAGGCACTGCACTCTACACTATAATGAAAACACTCTGTGTCAAATACTTCCTGAAACTTGTCACTACGTAATGCTCACTTACTACACCGCTCTAAAATATAACTTTACCTCCAGTCTTCTAGTCCATAATAACACTTGTCAGCATGTAATATTGAGATTAGTACACCCCACACTACAGCGTAACAATGCCCCTAGTCTGCTAGTCCATAACAATACCTGGCAGCATGTGATGCTGAAAGAGTACACCCCACAATACAGCGTAACAATGCCCCTACTCTGCTAGTCCATAAAAATATGTCAGCGTGTAATATTGAGATAGCAGACCCCACACTACAGCACAACAATGCCCATACTCTGCTAGTCCATAATAATACCTGTCAGCATGTAATGCTGAGAAGCAGTCCCCACTCTACAACACAACACAGCCCCAATTGCAAAATGTAGTTCTCAGGGTCCAACGACTGCTGACACCCACCTCTGTCGTGGCCTCGATGGAGGCACCGTGTTTGAGCAGCAGTTCCACCACCTTGATCCTGTTTTTCTTGCAGGCGATGTGGAGTGGAGTGAAACCATTAAGGGCTCTAGCGTTGGGGTCCGCTTTACGGTCCAGCAGCAGTTTGGCCACACGGACGTGACCACAATGGGCAGCCACGTGCAGCGCCGTGAGGTAGTCCACCGTCACCTCGTCAACAGGGGCCCGGTGGTACAGCAGGATACGTGCCGCGTCCACATGGTCACCCTGAGAGGCCATGTGCAAGGGTGCCAGTCCGTTCTGTAACAGTATTACTCGTGGAGCCTGACGTCTGCGATGACAGGGAAGAACAATTGGCACACGGACACAAAAGATCCGAATATTTGTGCAGTTGCTTTGGGTACAGGGATGGCCAACCTTCTGTGGGGATGGGCAAATGGAAGACACATAATTCCTTTATGGCGGGCGCAGTATAAAAAATGAAGACACGAAATAAAAATGAATTAATAATGTAGTTGTACCTCTCATTCTCACATCGAAAAATTTTCTACATTATTTTAGCACACCCTATCTCACAAACATACCCCTCAAAAGAAGCTTATTTACTACAAAATGTCTTGATATGTAAACACCTCAATTATTACAGCACCTAAAGGAAATCTGTTCGGTGCTGGACAGAGTTTCGGCTTATAAACACTGTGATTTTTACAATTAGCAAAGAATTAGGTAAATTATTACGAATATATTGAAAATTTTCTGTCAGACGAAGAGCCCTTCCGAGGGCACATAGCGATCCCTCTTCTGATGGTCATCATAGTGTTTCGACACTAACAAATAGTAAGAATAAAATATTTTCCGATTTACTCAGATTAATCACAAACCAGATAACCATGTCTCCCAAGACAAAAAATTTTGTATAGCATCTAATGTGTGTGTTCTCAATACGGAATTTGCTTCGTGTCATCCTTGTAGCGTCTAAATTTTTTTAAAATTGTGTACCCCTGAAAGAGATGTTTGCGCGTTAAGTACATGCTTCTTGTTACGAGAAGAACATAAAAACTCAGGAACTATGACGTCAACGGACATCATTTGCCTTCCGGCTGATAATTATTACTTAAAAGCTAATGCCGCTAATTAAAGTGTGTGGCATCTCCATGTACTGTACATAAACATACTAACATTCTGCGGACAGCACTCAGAGTGCAGAATGTTAAGCATGGCGATATATATCCAATACAAGACTTTAAATGTTTAACAAACGGTATGGGTAAATTAAACGATATGACCATACATGGTGGTCGCAATGCTCTTCGTGCACTGACCTAGGCACTGAGGGTGACTCATTAGCTTCATGATTTAATCGGCTTAAGTCATGTACTCAAACCCCAAAGGCATTCATGAGAATTTGTGTTGAAACTGAAACACCATCGCGCTTCTGGGAATCAAATCATGGCAATTCAGTCACTTGGCAGGCCGAACTATACCAAAAGTATGCGAGGATCTTTAGTGTGGGAAAAATTGAAAGCCATTTGCATGAAAACTAATAAGTCTTCAATTACATAAATTTGTGTACGCGCAGAAAGATCTGCGTAACTACTAAATTCATCAACGAGTATCGTTACGACAGTCACCTATGTCATATATATATATAAGAGGGCCCAACAATCCGGGGAAAACCCCTGATCTCACCTTGGTCTTCGAGCTGATCGGTGCACCTCTTTCGAGCATCATGTCGACCACCTGTTCATGTCCAGACCTGGCGGCGCAGTGGAGCGGAGTGAGGCCATCACGTGTCTTGGACTCAATGTTGGCTCCTTTCTCCAGGAGCAAAGACACCATGTTGGTTTTCCCCCACTTCGCAGCCACGTGTAATGGCGTGATATTGTGCTACGAAAAATTAATTCGTTAATTTATGAAATCTGAAATTTTCACGTCAGTGGTTATAAAATCTGTCGTCGTGTGGAATGTGATGCCTTGCGGTCTACCCTGCCAATGGAAGTACTGGTAAGTCCATCCGAAAGGCTGAAATTTATTTATCAATATGCTTAACGTCGCATCCAAGAACAGTGATATTCATTACTCACTATTTTTTTCATAATCGCAAGAGCGAACAGTACCTAGCCTTCCGCGGGCTACTTCAGCATAGGGACAGTATCTGACAAAAATCTTATCATGAATCTAGGTCGAAATAAGAGCAGTTTAGAAAGGTCGTCTGGTGGATGAAGGTGGATTAGCTTTTATGTTAAAATTTGTACTTCATGAAGTCTGCAAGCTTAGAGGTTTTAACAGCTATGTTGAGGTAGATAGGTCTTCTGGGGTATCAAATAGTTACCGCGCTTGAAAAGGTGATGGTACCTTCTTCATATTCAGAGTTCAGCATTCCAAGTAGACAGGTAAGTTTAGAGACTGATGGGTCGAAAAGTGAAAGAGATAATTAAGACCTTGTTAAAGGACTGAGTTTCACAATTCTATAATAGGACAGTGGCTGATAAGTATTGATAAAATGAATGTGCTTGTATCAATGCACATGATTTTTCTTTATGAGTGGAAACCTGTTATATGTCAGTCCGTAGCAGTTTGTAAATATTTACGCAAGATATCTACATCCGTTTGTTTATAAAATGCCTTTTAGTCGATAAAATGCAAATTGAAATAAGTTACCTTAAATTCACGTAAGTTTAGGGTAGCAAAATTTGAACTGAAATGGACTATCGTCAGTACGTTTTGAAATCAGACTAAAGGAAGAGCAAAGCTTTCGATGGCAAGAACTTAATTTTCACAGTGTTAAGAGATACATCTGTGTGTAAATGCATACAAAGAATTGCACGCATTTTCAGAGCATCCATTAAATTTCAGACCCAGCTGATAACCCAGTTACCTTTGATAGAATGCTAAAATTTAATGTCAGGCCGGTGTTGTGACCTTTCCGGATATTTACGCGAAGGGTGGCAATACGTACCTTGGCTGAGTAGTTCACATCAGCACCTCGATTCAGTAGGAGATTAGCAATACTTTCATTGCCGTAATGCGCTGCTATGTGGAGTGGTGTGAACCCACTCTTTGATGTCACATCAGGGTTATGGTCATTCTGCAAGAGACAATGCGAGAATGAGTCTCTGACACAAAAGTTTGAAATACGTTCCCCGTGCTGTCGTAAATTTTGCAGAATAGTGTTAGTCTGCCATCCGTAGATACCTAAAAGTATAAAATTATTAATATATTTGTATTCTACTTATATTTCAACGTATGTCTGTTTGAAAGAAGAGAATTCGAAGACGTACGAGATGTTGCCAAAACAAGTTTGTTCAAAGGGTGTCAAGCGGTTGACTGTCAAACGACACTTTTATCTTTCCTCTCTTGAACAACTACGTTTAGGTCCAGCCAGAAATAAACAGTTAAATCTGATATATTTTATTTACAATTTACCATGTTTAATTGTTACCGAAAACAATTTTTCAGTTCAACAGGGTTTCTGCGTTTGAAAATAATTCTATTTCATTTTATTTGCAAGGTTGTCCTGCCAACTATATTTGTACTGAAATATAATTTCTAATTTGAGTCAAAAGATAGACAAAGAGAATTAATCCACATTCGGAAAAAAGTTAAAGATAAGGAGTAAGAAAACAAAGTTAATTCTATCTCCGCCTTCACTCCTATGGTGCCACACACACACACACACACACACACACACATTCCTGCCTCTAATGGAATATGAACCCACAATCCCAGCATTCGAGCAATAGTACAGTAAAAGCTATGGACGGCGTTGCTAAAGTTCTGGCTTTTACAGCAAGTATAAATGTAGAAGACATAAAGTGAGTCACTGTAGTTGTGGTGTAGCACGTCGAGGAAAAGCAAATCCAGGTTAACATTTCTGTTGGAAAAAATCCACGAGTACAGAGCAATTGTAAGCCCAACTTATGAATGATTATTAGTGATATTAAAATGATTAGGCTGATAGATAAGAGGGTCAGAAAGTAAAGACACCTTATTTATAAAACAAAAGCAATATCTTGATAGAGAACAGAAAATGCACAGTGAATATGTCTATTCTTATTTTCCAACGTTGCCCCTCGATCTTTGAGATAATTGTCCCAGCGTGTAATAAAATTCTTATAATAAAACCAAGTAGATGCACTAATTTCTCAAACTTATTTTTGGAATAGAACTCTACATGTTTTGGACAGTTCCTCTATCCATCATCAGGAGTTTTTCACTGTACACACAGCAATGGTATATGTCATAAAGATTTGCTGACAGCTTGCGTGTTAGTACAAGAAGGAATTTCCGTCCTGATCCTGCTCGCAAGCTGTCAGCAAACCTGTATAACATATACCTATTGCTGTGTGTATAGTGAAAAACTCCTGATGATGGAAAGAGGAACGGTCCGAAACATGTAGAGTTTTATTCCAAAAATAAATTTGAGAAATTAGTGCACCTAGTTGGGTTTATTACAAGAATTTTATCACGATGCACGCTCACCTGAACGTCAAAAGCGTGTAATAAGTTTGTCCATCCAGGACGCATAGAAACGTCACTCTTGCGTGAGCCACGTGACGATAGCATGTTTGGCATCGTCATCGCAGGTATAACGATGTCCCGAAAAGTGCCTTCGAGAAAGACACGAGAATTTCTGGGTGCCAAACCCGGACTGTAGGAGAATGATACAGCTTTTCCCAACATAAATTTTGCAAGAATTTTCTAGCCTTCGGTGCCATATGCGGCCGGTCATAAAAATGGGGGAGAATCACACTATAACATTGAAGAGTGGAACAACTTCTGTGCCCACAAAAATATAATTCTTCAGACTTCCAAGAGAGAACAGTTCTCCACGTGGGTCATCAGGCTGAACTGACACAGCTGTGCTCCGTCTGCGCATATGCCCGAATCTCACGAAATTTAAACGAGTTTGGCCTCTCGAAAAATGGGACTTATATCGCTTTTTTTTATCTACCCTTATATTTTAATCCGAGCGTGAATTTTGAAATAAATATTGGAGGCGTGAAACAGTCATGAATGTGTTTAAGATTTCACTGTCCAGTGTTTCTATGGTAAAGAAGTAAACATCCATGGACTGTACATAGCAGCATTAGACATAGAACTGTCTACCTGTAGCAGGAGAGCTGCAGCTTTGCAGTCGTCCTTCTTGGCGGCTATGTGTAGCGCAGGCAGCCGCACTTTGCCACGGGTGTCATTCTCAAGGAGCACAGCGACCACCTTGTCATGGCCCTGCTGCATCGCCACAGCCAGCGGCGTAAATCCGTCCTGCAACAACATACATACAAAATACTATCTCAACCACTAAGACGACATGTTGTACTTCTTCCACAGAGCTTTTTATTCGAAACACAAAGTATACAGGAAGCCGGCCCTGCTTCCTTCATCGTGTGAAATACAAAAATTTAATTTGATATTAAAAAACAAAAGATTAATAAAAATTTTAAAAAAATGGACACAACTATTGCAGTTGAGGCATTTGTAAGTTCAACTGCATGAGTTATCACATAGACATAGGGCAAACGGGAGGAAACTATCATATCTAGGTACATGAAACACATACAAGGCATTAAATAAACATGTGTTGGAACGCAGATAAGAATAACATTTGACTGATCTGATCTACCATGGCAGTATTACTAGCAAAAAACAATGGCGTACTTTTGGACATACGTGAAAGATGTCGCTTTTATTCCCATGCAAATTTGACAAATTTAGGCAACTTATAAACGAACAGAATATAACAGATCTAAGTGTCCTACCCGATACGTTGCTTAAAAGAGAACACCAGTAATCCCATACAAGAGTAAGGCCGGCAGACTGGACAGAAACTTCACAAAACACAAGGTGATACGAATCAAGGCATGACAACACAAAATTATTGTAAAGTTACATCCACATACAATTCTTCTTTACTGCGAGTAACAACGTATAGGTCTGCGAACTTATACAAGGATGAACACAGTATTAAAAAGCCACGCAGTTAAGGTGCAATGTTTACAAGGACACAACGCCTATATTTGTATGTATTTTGGTGGGTTAATACGACAGTGACATTATGTGAACTGACACACACACAATGACCACTCTTCACCTGCACTGATCACAACATAACAAAGTTAGGGCATCTAGAAGACCAGTATATATACAAATGAAGTGCTGAAAAAATTACTTCAAATGCCAATCATAAAGAGTATTTTAATTTGTCAATATGATTACATAGTTATTTCTTTCGTAATTTCTGAATATTCCAAATCAAGCTAGTAAAAGATAGTGGTTATTTCAGTATCCTATTCCCAAAGTGTTGTAGCATACAAAATTATTGGACATTCGGTTTCGTCAAGTATTTTTTTAATATTATAATATAGATCGTAAGTTAATAACACCGGTACCTTTAGGATACGTATATATCTGCTAATTTATAAGCTTTGGTTGTAGGGGTACTGAAAACAATGCTGAAACAATAAAAGTCAGTTTATCAGTAATATCCTTGTAAACAATAAAAAGTGAAATTAATGCTAAACTGTCAACGTTGCAGAGAAAGATTTAACGTGCTGCCTTGTGCCTGCCACTAAGGCGGAAAGGATCTTACCTCAGTGGCAAGGCTTTGATTGGCTCCGTTGGCAAGTAGAAACCTAACCACGTTGTCATGGTTCTCTTGGGCAGCCATGTAGAGTGGTGTGAAACCATTCTGCGACTGGACATTTACTGCCGCCCCATTCGCCACCAGCAACTTGACCACCTCCTCTTGACCGGCTGTAAAAATATTAAAGTTAACTAAACAATTCCCAGCCTCATTTTCATGAAACTGACTTCATTCCTAAGGAATCCCTTCTTTCTTTCATTGTATGTTCAACCTTGAAACATGGCAGTGACTTAAGAATTGCTCTATACGTTTTTGGTTGTAGTATTACGTAATCAACCACGGTAATTACGCAATTAACGAAATGAAGATCAAAGATTTATTTGTCGTCCATCTACAAGAATTTCATTATCAAAAAGTTAATGTTAAGTTCTGTGAGGTAATAAAATTAATGAAAACGCTTTTGTGAAATATGAATGATCTTTTCGATTCTTTTCAAATTAATATCCTTCAACATGCTTTGGCCTAAACGTCCATTCCCAGGGGAATCAATTATGTTATTAATGGGAGGTAACCAGCCTTTCGTGTATGTAAGGATGAATGTAGAATGTATGATGATGTAATACATAATAGGGCAACCCCTTGGGTTCCATAAAATGCGGAGAATTTCTAAACTGGCTGAGAAACGGTTAGCTTCTCAAGAAGGACTCTGTTCCATGGAGTAAGTAAGTAGTACCTGTAATGGTGTGTACACGGTCGAAAATGCAGCATTACAAGAATATCGAGCTTCAGGTTTTGTACAGTAGACATCTGTGAAACAAGCCGGGCTGACTATTTCACCAGTCGTGTTTAATTGCCTCTGGTTTACTGTGCCCTGTCACCATTACTACAGCGCGATTTTACGAATACTTCATAGTTAGAGACTGACTGATTCACAACAACTTGCATTGCTCTACTTAAATTAAGCTTACATCGCGGCAACAAGAGCTTCACATTTTCCATTCCGTGCTTTAAAATTCAATTGTTACAAGTTGAACCCATAAAATGCACACAATTGAATTAGATTTAAAATAATATTATAAAACCCAGTAACCCCTACATGCTTTGGCCTTATTGGCCAATCATCGGGAGTACAATAATTGTGCAAAATGACTGTAATGCCGCAAGCACTTGCAACATGTTAACAGGCTGCTCCAGCTTACTGTTCACAAGTCGGTCCGCTATACATACTCTACATCGAAGAATTTCTAGTAGTTCTTCTACATGCAAGAAACAAATGTATCGAGTAATCGCTTTATACAATTATTGTACTCGCTGATGATGGACCAATAAGGCCAAAACACGTAGGTGTTAGTGGTTTTTATAATATTATTGTAAATCTAATACAATTGTGTGCATTTGTTTGTTAAAACTACAGTAATAGTCAGGAAGAACGTTATTCAAGTACGAACGCTTTATTTAAGAACAGAAAAAATAAAATAAACCAACTACGATGGACGGTTCAGGTACGTTGTAATACTTCGTAAAAATCCTGTAAAGTGTAGAGTAAAAATAATAAATTTTTGGTAACTTGTAGTTGGCATAATTACGTTAACAAATCATCAAGAAAACACGATTTTTCTCTGAAAATATAAATATCTCTACTTATGGCATTAGTCGCCCATCCGCTTCTAGCAGGACAGATGCGACGTTTGAAATCAGCACTGAACAACGTAAAATCGCTGACGTTTCGAGAGTACATGCGAAGGCCAGCAGTTTCCAAATGGCAAGGGCAGAATTATAGTTCATTCTAAACATCAATAATAATAATAATGATGAAATCACATTAATAACAATAATAATATAATACCCGTCTTACGAACAGGCCGTGCAGCGTAATATACGCTGTCATTACTGAGGCAGACGAGTGGCAGACATGCTCGCTAACTGACAGCAAGGGCAGTGTTCATTTCCCTGTGGTGTAATGTTGCAACTCTTTCGCGTCGTCACGTCTGCGACCCGAATTACTCGTACTATTTCCATCTCCAGCGCCACGCCCATTCAAGACACACGCAACCTGCTGCTTGTGTATACATTTCCTTCTCTAGTTCAGCGCTTCATATTATAATTTCCTGTTAGTTTTGTGTACTTCGAAAACATTAGGCCTATAATTTATCTTTAGCCTTTTCTATTGCAGGATCTCACCGTTCCATTACAACAATTCGAGGTCCTGACTTAAAAAAGGCGCAGACCCTTCCCCACTCATCTATAACAAGTATGTGATTTATCAACATTCGGAATATGACTGCAACTGACAAGTTGCCGTTACAGTAAATTAAGACATTTCAGCATTGGATTACACAATTAAGTTAGTAAAACCGGGGGTAAGAGAAGCGGGATACCATTATTTTATCGTTAGGATCTATTTACTGCAGGTTTGAGACACTATTGGAAAACATGACAGTCACCGACACAGCCAATATGGGACAGGGTTCAAAACGCGAAGGACTGCACCGCGTTTTGGAGCTGACAGTCCGCACTGGAAACAAGAAGTAACAGCATAAGCATTATGTAACATTTTAATTATGCTTCATCCAGGGCGAAATTTTGTTGCAAATGCAAATCCGCACGCCGTTACGTTCTGAAATTTGAGGTTCTGTTGTTGGTGATAAGACACTACTAAAATTTACAGAGTTCCACGGAAGCCTATTATCACGGGAAAACAATGGTGGAGGCAGCAGGTGTTTCCGAAATGTCGTCCTGTTTCTACCAGACTATACGTCATTATGGCCTTGACGACAATATCTTCTACATTTGCTGAGTTCATCGCACTAGTACGTAGGTCTTCGGTAACTCAATGTATTGTCTTACTGCTATACCGTATATATGCATCTGCACTAATTAAGAGCTAAGATCTATTAGTTATGTTATTATTATTATTATTATTAATTTCATCATCATCATCTCCTTTATGCAGGGTATTTATACTTATATTCCTGATACAAACTACTTCCCTAGGGAAAGTGTTGCAACTATTCTGTTGTTACTATTCATGGTGCTTATAACGTCAGTTCCAGTGTCGAATCT
>Ga0123354_10001457_pt1 | contig 28824 bp, 11 predicted proteins | sample TergutLab28metaG_2_FD_97872 | JGI IMG/M metagenome (GOLD analysis project Ga0123354, IMG submission 97872) | Labiotermes labralis P4 segment gut microbial communities from Petit-Saut dam, French Guiana - Lab288 P4 | ecosystem: Host-associated > Arthropoda: Insects > Digestive system > Gut ... | reverse complement strand
TGACAGCTTGCGAGCAGGATCAGGACGGAACTGCAGTTCCGTCCTGATCCTGCTCGCAAGCTGTCAGCAAACCTGTATGACATATACCATTGCTGTGTGTACAGTGAAAAACTCCTGATGATGTACAGAGGAACTGTCCTAAACATGTAGAATTTTGTTCCAAAAATAAATTTGAGAAATTAGTTCATCTAGTTGGTTTTATTATAAGAAGTAAATAATAAATTACAATGAACGTGAAAGGAAGTATTTGTGGCCTAATTTGAGGTACCACGCGACATGCTGAAGGTAGACTGAATAAAAACCACGAAAAAGGTCTAGACAGCAGGTCTCCGGGCCAAGATTGAAACCCAGGACCTACGAAACACGAAACAGAGCTGCCACCCACACAACTGCGACGACGTTCGGCATCACACACACTGTTATGGTGGTGGTGGGGGTAAGGTAATAATGCGGCGCCGAAGAGGGGGTGGGGGGAATGCGGGGCAATCAGGAGTGCCTTAAATACCCTAAATGGCTCTCCGTCTTAATGGCCGCATTCCTTTTCCTCTTCCGAGCTTCCTGCGGGAGGAGCTGCTCCTCTCCCGGTATAAACTTAATTCCCTCTGTTGACCAGAGAAGGCGCTCAGTACGATTTGTTGTAACACTGAACTGTCTAATCACACGCACGTAAAAATGTAAAATGTTTGGATTTTCCGGTGTTTATTCCACAAACCTACGGGTATCCTGTGTCAGTACTTTCTACTGTTGTTTCATCTTCCGGTCTATGCACGCAGGCGTCATATTTTTCATGAGATGGCGACAAGGCATACAATGATAAGGATATGCTGACCGTTGATCTGTAAAAAGTGTGGAACTGTGAGGCATCTCGTGGGTTATTTTACTCTTCCAGCACGCAGCACATGCTACTGTTGATAAAATAAAACGGCACAGATTCAACGTTACCCTGTAAGTCAGCGTAACTAGGACACGGAGCAGGAATGATGACGATTGTGATAAAATAGGTGTGAAAATAAGCGTTTTTAACATTTATAGTGATATGAAAAGTTAATAATTGTAAGAAATACAAACAAATTTATAACACTTACTCAAGCAATATTATAATTCTAATTGGCAACTATTTGTATAAAAGTGTAATTGTAAATATATACATTCTTTTATATGGACGTAAAATTTGGCGTCTCATTCTAACGGCAAACAGAGAAGGAAGACGTTAGAAATCAAAACGCTTAGAAAAATATTTGAACTTTAAAAGAGAGGACGTAAGAGTAGACTGGTAAAGGCACACTGTGAGGAGTTGAATAATATGTGATTTTCATCACACATTATTAGATGTAACGAAAGTCGTAGAAGAAGTTAAGACGTCAAGATTTTTTAGATATGTATAAAGAATTTTATTGGTAAACCTTTAAGGAATTCACTACTTAACAGATCTACACATAAATAAGAGTAGAATATTATGATGGATAAAAGATCAAATGAACGTTATGATTCGGAAAAGACAAAGTCTAAGCGACTTTTTTCTTGCTCTTTAACCTATAAAATAGAATTTTAAATAAAGTAAAAAATTAAAAATTACAGCTCAAACACCCGAGGTCCAAATACAGTTCAGCACACCGACATTAGCAGGCAAGCTTCCTTACATCAACGACGCAAACGAAGGAATTGTGCCGCTGTGAGTTTTCTGTTGTGAGCTCAGATTCAGACGGCACTGTGTGAAGTATCTCCCGGCAAGACGGGACATCGTATAACTTCATCAAATCGTCGTCCGGAAAACTTTTGGTCAACTAACATCTGAGTTTGGTGCATCTAACGCTACTACATAAATTAATCTCTGTAAATTGATAGAATAAACTGAATAAATAATAATAAAATAGAATAGAACAAATAGAATTACAATTCTGTCTCGATTTTCGAGTCCCGATATTTCGAGGGTCCTTTTAGTCAGAGCCCTGCCTTAAGAACTTCAGAAGGTTTCATTTCTTTTCACACTAACTTAATAGCGCATATTGTATTATAATTCTACTCTGATAGCTCTGCGTACAGTTTTATTCTAATACATTGTTGTACAGAAGCACGCATTCATACAAAGCATATATTTTTCTGTGTAAATAATCGTATATTATAAATTGTTTTACTCCATTTAGTCCGGGTTTTTCTGGTAATTAGAAGCACTGATGTAGAAAGTTTGGACGCAATTCCAATCTCCATTCACAATACCGTTCGTCAACCTCTTAAACCTTAATTTCTTAACACATTCCTCTTTCAAATTTCGGTTATCCCTCCGTGTGCTACTGATACGCAAAGAAACCTTTTCCCGGGAGAGGAAGTGATCATTCTCCTTACAGTTGCTAATACGCCATGTACGTTTACCTACTGTTCTTGCAAGGAAAGGGGTATTGAAGATCTTTTTTGTAAAACTTATAAACAAAACGTTACAGAAATGTTTGAGGTAGATGCATGATATTCCTAAGTTTGTGAAATATAAAAAATCGTAAGGAACTGCTAAGATAGAAGAAACGCTGCAATATATATTGGAGTGCAAGTCAATAAAACGTGTGGAGAGAAGGCTGTCAGAATGATTGCTTAGTATTAGGCAGTAAAGTAGAACAATGTGGTGCTCATCGTGTTCACGCTTATGAAATACCAGTAGGCCATTAGCGGTGTTATTACTCTTAGAGGGAGGAGTGCAGTTCGTGTGAGACAGGGAGACAGTACGAGCAGGCTATTCATCTTCAAAACCTTCCAATTCCTAAATCATGAGTAAAGAATTTTTGAGATTGAGTTGTAATGGCACAATTTGCGTTTTTTTTTTATTCTGGTAGCTTAAATGCTTCAGTTATGTACAAATGCATATGATTCTTTGTGACACATTGTCTCAGTTCGCCTTGCAGTTACTGCAAGTTTACACAGAATTTACCTGCGAGATAAATTTATGAGCCTGTAAGAATATTCTTAAATCCTTAACTATGTAATTGTTGTTTAAATTATAACGGGGACTGCTCTTTAATATAAAGGTAAAATTAACAATACTTTAGGAAGGATATTTAGTAATTCATCACCTTTGTACATTAGAGAATTATGATTAAAATTTACAATTGTGATTCTTAACCATAAGAAATGACAGAAAATCCAAATGTTAAGGCACGTATTTTACAAATGTAAAACCAGCAGTAATTGTTAATGTCGTTTATGCATTTATCCCCTGATGACGGCCGATTATACCTCGAAATATCTCCGAAATAATCTTCTGAACAAATAAAGGCGGTTCAATATATTTGTCTATTGTACATCTGTGGTACTCATCAATTATTACTGTACACTTGTACGTGGCAAATACAAAACATTTCATATACTCAAAAATGTTTTAAAGGGTCTTGCGATGGCTCAGGCCTTCAGCCGCTGGCCTTTTAAGGTCGAGGTCGAGGCTCGATATCAGGCCTTTCTCTGTGGGACTTTTAGTGGACAAATAACCACTAGGACGAACTGTATTATATGTAGTTCATCTTCTCTTGTTAGTATCCTACCCATATTCATGCCCTATACTACCAGCAGCATTTCGTCTTCTCCTGTCATTACCACGCCCATGCTCATGCCCAGTACTGTCAGCACGTTTCCTTCTTCTGTTAGTATCCTACCCATGCTCATGCCCAATACTAGCCCTTTGTTTTCTCCTGTTAGTATCCTACCCATTTCCATGACCTATACTCTCAGCACTTTGCCTTCTCCTGTTAGTATCCTACCCATACTCATGCCCTATACTCTGAGCACTTTGCCTTCTCCTGTTAGTATCCTACTCATACTCATGTCCTACACTCTCAGCATTTCGTCTTCTCCTGTCATTATCGCACCCATTCTCATGCCTTACACTCCCAGCACTTTGCCTTCTCCTGTTAGTATCTTATTCATACTCATGCCCTATACTCTCAGCATTTCGTCTTCTCTTGTCAGTATAGTTCCTATGCTCATGCGTTATACTCTCAACACTGACTTCTCCTGTCAGTATCGTTCTCAGGCTCATGCCTTATACTCTCAATAATTCTTCTTCTACTGTCAGTTTCCTGCTCATAAGCACTTTCTACACTGATGTTTTACTAACACACTACTGACGGTGTATAGCCTTAGAAATGGACAGTGTCAGTAAATAAACACGTGCATTGAGAACGTTTCAAGCAGAAGTCAGTATTATGTGAAGAAGAAAATCACCATGAAGGCAATGAAAAATTCAGGCAGTAAATTTACACAACACCAGATACATTTGGGCTCTCTGGAGAAAACCCTGTCCGTTCTTTCTCGCTGAACATAGAAACTTACACCGGGTAGGTACTGCACCGATGAAAATTAGCAACGTTACTTTGGCTTGCCCTGATGTCTCTCAAACTATAGACTAAATAAACGACGACAGGTCTCTATTGTAACACAGCTGCTTCATGAATACACAGGCTTATTACTTCTGTAACTGGCAGCCGGTATGGCTAGTCGGTATAGAGACTAGGTACGGGCTTTACGACTTACGAATTATGACTCAAATTTGAGCAGAAGCAAAATATTTTTCTCTCTCCGAAGCATCTAGATTGGATTCGAGGCCCACCCAAACCCCTACTTAATAGCTATAAGAGGTGCTATGACCCAGGTTAAAGCGGCTGAGCCGTGAGTTTCGCTCCTCACTCAATTTGGTGCCGAAGTTAAGAATGCATGCAACTATATCTCCACGTCTTCATACGCCTTCACGAGGTACACAAGGAAAACTTGTAATTGCTTACACCGTTATGCCACATAGTGATGCGCCGTTAAACTTCTCGGAACCAATACCGAATGTACTCCCACTGAGTACCGAAACAGCCAAGAACACGATGGGATCTTGTACCCACCAGTATGAGTAGTGTAAATGTAAGGTTGTCCCTCTGTAAGCCATGAAAGAACAGAGGCCAAGTATTCGAGCCCAGCTGTTTAATTACCGCGTCACTAGATAAAGACGAGTGTTCAAATTCAGGCCCAGTATTTTTGACCTAGGGGACAAAATCCAGGTACTCACCAAATAGGAGTCTGTTGTGGAAGTTTCGAATAGCAGAACAGGACGCGACTCGAACCCCGGATCTTCCGGTCCTCAGTACAGTAACGATGCCGGCTGCACTATACCGGCTCACTTTTCTGCAGGCCTACATAATCACTATTTTGTATGTCGGTAACTTGATAGAGCTCTAGGGTTGTTCCAGGATTTTGAGTTGACTTTAAAAAGAGACGAGACCCTCCAGGTCTAGTTACACATTTCTAGAAAGTGGATAACGTAACTACTCTTTATTAACGAAGCTTACGTTCACTTCAGGACTAGATATTTAGAGTGGAAAATCCTAGCCATATTTCGTTGTATCAGTCTTTAGGACACAACGACTGATCAGGCAGAGAAGTGGAATTACGTTTAACTTTCAGAGACAAATTAGTTTGGATAAATATACCATAGATATTGAGCCAGGAAACTTTGGTACAGCACCCAACACCAAAATTTATTACACCTACATTCACGTCAGACGATGGATACCGGCGCTCTTTCCCTGGATTAAACCGGCAGGAGACGTGGCTTTGGCCACTCCGTTTTATCTAATGCCGAGGTTAGGTATAAGTGGAGGTATCCCTTTACTTCCCCTCTTTGTCTGCATGGCGATGTATGGTAAGGGCAAAGCAATCTAAACACAGGCTTGGACGGGCTCTGAGGGCTCCAAGAGTTTGAGGATCGCAGAATTTCTAGACAATAGGATCACGAAGGTGGCAAGGTTGTCAGCACTACGTACCGGCCGCCTTTACCCCCAAGAGATACAACAGGACTCATTTCCGTTAGAGGCTGAGTCGACACCAAGGCCACAGGGCGGCCAGAATTGTTAGGTGAATGAAAAATCCCAATGACTACATCGGGGGTCGAACTCGTGATCTTCCGGCTTGTAGACTACACATTCAGACATGAACACACAAGGTAAAAATAGAGCTGGACAAAGAGGCAAACAGATTGAGAGGAGGGCAGAATGGCATAGTGTCTATTAGGCGCTATATCCTTCAACTTCGTAAAAATAAAAGTAAATACAACTAAACAATGGCTATAGCTAACGAGACTAGAGGTGAATTGAGAGGCGAAGATTGATACCGCAATATGTGGCTTACGATATCGTAAATACTTCCATATTCACCCTGTAGACGGAGGTAATAATTCCCCCCGACATGCTGGTTCTACTTACCAAGCTACACGTTGCCATTATACACAAGAACACGATTAATATGGAAAATTTTTAATATTTTGTGGTTTTCTTCAGATCATCTATTCAAATTTCGTAAGGGTGTTTAAAGGGGCCAAGGTCACTTCCTTCCAAATGCCTCCCAACTAATTTACATTCATCTTACCATACCACAGTTAATTCAGTTGATTCAGTGTCGTATAAGTGCTAATAATAACCAACAGACTAGCGAGGGAAGTAAAATATCTCCACTTTGGATGAGTCCAATGTTTTTAAAACACTAACTACACCCCTCGTGCCTCGCGGTCCATTATCTTTATACGACAATTCAGCACTGGAGCGGAAATTAATTTGGTGACCGCTACACACGGATGCGAGAGGGGAGAACATCGCAATACCAGCACCCTCCCCCCTTTCCCCAGCAGGCGCTAATCGAGCGTGAAGTTGTAATCAGATGTGGATAAAAGCGAGTCAATTCATACGCTGAATATGAGACATGTGCAGGAAGATTCCCAGGAGGACTGGAACGTTAGCGCATTACACTGGGGAGCCACCGGTTGTGCTTTCCCCTCCGAGACATGTCATGGAGTGTGATTATCAGCAATGCTATCAGTGGAATGTGACGAGATTCGACTATTGTTAACTGCAATTGTTACTGTCACTGTTCTAATATCAGAATACGCGATATTTAAGCCCTCAAAACACAGCGGTTACTATATGTACCACCTGCTTTAACATTTTCAATCATCCGTATTTTGCCTCCGTTATATATTCATGGGTTTCATTTGATGATGACAATAAACAAGAGAGGTAACGTAGGTACAAACGCAACATTGAGGTGCGTTCGGGTATCAATTGTTGCAGTGGAAAAGCAATAAGTATTACATATTCTGAGTTTGTGTCTGTAGCCTTAGTTATCCAGCATGCAAATCGCATGCGCCTAAATATATTAGCATCTGTAGCCTGTCTGGTTCTACAATATCTTTAGACATTATCTCATAAACGGCACGATTCTCAGGAAAAAGTTATTGAAAAACTGAAAACTGAAAAAAGTGTGTTTTGACTTTCTCTAGATCTTTGTCTGAAGCACCACTGCTTATAAGAGGAATTAAGCGAAATATTCTCATAAATGTAAGACCCTTTAATGAAGAACTCATTATGCTTGTCAAATTTTAATGAAACTTGAATTTTCTCGACAGATTTTCGAAAAGTCCTCAAATATCTAATTTCATTAATATCCGCACAATGAGAGCTGAATTGTTCCATGCAGACGGACACACACAGGCTGATGGACGGGCAGTCGGGCAGACGGACGGACGGACAGCTAGACAGACATGACGAAGCTAATAGTCGCTTTTCACAATTTTGCGAACGAGTCTAAAACAGTGACCAATTTCGTTCAAAACATTACGCCCCCGGTATTTGTAATGTGTTTCCATATAAGTAGGAAATGAATTTTAAATTGTCATCATTATCACAGGATTTCCCTTACAATCAGAACCCCAAATTTGTTTTGGGTATTTTAAAAAATGAAAAGTTTATTCTTCATTTTATGACGAAGATTCAAATATTTTCAGATTTTCTCCAGAGGTCAACCCTAACTAATGAGGAATTATGGTTATAACGTATTTCCTGGTATCCGTACTTTCAGCTGGAAATACCCTACAAATCGATATGAAAATTTCAAGTTCCTTTGACTGAACTTCAATAAAAAAAAATGCTATTTTTTTAGCGCTTATTTCGAAAAGTCTGTTTGACCATACTGCGAAATGACATAAACAATAGCAGTTCCTGCACTGTTGTGTTAGTGCCAAACACAGACAAAATCCAGTACACTTATATACATGTAAAATTACGTATATATACAATCCATAAAAGCAGGTTATAGGATATAATTTGTAGCCTTCTATACACGCTTACATACATACACACACATACAAACAAACATACATACATACATACATGCACACACACATACATACATACATGCGCAAATACATACATACACACATACGTACATACACACATACATACATACACACACACATACATACATACATGCATACATACATACATACATACACACATACATACATGCATACGCACATACATACATACATACATACATACATACATATACACCTACATAGGCCTAAGGCTACGCAGTGCATAACTGTACACTAAAAGCAAAGAAAAAAGATACGACTTTGAAGGCACAAACTCTGTAAAGTGTATGACGTAGACCTACACCCAGAAGAAAAACTAATATAGACCTAAATTAAGCAGAAGTACTTCAAACCAGAAATCGCAGGTTGCAAAGAGGATTTCCGGCAATTTGGAAATGACCCGATAAAAAAATAAATCATTACTTGAGCTAAAGGAAACCAATTAACTAGACCTTGAAGATAGACTTTTATACTTTTGTTGACTACAAGGGTACCTGACTTTAGAAAAAAAGTGTATCAAACTACTCAGCTATTTTTCCTTCCCAGAAACTGTCACGATTTTAAGTTCTTCGGCTTTTTATTACTATGGCAACCTAAAATGCTAATTCTACTCATCGAATCTCCTGTTAGGGTATAAGGGAGGACAAATACACCATCTGGGACGAGAGACAGACGGCAAGGAGAGGTACAAATTAAAATCCTTCTTATACAGGCAATTCCGCACTATGATAGTGAACGTTAGGAGCACAAGAGCGTGTTTCTTTGCACCCTAGGGAAATAGTTTTATATACGGTTGGGAGGAGAAAGGCGGTGCTAGTGTGTCGAGAGCAAGTGGCTACACGCTGGATATTTAGCTGTGTTACCTTAGGGACCACCAGGACTCGATTCGCTGTAATGACGCGCTCAAATGGTGATGAAGCTGCTGAATCAATTCTGGACAAAAGGCGAGGGAGTGTTACACAGAACAAGAGCGAAGGGAGGTGGGAGTTGTAGGTAATAACGTATTGCATTTTAAACAACAAAACGCACATGGACGTCTGTCTGCGAGAATAACTCAAAACACGCTGGAAAATGCAGTTAAAAATTAGTTCGTACAATTAAACCTCTTTAATTAAACAAAGCGTCCGCCCGTTGGCAGAGTTTCTTTTGTTTCAATAAATTCCTCAGAATATATAATTTCGAGTGGTACAGTAATTTGGTGAATAACGAAATGGAAAGGATTTGAAAGGAATCGGCATTAATATCCGCAGATGTATCTTTTAATAACGTGAAATAAAAAAAACTCTTATTTACTGTGCCTGCCATAGATAAACAGGACCTATTTACATTTTATATTTCGCTTTTATTTGTCGGTATATTTATAAATGAAACGGTTTCAAGGGGCACACATTTCAAAATTACACACAGTAAGACACAAAACCTACTAGCAACTAAACCAAACACAGAAATTTAGGCAAGATCATTCCGTTATGCTGGGCAATTAGTAACGATTTAAATCCAGAAAAACAAAACACTCGAAATCCGTACGTTCATTTGCTGGCTTCCTTACAACATGTTTCGGTTGTTCTATTCGATCATCATCAGGTACAAAACACAAATAAATAAACACAAAAGTTTGCTATGAAAGAGTCCTCTCCTTCACAATTATCATGATAAAACAATAAATTACCTATTTTTATTAATAAAGGAAAAATAAACATTAAAAAAATTTCTAAAAATACAGAATTCGAGTGTTGTGTGTTTTTTTTGGGGGGGGGATTTAAATCGCTACAAACATAGAAAATAACATTCTATCTATAGGACCAAGTAACACGACTCTTGTTGGTTTACGAATAATCCTGGAACTTCAAATTACCACTCTGAAATTGAATAGCCTCGAAAAAATAATGAACGTTAGTGTTTTAATTTGGTTAGTTGGTAGAAACAACAAACTACGTACAAATAACTCGTGTTCTTTACACACAATGAAGTACAAAAATTTATTTAAAAAATCAGTTTATTGCATGTTTTAAATTTGAGTTCTTTATGTTTTAAATGGTTAAGTTCGTGTGTAATGGGGCGGTAACATTCATGCCAGTAAAGTTCTATGACAGTAATTAGAGCTATACAGGCTCTGTTCCCAGTTTTCACAGAATTTTATGTCACACGTTTCTTTGTGCAATTTTTTTCTGTTTTTAGATGTCCTGTAGTCGAGACTCATACTTTGTTAATGAAGCTTCATTCTTTTAGTTTCCCTTTTATGGTAGTCATGGGTACAGACTGTCGTGTGCACACGTAAGTGTTTTGTGCTCATTGTTCTATTTGTTTTCTGTTTTACGGAACACCTTTCGTTCAGTGCGATTTTACTATTGAGATTGAAAACCTATTTACTGCAGACATGTTTATATCACACAAAGGTAAGTTACGTTAAATCGCAATTAATATTTCCTTGTGTAATTCTAAGCCCACAATTCTGCATTGTGTTTCTCATTTTCATACACTTCCTCCTCGATTTATCATCCCGACTTTTTTCTTGAAATTACTCCTAACAATGATTTATTAACATCTTCCAGCCATTTCCACATCTTCCAGTTGGTGTCCCATGGATCAGATGTTCTGACCTTCCGTGTTCTCTTATTTTATACGTACAGAATTACACAAAATACTGCAATATATTTTTTTTGTCCTCTGCACTCTAACATAATTCGTTTGAGTCAAGACACGATACAGTGACAGAATCTTGTAAACACGATATTAAAACTTAAACAGTTCCGCAAAATGGAGAAAATATTTTTGGTCATCTCAGCAATTATTCGCTTTCCAGAGAGTCTTTCCGGTGGAGGCGCATTTCCTTTCTCCGTGTTTCCTTTTAATCTCATCTAGAATACACAGAATTCCTGCTATGAATCCCGCAAGCGGCAAGAAGTTTGTCTGTTCTTTTGGGATTTAACGCAACGTCAAATTGTGGTTTTGTACCGACGTTTCGAGTCAAAAGATCGGTGCAATTTATAGGGGTCAAGCAGCCTAAGAAGATTCCCAAGAGGACCGAAACGTTAGTGCATTGTTGGACTGCTTGACTCTTGAAGATGGACTCGATAGGTTGTCCCGAAACGTCTGTGCGAAACCATAATTCGACTCGGCATAAAGTCCAAAAGAGCGCAGATCTCATTTGCACGTCAGCGGAAGCCTGAAATAACGCAGAGTTTATCTCTTATCAGTACCATCCAATCAAAGTCCGGGACCTACCGAAACACCAAATAACGGCAGTATTAAAATATGAGCGGACTTGTACCTCCACTTCCGCATATACATGCGTGGGGTGTATTGCGATAATAGCCTTTAGAACGTAGTCGCATTTCCCCTAAGCTACGTACTACACAACATACAGAGTTATCACACCTCGTTCTGTTTCCACACCAACCCGTAATTTCTGCAGCTCCAGTCTGTATAATCCCCATACAATAAGCTGCGTTTGTCTATTAAACCCAGGAAACCCTATGATAATTATATTCTTTGTTGTTACAATTAAACCCATACTGATAAAAAATATAAATATTAAAGATTTTTTAATACCGGTACGTACGTAAATGTTTTAAACAAAATTTCTTATAAACAAAAGAAAATACACAGACAAGAAAGACTCAGCGCCTGATAATGTCAAAACTTATTTCGAAATATTGAGATCACGAAATTCCTGAATGTATTCAGGTAAAGAAAACAAGTACACGGTCTTCTAGTACCTCAAAGCCTGTGAAAACGAAAACGGAGTATTCGAAACGTCCGGAACCGTTTACCCAGCAACGTAACTTGATATCCTACAATAACAGAGTTGTTAATGTAACTATTGTTTATTTTTACGTTAATGGCAAAGTACGCAACTTAAGTATGGTTACTTATCACGAGTGATTTTTCCATCATGCGTAGATACCGTTTTAGGCGCGCTGACAAAATTGAAAAAAAAACGACTATTAGCTTCGTCATGTCTGTCTGTCTGTCTCCCCATCAATCCGTCCGGCTGTCCGCTTGGAACAACTCGGCTCCCAATGAACGGATTTTTACGAAATTTTATATTTGAGAATTTTTCGAATATCAAGCACTTTACATGACGATGTTTGTACATAAAGACAATATTTCGCTGAATACTACTTACAACGATAAATACTTCCGACAAAGTTGTAGAGAAAATCAACATAAACAATTTATATTCAATAACGTTTCCCAAACCGTGCCGTTTATTGGGTTGCGTGGAAAAAGTTGGTCGATCGGGACAGGCAACAGATGACAATACAGTAAGGCGCATGTGCTTTGGATGCTGGATAACCAAGGCTACAGACAAACACGTAGAAAAGTAATACTTATTGCTTTACCACGGCAACAATCGTAGCGAGAACGCGCCTTAATGTTACGTTTATACGCACTCTGTTTGTTCCATTACGGTAAAATTTGTTGTTTGGAAAGACGACTTTGGCGTCTGGAAGTAGCTAAAATTGATGACCTGAAAAGTTATGGAAAATTAATTTCCATTTATCGTGTTTTTGCTTTGTGATCAGATGGCAGGGAAAGAATTTATGTCGTAATCCGAGCTAGTAGGGTACAGTAATCAGCACACTGCAATACCAGGACGGTACAGTATGATATCGGTGTTGTGCGCTATAATGTTGGTACTGTGCACTATTCTGTCACTACTGTGCATGATATTGTCAGTCCACAATAAACTATGCTGTCATTTTCATCACATTTATCTATAGAATGCCGCTAGAGAATGAATAAAGTTTACATGAGACCAGGAGTGAAGTGACAGAGAAGTTGTGATACACAGCCGTGGAAAAGTGCTCTATTCTATGCAACAAAGTTTATTCTTTACACTGTAACATGCATTCACACGAGAACAGATAATGAGCCTAACATGAGAGGCTGTTAGTCCAGTCTAATTAGTGTGCAGTAACTTGAGTGTTTTGGGAAAGTATGGATATCAGCAGGCTGACGAGAGGCGTGGGGAAGTTGTTAATGCATGGGTACCTCAGCTAAATAGGGAAGTACATATGGGAACAGGGCTAAGATGTCTCCAGCGAACCTAAATTCCTTACTCCAAATTTTGTTTTCACCGCCGAGGTTCGGCAACTACAGAAATTGCTGCTTATTTATTTACATTCCCTGGTCCCTGTACGTTTGGTGTCAAACAGTAACTTTGAATTCAGCGAAAGAGGTCTGTTCTTGGTCACTGTCCCCCACTTCTTCCGATTTAGGAAGTTGGATTAATTAACATTACAGGACCAGCCTGGACCACAATAAATTTGAATTTATATTCAAAGTTATTTTGTCCATAAAATATTACAAAAATTTAATATATAATATTGTAACATTAAATAAATATGTAATATTGTATTTAGCCAAGAGGCTACTGTTATGCATGTGGAAGTAATGGGAGTAATTTATGTGGACATAATACTTCACGCAATATTCAGATAAATAAAATTTCTGTCAGTGTTATCATTCGTACAGATCATCATCATTCAGTTTACATCTCTCAAGTTGTTAGCAGCGTAGCCGGCATAGCGGCTGGCTATGGGCTGGAAGTTTCAGGGTTCGAACCTTGGTAGAGGCAAGAGATTTTTCTCGTTTCCACACCGGTCCAGATCGACCGCGTTACCAACACAGCCACCTGGACAAGAGTCAGGAATTTTGCAGGGGGTCAAGCGACCCGGGCGTGGTGTTGACCACCCACCCTCTTCTAGCACCGAGGTTACGCACGAGTAGAGCAACACTCGTATAATACTTCTACTCTTACCTCTTCGTCTTCATAGGAAATTACGGGTGACAACATCCACCCTTACATTTGTCAATACTTTTAGTAGAACAGCTTCTCTCTAACCTAAACAAATGCAACAACGTTTATAATGTAGATTTTTGACTGTCTGCCAGGGCATGGACAAAGAAAAAGCCTTAAAATGGACGTCTATTACTTTACTGGATCCGTCCCTTAACGAATCAGATACCTCTACCTGTAAAACATGCTGCAAAAGCGTAAACATAGCCCACGATAGTTACAGCCCTCTTCAACTTCTCGTCCAGATCTGTCAGACTTATGGGGTCCAACTGACTATGTGGTAATTTTAATTTTAGCCGTGAGTCGGGTACAAATTGTGTCCCCGAAACACAATATTTCATTTTTCACGCGGGAGTAAGCCAAAGCACACAAATTAAATTATTCGAATAACGGATGGAGGAGGCAATAATTCACAGCGCTAGAATTGTGATTGTGCGAGACATAATGCAACTCATTGCATACAGCAAAGCTTTCTCGAGAAAATTACTCTGATTTATCTTCCTTCTTTTGTTGAAAGAGAAGCATAATTTTCACTTTCGCAATAATTCACCACTGAACCCTATTGAAGCCACAAGAATTCGATTCACATCCTTTCACCTTATGTACGTAATGCAATTTAGATCCAAGAATTATCCACCTAGATGTCCGAAGTGCAACGTGAAAAGCGAAGCCTAAGAATGCGTAAAGCATCACATTGTAGGAACTCAACACCTTCACAAGCAAAAGCTCTCTTCAGAAGATACGCCCGTTTTGCGAGAACGTCAGCAGCTCTGATCGTACTACTGAATAATGAGAGAGAATGTGAGTGCAAAGCAAACACACAGGCGAGAAGAGACATATCATGCCTTTAGATCCACCGTATCTACAACGGCTGCAGTGGCGGCTCCCACAGTTAACAAAAATATGAGTTCCCTTCACACATTGACACAGCAGATGGAATAATTTGAACAGTAACGAAGCGGCATAGATATTTCAGAGGTTGACAAACCATGTCTACTTAAAACAGTTCGCGTACTGCCCCACACGTAATATTAACTACTAATTCCAAGAGTGTTGCAAGTGAAAGTGTCTGTTTCTGATTTGTTATAACAGTTCCGTGAATTCATATAATAAAACTAACTAGATGCACTAATTTCTCAAATTAATTTTTGGAATCAAACTCTACATATTTCGGGCCGTTCCTCTGTTCAACATCAGGAGTTTGTCACCGTACACACAGCAAAACTGTATGACTTATAGCACTGCTGTGTGTACACTGAAAAACTCCTGATGTTGGACAGAGGAACTGTCCGAAACACGTAGAGTTTTATTCCAAAAATAAATTTGAGAAATTAATGCATCTAGTTGGTTTTATTACAAGCATTTTTCATTATGCACGGTCACCTGAACGTCAGAAAGTTCCATGAAGTTCGTGCATTTTCGTTGATCCGTATTTTACTATTTACTACTGTAGTGACACAGTAACGTGTATGTTTAATCGAAGTAAGAAGGCACTGTTTGATTTTGCAATTTTTGTCTGTTGGTTTTTGTGTTTATTCTGTTTCCGTCGAAACTGAAAGAAAATTTCTTTCATTTACAATAGAACCACCCCATAACCTAAATAACTGGAATGACAATACATGCTTTATGTATTTAAGTTTTAAATTGCATGAATGTAATTATATTTCGGTTACAGAAATACTGCAAGAAACAAAGAGGAATTTACTTCTTGAATTGGACTGCTTCCATTCCGCGGTGCACATATGACAAATTTTATTGAATTAAACCGTCTTTGCACAACACAACTGACAGTTGTATTCTACAACTGGTTACATCAGCAACATGTTTCGGCCTTGCTTGGTCATCATCAGGCTTATAAAGTTTAGTATCAATTAAGGTAAAAAATGCTGCTGTACCGATGGGATCCCATGTTGCTGATGTAACCAGTTGTAGAATACAACTGTCAATTGTGTTGTGCAAAGACGGTTTAATTCAATAAAATTTGGAATTTACTTCACTCATCGAGAAATTTTGTTTTTAAAAGAGAAATTATTTACACCAGACGGAACTATTCCTATCTTTAGGTTTATTTTCTCAGTGCTTTAGAGGTGTTTAAGGTTCCATCAGAAAACAAAATAAAAAATAGCCACAGATCAAATGATGATGGGCGGAACGGCAATGTCTGTTGTTCGAAGAAAGATGCCTCTACATTAAAAAGTTGTAATTAAAGATGTAGGCATGTAGCGCGTATGGGGGAGAGGAAAGGCGTTTTCAGGGTTTTGGTGGGGAAACCAGAAGGAAAGAGGCCACTTGGGAGACCCAGCCGTAGATGGGAGGATAATATTAAGATGGATCTTCAGGAAGTAGGATGTGGGGGTATGGACTGGATCGATATGGAGAGGTGGCGGGGATTTGTGAATGCGGCAATGGACTTTCAGGTTCCATAAAATGCAGGGGATTTCTTGACTAGCAGAAAAACGGTTAGCTTTTCAAGAAGGACTCTGCTCCATGGAGTAAGTAAGTGAGTACGTAAGTAAAGATGTAGGAAGCTTGTTCCTCTGAAACTTCACTGTAAGAAACCGACATATCATCTGAGCGGCAACCGGCACTGAAATCTGGAAACTTACATCACAAGAGGGATTTTTTTTTGTGTAAAACTGGACAAGAGACGAATTTATCAAAAGTATCCGCTAAATTATGAAAAGGTTTTCCACCAACCGATCTGATTACAACCTCATGAATTAATGGTTTAATCACGGAACCCCATACACATTTCACTGTTGCGCGCTATAAAGCAGGTTTTGGTCACATATTAATCGGACCAAGCACGAACAGAATCCGAAAACACTGGCGAAAAGAAGTTCATTGGTCTATATAGAAACTAGTCGCAGGGATCCGTTGTACTGTAAATGTACATCAGGGAGTTGTTACAAGTAGAACCGCTTGAAGGGTATTTATTACGTGCTTACGGAGCAACGAGCAACGAAAACTAGGCACAGGGAAGGAGGAGTGATAGAGGAGGTTATTGCCAGCAGAATGCAGCCGACACCTGAATTTCTGACGACAATTCGTTATCCTATCGTAGGGTAGGAATAGAGGCGTAAGTAACTACAGTCATCCCCATCAAATTCAAATACGCAGCTTTACATATGGACTACAAATAGCATTCGAAAAGGCACTTTAACTACATTTGTCACAAGTAAAGAAATGAGAAACTACTGCGTTGAATCTCTGTTCATTTAGGTGTGTGGAGCGTGAAGAAAAGACACTACGAACCCCTCTACGTACCAAAAACTTTTCAATCATTCTTCACCTCTGACCACTTCGTGTTGGCTGTCTCCAATATTTGGGAACAAATAACTCAAAATAAAAATTACACTCTACTGTACTTTTGTATCGATGTCAAATCTTCGGTTTTACTTTTATGACACGTGTAAAAATTGGAGTAGACTATTTGCGTCTACAGGACATTGTCTCCTTTTCATTACCCCCTTATTCGGAAAGCAGTGAACTCTTAAAAATTCTACCCTTATTTAGAATTTACAGAGTACTAAAACGCTAGACTGCAAGAAGGAACAAGCCGCCTCTAAGTCCTGTGCGCAAAAGTGATTTTAGAGAAATTTCGTTATCTGTACAAAAACACTTGCTATGCTTCTGCGATTAAATCACCTACCGCAAAGGAATTCAGCATAAATGGTAGGCCTAAATACAGTAGACACAGTAAATACTGGTTCATCCATATCACCGCAAATCTGCATATCCAACTGTATTGGCGTTTCTGAAATTCCTTCGTCTGTGTCGGTATTATTTTTCTTCCCTTTCCTTTTTCTTTTTCTTTGTGCCTCTCGTCCTGTACTTCCTTTATAGGAGAAAATACTACTGTAAACCTATGAAACTATATTTTGTACATCTCCCTTTTACTGAACGTGATATTCAAAGAAGAATTTGACTAAATCGTGTCCCTCTAACGTTGACCTCTGAGCATCGCACCTGCCTAGGGTTGGTGTGGTGGATGCAGGCCTTCTACTCGATAAAACTGTCGGATGGTGAGTGATAAAACAAGACCCTGTTTTACATATTTGAAAGTTGGCTGTGAAAATATTCGAGAATTTTACGGTAAAGATACAGATTTTGATTTTGCATGTTTTCTGTTGTGCTGTCTGGGAAATGAGTGTAATGTTTCAAAGCAACATAATTGAGGGTGTAAAATGGAGTCAATCTGTTCCTCCGAAACATCCTTAAGCAATAATTTAATTACACAAACCAACACATGCACATATATATTATTTAAGAAGTCTAAAATTTACATTAAAACATTTAAAACGCTCCTACATGTTTCGATCACACGATCATCCTCAGGGATCTTACACTGTTCCCTGCTAAAGTTATAATTTAAAACATTCAGTGACTTACTTCCTTATGTTAACTTTGGTGCTGTGGCAGCATGTCGTGTTTTTGTGGGTGAGTCGTACGCTGTTTAGAATGAGCCGGGTTATGGTTGTGCGTCATATGCTGTGCAGCGTGAGACTGGCTGTAGTATCTTAGTAAACACTTTATAGAGTTTTTCTCTAATTTCAGCACATTTTAAAATATTTTAATGGCGCAACTAATATTTCGAAGTTTGAATTTTTAAAAATTCCAAATTTCAGTAGGTACTAAAATGAGACCGTCTGTGTACCAACAGTAGTAGGCGTACCATAATTTGAAAAGCCCTGCTTTCGAATATGCATTGTCATAACGAAGAAAAGCAAGTTTTCCTTCCGTAGTTCCTTTGCAGTTGGTACCAAAATATTCAAGATGCAATTTATCAGAACAAATACCTTTTCCAATAATGAATATTTATTCGTACTTTACAATTTTGTAACACACCTACATGTTCCAGATTTGTTCATGGCGTTGCAAATATTTCAAACACGTGGAAAATTTAATTCTCAATATAATAAAAGCCCTTTCAATAAAATCTCTTCGGTTGCAGCAAAACTTAGCAGTACCCACTTCTTGCAATGCAGATATATTTTTACGATGAGACTTTTTCAAACACGTGGCAACTTTCCATTTGAGCTTTACGCTAACGGCTTTTCTTTTTTAATATCCCCCATTTCTTCCAAAATGTAAACACCTAAGTTCAAATTTAAAATTTCAGCCCTTTTGAGGCATAAAGTCGCAAAAATACGCCTAATTAGCTTCGGTGTGTTCGTGTGTCTTTCATATTGTCTGTCATTCTGCCCACATGTAAGAATCACTAGACGGATCTTATGTTTATTGGACCGTGCATCATCTTGATAGTGGAATAAAGAGAGACCAACTTGATGTCACTTGCTTTCTTATTTCATTATTTAATGCTCAACATGTTTCGGATGTTAATACATCCATCCTCAGGAGCCTGCGACTTATTTGTTGTTATTTCATGGGATGTATTGTTCTGGTTCGATGCGTATTGGTGTTACGTTGTGGTTTGGCTGGGGTGGGGTGGTGTGGTGCATGTTTCTTAAATTGTCTACTTTTCTTATATTTATAGCGCCAAATTCAAGCCAATTCAATTGATGCGTTGTCTACAAAAGGCAATATGTACTTAAGGCTGACGCCACCACTTGGAAATACTTATTAAATTCGCTACATAAGTACTGTTTCTCGAATTAATGTCAACACCAACAAATCGCCAGACGTTGTTTTCTCTGCACTGTCACGTTCGGAAAAAAAGGAACACGGTTCGCCTTCGCTTCGTAAAAGTTTTACTATTTTCAGAAAGTTCAGGCTCTAAACTAGAACAGCGACGAGATCACTGCAGTATGCTGCACCACGCCCTTCCCTCCCGTTCGAAACCAACACAAGTAAATTCAGTACCCCCGTCTCCTTTGGGATTCGCACCTCTCTATTGCACATAGGTCACTCAATATTAAATGACAGCGCACGTTGGTACAGAGAACAGAATATTCTGACTCCACAGAATAAAAATTCAGTGGAGTCATTGGGGTGTTCGTGGAAAGTGGCAAAAGTAAAATATTTATTTGAATTTTAAACTTTTATTTGGGCATCCTTGTCTTCACTGTTACTTGCGGTTTCCCTGAACTAACCTCGTACCACCATGTCATACAAATTAGGTCTTAAAAACAACATCCAGTCTTTATTCTCCTCCAGTATTTCGGCCTTATAAGAGCGCTGTTTAAACTCGGATATCAAGAAATATTTCTCCTTTAAAAATGTACTGCAATTCATACTGGCGTTTCATTAAATGTCTTGACGTTGTGAGACCGTGCGTCATTAGAGCAACGATGTAAGCAACCAACAAGATGCAAACAAATTCCGTTTACGGATCTTTTTAAATCAGCTCTACTTTCGGGCGACAAACTCGCACATCTTCAGGAGCACTTTTTGACAGTATATACAGCTTTTGGTACCGAGTGGTGCCACCGGTTGGCAGCAATATCGGTGCATCTGTATATACAGTCAAAAAGTGCTCCTGAAGATGTGCGAGTTTGTCGCCCGAAACATGTAGAGCTGATTTAAAAAGATCAATAAACGGAATTTGTTGCGTCTTGTTGGTTGCTTACATCGTCATTAAATGTCTTTCGTCCTTCAGATTTAAGTGCTTTCGAAAAATTTCGAAAAGCGACTGTTAGCTTGGTCATGTCTGTCTGTCTGTCTGTCTGTCTGTCCGTCCGTCCGTCCGTCCGTCTGTCCGATGGAATAATTCTGCTCCCACTGAAAGATTTAATGCAATTTTGTATTTGAATATTTTTCGAAAATCTGTCGGGAAAATTCAAGTTTCATTGAAATTTGACGATAATAACGAATACTTTACACTAATATCTACGTAGCATACACTTATAATAATTGCTCGTGAATTCTTCTTATAATGAGAAAAGCTTAAGGGAAAAGTTGTGAAGAAATCAGAAACACACTTTATGTTGAATAACTTTTTTTCTGAAAATCTTGCTGTTGATGCGATAATGTGTAAAATTATTGTATATCCGGACAGGCCACAGATAGCACTACATGGCGCACGAACTTTGCATGCTGGATGATAAAGGCAATAGACAAACATACTCAGAATTAGTAATACTTATTGCTTTTCCACGGTAACAGTGCTTAAGCGATTGCCCCTCAATGTTACGTTTATACGCAAATTGCCTCTCTTCCGTACACAAACATTATTCCAGTTCCACGTTTTACACATTAAATACACTTAAATTTAAACAGCAAGTTTCAAAATGCAGAACCAAATTTCGGGAATGCGTAACACAAGGTTACAAAGGCTGACGAAGGTCTGTTAATAGAATGTTTGAGTTTACTTGAAACAGTCACTTGCAGATTTTGCAGATGCCTTATATAATACGCTGACTACAGCATTTCTTGTGATTTTGATGGTGAAGGTAACAATTTGTTGTTCTGGAGTTAACAGCACAGCGGCTGTTACACTGAAATAAAAAAACAAAACGTCATGCTATTTCACTTGTCTTTCTGTTGTTTTATGTATTCACCGAATAGAAAATATTTCAAACACTGCATGTCTTAATTATATCCCTTTTGTATTCTTGTATCAATAGTTTTTAGAATTGGCCATCAGGGGCAAAAGTCGATTCCATGTTTATTTAAAGCAGAAGACATGTTGGGTCGATATAAGACAATGTTAGCACGTCGTGCCTTGAGCACGTATTGGTAGTGGTCGTATAGTTTCACGCACTCTTAGGCCCGGCAGCAAACAACTTTTCGTACAGACTCCCAAATACGTGTAGCACCTTCCTTTCAGAGACGAAACGTGTTGATGGACACAGTATATCCGAAATACACGTTTCGCCTTATTTACTGCATGCAAATAAAGCAAAGAAAGTACCAAACGCATGGAGTGACATTTTTGAGAAGCTGACAGTCGCTCAAGCCTTCAAGAATATCTCTTCTTCTCAAGGGAACTGAAAAATTATTACCGTGTCCACAAGAACCAGCACTTGGACCCTAGCCACCTGAGTCCTCTCCACATTCTCACCCTACGTTCCAGCAGTTGTCCTTCTATGTTGCAACACCTACGGACATAAAGTTCTTGTAATCTGTAAGAGTTATCCCTAAGTGAAGGTAGTAATTAATACTGGTTTTACCTATTATTTCTTTTAAAAAGACCAAAAAAGGCAGTAGAATGTAGTTCTTTATTACACAGTAACCACCGACATGTTTCGGCCACTCATGTGGCCATTTTCAGGGTGGTGAGATTTCCGAGTGGTTCAATGTGCAGTCTATATGATCATTTACCAATACGGATCATAAATCACTACATGTATCCGCTGTGTACATCACATCCCGTAGAACTACATTGTTTATGCGACAACTTTTTATCTTCTAACATTTCTCATCTACATAAAACTCTTTTAACCGTGAATTTTAACAAAGAATTATATCATTTTTCACCTGTGGATTGAATCCGACAAATTTTAATTGTAATCGTATTCTTGTTTTCACCGCCCTGAAGATGGCCACATGAGAAGCGGGAACATGTCGGTGGTTGCTACCTAATAAAACTACATTCAGAGACCCTAGTGTGTTTGTTGGTCTCTTGAAAAAATATTACATCTGATTCGTGCATAGAATATGGAATATACGAAACGGTTTTGCTGCTTTTGTGACGATATTTTTAAGATTGTTAGTCCATTGAACAGCAGATAATAGACGACACAATTTCTTGAAGTGAAAAATATTAAGAAATTCCAAAACCTTTTATCTACACATACAAGCTACTCTAGCATATACAGGCTTCATATTTTCGCCGCTGTATTTCAAGCGTCTAAATTCACGGACATGTCTCAAACACTTTCGACCAGTGTGGTTGGAAAAAGGTAATTCTTGCTCCTAAAATCATCTATCGTTGAGGAAGCGACTTTAATCTCAAACTAAAATGCAATTTGTTCTCCGTCTCTTGCTTCTGTTCCAGTAATACGTTCACATTTCTTCAGAAATTGGCTTCTCCCGTCCATGTCAGGCAAGTAGTGACGGGTAAACACTAAGCCCAGCGATCAGATTATGGAACATGGACGTCGACAAGGGGAAACAGAAAAGGGTAGATAATTTCGTTACAGAACATGAACATTACACGCCGTAATAGGTAATCATGGGTTCCTCCAATCCGCTCCTACAAAATGCTCCCACCCTCTTTCTTTTCAGAAATGGCAGACGTCGATGAACATCGGGTTCAGGGGGTGAATTAATATTACTCAGTGCAGGCTGTGGGGAAAGCTACGGATTATAGTCAACTTACTGAGAGTCTACAATATGGCGGAGGTAAAAGATTGGCTTTCACTTCCACTTACCACCACTGCTCAATCTTCAAACAGTGGTAAATACACTGATGCTCAGAACATGCAATAGTAATAAGTTCTGTCGAACTAATTTTACGGTTCACGCAGTTGTTTAGTTCTCATCGTTCAACTCACCCGGAAATTCGCCACCTTTCACAGAATCTCAAATCTCATTGCTTTGTTGTAAAAAGTCTCTCACGGAATGAAATGAGAAGACCGGGAACAAGAAAGTCTGCGACACTTCGTAACATATTAACTTGTTTCAATACAGTGAGAAGCTTTCAGCTCATGCACAACTCCCCAGCCTAAGCACCAGCCCTTGTAGGCCGCGCACAACTCATTGTTCAATATCCTAACTGTAAATTTGTTCTCAATAACGATATGGCACAAACATTAACTATGATCTTGAATTCTTATGCTGCAGGTCTTGCTCACCTGGACACCGGAAAAGACTTCTCAGCGGATGGGCTCGGGTTTAATAAGAAGAAAAAGAAAAAAAGACGTCACAGGTAAGAAACTTGCAATTATAATTACAAATGATAACCAACAAGATGCAACTGTTACGATTTATTTACTTCTAATCAGCTCTACATGTTTCGGGCGATGTTTTCGCCCATCATCAGGAGCATTTCACTGTAACTACAGCTGTCCACCGATGTTGCTGCTGGCTGGGCCTGCGTATACAGTGAAATGCTCCTGATGATGGGCGAAAACATCGCCCGAAACATGTAGAGCTGATTAGAAGTAAATAAATCGTAACAGTTGCATCTTGTTGGTTATCATTTGTAATTTTACTAGCGAAGCACGGAAATACGAACGTTAAATAAAAAAGAAGAAAATTCCAAGTTCATATTTGCAACAGAATTCCCAAGAAACAATGATAAAAAATGAAGCTCAAATGAAATATATATACAGATCAAGACACCTGTGTCTCTGACTTACAGAAGCGTATTGATCATACCTTAAACAAACGTTAGGTCCACTTATCTGCTACCATAAAATGATAATGCTACAGAACGCAGTACATGGTACTGTACTGTATGAGTTCAGAGCGTTGCAATTCCTAGAGCTGGAGGTAGCAAGCTCCTCCGAAAATCTGTAAGTAATTACCCACTGTCACTGCATAATATGCCGAAGACTTTAAACTTCAAAGCAAGGGCTAGTTACAATAGCCATACACATGTTAAACGTTCGTAAGTCCATGAACATTACTATACCTTATGGTATCGCAGTAAATGTTTCATGATCTTGTATCCTTAAACGCTTTGCTTGATGTTTACAAGTAGGACCGTTTACGCTTAAAGGCACAGCAGAACTGAGTTTTATCGAGATAATTCCCATGTTTTTGTTTGTGGTTACGTGTTATTTATGTATTTGTTATGTATAATTTTCACGTGTAAGTTGTTATTTTATATGTAGATTTGTTGAAGCTTCTCGTTTATATACACTATTAACGCATATCATTAACTGACTTAGAGTTGTCTCAGGTGGTATCGTTCCGTTGTGTTTTTATCAACCTAGTATTTATTTTTACAATCCTTGACACACCAGCTCTATAGGTCTTATATATTAGTTTCTATTCGACACTACTACATGTTTCGGCTGTCCACTTCAGCCATCATCAGGTAGGACACTGGTTCACGAAAAGGGTAAAGGGAAAAGGGTTTCTTCCTACAAAACTAATATACAGGGTATATCTAATTGTGTTTGTTGGATTTTAAAATAAACAAATATTTATCGCTGATTTATTATAATTAGAATTACGTTCGATGTAGATATTCCTCTCGTACGTTCTGAACGAGGTCTGTTTATCTGTGACACGTGTTCTCTCTCTCTCTCTCCTTGTGTTTCATCTATCATACTGATTAAATGTCGTAGTCTCATCGCTGGTCTGTGAAGTTCGTGTGGTGGTAAGTGTGCAAGCAGCCAACGAGGCCACCACAAAACGCCAGAGCACCATGAAGGATAATGCAAAAAACATTAATTCTTATAATTAAATGAACACTTCACAGGATAACGGGTATGATAGCAATCCCACAACGTGAATTACGGAATTGTTCTCTAGTTTTATTATAATCAATTTCCCCTGCATTTACAGCAATTTGTAAGCACGCGGCCGGAAGCTGACGCGATCGCGTCGAAGCACTAGCATACGCATTGTCACGTTAGCTGTATTGGACTGTTTAATAGAAACTGAAACACACAACGGGATTATCAGTTTGATGCTGGAATAAACTGAAAGTCTGCAGCCATATCACTGGTCATGATAAGCTTCACAATTCATGTTTCCTTTTTAGAACCATCTTCACGAGCTATCAGCTGGAGGAACTGGAGAAGGCCTTCAAAGAAGCGCACTACCCTGACGTGTATGCGCGGGAGATGCTGTCCCTGAAGACGGATCTTCCTGAAGACCGAATACAGGTCAGTGAACCAAGCTGATTTCCTTTCTTTTATCTTTGCTATATTGAAAACACATGTCGTGTTTTCATCTGAAGTAGCAGAATGTAGTTACGTGATGTAATTATGGAAACACTTGTTATTTATCTGTTCGAAGACTGCTGACATCCCTGAGACTTCCAAAACTATTGATTTCAATCTGCAAAAATGTTGTCAAGTGCACTGTGCGATTTTGTGTGTTTGTGTTTGTGTATGTGTGTGTGTGTGTGTGTGTGTTTGTGCGCGCGCTTGCGCGAGCTAAACCATGGCGTCTCAATTAAAGGAAATACATATTTGAAAGCGAAGCACCGAAGAACATAAAAGTATATGGATATAACAAGAATGAAGCAAAAACAAATTTTGCATATCAAGCAAGGAGGAACTCTATGATTCATATAGATAACTTAATATACCGGAAAGTTACAATATGATAGAGAAGTGACTATTATGATGAGACAATATAGCTTATAAAACACTCGAAATGTCAAGAAAGAGCCGAGAAGATAATTTTGGTATGGATCTTAGGTATAGAGGCTGTGAGGATGCGAGGTGTATGACAGCGATTCTGGGTCATGTCCTGTGGTGGACTTAGGTGTTAGAGATATTGATTCCTCGAACTAGATTATCGGTTACTAGTTTGTTAATTAGATGTCTAGAGAGGTAGTAAATGATAACTGAGGAAATACACGGTAAAGAAGGAATATGTCACGAAAAAGAGAATAAAAAATAAGAGCAATTTTTTAGTCGATAGGCTGAGAACAAAAATTTTAAATGTCAGTGGGTTAGGCTTATAGAGAGGCTAATTGACCCTTTAAACGCCGAATTGAGTCCTATCTGCCATTTGTTAGCATTATTAGGAGCTCACCGTATTCTCCACGTTAGCAAGATAAGGGTTAAGAACTGGGTCTAGGGCAAAAGAAACACTCTTGAAAAGGGAAGATGCAGTGATTATGTGACATGTCCTGCCGATGTCACAGATCCCGTGACTGCTGTCCTGCCTATTTAAAGCGTAGTTAAAACGTAACAAAATGGTGATCGTCAGGGTATTGAAATAAAAGAGAAAAAGTAAAAAACGTTGGAGAACTGCTTAATTGTTTTAAATTGCACTTTTCTTCAAATACTATGGTGATCCCTATATAAAGATAATGAGATGGGCCGGACACGTAACATGCATGAGACAAGTAAAGAAAGCACAACAAATTTTTGTTACAAATTCTGCAAGAAAAATTTAGAAACCCTAAGCGTAGAAGGAAGAATATTAATAAAATAGAATTTGATTGTGTAGGCTAGATTCGCGTGGCTCAAAATGGCGTGCCGAATGGAGGCCGTTTTTCAAGGGGTAAAGAACCTTTGAACTCCATAAATGGTGGGAAATTTGCTGACTAACAAAGCGATTATTGGCGTTATTTAACGAGTAATTTGCACTGTAAAAAAGTTACACAACTACAGAATAAGTTAGAAAAGAATAATGATAACAGATTTATATACCTGACGCAAAAGACACACAATATTTATATGACGTTTAGCAGAAATATTACGCTTCAAAGCCAAATCAAAATCCGGAAGCAAACTTTGCACTATTGCGCCAGTTTATGCCCTACTAGCAATCAGCAGCGCAAATAGAGCCAGACACACAGGTCTGCTAGTTACGTAACGCAATAGCTTGTTTACATATTTCTGCTGTTTGTAAATAATGGTTTCTCTGCAAAGTCATAACACAGATTTAGTAACAACAGGCCTGTTCGATCTTCCACAATACAGCCCTTTGTTGAAACAGCTTTACCTGCGGTCTCTGTCTGACTCTACTGAGACATATTTCTGTAGTTGATGTCCACAACTTTCGCCCTTCTTTCCAACCCTAATAAAAGCATGGGCAAAATATCTATGCCTCGAATTGGCCCTTAGAGGATGCTGCAGATATAGTGTAAGCTTTACAAATTAGGCTGAGGGTCGAATTCCACATAGCGCTATTAGCTTCAAATTTGTAATCTTTCGTCCCTTACTGGTAGGGTTTCACTTTAATGCAAGAAAATTATACCGAGGAACAGAGAAATCGATTCAGACTCTGTGTATAATGTTTCACTCCGAAATCTGCTTGTTAATTTACAACAGACATTTTAACCCAAAACAAAATGCAAGTAATTACGTGCAGATATCTCCTCACCTACTTCTGCATTAAGTATACACTGTGTTAAAGACATTAAGTCGTATCATACGATAAGTTTCCGTAATTAAAAATTTTAGTTCAAAACCTGAAATACCCTTCCACATACACAAAAAAAAAATTAGCTACTGGCAAAATTATAGGAAAATGCAGAGAGAGAGAGAGAGAGAGAGAGAGAGAAATTAGCGGCACAGTGTCACGACTCAAACATAACGGTTTATTTAAAGAGACTGAAGGTACGGCAGACTGCTGATGGCTTTGAATAAGATCATTACTTATTACGAAATGGAATGCAAGCGCAATAAAGCGACCGTCGTCTAACTTGAGGAATTATCAGAAATTTTCGTAAAAGAAAGAGGAGATTTAAAAGAACCTCACAGACTATTGTCGGCCTTCGGTTATGTGGTCGAAATTGGACTTTCAAAATATGAGGTACGAGTGCTGCCCACTTAACAGCAATTTTCGTCAATGGCAAGCATAATGGGAATATTTCAATTTAATAATATAGAGGAACGCATTTTATGTAACAGTGGCCAGTCAAATAGAAAGATATTGTTGATGATGACATTTAGTGAAGGGCTTGTAGGTAACTCTGATATAGGGTCATTATTTTATCCGAAAAAATTTGTGCCTGTTAGTTCCTGTTGACTCATTTATCGTAATAACGTAGTTCATCCATCCAATAGCCCACGCGCGCAGTAGAACAGCGCAGAAAGTTACAAAAGTTACTTGTTAGATAAAAACAAGAACACTATAGAAACCAGCTGTAGATAATAGATTCACTATTTGAATATAACGATCTTATGAGGACATAATGGCAGAGTCTCAAAAAGTTTTTTTGTTTTGTTTCTGTAGATATAATGACAACCGGAGGAAAAGAGACCACTGGGGAGACCTAGGCGTAGATGGGTGGATAATATTAGGATGGATCTCCAGGAGGTGGGATGTGGGTATGTGGACTGGATTGGGTTGGCCCAGGATAGGGATA
>Ga0123354_10001456_pt1 | contig 28828 bp, 24 predicted proteins | sample TergutLab28metaG_2_FD_97872 | JGI IMG/M metagenome (GOLD analysis project Ga0123354, IMG submission 97872) | Labiotermes labralis P4 segment gut microbial communities from Petit-Saut dam, French Guiana - Lab288 P4 | ecosystem: Host-associated > Arthropoda: Insects > Digestive system > Gut ... | reverse complement strand
TTGGCTCATTCGGGATGTGGTCAGTATACGGAACATGTTGGCTCATTCGGGATGTGGTCAGTATACGGAACATGTTGGCTCATTCGGGATGTGGTCAGTATACGGAACATGTTGGCTCATTCGCCAAACATGAAGATCTGTCTCTGGAAAATGCCCCGTTCGAAACTCGGACCACGACACCAACTGTCCTGACTGATGATTTCCGTGGTTTTTCAATTCCTTTAGACAAATACAGGGAAGTTTCATCAAATTAGGCCACGCTCGCTTACTTCACATCTTTTACAATTAATTAGTATTTATTCTGCTATTCGTCCCGGCATGTCTTGAGATTTAGCATGCTCAAATAAATCAGGGGACCTCATTCCAAGTGCGTCTAATTTCGCTTGTGTTATTCTCACTCAGAGTTTAGCGTATCGGATCAAAAACTGTTACTGGATTTGTATTTGCGTAGTTTCGTATGTTTATAAATGATGTTCATTCAAAGCGAAAAATTCCTGTGTAGCCAGTTTTCAGGGCCAGGTTTATTTTTCCTCTAAGTTTGCCTGGTCTGTGGTCACTTCGAAATAGCCGCGACCGGGCCAGTACAATTACTGGTCCCAGAATTTTCGTTTAATATAAGAAGCTGTTTTATATGTTCATGTCTTTGTGTGCCTTTCTTAGGTCTTTGAATTCTTTTTAAGACTGTCATAGAAAATAAATTGATTTGTGTGTTGTGCGTCTCTGCAATGCGAAGTAAGTATCGCGCTCCTTTTTGAATTTTCATTCGTTACCTCCTTGTCCTCGTATGATGTCATTCCGTTCTGACGGATGTTATAACTGCCGACGTTTTCTTTGTATCTTGATTTGCTCCTCTCTCCTCTGTAGTATGTCTTCGAATTAGGATGCAAAGAAATGTAAAAGGACACAATGCTCCCTGTTAAACAGTGTTTCATAATCGGGTTAACGTTCTGTCTCATGCAAGGTTATTCCCTAATCTCAGTCTAAGGTTATCATACAGACCTGTGTCAAAATATCAACAACCTTCATGATGCGGCGTCCTTCTCAGTGTGCAGTTAGTAAATTCTTATATTGCTCAGTGAGGTCTTGGTATAGAAACCTTAGATGCATGTTGAGTGAGTCCCTTTTCAAGGCTGCACGGAGCGCCCTCAAGTCGCGATTGAGAAGACGGCCTCCAGGGGGGTAGTGTAACTCCTAATATATTGCATACACACTGTGGATAGAGGAGAGTGAGTTACCCTCAAGATTTAGGTTGGGGGCGAGGCTAACCATTACTGGACATAAATAAGCATCACTTAGGAAAAGATCAGAATAGTAGACAACGACGCGTTCTTGTGAACAAAACTGAACATTTTGGCGCCTAGAAATTTGGAGTAGTTTTTACCTGCAGTAGGAATAAGACTCTGCTCCATGGAAGAAGTTAATCGTTTATTTACTTGGACACCGCACTTTATATTGTGTAGGTAGTTGAGAAGTAAGTTATCTTACTGAAGGAGGGAAGTTTACTAGCATCCGCTGTTATGTCGAAATCAAAATCGCCCATCTTCTCCACTGAAAGACTGTACAGTTTCAGTACTCTACTGACATTGCAGTGGAAGGTGATCGCTCGGATACAGCCGGGTAAATACCGCAGTGTGTGAACGTGTGTATCTGCAACACTTGCAACACTGTTGACTCAGCTACTGACGTGCGACCGGGCATAGTAGCGGATAGCTCTGGCTGCTATCTGGCAGCCGGCTGGTAAATTTCCGGCCTGCCAAACGACCGGGTTGTGTGAATAGGTTTCTGCTCTCCTGTTGTTCCACTTCTTTGTCTGGCGATAATCAGAACTTGCAGGCCGATCGAAAACCGGTATGTGTGAATGAGGCCTTACTGTCGATTAAATTACAGTGCCGTTGTTTATGCGCATGGGGTCCGTTAATTGATGTACAAGGTTAAGTAAAAAATAATCTTTATTGCTTCCAGATATAGACACTTCAAAATAGGCTCATTCTGAAGCTATGCGCTTCGGCCAGAGGTTCAGTCATTGTTGGAAACATTTTTTTAAATGAGTCTATCGGAATATTGCTCAGGTGCTTCGTCGTACTGTCTGTGATGGCGTCAGTGTTGAATCCCTTTCATGATAATGTCCATAAACCCATATCTCGTCACCTGTGATGATGCCTTCCATGAAGCTCTAATCCGTTTCTGCCTCTTAAAGGAGTCTGGTGGCGACAGACAAGCGGCGTTGCTTCTGTTCGATGGAAGGAATTACGCAGAAACGCGTCGCATGTTCAAATCCTCTGTCAAAAGGCTCGGAACGTACCGTAAGGTATCCCAACCTCTGCAGACATTTCATGCATTGTTAATCGCTGCTTGCACAAATTAATTCTCGCACACGTGTCACAGAATCATCATTTCTGCTTGGTCACGCTTTCCCAGATCGCAGATCGTCGTCGACTGAATTTCTGCATACAATCTTACCGCGCACGAGCGTTTTGAGTCGCTGCGATTATCGTACTGCCCAAATGAAACGTACAACGGGCGACTATTGAATCGTGGTAGTGCGTTCGCAGCATGTTTCATTTCAGTGGCGACGCGATTGTTGCTTCACCACTGCTTATACAAGGGAAATGCAGACACACACATGCGCGCTCATTGACTATCGTCGCCTTTTCTCTCTGCCAAATGTTATTGTTGTCCCTTGTCCCTTGTATCCACCAGAATTGAAAATAAAATGAGCGATGGACAGAAGTGCTGTGAAAATTGGAAATGCTGGTCATCATGAGAAAAGCCAAATTATGGTGTGTCAGCAACAGTACGCACAGTGTTTTACCGCAACGACTTCTTTTCATTATACTTATGAATATGATTTCCGATCACAAAACTATGTACAAAGTCACAAATTCCAAATAACAGAGCAATAAATTCTCGGGGGGTGTAGGATGCTGGATCTAATGGCTCAGCTGAATGTCTGAATTTTTGCTAGATAAAACAATAATGTATAATGAAATGTGTGAGTTTTTGAATGTATTTAGTTAAAAGATCTATTTTGAATAAAAAGTATAATAAAAATGACACAAATGTCTCTTCGATATTCCAAGCAAAAGCATATGATATATTAAATGCATATTTTATTAAATATCTCCTACATGTTTCGGTGTGTTATACACTGTCTTCATGGAGAACATCGTATTACTTGCTCAGAACCATTCCAAGTTTGACGGAAAAGTTGGCGCACACACGCTGTTCCTTTTCTTCCGACATTTTTAGCGCGTCCCGCAATGCGAAGAGGCACAGTTGCACGTGTTCATTCGACCATATCAAGGCCGCCTTTTGAGCCGCGGAGAGAGGAGATTGTAGGTCACAATACAGCATCTCCTCCCCACTAACGGAGTTACCGAACACGTCTTGGAATTTACGCACTGCGATCCATAAGTTTTAGGAGTGATTTTTTTTTAAAATAACAACTAGAACGTTCAACCCACTAAGTACTATCAACCAACATCCGTTCACACACAGAGTTCCTTTTGTTTATCTTCGACAGTATACGAGTTATAACTTGTCTTGTAAAGTCAGTTTTTTTATACGTCATGGATGGCGGAAATGAACAGAGAGTTGCCATAAAATTTTGTTTCAAAGCCGGTCTGTCTGCGACAGAAACACTGGTATTGGTGCAGAAGGCTTATGGGAATGAGGCTGTGAACCGATCAAACGTTTTAGGTGGTATTCTCGATTTCGAGACGGAAGGGATCTGGTAGAAGATGACGAGAGAGATGGCCGTCTAAAATCGACTTGAACTGAGGTAAACATTGCTGCTGTTGCTGATTTGTTAAAAAATGACCGTCGAATCGCATCAAGAATGATAGCAGAATCTTTAAACATCCCCAAGACTGTATTTCTTCGGATTCTTAAAGGGGATTTGGGAAAGAGAAAGTTGTGTGCACGTTTTGTTCCATTCTCCTTGACACCTGAACAAAGGGAAGATCGAGTCACATCTTGCCAAGATATTATCACGATGGCCGATGAAGACAGATTTTTTTTTAACAAAATTATAGCGGGAGATGAGAACTAGTGTTTTGCCTATGACCCCGAAACAAAGCGACAGAGTTCTGAATGGGTTGGTGAGACATCTCCTCGGCCGAAGAAACTGAAATTCCAAAGGACCCACATTAAGACCATGTTGGTAATTTTTTCGACTCTCAAGGCGCAGTGCACACAGAACTCGTACCAGAAGGAAAAACAGTAAATGCAGAATTTTATAAAGGCGTAATGGATCGCCTGAAGCGCATTCAGCGCGTTCGTCCAGCTGCGTTCTGCTCTCGAGATTTTTTCTTTTTGCACGATAATGCGCCCGCCCACAAAGCTGCAAGTGTTTGCCAATTTTTGACCCCAAAAATGTTAACAACCCTTTATCAACCCCGTACTCTCCAGATTTATATTCGCCAGACTATTTTCTGTTCCCCAAGTTGAAAATGAGGTTAAAGTGACCCAACTTTGCGGATGTTGCTGAGATACAAGAAGCCGTAACTGATGAATTAAAGAAGGTCCAAAAAGAGGAATTTTCGGCAGCTTCTCAGAAACTGTACGACCGCACAAAAGCATATATATATATATATATATATGCCAATGGAGCTTATTTTGAATAAAAAAAGAGTATGTGTTTTCCTCGTGTGTTTTCGATTTTTTAAAAATTCTGTCCTAAAACTTTTGGACCGCACTGTGTATTGAACACTCCTTGTATAAACTGGCGAGGTACACTTCAAATACTTTAACCATGCCAGTATTTACGAACATTGTTCTCCCACTCGTTGTTCATCCTTGGTTATAACTGGCCACAGTATAATGATCATTCCTAACTGGGAAAGTTAACATTATTCATTATTAGTCGGTAATAACGCAGTAAATTACGTATAACGGCAATGTTGTATACCTGTATTCGAAAGGTGCCCGGTTCGAATCTCAAGTCGGGTATTTGCTGTCCGAATCGAAGTTTTCCATGCCTTTTCGTCTGTCCTTCCGCATAAATAGCGGAACGACACCAAGATTTCTCTGCCACAGATTCCCCCCAGTTCGTCGTGCATGAATCGCTGTAATATTCGACGCTATATGGTTTGCAATATGGCCAGCGTCATTAAATGAACCACAATCGGCAAAACATTCTGAAGGTGATGGATACGATTGCTTTTATCAGAAACTGCCCATGTTGTGTTTGGTCCTGTCAGGATTCACAAAATGAAAAAAGTCGCTCTGATTTCTGTCCTATTCCCCTATGCTCATTGTATCAAAGCTAGCAATTATGGCAAATGCTAAAAATGAGACTGTGGCCGTCTGTATAATTCGTTGTAATTTTCTTCGGATACTAAGACGTGTTGTCTTTCATTGCCAACAATGTCCAAGTAAGATAGGTTCGTCAGACTCAATACAGGTTATAAGCCAAATCCTAAATTCAACTGGATGTTTGGGGCCACAATATAAGGTGCCGCGTTCTCGTGTCTTGTTTCGTTTGTAATTTTTTAAAATTACAATTACTCTGAATACTCACTGTATTTTTTTAAACTTATTACATTCAGTAATAAGTAAGTATCTTTAGAAAGTAATTCAAACACCGACTGAATGATTTGCGTAGAAAATCACGTGTTTTTCAAAAGCAACTTTTTAAATTTCTTGGCCCATAAAATTTATTAGTCACTTAAAAACGTCGACAACGAAGAATTGCGGTAAAGGTAAAACCGCAGGTAAGGTGCTGTACCCCGGCACTAGAAAGGGGTGGATGCCAACCCCAATTCTTGCCGCTCTACCCCCGGGAAAAGAGACCCATTACCCATTGTACAGGAGTCTGGGGTTCGGAGTCGGTCTGGATGGGTCCGGATGATCTCGCCCCCCACTGGAGTTTGAACCTCGGACTGCGCAGCAAGTAGCCGGTCGTTATTCCTACAACGCTGTTCCGGCCGCCTAAACTGAACACATGCGGCCCTCGGCCACCTGAATAGTTTCAGTAATACAATTTGACATAGTGTAACTAGTATACAGAACATAATATGGCAACTTATTAGCAGAGAAGATCACTTTCAGGACAGCACACAGCAAACGAACGTTTCTTTGTGTTTTGTCGAGTTAATACGGCCCAATACCTTCTCATTCAACTGTACTTCGAGCCCAACTTATTGTTTGTAAATAATAGCATGCTAGTTAATTCAGTTCCACCCCACGATATATGTGCAAACAGATGCGAACCTCAGGGGAGTTCTAAACGAATTACATGGCCGTCCTGTGAGATGAAGTTGGCCACCCGTAATCTACGCATTTAGTAAGTGATTTGAAGAGATCAGTAGGAGAAAAGCAGCGTTAATTACTGTGATAATTTTGTGTCAGTTAACAAATAAGATATTTATTTTTATCGTTATGACGACGAAATTCACCCCGGTATTAACCACTGCTATGCCGTGTTCGAAGTTCTACGTCCACAGACAATTTCGTGATCTTGTTTTAATGGCACTAGTGTCGTTCACTCTGCAGGTTTGCTCAGCCGCCATGCAACTACTAATTGAAGAAAATTCTAAATTATGACTTTAGGATGCTCTGAAATGGCATGATTCGGAATTTTAAATAAGGGGATACAGAAAGACTGACACAAACATGCAGCACTGTGATCTCATAAGCTTACTTATCTCTTCAGGAAGGAAAGTGGATTAACATTTGCAAGTTTTGAGGATTGTACAGCACTGTGGCTGGGGATTCATTTCCTCTGTAATATGACACTGGGTTAGTGTAAACTGAATACATGCTAGGGCATATCGACCCTTGAAGATGAGGCAATATTTTGCCTGGAAATGTCGGGATACGGTTATACATTGACGCAGCGTAATGTTACTGAAGAACGGGATCCTCACATTAAGAGTTTATTATCACCAACAATAAGAATTGTCGATTATTCTGTTTATCGTATTAACAATCAAATAATAATAATAATAATAATAATAATAATAATAATTGAAATTTCTGTGTTTGTATTTCTAACACATTATTAAAATTCTTTATTGTTTTATCTTAAATTATTTTTCGTTTTCGCGTGTGTTTTGCAATGCAAATTACTGCGTTTAGAGTAACATTTGGTACTGCACTGGATATAAGGGATAATAATAGCATATTAATGTGTTTGTTTTAACAATGCTATTAGTAGTTCAGATGACATGGTACTGAATTTTAGAACGATTTGAACAATTAAATGTAAAAGGTGTGTAAGGAAGCGGTCGTGGCCTAGTTTGGGAAGTTATACCCGAATTTGTCTAGTGGTACCGAGAAAGACTACGTACAAATAGTGAGAATGGTCGGTGTTTCGGTAGTGAGAAATATAAGTGAATGGGAAACATGTAGTATACAAGAGAAATTTTTGAGAATGGGAGAAATCGTGGCGGTGGTAAAATATTAGATGTAGGGTAGGAAATATATTTGAAGAAAATTAGACTCTTTTCCGAACGCAAGGAAGCTGCACTTCCAGAGGACTGACACATCTGTTCTCCATGTTCCTGCAATTCTACACGTCTCCTTTTTCTACTGTTTATACGGTTTTTTGGTGACATTTGTTAGAATACTGGTGATTTTGCTGATATACCGTAGTTATGAAAGGCACGAGGTGTATGATGCATTGCATCATGGGCTGTGTAGTCGATAATTATTACGTGGTACGTCTGTAAGTAGTTCGTCACACGAACGTAACTCTCAAGTCCTTTCTTTTGTTTTACTGTTTGAAATGCTATACATTCCTCGAAATTCCATCTCTAGCTACCCTTTCCCAGATAACCTTTCGGTTACTTCACTCTTACATCACAACCCATAAGAGACGCTATGAAATCACAGTTTGATTATACTTGCAGTCATGACCTTCAATAATAGTTCTTCAAAGAAACTTTGACAGAACAAGTCGTGCTACCAGCTATAGATGGCTTTTATCGGCGAAAGTCCATACTGCAATACCGAGGAAATCACAAATATTTTTCCACTACTTCGTAGCGACGCATTGTTTCTTTAGGGAGACAACAGTTAGAGGCAACTGTCGTTATGTATCTGTAACTACGAGAATAAATTTCTGCATGCGGATAGAACGTTGAACTGTTAGGCTTTTATACACGCAAACCACGTACATTTTATGTGTAGTGGTGCTAGGGCTTGAAACAGGAATTATAATTTTGTAAAAACTAAAAGTATGGGCTTAAAGCTTGTAACAGATTTGCTATCTCCCTTTCCGTCGTTTTGCATTTCTCTGTAACTTTTCTTATATTATTTCCTTTCTCTTCTTGTTCCTCTTCTTTCCTTTCCGTTTCTGCAACAGCATTCCTTTTCATTTTCCTGTTTTTTATTATCGCATGAAACGTTTTAGTTGGAAAATCATGAAGGACGAGGCCGCTTGGGAGACCTTGCTGTATGTGAGAGGATAGTATTAAAGTGTGTCTAACATGATGGAGTGTATGGACAAGGACTCAGGAGGGTACGTTAAAAACCTTTGGATTAAAAAAAAAAGTGAATAATTTCGTGATTAGCTGTGTAACTGTTAGCTTATCAGCCATCTACCTGCTCCGTGGAGTTGGTTGATAGGTTGTTTAATTAGTTAACTGTAATTTTACATAATTGGATTTGTAAGGAATGCATATCAAATTTCGGGCATTTATTCTGTAGGTAGCTGAAAACTTTTGATTATGTACTTTATGAATAACAATTGTGTATTCTTTTGTTCCACGTCAAAGTATGAATTCTTTGAATGGCATTTGGCCACCCCTATAGATAGAACTGCAAGTCAATGCTGTGTATGGGCGTGTGATGATTTATCTTGTGTCCAGCATGTTTGTATAGACATCCTCAAGCCATTAGTAAGGTTCTGATGTTCTTGTTTTTACATTTAATTTCTTTTATTTGTATCCTCTGTCTTGCACGGAAAGCCTCTTATCTGTGAGGTTACAACCATGAAGACAAATGAACAGCCTTTTCGTTCAGGTATGAGACTTGTGGCATGTTGAAATTATGACCCTAACACATGCGGTTCTGCCAGTAATTTAATTTCCTTGATCAGGAGATAGAAGTACGAACGTTCTGGAGAAAATTGCTTAATGGGGAGCTACGTAGTGTGTATCTTTCACGTAGCCCGTCGGTGGGAGGAGGGGATACGAGGCAACCCTTGTAACAGAGTTTTGGAAAAAAACAAGTCTAAAAGAAATCGAAAATATGATATACACCAAATTCATACTTTTCATCCATATCAGTTTCGAATTTCTACGGTGGGGGTTCGCACTGACGTTTCGGAAAAAATGCATTGGAAACGTCGAAGTCAACCTACATAACTTCTTTTCTTCTTCTGACTTTTCAACCCTACACCAGTTTTGATCTTCTGCACTGATCAGTCCAGACTTTTCCATCTTTGACGAGTTTGCTCCACTTTTTCAGCACGTACATAACTACAAAACCAGAATACCAAAGCGTTCTTATTAAATATATTATGATGAAAACATGTTTCGATATAGCGGCCAGTAAAAATTTTCTTAAGCGGCAGATGTTATTTTATAAACAAATATCCACTGTCATTGCAGATGATGGGCGGAAACCTTGTTGTCTTTTGCCTATAGTTGTTGATATGATCGTGCAAATTAAGTTGATATATGCAAGTTAGTCATAATAACGTTATTCGAACTGTCAGCCTGTAGTTTACGAAGCTAACAAAATTTTTACAGAATTCATATCGGGTTAGTCAGTGTCGTTATTATATAAACACAGTCTTCCTCACGAACTTACAATGCGAGTTCAAGGAGCATATCTGTTACCGATATCATTGTACAGTGAATCTGCGCAGTTCGACCAATTCTTTTATATGGCAGGCGCCAGACGAGTGAATCAGGGCGCGTGCGTGTCCTGCTGAGAGCCGACTGAAATAGTTTCATCCGTCTTAATGCAAGAAACAGCTAGAGAACTGATGGATGTGTGATGGAGCAATCTGCAGTTATACTGGACATTTTAAGACATTTTACATGGGAATCTATGCAAGTTTTTCGCTAATCTCGAGTGTAACACGGAGTAAGAAGCGTTTGGAACGAAAGTTTAAGTAGAAATTAAATACAAGTTCTACGTCCTAATCGCTTCTTCCATAAGTCATATTATTTTAGACACAATTCAACAGAATTGAGCGAAGGTTCCAGAATTGTTACGCCATGTACTATGCTGACATATCCGAAATTGTATATGCAATATCAGTACACATGCCAAGATTATCGAACATTTAAGGAAGCATTTATAATTGGTTTTAGCTGGAAGTCATCGTGTTGCGTATGTTAATAATAAGAGACTAGCATGTATCTGCATTCATATATTGAAACTAGCACTAGATGCAGTAATAGAAACACGCGCTAGAAGTGTTGGCTTTGCGCACGTTCCCCATCTCGTTTCTTTGGCCCCTGGTGTGCACAGATGTTTCGCGATCGCCCTGCCACATGACATGTACCTCAATGGTTATAGACGGCTCATTCTCACAGGGCGTAATATGGTTGCAGCCTTACGTTGATCACTCACAGACATGCTGTGCCGAGCCTGGAGCTTACCTCCATGCTCCCTCTAGTGGCGTAATAAACATACGTGAGGACATAGTCCATTCGCTATAGTGACTTAGCACTGGGCTTGATTACTGGGGAATGAGAGTTTGATTATCGGCAGGGGCAGACTCTACATCACAGCACCCTTTTCGCTCCGGGCCAACGCAGTCTCCTATTTAAAGATAGTCGGCGCTCTAAGCTCGGGGAATAGTGGCCGAGTCGTGAAGCTGACTGTTCGCCTACATGTAGTTCAAAGGTTGAGAAAGTGTAATGGAGTACTATTTCCACTCCCGGGTATTTCTGCATGGCATGGTGGTTAGTTAAACACAGAAAGAAAAGTACCGTTACCGTTTTCAGTTGAGCTCCGAAGTGTGTACCTCATTGCTCGATTCACGACATCTATTGTAGAGGGCCTCACTTTGCACAGCCTTAATGGAAAATTTTACCTTCGCTCCTGCATACTAGTCTCTAGCTGTGAAAGAAGTATTCAGTTATTGTACACGAGTGTGCATTAAAGATTCTCTTAGCCCGTGAGCACTTCTTTGTAGAATACGTAATGATCAGTACTGTAGATTGGGTTGGGAAATGCTAGCTACTAACTTTATAATGAATTATAATATAGTGCAGCTTTGCAAAAGCAACAACGGTGTTCCCAAGACCCTTCTGTGTATTCATAAAATTTCATGTGAGAAAAGGTGGAGTGCTAGGAACAAACTTATCGACTTGACGTTTTCACTGTACAAGCAAGTTAAAAATTTATAAAGTGCTGTAAGATGGGGAAGAAAACTCGGTTACTTGATCGAATGTTTTAGGTTAATGGGGCGATATTGAAATTTTGTTGAATGAGAGTGGAATGATGCATAATTCATGCAAAAACTTTTCTGTTATTACCAATAATAGGAATTTAAATGCTTCCTCTCCTAGCATTTAGACAAAGAGAATGTGCTAAAGACGTACTGAGTAATTTATTTCATATTTTAAAGAATAAATAGATAAATAACAACAGATGATTTTTTTTTCTGTATTTTGAGGTAACTAGGTTAGCATTGAATCAGAAGTTTTCTTTCTGAAGAATCAAAATAAAGTACATTTAGAGGACTTGGGGTTGTCTCTTTCTGTTGTTGTGATACAAGAAGTCAAGGGTGCAGAAACGGCGTGCGCCAGGTGGCTGTGGCGAATAAATTTTTACAGTGGCACTTAATGTTCATGGGCCGTCAGGGTGGAGCTTGATTCATATCACCCTTTAGGAGAATTTTTGTACCCCAGCTATAAGTGATTCTTTGTAGGCGCGATCGCAAAATTGCGCAGAGCGACTGTTGCTTCGTCATGGCTGTCAAAACACATTTTGGTTCAATAACCTTTTTTTTTTTCGAAAATCATGCTGTTTATGAGATAATGTGGAAAAATATTGTAAAGCGGGACAGGCCACCGATGACAATTGGCGCATGCGATTTGCATTCTGGATAACTAAGGCTACACACACACACACACAATATGTAATGCACATTGCTTTTCAACTGCAACAATCGTTGCAAGAACGTGCATCAGTGTTGCGTTATATGTACAGTACATTGTCTGTCTTGTTACACTCATCGGTGTGAGGCTGACCAATAAAAGAGCTTCGCGTGATAAGAGTTTCATTTGTATTCAACGTTTTATAGATAATTTCAACTGCAGTCATGTGCTCACGACGACCCTTCGATGAGGACCTAAAATAGTTAACTGTTGCTGGTGAGGGGAGTGTATCTAGCAAGAATTAAAACATATTCAGTTTTCGGTATCAATTTTTTACTTATTTTGGGCAGAAAATTGTGAACGCATTAGGGCGCTTTTGTAGATGAGTTGCTCTTTCAGCTACTTATTTGTTTATTTCGTTATTTGTTTCTTAGTTTATTTGTGCCTCTTTTCGTTTTCTTTTCTTACTGTTATTCCCACTTTTTATGTATTTATTTTTTAAGTCTGAATTGCGTATTTTATTGTTACAGCCATACCGTATATATTTGTTATATTTCATACTTTTATGGGATTAGAATGACTAATCAACGTTTAGAATTTTATGGATAAAATACAGAATGTTCTGCAAGCGTAGTGGCTAACCTTCAAGAGCTTGTTCTGCAGGCCATTTGGAGCAGAGTCTAACAAATTATAGTTCGTTTCGACACGGTTATCAGATTACCACCGAATAAAAAGTTTAGTTGTGCTCATCTCCATTAACGTTGAATTTCAAGGTTATTACAAGAGACGTTCGAAATGCCCATCATCACATTTTTTGCATGCTGCCAGTCTTTGTGCCATTGAATGTTGACACTTCATGCTTCCCATTTCGCTGTTGAAACAAATGGCGGCTTTATTTATGGCCTGTACTAAATGAAGTCTTTCTTCTCCATTACCACCATGATACACTCTTGACTTCGTGCCACCCCATAGTAAGAATTCTAATGGGTTGAAGTCGGGTGACTGTGCGCATCAAGTCACGGGTTCTTTTTTTCCGGTCCATCTTTCTTCATAATTTTCGTCCAAAGCATTTCGTTACGGTGCGGAAACGAACCAGTCTTCCTCAGAATTTTGTGCAATGTTTAAAATGTTTTGCGATTGGGAATTATGCGATGAGGGTAACATTGCCGGCATTCCACAGCAGCAGCCCTTCCACTTACATTGCAGGAGCCGTGTCCGAAATGCATGCAGGCATATTCTTCATTTCTGTCAGCTTTAGGCGTTTTGGCTACCCCACCGTACTGCAACACAACACACCCACTAGTCGAGACAGTGTACAAGCTCGTTTCAATAGCACGTGACTTGGTAACGGTTACGAAACGAACTTCAGTCAGACATATTTGCTCAGAGTGACCAGTAGAACATGGTTCTGAAGTTCGGCCATTACGTCTGTGAATATTCTGTGTATTTTACGACATGGAGCATTAAGGGTGAGTTTCCATTCATGTGTTGTTGATTTCAAATGCCTTTTTTTTATGGTTGAGTTGAGTTTCAACAAAAAGTACCAAACGCAGGCCATGCTGTGTTTTTCTTATGCGAGGCACCTCGTAATGTTGAGAAATGTATCCACATGTGGTTGAATAAAGATAGACCAACTTGATGTCACTTGCTTTATTATTTCATTATTTAATTCTCAACATGTTTCGAATGTTAGTACAGGTTGAAGCACTAGTGCTTCAACCTGCATAAGGATACCACACCACCCCAGCCGAACCACACCGTTCCACCAACACACATCGAACCAGAACAATACAACCCATGAATAACTCAACAAATAAGTCGCAAGCTCCTGAGGATGGATGTATTAACTTTTGAAACATGCTGAGCATTAAATAATGAAATAATGAAGCAAGTGACATCAAGTTGGTCTATCTTTATTCAACTATCAAGATGATGCACGGTCCAATAAACATAAGTGTCCACATGTAATTCAGTATTCGTCCCCCCTCCATCTCGGTAAGGGAGAGTGACTGCAGAAAGCAAGACTTTCTTACCGCAAGTCATAAGCATAGTGGAATTAAGAACAAAGGCGGGCAATGTTGCAGTATATGACGACTAATTCCTTCTATCCTCTCAAAGCAGAATGAATATCACGTCTTGCCCCCCAGTCACGTGGTCATGTATTAGGGCGAGAGAGTAGCTGACGAGGACATGTTTCGGCAACGTTTAGCAATAGAAATTCTTGCTACGTAGGCAGCCCATGAATTGGATATTCACACATGACTCTACGCGCACGTGGGAACGCTTGCGTGGGCGCTAGCATTTTCCATACGATGGGCGAAGCGTTTTACAGACGGGAACACCGACATCGCCGACCGTCCCTGTAGTGATCGTCCGCGAACTTCTGTGCTGAGAGAAACATAGGAAAAGTCGTTGAGCTGATCAGAGAAAACTGACGAGCTTTTAGTCAAGTAATTGCAGCTGCGATTGTTACAAGGCACTCTGCCGTGTAGGAGATGGAAAGTTTCGGATGCCGGAAGGTTTGTGCCTCCGATTTCTATGCTATCTCACGGAGGAGCAAAAACGTAAGGGCAAAAATGTTTCCTCACAATTGCTGGAACGCTATGCTATCGAAGGCGACGAATTTCTTTACAGCATCATGAAAGGTGACGAAAGCCGGTTTCATTAGTTTGATCCGGAAACAAAACGACGGAGCATGGAACTGGATGTAACAATAAATAGAAACCGAAAACAGTGCCCTCGGCCCTTAAGACCATCCACACTGTCTTGGGATGCTGAAGGACGCACGAAAGTCGAGTTGTGCCACATTGGAAAATCTTCAGACGCTCCAGGAACTTTGTCGTGCCCTGTGTAACAAACGTCCTTGGAAGACAACGATTATCCTGCTAGACGACAGCGCACGGCCCAACACTGTTTGTCTGTGCATGGACAAGATTCGGATGAAGCCCTGAAACTTATCCACCATCCACTCCACAGGTTTGACCTGGCCTTCGTACTGCAGTCTGTTCGGGTTTGTAAATGATCAGATGCGTGGCCAGTACTATGCAAAACGAACTGCTGAAACGGGGTTCTGTTGCAAAGGGGATGTTCAGACATCTAGAGTGGTGGCAAATATTTATCGATTGGGATAATGGATTTTGTAGAGAAGTAAATGCAGTTCGCAGAATTAACTGACATGCCGTGTTTACCTGTTCGTACTTTTACTTGACTCAAAAACTAATTTACAAATGACTTTCGGTACGGCGCTCGCGTAAATAAAAATATTGGTCGTTGTAGGAAGGAAAAACTCAGAAATGCTGACTTCGCTGTTACACGCGTGCATTCCAGCTCATACCGGTTTGTTTTCCACTACATTGTGCAGTTCCTGTCTTACAGGGGGGAAATATTTTGCTTGCGGAATACCCGGCACACTGTTATAAGACCGATGTTAAGTTACGGAGAAACAAACTGTTCATTGCAGAGTTTTCTACGCGAGCATACTAGTACGTTTTGGTATGTGAATTGCTATGTATACTAATGAGAAATTCTCCTTGAACTAAACGAAGAATTGATTTATGTCTTCATCTTTTATCCCCCTTTTCCCTTTCCTATCAATTAAATTGTCTTTCTGCGGATAGCATATTGAATGAAAAATACATATTTCCATGTAAACGGCGTGACCACACGTACAGACACAGAGTAAGTGATAAGCCATACTAGTATAGACATTTCGTGATCACGAGTTTATAATACCGCAGATGTACTTTAACTTTTAATTCTTTAAGAGCCCGTACTAATGTGACTTCCTTTTTTATCATACCATTCATGGCAAGTGGATCCGTGACTCCGTGACGGTTCCACCGGATGAGCATCGATCGGTTATAAGAGAACATTAGTTCCATATGTGCTGCGTCATGCGGTTGGACTAACGGTTCTACAGATGTGAAATATGCTCAGAAAATCATGATGAAGCATCACCGTCTTTTATATAGACATCAGCACCTCTACCTGCAGTCTTGCCAGTCCGAGCAGCCTCCTCTATTCTTCAGTCAGCAGAATAATCATCTCACTTTAAATGACGTCACGACTTTAACGTTTATTATGTGGACATGATAAATTGACAAGGATGTACAAGGGAAGTCGCTCATTGAGACATTTGTATTATCGGCGAAGAATAGGCCATTAGTTCAACGGATTTATTTTCGGAGCACTGAATGGTGTGGCGTTAGCAACATATCCTTGTCTAATTCGTAAAGAATCTGAAATATTTCAAGCGTTCTGTAAGGATTCAAAATGTTTACGACTTTGATTATTCTTCCTCAAACGCCTTAACTATATGTTCACCCACTGGAGTTCATTTTGATTTCCTACATGTAATTAAAGAAACTTTAGGTTAAAAAGCCAGTTTTTCACAAACTGTTCTGAAACCAGCGCTCCGGAATATTACCGTTCAGAAAATGTATCGAGACCCGTTTTTTGCAAAAACAAGCAAACGTGGCATGAAAAAACGGCCTATACTCGTATACTGCCCAATTTTTCCCCAGTCTGTTACAGCTGCAGAGTTTTGTCTGTAACGACAGAAACCAAACTGGTGATCCAGTCACCTAATTACATAAGGAGTTATCTAGGTATCTTGCTAGTTTATTTAGTTGCTTAATTGCATTGTCACTCTGGTATTATTATTTGATAACGTAATTACATTGTGCCATGCCTAGAGTAAAAATGCATGAAATTAGTCTGTTCTCCCTTGCATCTTCACGGCGTGGTGAATTAAGTACAGGGACTTGTCCTTGATTTCCATTTTTTGTAACTGTTATTTGTTTGTAAGGTTATCTAGCTTTACAGAAGTAGTCTTCTTTTAATATGATTCCTTCAGCACATCCATACATCTTCTGACCATTTGCAATTATGGAAGTTATGATTCGGAAACGGTATGAGACGCGGGATCTGTAAATATCTGTCGACCCAGCACTAACATTACGAACAATATGAAATCCACATCACTGTTACCAGAGTACTGCTCTGTACGGTGGCTGAAGGATTCATGAATATTCAAGAACATGAACTGTAAGTTTGCAAACACCAACCCTTCCGCTTGGCAAACTTGTTTAATCTGGAATACTGGCGGACAACGCGTGGCTGAAGTTCATTTTGCTGCCCGTCTGTCCTACGGAATAACACGGTTAGCGAAACAGGAATTATAGGACGTTTTGTTACGAATCTTACATAATTCCTTGACCACCGTTCCATCTGACACTAAATATCGCAAATCAAGGGCCGCGCATTCACGTTGTGGCACAAAAGCCCGTCTTATTAAAAAAAAAATTCTGACCTTGGTTTGCTAGTAAATGAATATAGGTTCGTGGAAGAGGTTCATTCTGAGGCAGCTGATAGCCAATCAGCCCTAAAGGCTTTGTGATTTGTGGTTACCAAAAGTGGCACTGCTCGGACACCTTTCCTCGGAGTACTTCGGTTCCCCTATTACTATTATTCGACCAGTTCTCCATACATTTCTTTTATCTGTTACCGACACAATGTGTTTTAAATTTAGTTACTGACGGCTTGGCTGAAAACTTTGAAAATGATTTACTGTTCTAACTACACCGAACGTTACTGGCAAATAAGGTAGCACTTCTGTGGAGGATTGAGTTGTCTTTCTCTTTATTTCTTTGATGAGTGATCCATGATTCTGTTTGCTTTTTTCCAAGTGTATATTCTTGTAAGGTTGAGTTGTTTGAGAGTCAGTAAACAGTCTGTGTACAAAGACGTTGTGTGTGTTATTCCGCTACATATTTTGATGCCGAAACCCGGGATAGAAGTGTTACGGGATCTTGAATTGTGAAGTGAGTTGTTTAACTAGTGCGAGAGTGATTGTGTATGGTCTTTCGACGCCGGGAAGTAGACGCGCGGAATACAAGTGTAAATCACGGTCTGGAGCTTGGACTAGCACAGGACGCCAGCGGTGCACTTCACGGGCGGCGCGGTCGGTAATACAGTCGTATGCGCAACGACCGTCTCCCTACAGACGAGCAGTACTGGACTTTTAGTGTCATCTCTGACTTCCCTCCTACGAGGCGCCCCCCTAAAGACGATCAAATTGCTGTGATATTGTGCACACGAGTACACTACAGTAGATCAGTATGTCTGACGCGAAAATGAAGAAGTTGAAGAGAAAGCGCGCTACCAAGAGGACAAAGACGACTCGGTTCATTACTGCCATCAACGAGTCAACGGAGAATACCCCCCTCGACGATTACGAGCACTACAGAGGCCGGCTCCAGGAAACGCTGGATCAGTTGGTTCGATTGGACGACGCTATCCAGGATCTCTTGGAAGATTGCGAGTACACTTTGGACGTGGAGACGTGCGAGGAGTACATTGATTCTGCCAAGCGAGCACTCTTAAAGTCCAACCAGGAGATTGGAAAAAGGCTAGCCTCATCTACCGCGAACCTTCGCGTAGCGGAATTGCCACCCGCCCAAATGACAACTCGACCTCCGGTCACTCATTAGGTGAAGTTGCCCCCAATAAAACTTGAACCCTTTGCGGGAGATGTGGAAACGTGGGCCCGGTTTTGGGAACAGTTCGAGTCGTCCATAGACAATGACCCTACCCTGTCTACGGTGAATAAACACGTGTTCCTCCGGGGCTATTTGGAGGGTGAACCAAAGATGCTTGTCGATGGTATTGCCGTGACTGCTTCGGCCTATGAGGACACAAAGAAAATACTTCACGATCGCTACGGCGATAAGAAAAGGATAATACAGGCTCACTTAGATTACTTAGAAGAGGTGACGCCGATTCAGTTTGCGTCTGCGGAGGCACTGAACACTACGTACATCGAGTGCAACCGCCGCATCCAAGCCCTCCGTGCTTTGGGGGAAGACGTAAAGGCATATGCTAGGGTATTGGCCCCGAAGATTCTCCGCGCATTTCCGAACGATATCTGCCGAAGCTGGATAATTCAGGCGAAACGAGAGTGTCACTCTGAAGGAGACGTCGTCAAGTTAATGGAATTCTTAGGCGAAGAGGTTGATGGGGCCCTTACGGCGCAGAATATTCGTGGTGAGACATCACAGGTCTCTAATTTCACACCCACGGCAGTACACTGCACGTCCGCACCAAGTCAGGATCTGCATCTCAAAAGAGCAGAAGGTCAGTGGAGCCATTCTGTATATTTTGTGAAAGTAATAGTCATTGGGCTCAAGACTGTAAATCCGTGACCAATGTAAAGGAGCGTATTGAGAAGTTGAAGTCCTCCAATCGATGCTTTCTTTGCCTTAACCGTGGTCATCATACTCACGCTTGTAGTAAACGGGGCAAGGAATTCTGCTCAAAGTGCAAGAAGGGACATCATCGGTCTGTTTGTATGGACAAGGAAACAACAACCTGTCGGGCAAGTCCGATAACATCGGCTTCTGTAGGCAGGGCGGATATCTCCTCACCAGACTTCACTTACCTCTAAACAGACCGCGTATTGGTCACTGGACCCACGGGTTTGAGCAGACTTACGGGTTGTGTGTTGGATGGCGGGAGTCAATGCAGGTTTATTGCTAGATCAGTAATAGACGACCTTCAACTTGAGGCGATTGACCAGCGGGATTTATCTGTTACTGCTTTCGAGACTTACCCCACCGCTCCCAGCCGGAGAAGGTTCGTCCGCTTCAATATGAGAGGGACTGGGACTAATGCCTCGATTTGTTTGACGGCATTTGAGAGCAATCACGCCTTTTCTCATCATCCCGCTGTCCCGCACGATATCAAGAAACTGGTGCATACTCGTAAACTACGATTAGCCGACCCACCGGGCGACTAAGAGAACCTCCCTATTGAGGTCCTAATTGGAGGTGATCACTACTGGGAGATGGTTAATGACACTTCGCCGATACGCCTTTCTCCATCTGTCGTGCTGCTACCATCGAAGTTAGGCTGGATCATCAGTGGGAATCGTTCTGCCGTAACGGCCAGTTCGATTATGGTTAACTATGTCAAACTAGGCCAGATCTCCTTCACTTCTGATGACGTCGTTCGTCGTTTTTGGGACTTGGAAACCCTCGGGATCACGGACAAACAGGATAAGTCAATGAACGCCCCAGACTCAGCACTCCTTCGGGAATTTTAAGCCTCGCACTCCCTAGAGGATCAGCGGAGAGTTGTCTCCGTCCCCCGGAAGGTAAACATCACTCTACCGAGCAATCACCACAATGCTGAGAGACTGTTTCATAGGTTGGAGCAGAGACTGGAGGGAAATGTTCATTTACGGCATGTGTATCACGATCATATGTTGGACTACATAAAAAAAGATCAAGTGGAAATCGTTCTTTCTGAAGAGGCAACAGTAGACAAGTTCTACCTACCCCATCATGTTGTAAAGAAGAAAAAACGAGGGGAAACCAAGTGGAGGATTGTTTTTGATGGATCTTCTCACCAAGACCACGCGCCGTCTCTGAGTGATGCTCTCGAGATTGGCCCGAATTTACTTCCGGAAATTTTGGCGACACTGCTGCGATTCCGACTGTACCCAGTGGGAATCATACGCGATATTGGACAGGCATTCTTGCAGTTGATTATCAATCGAAGGGACAGGGACTTGACGAGGTTCTTTTGGTATCGCGTCTTCAAGGATGAGGATGGGAATTACGACACTACTAGAGAGATTATAACGTACCGTTTCACTCGGCTGCCATTTGGCCTCACATGTAGCCCCTTCCTCCTATCTGCTACTATAAGAGAACTTGCTGACATGTATAAGGCGGAGTTTCCCACCGCGGCGGCCCTTGTAGACAACAGTACCTTTATGGATGACTTCGCTGCGGGCGCGGAAAATGATGATTGGGTAACCAAACTCTACGACGAGCTTATACACCTGATGAACCGAATTCGTCTACCCATAGCGAAATGGCCCACAAATTCCACGCACTTGAAGGATGTCTGGAGGGCCGAAGGTGTAAATTTCAAAGAAGTGACACAGACTCTTGGAATCGACTGGGACACCGAATCGGACACATTCTCAATGGAACCCCGTGATGTCTCCGGCGAATACGTTGAAGGCCCTAACACTAAGAGGCAAGTCCTACAACCTACGGCCAGATTTTATGACCTCCTGGGCTTACTATCCCCTGTATCGGTTGTTGGGAAATGTTTATTTCAGGACACGTGGTGCACAGGATTAGCTTGGGACGAACTCTTGCCGTCTGACCTCGGCGCCCTCTGGAACACTTGGGTATCCACTTTGCCGCACCTGGCTCACCTACGCGTTCCGAGATGGGTAGAAATAGTAGACAGAAGTCATTCCCAAGTTCACGTGTTTTGCGACGCGTCACAACGTGCCTATGGAGCAGCTTTGTATATCCGATCCTGCATGGTTGACAACAGCGTGGTTCACTTGGCATGCAGTAAGAACCGACTTGCTCCTGTTAAGACGGTCACTCTTCCACAACTAGAGCTTTTGGCAGCACTTGTCGGAGCTAGATTGTTGCACTACATTTGTCAAGCTACGCGCATCGATATTACTGAGGCTACCTTATGGACTGACTCGACCGTAGCCTTGGGTTGGATACGACAGGACCCGAATCGATGGAAGACCTTTGTATGTAACAGGGTGACCGAAATACAGTCCTATACGACCCCCTCACAATGGAGACAGTGTGCAGGGAAGGACAACCCAGCTGACCTGCTTTCAAGAGGAGTAACAGCAGAACAGTTGAAAGCCATTGACGTCTGGTGGCGCGGGCCTTCTTGGCTCACGCAACCTCAACAACACTGGCCCCCGAACACATCTTCAGTAGAAGTTTCCCTTTCCGAAGGGAAAGGGTCCGCCAATCACCCTGTCAAACTGCTAGACCCTACAAGATACAGTTCTTACTGGAAGTTACTTCGGGTCACAGCCTGGATCTTACGATTCCGGCAAATTGTCCTTCGAAGCGATGGACATTCTGGTAATCTGACGGCCTTGGAAATGGAGACGGCCCGGTCTTACTAGATACAAGCCGTGCAAGGTGAACACGTCGCTGCGGAACTCAAGGCACTACGATAGAACATGCCACTCCCAGATGGCTCGAAGATAGCAAGATTCAACCCCTTTTTAGACGAAGGACTTATTCGTCTTGATGGACGACTGCATTTTGCTGAACTGTCACGCGAACAACGGCAACCTCTACTTTTGGACGGGCGACACCACTTCACGAATATGCTGATTTTACAGACTCATATTCGTCTCCATCACTTAGGGGTACGCATAATCCTAGCAGAACTACGAGAAGAGTTTTGGATCCTTCGCGCACGTCAGACGATTAAGCAGGTGCTACATACATGCCTCCCCTGCCAAATTGCAAAGGGGCTGCCAGGAGGAGAAATAGAAGCTCCTCTACCCACGGACAGGGTAACATCACTTAGACCCTTCGCGGTCACAGGCATTGATTATGCAGGACCTCTCTTCGTCAAGGTGGGAAATACCGTGAAGAAATGTTATATTACCCTGTTCACTTGTGCGACAACACGTGCTGTGCATCTGGAGCTTTGCCTGGACTTGTCAACCGACAAATTCCTCTTAGCGCTTCAAAGATTTACAGGAAGGCGTGGTCTACCTAACACAATTTACACCGACAACGCCCAGACGTTTCACACGGCGAACAGATAATTGAGGGAACTTTGTACAGTCCTCTCAGCTGCAAAGACACACCAGTATTTTGCGGAACACGGAATTCGCTGGAAGTTTATTACGCCCCGGGCGGCTTGGTGGGGAGGTTGGTGGGAGCGGTTGGTCGCCACGACTAAGCGTTGCCTGCGGAAGGTATTAGGACGCTCCCAAGTGGAAGAGGAAGAACTCCAGACTATCCTGGTAGGGATTGAGGCTGCGCTAAACTCTCGACCAATTATTCAAGATGATGATAATGAGACTTTGACACCCGCACACTTCCTCACCGGCGGGAAGCTGACGACCATTCCCGCGGCCCCGAACCTGTCCGGACGAAAAGTCTGACTAGGTCCTTTCGACAACATCAAAGGCTGACCGAGGCGCTTTGGCTGCGCTGGCAAAGGGTGTATCTCCTACAATTGAGAAACTACCATGAGGTTAGGAGACCAGCTCGACAAGGACCCAAATTTAAGGTAGGAGTCATCGTTCTCGTACAGGAAGAAAGAATGCCGAGGCACATGTGGAAGAAAGCCCGTATCGACGAACTACTTCACGGTCGTGACGGTCAAATCCGGACGGTTATCCTCCACCTCCCTGACAGAGCTAAAATCAGTCGTCCCGTGCAGCTGGCCATCCCCCTGGAGATTGACCAGGGTGGGGAGGATGTGGAGGATTGAGCTGTCTTTCTCTTTATTTCTTTGAAGAGTGATACGTGATTCTGTTTTCTTTTTTCCAAATGTATATTCTTGTGAGGTGGAGTTGTTTGAGAGTCAGCAAACAGTCAGTGTACAAGGACGTTGTGTGTGTTATTCCGCTACAACTTAATCGTATTACGGAAGCTTCAGATGCAAATCTGGTCGACATAATGACTTTTGTTTGAGGCTGTTTGTGTTTCTTCCAGGCGTCTCACACATATGCCGGGAGACTCCCTCAAATTATGCCACAACTTCTTCCTGTGTACTTTCCGGTTCATTATTACCATCATTCCATCATTCGACGCTACAGGCGACAGTCCGAGCGTCGTGAAATGAATCTGAAGTAAATACAATTCTATGAAACTCGAATTTATTCACCGAGTTTTAAAATCGTTATTCAGAGTGATCAAAAAGTCTCTGTGCACCGTGATTATTACAACACAGAAAGTTACAAATAATGTTCAAAGTGTTCCCCGCCAGTCTCCAGACGGTAATTGACACGCCGAACTGTGTTCTCGAAGACCGTGTTTAGTATAGCACGGTCCACATTCCGAACGTATTCTGTGATGGCCATCTTTAAATCATCAATTATGTGGGGATTGTTCGAATATACTGAGTTTTTCATCAAACCTCAGAGAAAAAAATCGGGCGGAGAAAAATCCGGAGATCTTGGGGGCCAAATGGTTTTAGAAATGATACTGTCCGCAAACACGTCGTCCAGGAGTGTCATAGACATATGCGCTGTATGAGCCGTAGCGCCTTCCTGCTGAAAGTAGGCCTTGTCAATTTCACCTTCATTCTGTTGCGCAAAGAAGGGATACACAGAATTGTCACAGTACCGTTCGGAGTTGAGAGTCTCCGAGAATAAATGGGCCGACTATGCGCCTACGCGTCATTCCAACTAAAACACCAATCTTCTCATCACGCAGCTGCGACTCGCGGAACGCTTGGGAATTGTGTGCACACCAGAGACGTGAGTTTTGACTGTTGATGTACCCCGACAAATGGGAGTATGCCCCGTCTGTGAAGATTATGACATCCAAAATGTCCTCTCCTTCACGGTCAATAAAGTCTAAAAGCCACTTGCATTGCGCTACCCGCTTAGCACTGTCGCCAGGTCTCAATTCATGCACAGCTCTAATTTTGTAAGGGTGTAGGCGTAGGCGTTTTTTTTAAAGCTGTATGGGCCGTGTCATATGAGACACCAATCTGCTGGGATAATTTCTGATGGACTTCTTTGGACTTTGGAGCATGCGGTCAGTGACATCCAAAACTTTCTTCTCTGTCAGTATTGATAGCCCTCCAGATCTGGTAGCGTCACACACGGAACCGGTTTCTTTGAATTTCTGACTCAAAGGCAGCACTGCATTACGACGTGGCACTTTGGCCTCCGGAAACCGTGCTTCGAATCGTTGTTGAATATCTTGTGTATATTCTCCACCACACCGAAACTCATGTTCCACTAGGAACGTACGCGCTTCAACAGATAACTGTATCACAACACATCTTTCTTACCTCACTAATTGGCTCAATCTGACTGTTTGACGGCCGACCGCCAGGGCCAGGGGGACACTAGACTCACACTAACGCCATTTGTTATCCCTTCTTCTAACTACGTTATCATGGTAAGTGATTGAAACTGTTCAAAATACTGTATTTTTTCGTGTTTTTTGTACTGTAATCGTCAGGTGCACAGAGACTTTTTATCACCCTATATTATTATTAATGTTATTATAGTAATGAATTAACAGAAATATGTAGGCCTAAATTGTCTTCTCACAAGGGAACAGTTCGTTTTGTGCCTCTGTGAACCGGTTCCAGTTACCCTCTTTCTGCACCAAACCGCCCAGTAAACTGCCGTCCCGCACCTTCACTCGCCCATGACATCTGAGTCTCATCTTATGGTCAGTGTTATTACGTGATACCATGCACCTCCTTTCCTCTTTGCAGGAAAGTTTGTCGGAATTGCAAGTGTCCTCGTGAGGAACACAGTGGTGGTATGGCGGCCGCAGGCAACCCTCTGGGTCAAGGAGCCGGGCCGCCCCAATCTCTGCCCCCAACATCTGGCAGCGGAACACAGGGCGTCGCCATTAGTCTTTTAGACCCGACAGACAAACTTCTGGGCAAAGGAGTTCAGTACGGACAATCAACAGACCCTCACCGACACTCGCAGTCCGACGATGACTCGGGATGTGCCTTGGAGGAGTACACGTGGGTGCCACCAGGTCTGCGTCCAGATCAGGTAAGGAACTGTGCTGTTTTCGAATTGTTGGATCCTTTGTATGAAGAAGTATCCCTGAATAATTATTTACGTAAGAAATGTTGTGTGTGTGTGTGTGTGTGTGTGTGTGCGCGCGCTTGGCTGATGGAAAGCTCTGTGCATAAGCAATACTCTTAGTATTTGTGACGATACGTAGGCTTTAATGGGCTAGGACAGATGCATATTTGGCCTACAAATTCGTCCCAAAATAATCAGTGACACTAAGTACGTGTATCTGAAAAGAGCTTGCTGTCGCGAATTGTATCTCTTTGCTGTTGTGTTGTTTAGTAATAATGAATTTTTGGAGTTGCCACAAGATTGCCTACATTACATTTTCGGTTAGCCTCTGTTCTTCTAAAGCAGAATTGTCATGTACTCTCACCAGCCATTTTTATTCCTAATAAGGACTTCTTTTTTTGAGAAGTTATTTATAGTATGGAGAGAAATATTCTTCGCATTTTCTGTGAGCTAACCGACCATTCTCACTCGGTTTTGTGTTTATGTACTATTAGACTTCATTCAGTCTTTCGCTTTAGAGCGTGGATTTGCGCATGGGTTACTACATGCGTAAAAATGTGCAGTTTTCTGCGCAACAGCCAGTGAGCATACTCACATTCAGTAAGCTGCTGTAAATCGAAGTAATCACATTTTTCACGTACTGTGCTAAATATTGTACATTAATAACAGTTTTTATATAGGATTTGTTTCATAGGCAGAAAGATTATGTCATTTGAATAAAGGTAAACCAACTTGATGTCACTTATTTTATTATGTCAGTTTACTGCTCAACATGTTTCGGATGTTAATACACCCATCCTCAGGAGCTTGCGACTACTTGATGTGTTATTGCATAGGTTGTATTGTGCTGTAATGATAGAGGTTTATGCGTTAATTTATTTATCTAGTGGTAAGTGTTATACCTAGATTATGCGTCGTGTGTGGCTCTGAGTGAGCGTGTTCCTGCAAGCGTGTGGTGTCCTGTGGCGCTTGAACATTTTTAGCATGTGGTATGTTTTGGTGGTGTTTTATGCATATGTACTGATGTCTGTATGTATGAGCTTGTACATACCTGGCTTGAGGCGTGTTGGTGTTATGTAGCGTAATTGGCTGTTGGTGCTGTGGTATCCGAATGCAGGTTGAACCACTACTGACCTGTTCATTTTGGACCGTGAGGGTTTAGGGGTTTATGACCGCTTGGAACATCTGTGACTACAGTACGTATTTCTAACTTTAAATGCGGCCACGACGAATTTGTTTGTTAACAGCTGTTCAGGAGTCTGTAAGTTGATTCGTTTTGTGTTGTAGATTTCCAGACACTGCGTCACCTTAGTGGGACAACGCAGTGAAGGTAGGACGAGGCCATTTTAGTACAGCGCAGAAATCTTTCAGTCGAACCTAACGTCGTAATTTTCGAGCGATAAAACGCATGCGTACCACACAATGCGACAACCCGCATCAGCCTCGCATGGGACTGTTTACGACTGAACTTAGTTTTAGCTTTCACAATGATTCATTGTTAATTTTCATCACGTTTTGGAGGTTTTGCCCCGCGTGGCATTTGGTTGTGTTGGTAAGGTTTCGAAGGGACTTCTTTCATCCATCGCTATGATTCTGAGCCAAACCCATTAATATATTGTATACTTAGTATGGTGTTCTTGGTAACGACAACTTGTAGTCTTGTAGGTGATAACCAGCGTTTCGGAGGAGCTTAATGCCTGAGTATTCAAGATTGATTTATACCCTGACGAAGGAGGAAGTAGTTATATTTCTCTACAACGTGAATGTTCAATGTTGTAAACCTCTCATCTCTTAAAGACCGAAATTTTAGGTACGGCAACAGTCATGTGTTTTCTGTTAAGAAGATGATACAGTAGAAGGAATTATAGCGAGTGCACTTCAGCATGTACTTTGTCTAAATCACATTCCACGTAAGGTACATGGCCTTTTATTACAGCAGTAAATATCTCATGCTGTATGAAAGGAGGAATGGAATATACCGTGCGTAACTCGATAATGGCGTCGGCAAGGGAGAAGTGGCTTCTTCAATTTGCAGTATTAGAACATAATATTTTGAAGCCGTGTTAACGTTTCTCGCCACCTGCAAGAGATTTTTTTTAGAAGCACGGCGGCGAATGAATAAGAGGGATTAGATGACGTCACTGAAGTATCTGCGGCAGATTTAAACATACTTGTGCAGCGTTAATAGTTTGCATTAAGCTATATCAAGCTGCAAGAGGATTGTGAAGGCTACTCTCCATAATCCAACACTCAGAATTCCCAGCGTTGTTCCTTGCGTGCTTCGTAGTCTCATTTTACGTTGTCATTTGTTAATGGAACCCGTGGAATGGTTCAGTGTAGTAGGCTTTGTAGTCTATCAGTGGCCGACCAACTTCACGTAGATATTTCTCTTATCGGATATGACCTGTATCTTATTATACTGGTTTATAACGAACATTTAAGGCCTTAAGCAAAATCGACTTTTTTTGAATTGCTAAGCCTGAAATTCGTATTCCCGGAAGACATTTTGTAGAGTCGGATCGCAGTATTATGGTGTCTGCGTGCGTGGGCAACCTGAAGTACGCCAGGAGCGGCTAAAGAGCATGGGCGGGTGATGGGATCGAATATGCCGCAGAAGAGCCTTCTCCTCTTCTAAAACACGAGTTAAATATTCTTTCGTCAGTTCAAGATTTATCCCATTTCGTGCCTCTTCTGATACCCACTTCCATACAGTGTACGCTGTTGCACGTCCTCGACTACGGATAATCCTGTTGTTTATGGTAGGCACTGCCATAGTGTGGTATGAGTATTCCGTTGAGAACAGTGTTTCTGTTCGGTTATTATTGAGCAACAGAACGATCGACGCTACGCCACTGCTTGTATCCAACTAACCCGGCACGCTTTCGTACCAGCTACGAACGAGTCCAAGTAGAGCAACTGATGGTTCCTTGCGCTGTGCCATACCGAGGTTTACTAGTTGCGTCCCACGGTCACTTTTCAGATAACGACTGTGTGTCAGTTGCGTCCCGGGCTGTTTAGGGTCAGAGTACTAGTTGCGTCCCGCGGTCACTTTTCAGGTAGATCTCATTGTCATTCAGGGTTTCCCCAGATTCCGTTTCCAAAAGTATTTCCCTGGCAAAATGGAACTGTGGTGTTGTACTAACAAAAAATGTAAATGCTGCATAAAGTGCACAGATTTTCGGGGGGGGGGGGGGAGGGGAGGAAAAACCATGTTGCCGAAGGTGAGGCCGGTTAA
>Ga0123354_10001454_pt1 | contig 28836 bp, 19 predicted proteins | sample TergutLab28metaG_2_FD_97872 | JGI IMG/M metagenome (GOLD analysis project Ga0123354, IMG submission 97872) | Labiotermes labralis P4 segment gut microbial communities from Petit-Saut dam, French Guiana - Lab288 P4 | ecosystem: Host-associated > Arthropoda: Insects > Digestive system > Gut ... | reverse complement strand
GGATACTAAAATTAATAACATTTTACATTTTAATATGTTATATTGTTTTAACCAATAGTAAATAATTTTTAAAAAAGACATAAGACCAATGTAAACCATGGGATCCCATTGGTATAGCGAATGTATGTACCTTAATTAACACCATTTCTTTGTAAGCCTGACAATGGCCGAACAAGGCCAAAACATGTCGCTTAATTAACCAGTTGTAGATTTGCAACTGTTACTTGTATGTTGTGTAAAGACGGTTCATTTCAATAAATTCCTACCCAAGTGCAGAGAGCATTTAGAGATTTTCACCACCAAACCCCTCTGTGCATTTCAAACTGAATACAAAACTTTACCTTCCCTTTCAATTTTAAACCATCCAATGGCCAGACGACTAATTTATCTCCTCATCTTCTTCATTACCTAGTCCAAGACTTGAACTATGGGCCATGGCCAGTTACAGTACCTACAGGATGCTCATTGACTTGTAAATAAATGTGAAGTAAAACCCAGGCATGAAGGTACAGGAAAATGTTTGGCAAGACTTTTCTCTTAATAAAGGAAATGTTGTGTGATTGGAAATTTTAAAGAACAGAATTGTTGTATGAAGTGTCCATAAATGTAAATAATTCGTTATGAGGTGGTAATGCAGTAATATCACACAATATAGTCAGTTGTGATTACATTTGTTTTTAAAATTACATTGTAGCTGACCATTTTTGATATATTTGTTTCTTAGGTTTGCTGGCTTCAGTTACGGATGGTTCATAGCTGTATGTTTTGGGTTTAATCTGTCAACATATTCAGAACTGTTAGTGATAGGTAGGAGGGGAGAGATTTAAACAGTGAAATGGTTGGGAACAGATAACGGACGCTAGCAATCCAGTGCGAAAGCAGTCGCGTACAAGTGTGGTGTAAGTGGGAGTACAGAGAAGTGACTGTGTCAGTTTCCTAGAAATGATCTAGTTGTTTAACTGGGTATAGCACTCCATTATTTTATATCAAGAATAAAATGAGTAAATAAAACATAAGTAAAAATACAATCACTAAAACTAAATGTGGTTTGGTGAACCACACCCATCTCCCAGTAAGAGGATCACCTACCAGACTGAGCATGTCGGGACAACAAAGTTACAAAGGGTGATCATGTAGAACATGTAAAAGGGATTCGTATCTCTTGGTCGCTAGAGTAGTATGCTTCTGTCGTACTGTTGTCAAATTATTCTTAGAGTTGCTGGGTTAGGTGAGTGTGTAATTTCCTTAACATTCTAGGGGCTGTCTGGGCAAGAGATGGAGAACAGATGTTTTATATGCGCCCACCTGTGTGGATCCATACACTTTTACACAAGGAAAGAAACAGTTACAATTTGTAAAGTTGTTTGTATATTTGAAACACCAAACAGTGTTCAAGGTCTAGAAGTTAATTATTCTCCAATTTGTTTTACTGTCCATGAATTATTCTCCAGTTTGTTTTATTGTCTGTTCATGGATTGATGGCTACATGGGGGCTCTTAAACTGCTAGGCTCATTAGAAAGTGTTGTTTTCAGTCTCTGAGCCAAGTGGTCCTGATTGTTACATACTAATGTTGGAATCATATAGAACTGAATTCTTGGTTTTTCATTACCATTTTTAAGGTGAATAACGGAACTGTAGTGGCCAGCAAACTAGGAAAGTTGGTGGAATTTTGTACTTTTTTTAAGTTATGTTTTTGTAACTGCTCTAGTTCATTAAACAATGCAACTTATAGGTCCGAAATGAATTTTTAAAAACATAATTGAAGAAGGTGCTTTTTATGACTGAAATTTCTTTCTGTTGGCTAGCCTTTAGCTGAATTACCACACACATCCAGCATATAAGTATCTCTGTATCAGGTATGCTTACTGTGTATAGTGTACAAACTGAATTTATGTTAGCTGGACAAACATGCACCGAATTTGGAAATAGTGATAAAAGTGAGTGCTAAGTATAAAACATATGAATGCTGTTTATTTGGATACATACTTGGAACCTTTTAAAAATTATTTTAATCAGAAGAGTTTTATGTCTGTCGCTAATTGTAAGTTGTACTGTACGTAACTGAAGTCATGCCTAGAGGCGGGATTTTACTCATATTGTGTGTGGTTCGAATTGTTTACATTGGAGTCCAATTTATTCTTGGGTGTAGAATTTTTATTTATTGACCATCACTAGAAAGCTTGCATGCCACATAACAGACATTCTACTATTTTTGTATTGCTTCATATATTGGTACAGTAGAAATAGATGTTTTGTATTTGTCATTGTAATGGTAAATAGAAATCTATTTTGAGGAGGTGTGTGTGTGGAAAGCTTGAAGATAATTTTGTGTTTTTCCTTGTTTCTTAAAGAAAAAGCATAATGAGGAGTTGGCCAAGTGCTGCGAGAGTCTGTTTGACATCTTAGATAGCTTTGCTGATACCAAGAAAGGTAAAGCTGCTGTATGGCCACTTCAAATCATGCTTCTTGTTCTCTCACCTGTAAGCATAGTACTATATTTATTAAATTATCTATGTGTATTGTCTGGATTCTAGAACATACTTTAATTGTGAGTAGTTATATACCCTCTGAGAATATACAAGAGTAAAGTTCATGTGAGAAACATTGTGTGAGCCAGAGTGGGATATTGTACTTCTTGGAGTATAGGCATTTAGACAAAGGGAACAGTAATGTATAAGTGTAGGAACCTTCCTTCGTGAGAACACAGTGACATGTGTCAGTTTGCTGTTATCATCATGGATGAATTTTTCTTTAGGAATAGATTCATGTACTTTTGTGTGATATTTATCCTTGGGTACATGCGTTTGTCTCGGTCACCTGTGTCACATGCAGTCTGGGAATTTGTCATGAATGGAAAAATGATGTTACTCTTATTTTATGGAGTAATATGTGTTGTGTATTTGTACAGAAATGTTGGCCATGAAGTCACCAGATGTGCAACAGCATTAGATGAAAGTTAGAGTGCATTTTTTTGATGACAGATAACATTCAAATATGTGAATAAAAGTACTGTTCTGTTTTCTTCATATATCTGTGGTGTTTCCTATACAATGTCACTTTCATTCAGTTGTTGATCTTGTCCATCAGTTAAATTTTAGGCAGCTTAGAAAATAGTGAGTGAATATTAGAGAAAATATGCTAATGGACTTAGGTGTAAACATACACATATACAGTCAACCACATGCATGTGTATGTGTGTTTGTCCAAGAGAAATCAAGAGTTTTCAATTCATGGTTTATAGTCTGTTTGCCAAGAACAGTTATTCTGACTGGTGGCTAGCTTAGACCCTACAGCTGCAAGTTTTGAATTTCCAGATCTTGTGCTTTGTACATAATAGAATTTTTTCATTCTTCCCTGATTTCTGTTGAGAGTAAATGGCAAGAGTTTCAGTTATCTGTAACATGAAGTAAATGTTTAGTTTAAGTTCTCCCTAGAATAGGCCACAAAGTCCTAAAGGGGGAGTAGATGTATAACTCTACTCTTTCTTTAACCTTGGCGCTAGGTGGGGGTGGGTGGTCAGTGCCATGCCCTGGCCACTTTACTCCCGGGAAAGATCCTGTACCCAGTGTATAGGAGCCGGGGTGGGCCCCAGGGCCGGTCTGGATGGGTGTGGAAAATCTTGGCCTGCACTGGGTTTCGATCCCCAGACCATCCAACCCAAAGCGAGTTGCTATACCGACTGTGATATCCCGACCCACAGATCTCATGTGTTATTCACTGATGTTTCATATAGCCACTATGCACTGAAAATTTTATGTGCCTGTGACATTTGGTGAAATTTTTTATGGCCTATTTACAAATATGAAAACAGGAAAATTCATAACTTGTGTTGTAGGAAGATAGTAGATTGCTTTTAAAAGTTTGTGTACCAGATTTCAAACTTTTATTGTACTCTCCAACTACTTGCATGTTTCTGACTGGATGGATGTTTGGCTTTAGAAAGTCCTGGAGGAGATAGTGAATGCAGACAGTGGGGCACCTTGTTCGCCACGTCATTCTAAGAAGAAACAGTTCATTGACTCAGTGAAAAGAGCTATAGGACAGCACGGAACTAGCAAACAACTGACAGAGGCAGCTGCAATTACATGTGTCAAACTATGTAAAGCTTCAACCTACATCAACATATTGGACTCTAACAATGTAGCTTTTACTTTGGTGCAAAATATTATTAATGAACTCAAGGTAGGCAACTGATCCTTATTCAGAGTGTGAAAATCTGAAAGTTTGTTTCTTCATAACAAATGCCCAATTGCATACTTGTGTTCAAATTTAAAATAATAAAATACAGGAATGATTGTTTCAGTAATTACTGTATTAACTGCCATTATTCCTTTATACTGCATAATATACATAATTTCTGGTATACTTCATAGAATGGCCAATACATCACTCTTCTTTGTGACTGTTCAGTTACAAAGAAATGGTTGAATTTAGTCACTCTGCAGCTGTCAATTCAGAATTGAATTTAACGTTAGAAGCCATGTCATGGTCATATTTGGACTATGCATATTGCAGTCAGCTGAGGTATTTGCAGTGAAGAAGAGTCATGAACTGAGTGCTAATAAGACTTGAAACTATTGATATGAGGAATGTGTATTATCATTCTGAAATGTAATGACAGTGGTAAGTTATTTTTAGTATTAATGCAGCACTCCAGTAGGACTTAATATAGTGTCTGATGAAAGAATGTCATCCTAAAACCACTACAGTTCAGAGGCTGGTTCTGTTTTCATATTTTTGTAAAATTTGAGAAACCTCATTTGTTTTGTTCAATAGATAAAGATAACCTTGATAACCCTTGCTATAGCTGAGGATGGAGACATCCAGTCTGTACAGTGTAATCAGACAATGGATCAAATGCAATTGGAGTGGCATGTAATAAGAAGAAAGTATGTGTCATAATTCATAATTTCTTTCACAGAATCTGCTCTTCAGTCCAAGCAAACCATTCTCCCGGGGACAGAACTATATTCCACATGATATTGACTTAATGATTGACTGTTTTGTATCATGTTTCCGTATCAAACCACACAACAATGAAGCACTCAAAGTGTGTTTGAACCCCACATCTTCATTCCTATACCACTATGTTCTCATCAGTTCTTTGTACAGGTATGGTCTTTTGATTGTTTTTTTATACACATACTTCTGTTATCTGAGATTGTTTCTGTCTGGTCAACACTACTGTGTGCAGTTTTATTGTGTGGTATTCAGAGTGATGACATATAGACACTTCCCATCTTACGCAACAGGTGTGTCTGGGAAGATCTGGCGCAAGTTGAATTTTGTGCAAATTATTATTGAGTATATGTGTGGTCAGATGTTTATGTGTATATATAATGGAGATCAATTGAAATCCACACTTCATCACACTCGAACCTGATCAGCTGCAGTATGACCACCCTGCCACCTCTGTTATCACCCAGCAGCATTCTTATGCCACCTTCATCTCATTATGCCTCTGTTCCTGCAAGAAAAAATCCAGCACACTTTTCATAAAGATTATTTAATTTCAGCAACCCTATGGTTAGCCATGCTTACATGTGCATTCAAGTTATATAGAGGCAATTTTAATAAGTCTGTAATATTTTTCATTATTGAATAACACGTGTTTGAATTTTATGCTGATATTATTGTGAAGTTTTTCATTAAAAATTCTTATTTGTGGCATGGGTTTATCTTGCAGAGTGCTGTGACTCTAACCAATTAACCAACCGACCGACTGACTGACTGACCAAACAACCAACCAACTGACCAACTGGGTAGCTAGCTAACCAACCAATGAACCAACTGACCAACCAACCAACCAATTAACTCCATAGAGCAGAGTACTTCTTGAGAAGCTAATAGGATTGCTCAGCTAGTCAAGAAATTCCCCACATTTTATCGAACCTGTAGATTCATTACCACATTCACAAGAGCTCAAGACCTGTCCCATTCTTGAGTCAGATCAATACAGTCCATGCCATTCATTCCGTATCTTGAAGATCCATTTTAATATTATCTTCCCATGTATGACTGGGTCTTCCAAGTGGTTTCTTCCCTCAGGTTTCCCCTGTATGTACCTTACCTCTCCCTCATATATGCTACTTGCCCCTACCCATCTCATTCTTTTTGATGTTATCACCCAAATAATATTTTGTGAGGAGTACAGATCATAAAGCTCCCTAGACTTTACAAATTGGATCCATATTTGTAGAGTTTACTTCTTTGCTTACAATCACTACATGTGCTCAGGAAGTTCTGTGGACTCCTGAGGCAGTGCATGTGTATGTTTTGGTAAACTTGTGTGGGGTAATACTGACTTATCAAAACAGCTTAATAACTGCACATAGTGTGTCTGTATTATTGATATATATTATTGCTAAGGAGCAGTTTTGAATTGTTAAGATTGTTTTCAGTACTGCATTTACAGGATTATAACACAACCTCGATTACCATGGTGGCCTCAGATTGACTTGGTTTACAACAAATCCAGTGATCTCAGGTCAATGTTCACTGATACATTAAACAAGGTATCCCAAGGCTGCATTACTCATACTACACTACGTATGATTCCGGTAATTGATTTCACAGTGAATTGCTTGTTCCAACTTTTAGATTTTCATTTTTTTAATAACTTCTGGTATGTATAAGTAATGGAAAAAAAGCAGAAAATTAATGTCTGTAAATTTTTATATGCAGGCTATTTCAGGTTGTTGGAATAATGTTAAATAGTACCACTCCATTCATATCAGTTTATGATACATGTCTTATGAAGTAATGTATTCTATTTAGAAATTTATATATTAGTTCTGTGCTATATTGTGCCTTCAGTTTTAATACTTACAAGAAGTTGTCATGTGTCTAATAAAATGTTAAATGTTTACAGTCATTTGCATTGAAAGGTAAAGAATCTGCTTCAAAGTTCAAAGAGAAAGGTGATGAAATCCCTGCTTTTAAGAACCTGTTACTCTTGATGGTTCGTCTCATTCATGCGGACCCAATGTTAATGCTGAATGTAAGTATATGTAATATGTATGTACACCATCGAAATTAAAGTGTGTGTCGAGTGTAGTGAGGTGCGAGAGAAACACGTATAATTCTTTAAACTGTTGTTTTTTAATAGTTGTTGGAAGGTTGAATTAAATTTTACTTTCATTTTAAAAGTAAATATTTTTCAGTTGCATTCTTTTTTCACCATGTAACCTTATTTCTGTCAAATGAACTGTTTTAGACAAATACTTGTTCATTTTTCCCTTTTTTAGTTTGTCTTACCGTACATATTTTGACTCTTACAGTCAGCTTTACAGGCATTATCTCTCGAATAACGGAGAAAACTCTTGATTGCAATATTGTTTCTCTTGAAATTATTTACAACTTATCCAGTGAAAAGTATTAGCATGGAGTGAAACAGTACCTCTTTGGCTGTGTTTTATGTTTGATACATTATTATGGTAATTCCAGGGTCAGTTCAAACTGTGTCCATGTCCCAATAAAATTTATTTTAAATCCCTGTGGATATCACCATAATCATCATCTAGTAAACATGGAGTTGGGCCAGTGGTTGACCTGTTCCGGTTTTGCATGTCTAGAAGTCTCTTTAATGGTCTCTCCTGGTTTCTTCTGCCTGTTGGTCTGTAGTTTTTTAGAATTCCTGATAATCTATTATGGGGGGTTTTGTTTGTATGTTGCAACCAATTTATTTTTTATTCTTGTATTTTGTCCAAAACTGCAGTTATATTTAGTTCTTTTACACTTTCTGTGTATGTTTTATAATCTGTCCATGCATATCCTGCTATTTTTGTCATATATTTAGTCTCTGCTGCTGTTATTCTTCATGTGTCACTTGCTGTAATTGTCATATTTTTCACTACCATTTAACAGCTGGAATGGCTATCACTGTGGATTTAAAAAAAAATTAAAATTATGTCTCTTATTTGCCACTTATCAGACCCAAGATAATTATTGAATTTAAGTGATATCCAGTGGAGTTATGGTGTGTTGAGTATGCTATCACATATGCTTAATATGCAAAACACAGTGAAGTGAAGACACTGTGTTTGTTGTGCATAATAGATTCCAGTTTCATCTGTTAGACTGTACTATGACTTGTCCATATGCATTTAACGTATGCTGATGTTCCTTTGATTGAGTTTTTTTATGCAGATGGTGTCTGCTACATAAGCATTGCTCCACTGTCCCATACCACTGAGAAAATTCTGACTGACATTCTTGACATGGTAAAAACACTAACCAATCATGTTGGTGCAGAGTAATGTATCTGCATGTATTGAGGTGATACATAATTCACATATTTGCTGTAGCACAGACTGTTATGGCTGGGTGGAGGGAGTTATGAATTTTTCTCAGCCTGTCCTGAAAAATGATACAGTCATGCCTTGATAAACCCCATGATTTTTTTTTTCCACATCTCTACTAGTTCACCTTATATAACCATCCTCTTCATGTCATTTGGCAGGAAATAACCTTGCATCTGATGCAGCATCATAAAACAGTCTACGTATAAACTGATCTCTCACAAGTTGTCTGACACTGAGAGTCTCACAGTGGTGTATAAGTATGGAAGGTGAACTTCTTTTATGTAGATTTTCACAATAATTGCTGTTGAAATTGACTTTAACAGCAAAGGAGGGTTATATTTAATGTGTTGCCAATGAATTACAGAACATTCAAACATGAGATGTACTTACTGTAAGTTCTGATTTCATTTTAAGAACCAAGGGAAGGCTGGACATGAGATTCAGAGCTCTACACTTGAACTGATTAATGGGTTAGTGAGTTTGGTTCATCAAGCAACAATGCCAGATGTTGCTCAGGAAGCCATGGAAGCTCTATTGGTACTCCACAACCCTGATAAGATTGAAGTCTGGAACCCTGAAGCACCCATTAATACTTTCTGGGATGTGAGGTGAAGTATATTTTCCAGTTGTTTTAAATTGACACAAATGTTCAATAATGTTAAACCAACTACATGCTTTGCCATTCCTTCCAATTTATTAATAAGATATGCCTTTTCTTCTGCAGGATTAAAGTAATTGTAGGAGTTAGTGTATTTGATATTTAGGTAACCAGGCATGGGATCTAAAAGCTAACCACCCTTTCTGCTGATCATAGTGCATGTGCTTTGTAGCCTTTCCCTCTTCCGCTTCTGGCCCGTGTACTCAATAATCTGCCCATTGCCATCAGCACATACTTGTGCCTTTGTTTGATGAACTGAAGTATAGACACTTTTATCCATTACTTTGAAAGCCTCAACACATTATATTGAACTGATAATACATAAATAGTGCAGTGAGTACATGAAGGCACAGATTGTGTTTGCATACACAAATGTGAAGACAGACTGTATGTATACATATACATATGTGCATACATATACACACACACACACACATATACATACATACATACATACATGTGTACATTTTAAATTGACTTCTGCATGGATTTCTTGGTCATGCATCTAGTATAATTCTGACAATATTTATTTTTAAAGTAAATATCTCGCTACTGTTGGACAGCTTACCCCCAAAAATTGTTCCGCATATTATATAAGTAAAGTATATTTGCGTGTTCTTAATAAACAAAAATCATGGCTAAAAGTTGGTGGTAAATATAAGTAAGGTGAACGTGTCCTTATGTTTAATTAAGTGCCATGCCATGAAGGTATATGATGCATTAGAGTACAGTTTCCACACAGTGTCATGGTACTAGATAGGAAGGATACAAACAGGGTATTTAGTATTGTCATGAAATTTCGTATTAGGAAATAGAGGTATGCAATCATGCTAGTAAATACAGTGCAGGGGTGCACAAACCCTTGGTGCCAGGTCTCATGGCTGACTCTTTGTACTGTTGTGCCAAATAGTTGTGTCATCAATATGGAACTTGCTTCATGTCACCCTTCTGGCACCTAGAATTTTGAGGTTATTCCTTGATTTTCAGAAAATTTTTTCATGCCTGTAGGACTTCGTGTACTTTCAAGTAATATGTTTGTTGTGGTGGATTTTGCTTGAAAGCTTCGATTTTAGACACTTAACTCATATGAGTGTCAGAAGTGATACATTCATATAAACAGTTTAATGACACTAAAGCTGATGTAAGATTTTCTTTCCTATGTTTGTAATCAGATGTGTTGAAACTATTTTCTTCCAATTATAATGTGTGATTATTAATGATATTCTGAATGAAGGCATCACGATGTGCTTGAAAATCAATTAGTATTACACAAACGTACGTCAGCACAATCTGTTTATTCTAGAGTAAGGCTACATGTTTCGACTAGATGTTAGTCATCTTCAGGCCCTTACAGTTTTGTTACCAGATGCTTTGTCCACTTTGGGATTCCATAGTGTTTACATGTGGATTACTTATTAGCTAAATCTTTCTAGAAAAGTTATAACTACAGAGTGTGTTATTTGCAAACTGTGTTTAAGCATAAAACCACTAAAGCATAGAAATCCTTCCTTTTTAGTGCACTGATGTTCACCGGATATTCACTGTGGGATGTCGTCGTCGTATTACAGTTGGTGTTGGGATGTTTCTGCTTTCCTTATTTAATATGGATAGTTGTATTAGTTTTCTGATATCGCCTCCCGGAGTTTTTGCATGGTAATGTTGGGTGGAGTTTTCCTGGAGGTTTTGTCGATATGCTATAACAGAACAGGTACATTTCTAGTAGCTGGGATTTGTCTTATTAAATATGACCGTGGGTTTGTGATTCTATTAGTTAATTTGTTAGTAATACTTACATGTATTTCGTTGTTTTGTCCTCTGTTTTTCATCCCTTGTGGTTGGTCTTGTTCTACACTGTGGATGTGAGTATCTTCTCTTAGGTGTTGACGTTGTTTGCCACTGTTTTTGTTCACCGTGTTGTGACCTCTGTGCAGCCGCTTGGGTAACTGTCCTGTGTGCTGTCTTTGTGGGTGAGAAAGGGAAAGGGAAAGACACCCTTGAAAAATTTTACATTTACAGAGAAACCAAAAACAGGAACCAGATAAACGACAGACTCACCGTACAGAGCAACCTGATATTCAGAACAATAGTGAATAGGAGGGCAGCACATATAAAAAGAAGTAGGGACACCAAAAAACGACACCCACAAAGACAGTACACAGGACAGTTATCCAAGCGGCCGCACAGAGGTCACAACACAGTGAACAAAAACAGTGGCAAACAACGTCAACACCCAAGAAAAGATAATCACATCCACAGTGTAGGACAAGACCAACCACAAGGGATGAAAAACAGAGGACAAAACAACGAAATACATATAAGTCTTACTAACAAATTAACTAATAGAATCACAAACCCACAGTCATATTTAATAAGATAAATCCCAGCTACTAGAAACGTACCCGTTCTGTTATAGCATATCGACAAAACCTCCAGGAAAACTCCACCCGACATTACCGCGCATACACTCCAGGAGGCGATACCAGAAAACTAACACAACTATCCACATTAAATAAGGAAAGCAGAAACATCCCAACACCAACTGTAATACGACAACAGCATCCCACAGTGAATATCCAGTGAACATCTGCGCACTAAAAAGGAAGGAATTCTATGCTTTAGTGGTTTTATGCTCAAACACAGTCTGCAAATAACACACTCTGTAGTTATAACTTTTCTAGAAAGATTTAGCTAATAAGTAATCCACATGTAAACACTATGGGATCCCAAAGTGGACAAAGCATCTGGTAACGAAATTGTAAGGGCCTGAAGATGACCAACTTCTAGTCGAAACATGTAGCCTTACTCTAGAAGAAATAGATTGTGCTGACCTACATTTGTGTAATACTAATTGATTATTAATGACCTTAAGACATTGTTAGCTGTTCTAGATTTGTAGTGGCTGTATGTTACAGAATATTGAGAGTTCTTTAAGGTAGTCTTGACTTTTTAATGCTGTCTCTCAGGTATACATGTATTCATGTAATCTTAATATCAGTAATAGTTTACAAGTATTTTTTAATTTATAGTGTGAATGAGACCTCGTAGTACATAAAAAGTTTGCATTTGCACCTTTTTTATTAATTCTCCAGAGTATTTTATTTTATGTGATTATTTTCACAGAAATTACAATGACATTGTGTAGCAAATGACAGACTCTTTTTTTTTTTTTAAGATATATATATATATATATGTATATAACATGTTAAAAAATACGGATCATGAACAAGCTTGAATTAGAATGCACATTTTGATTTTAGCAGTATGTATGTCAGCTCACTTCATGTACTGTAATCTGTTTACAGACAAGTATATAATTTACTATTTGATTAAAATATTTTTTTCTTTTTTCTTTATCACTTTTATGTTAAAACATGTAAGGTATATTTGGAGTGTTAGCTAGCAGTATGTTGACATATTTTAATACGTTTTAATGTAACAAACAAAAAAGGGAAAAATTTTCATCAGATTGTGAATTTTGTAAATGTCTGTAAACGGTTTCTGATATGCAATAGAAAGAAGTTAGTGACTAAATTTGAATACATATTTTGATGTAACATCTTTCATTACCACTAGCTTTTTAACATGTTATTTAACACAAAAATATAATCGTATGTATTTTGCTATGTAACCTTACTGTAATCACCCTGTTGGTGGTTGTATAATGACAGAAACATGTGGTTGAATTAATAAAGACAGGTGTCGATATGAATTCTTGTGTGTGCTTTGATGGATTTTACTAAGTTGTAAGGGGTACATGGTGAACTGTGAACTGAACCAGGATTCTTCAATATGTTTATGTTAAGGGAAGCATATATGAGTACTTTCATTTTAATTCATCGTTGATTTGTACTTGCAGTTCGCAAGTGTTATTCTCCATCTCCCAGAAGTTAATTCAACACCAAATAATGAACTACACAGACATCCTTAAATGGCTTCGTGATATTCTCATGTGCAGAAATGCATTTCTGCTACGTCACAAAGACTATGCGAATTTAGGAAGCCAGATTGCTATATGCAAGCAGGCACACATAAAACTTGAGGTAAGTGGTTTTTTTTTAAATACTTGTTGAGGAATGTGTTTTGAGATTGTGAAATTTAAAGTGTTTCACTCATACCCCCCATCCCCAGTCATTCTTATCCTGAAATTTATCATTCTCCTATGATATTTGAAATGTAACATAGAATAGAATGCAGTATGGCAGCCACCACAGTGACCCTTGCACCTCAACCACTTCCAATCTTTTGTGCAGCTCTTATGTTCTGCATTCACCAGTCCCACACCTTGAGCAAAGTGCAGTATCCTGCTGATAGAGGTATCATCAAGGTCACCTGATATAAAATGACAACCCAGGTGCCTAAATCTTAATGTCTCCAAAGCTTCACAGTCACAAAGAACATGTGAGGCCATTCCAGCTGCCTGTTTGCATCTGTCCCATTTGGGACTGTTTACCAGCCTCAGTTTAAATAGATGTCCTTGTAAATGACAGTGTCCTGTTAGCAGTCTTGTCCATGTTCTTAGCTAGTTTCTGTTCAAGTTGAGTAATTTCCCATCTATTTTAGCAGGTCTTTTCAGAAAGCCCTAAGCCTGCCTTTGTCCAGGAATGGACTGCCAGTACCCCTTGTGTTTCCTGCTTGTCCAGCCCTTGATCACTGCCCAGGCAAGCCTTGCAGATATGTCAAGGACTGGTTCAGGTCCTGTAGGTAGTTATAAAGAGCCTTGCCTGGGTAATTAAATAGCTATTTCATTTCCATCAACCCCATGTGTCCCAGCACCCATACCAGTTGGATCCTGTTGATGGCAGTTCCAGGCTAATTTAGAATATATCTGGAAACTGTCAAGGGCCATAATTACTGCTTGACTGTCAGGAAGAATATAGGATATTCTTATCTCTGTAATCCCTTTCTGTATTCTCTGTTACACATGCCTTAATAGCATATATTTCAGCCTAGAATACTGTGGTGTGGAGCCCGAGGCTGGACCTATGACTGCTTCTTGAGCTCCATCTATACACCCCAGCACTAGTGCCTTTTATTGGTCTTGGACCTGTCTGTGCACCAGTCTAGGCCCCCTTTAATATTTGGTTTCTTCCTGTCTGCCGGTCATACCTGTCACGGAACTTGACCGTGACCGGCTTGTACACATATCTTGGTATTATCCTGTCAATCCCCATCTGTAGAATGGGTTCATGCTCCATGTTTCAAGATTGCCTAGCATGTCCAAAATATGTGGATTGTGGTTTTCACAGCTGGCTGCACATTAGTCTGTAGATCCCTGCTTGGGTCTCCACCTCGGTCATCTCATGAAGAGGAGGTAGACCCAGGAGGACCTTCATTGCAGCTCCTGGGGCCATCCTCATTTCCCCTGTGATAGTCATACAGGCCAATCTTTGTAAATTACTGAGTTCCCTTCTCACATTGTATGTGGCCCTTTGCCACCAAGCTGTGGAGCCATATGTCAACACAGGTCTGATTACCATGGTGTATGTACAATGCACCATTCTGGGTTTCAGACCCCATGTTTTACCAAATGTGCCCTTACAGTCCAGAAAGTCTGTATGACTTATTCATAACATTTTTCAGCTGTGCCTTCTACATCCATTCATTGTCCAGAATAAGTCCAAGGTATTTGACTTTGGTAGTCAGCTGCTATGTTTGTCCAGAGAGGGCTGGTTCTTTAGGCTGCTCAAATCCCTCTTTTTAGTGAGAGATACTATCACCATCTTTTGTGGATTGATAGACAGTTGAGTTCTGTCACAGCATAGTCATACCATACCCAGAGCCTCCTGAAGAAGCTCAGAGATGGTGTCTGGGAATTTTCCACTTACTAGGATAGCAATATTATCTGTGTATCCCATTGTATAACAGCCACTCACATTGAGTTGTGTTGTGGGTTCATCCATAACCAGGCCCCACAGTTGAAGTAGTAGAATTTCCCCTTCTGGACAGCCCTAAATCACAAGTCCCTCCAGAGTTTCAGCTGCCAGTGTGGGTTGAATTTACCTGCTACCCAGCATAGAGCCAGTACACTGACAAATTGTGAACCCAATCCCATGCTGTTCAACAGCTTTTAGGAAAGCTCCAAGTGTTCCCCTCCACACTGCATTCTGTATGGATGTGAACACATGCAGTGCAGTTTCATTGAACTTACCTGGTATGCAAACTGGTTTTATATAATGGATACAACCTCAATATCTCACCCCTGCTATGCCTGTCCCACAGTTTCTCTATCATCTTCAACATGAACAGTGATAAATTAACAGGATGATATGCTTTAACCTTGGTGTAGTTGATGTTAGCCTTCCTGCGTTTAGGGATGAATGTCGCCTTAACCTGTCGGCATGCTTCAGGTATATACCCTCCTGCCACAGAGGCTCTAAATATGTGGCCTAGAGGAGCTACTAATTGCTCAGTTCCTTGCTGCAGTAGTGCAGGCACAATTTCATCAGCCCTTGCTGACTTTAATGGTTTGAATATATTAATGGCTTATTATGTTTTGGATTGATTGATGACCCTTCCAGATAGTTCCCATTCCTCCCTGTTAGGTACAAAAGCACCCAGGCATGGCCACTCTTTCCTTCCTTGGTCACTTCACATCTCTGAGATCCTGGTAAATATACCTTGTAAAGTTCCTCCAGGGCCTCTTTTCCAGTTGTACGTATCATCCTTCAGGTAGTTTATAAGATCTCACTCTGTTGGCTGCCTGACTGACCATGATCTTCATGAGTCTGGCCCTGTCACGTACATCCTCAAAGCCCCAGCAGTAGTCCCTTGAAGGGGATGATTTGGCATTTTGAGATCTCTCTATTGTAGCAGGTGAGGGCTGTCATACATGATTTCAGTAGCCTCTTCTTGTAGCTTGATTAAAAAGCTGTCTTGTTCAAGCTTTAAGGCATCCTATCTCTTTGCTCCACCAAGGAAGTGTCCTTGGTGAGAGAGAGCCACCTAGGCTAGAGAGTTTTGGTGATAGGTTGAGAGTTTGGCCTGTTGCACTACATCAGCAGCCAGCTGCACATCCCACACAAGGTGCATAACTCTTGGTAAAACCCCTAGATTTGCCTTTAGGTTTTCCCAGTAGGGTTCCTATTTAGTTCTCTGGTCTGACAAAGAGATCTTATTAGGTACATGCCAGTTGGACACTAGGTCCCCAATCTTATCAGTCCCTAATGTCAAGTCTCTAACCTTCTTCGTATTGCTAGTTGCGAAGGCAGGTTCATTACCTCTATTAAGAATGTTAAGTTTTGTACCTATCAGATATTTCATTACTACTTCTCATGGATCAATGTCTGTCCTTCCCCATATAATGTGTTGTGCATTGGCATTACATCCAACGATGAGCTGCGTATCATGCCTAGTGCAGTGGTCGGTGACTTACCTCAGCCCCAGTTGTGTAACATCTGAATCACAGGGGAGGTACGCTCAGGTAACAGTAAGTTCCCTTGTGCTGTGTTATTTAGTGTATGTTATCCTCGCTGTCATCACATTCCTAGAGCAGGGCTCTGACAACAGAAAGGCATCAGTTGTGTTCCTTACAAAAATGCAAGAGCTAGGTGTGAGACTGAGTCCTGCAGAGAACTTTGTCCTTCTTCTATTGCACAAGCCCCTTATTTTTTCCCCATAGACCCAGGGTTTCTGAATAAGTGCTATATCGATTTTCCCTGTAGCAAGTTCTTGATGAAGGAGTGCCTTAGCAGCCTACTATGGTGAATATTTATTTGGATGAATTTACAGTCCTTAGGTGTGGGCCTTTTAGGATCCATTGATTGCTTGGGTGAGGTTTTATGCCCATCTGCACTAATCACCTGGTACTATTCTGACCTGCACCAGTTTTATTAGGTTTCCTCTCAAGAGCCTCAGATAATTTGGGTCTTGTTAATTGCAGACCCACCACCTCCACAGGTTTGCTATTAGTTCCCTGCATCAACATGGCTCTCTGAGGTGTTCCCCGTGTAGGTAAGTGTCTCACATTTGGTGAGTCCATAGCTCCTATTTCATGCTTAGTTTGCCCAGGTTTTCTGGAGATTTCAGCCATGTGGGGTGGTCCACCAGTATTTTTGCTGATTGTTATTGTACAGGTGTCTCTGCACAATGAGTCCCTGTGCTGAACGGGTTTGTGTTTATTAGAAGTTTCCGTATGTGTCCTGATATAATGGGGAAATAAGTCACCACCTTAAGAGCCCTCTATGGGTGGAAGCAATAAATACAGCAGGGTGCTGCCTGGTGCCTCGATGGGATTGTTTGTGACATTGCCATCACCACCCCAGTGTCACGCAGCCATCAGCATGGTGCTCCACACCCTGGCTTGATAGCTACCTGCAGACATTTCCCCCCTTTGTGACATGGATGCAAGCAGTTGGCTTTTGGAGGGATGATATGTAACATACTGAGAACTAGTGAGGAAATAGAGTAGCTTCATGTGTTACGTTTGTGGAATTTTTAAAATTTTTGTCAGCAGTGGGTGGCTGTAGCTTGCTTGACTTACATCTTGTAGGCATATGCTCTTAATAATTCCAGGTGTCTCGTGCAGAAGTCGTGTAAGAATGGAGGAGCAAAAATTATGAAATGCAAGTGGTGTTAGATCAAGAGCGAAAATATGCAAGGTGTTTTTTTTTATATATATAGTAAATGAAGTGTCGCAGACAGTGATTTTGATTAGGATGCGAATAACTGTAGTAACATTTACAAACATAAGTCAGTAGTGGTAACAGTATTAGTGAAAATGCTTCAGTTTTTAATTAAAGAATATTTGCTTTCAGTATAATGCAGTAAAAGAAGTGTGGGTTTGTTAAGTTATTGAGTTAGATCTTGATTGTTATGTTTGAATAATTTTATTTTTGTAGGTGGTATTCTTCATGTATCTTTGGAGCATAGATATTGAGGCTGTATTAGTAGCCATGTCATGTTTTAGTCTGCTGTGTGAAGAAGCAGATATACGCTGTGGCTCTGATGAAGTTACTGTAACATATTTACTTCCAAACTACCACCTTTATCAAGAATTAGCCCAGGCTTCTACAATTCTTACTACAGGTTGGTGCATTCCTGTTTCAGACAACATGTAATATAAGGTAAAATATGAGTTTATGAAAATTGTATTGGACTGTATTAAAATGATACTATTTTGCAAAACAGCCAGCGAGGAGTCAAGAATTTATTACCGTGAACAAAATCATGGTAAAGTATTGAAAGTTTTATTCTTTGTAAATAAATAATGAATTTTTTTAGAGTTTTGGCATCCTTGTTTTTGTTAGAACACTGCGTGTACCTGTTTAATTTGTTCTGCAAAAGAAAAATCTCAGGATTTGTTTTATTTCAGTTTCCATTCTTTGGTGGTAAATGTATATGACTGGATGTGTTCATGTGTGATCAACTGACGTTATTATAGAGCAGGAAGGGAAAATAGCCAATGAATATTACTCATTTAAAAGAATTGACGTTGGAATGTGTCTCTTTGCATTATTTTGCAGGAGAACTCTGGCATTGAATAATATGGTAGCTTAACGGGAAATGTATCCACTTCTTCTCTTCCCTGTAGCTAGTACTTTTAACCTTCTGTAGATGGGGGAATATAAAATTAGACAGCTGATGTGCCACTTGTGTAATCACCCAAAATTGTAGTCAGGAAACCATTGCAAAGACCGAAGAGTTTATATTTGGTGCTTGTTGTAAGAAAAAAAAATTTAATTTATGGAGATGTTGCTTATGTCATTCTTGTAGTTACATGTGGTTGATTGAAGATGGTTTTAGTAACTCTGAATATTACACTGAATGGTGGCTTGGTAAGTGAACATTAAATGGAGAAGTAAGAGATTGTGGTTTAGTTTGAAATGCTGTTTCAGGACATTCCTGGAACATCTGAGGTAGACCATGAAATTTAGTGTGTGCCATGGCTGAGAATTGAACTAGTCACCTCCCAAATACAAATTGGAAGTGTTATTGCTTGAGTTAGCTTGTTTGTTGCGACACCTGAATTTCATCTCGAATATTACACAAGTTACAAATGCTAGGAATAGTATTGCATTTTGGTTCAGCAGCTTCCGCACACAATTTCATGAAATTTTATGGACAACCAAAGAATCATGGTTTCATTCCTTGCTGAGAGAAGAGGTTTTTTCCCATTTTCAAAACTTCCAGATTGGCCCTGAGGTCTGGCTATTTAGTGGATGCCATGGTCATTTTTTTGCATGGGTAAAGTGACCAAGGCATGAATCTGACCACTTACCTTGAGAATGCATGGAGCTGTACCTGCATTTCCATCATATGCCTTCATGGTGTGTGTGGGGACAATGTTTCCTTTACCTTCGTAATTTAATAGATAAAGTGGATTCTTGAGAGAGAGTTTACTGTATTTGTGTGTCTGTAGTTTTGAGCATGCATTTGTATTTATTCATTAATTCCATTGGCATATGCAGAATGCAACGATTCCTTGCCATTCTCAGTAGCTTCTTACATTCCTCTCTGTTCCATACCCTTTCCATCCACCCTTTTCCACCATCTAATCTCCCATGCTCCCTCACTTCATCTTGCCATCTGTTTCTTGGTCTACCTCTCACCCTTGTTGCTTCCAAATTCATATATAATACTTTTTTAAGAATAATGTTTTCTTCCATTCTCTGTACATGCCCAAAGCATATGGGAATGTGATGTGAAGGTACCTGATACCTAATAAAATTTTCTACCTGAAGATGAAAATATACAAACCTCTCCACTCCTACCCCACTCTTACCTACTAGCAGTGGGTCCTGTTAAGGTGAGAAACCCATGCTAAGGTTGAGGTAACCAACCCTTTCGGCAGCATGGGTCACCGAGCAGACAGAGCAAGGGGTCTGATGGACCCAATAATAAGGGTCTATCACATAGGGTAGGAGGGACCGTTGAGCTTAGTTGCAACCCTCCTAGGAGAAGGACATTCCGAAATCAAACCAAGGGTAGATGACACTCTGGAAGCTGTGGTGAAAGCAAGTCATATATGGGAGTAAATCCTGATTAAAAATCCTGGCCCTTCAGGTTGAAGGTTTTATGATGGGCTAACCCCCATCTAAGTAAAAGAATCCATGGTCACAAATTTCTCAAAGGAGCCTCGGAAGAAGGAGACACATTTGTATTATTTTATTTGATTTTCCTACCTCACATGAGTAAGTAAGTAAGTAAGTAAAGAGCTTTAAATGATGAATATAATATTAATACCAACAAATACACAACAGTATTTTGATGTAGTTTTATTACACGGTGTCCTCCAACACATTGTGGCACTTATGTGGCCATCTTCAGGGAGGTGTAAACAAGAACACAGTTACAATTACAGTAGTGTCAGAAACACTCCACCATGGAAAATAATTGTATAATCAGAGTCTTCTGATTATGTGCTTATTTTTAGTGTTGGAGTGGTTCTGACACTACAGTAATTGTGTTCTTGTTTATACCTTCCTAAAGATAGCCGTTTAAGTAGCCAAAACATGTCGGAGGATACCTTGTAATAAAACCACATCACAATACTGTTGTGCATTTGTTGGTATTAATGTTGTATTCATGTGATTAATGAACGGAATATGAACCATACGAAGTTTATCTAGATTTAATTTTGACACATGTTAGAGGTAGATACAAAATGTAGTTCTACCACTTTGGCACCGAGCAACACATATGCTGTGTCACAGGGTGGAGGGTTAAAATAGCAAATAACACAGCACATATGTTGACTAATTTTGGCCACTCATATATGGCCCCATTGGGAGTTTTCCTTTGGCTGCTTTTTTAATTATTATGATTTATTTATTTATTTCTGTATTCTGCAGGTTTTACCCATTGACAGTGTGAAGGGAAATGTTTACCTAAAATACATTCTCAGTCCTGTGGAAATATGAGTACACATTTTTTTTTTTCACTGTGATCAGAATTTACTTTCTAAGTGTTCTGAAAGTGAATTTTATCATTATTATGTACTACTGTGAGAAATCTCATTCCTGTTCACTGATGAGACATAGCACAAAATGCTGCATGGTTTCAGTTGTAAGCATTAAACTTGTACCATCTAGTAAAATCCGTAATATTTCCTACTTTAAGTATTTTGCAAGGATAATTATTGTTAAATATCATAATCTTACTGGAAACACATTCACTGCCATGATTATACATAGCTTCTCAGGTAAGTATACTCTGTCAGAGCCAACATTTTTTCCTTGATTGCTTATGAAGTTGTGCAACTATTTTAATTACTGGATTTAACATTATCTGCTGTGCACATTTCCATCAGAAATCTTGGTATGAACTTTCAAGCATTGAAATTCATATTTTATTTTTAATTTTTTGTTACACAGCCAGTTACAGCCAATGGAATCATTTGTGTTTCTACTAAAATTTCTTACAAGCATCTGTGTAACCATGAAGTGTGAAATGTCATTTAATTTCTGAGTAATGAATATATTGACACTGTTGATTTCAAAACTTGGATTTCAAATACAGTAGGTCAGTATTTGTGTTAAACTTAAGGCCCTAGTTGAGAACGAAAACGGAGCTGTGTGAACACATTCAGGGCATATGTTTGAGTACTCTTTAAATGCACTATGTTCGCATATGTGAACACATGACAAGGAACACCCCAAGAAGTTTAATTTAAGCAACAAGGAAATTTGTTGCAACTTTTATGACATGCTGCGTAGTCTCTGTTTTGTTTTCCACAAATTGTCACTTATTTCATAAATTTATCTTTTTCTTTTTGAATAGTATGTTTTTCGTAAGCCATGCATGAAAATTTAAATAGCAACCCAGTCATTTAAAGGTTAATGTAAATTAACTATTCCATTGCCAGTTGTACCAAAAATTTTACCATTATATGTTACGTGTCACGGACAGTTGTCAGCTAGAAGACAGTTATGAAGAAGAACAATGTGATGATTTTTTACAGGTCGGGCAGCTTTGCAGAAACGAATAATGGCTTTGTTACGAAAGATTGAGCACTGTGTAAATGGAGTCCAACCAGTGAGTACAGATTTGTTTTTTGAAAGTAAAATGTACTTCATTTAAGTTTTAAATTAACTTCGTTTACAGCAGGAATGACAGGAGAATTCATTTAAAGTTTTCAAACACTTTTGCACAAACAGCAGTGGGTTGTGTGACAGTGAATCTGTTTTAATTAAATAGTTAACTTGGGCTCTTAGAGTATTAATGTTTCCTAGCATCTGAACTCACAAGCAGTTTGTGTATTTAACAAGATGTTAGCTCAGTCTTACTTACAGTATAAAACCGTAAGATATCTGTGTTCAAATCAAATCAGATCAGTAAGATATGTCATATTTTATTGTAAGCATGATATTGACATTTATTAAAACACACAGCTGTTGATCTTTGGTTAATTATGCAATCCTTTTAACCCTTTGAGCAATGGTGACATCACATGCAATAGCACAGCCTATTTTCATCACTCCATGAGTATTACATTGCAAGATATTGTGTTTATAGCCCACCCATTCATTGCCTGTTTAAAAATCTTTGGTTACAACTTCACTGCCAGTTGTTTGACTAGCTCTTTCAAAACATTACAGCACACCAGTAAATTTCCTAAATTTCCATGCTGTTGCAGTTCAAGTACAATATGGGTATTTGTAAGTTTGTCACAGCAGTATATTTGTTTACATTTGGAATGGGATGCATAGAAAAACCAGCATGCATCAAAATATTTTAACCATTGTTCCGGTTGCAGAGTGAATATAATTGGTGTGTTAATTATGCAGTGTGAATATTTGGGAGCCAGCTGAAAATTTTTCAGCTGCTCCAGTGAAGAGCTAGATGCTGTTGGCACAGATCAGCCTGGTGGTTGTCCTGATAAAATCAATTACTTACAGTTCTTACGAAGGTCATGGGTTCAATTCCCGTTGGTGTCATTGGAATTTTTAATTGACACAGTCCTTCCAGCCATGTTATGGCCCTGGGGTTGACTCGGCCTCTAACAGAAATTATTACCAGGAATATTTTCTGGGGGTAAAGGTGACTGGTGCATAGGGCTGACAACCTTCCACCTTTATATGCTGATTGTCTTGAAATCTGAGAGCCTCAACCTCCTGGAACCCTCAGGGCTTGTCCAGGCCTGTAATGGGATTGCTTTACCTGTATAGTTCTTACAGTTTCCTTTCTTATTGGTCCAGTAATTTCTTGAACAGATACCTTAAAGTCAGTGTGGTACAAGCTAGCAGACTGGTTCAATCTTGAATGGTTTCAGTTCAGGAATTTTCTGGGAGTATGTGCTGACATTTTTGATTATCTGGTCTCTTTTCCTAAGTGTGTGAGAGATTTTTGAGGAGAGTCTGTGACAGTATCCCACATTATCTTACTATAAACTGACAGAGCCTTATTCATACTGTACTACAAACTGTATGGTCCATGGTACTGTGTGAAAGAAAAACAAGTGCACAGCATTTACATAGTTAATGAACTAAGAAGTAATAGATCCAATTAATAATTATCAGTTGTGCTATAGACACATAATACACCAAGTTTATGTACTCTTTTCATTGCAATTGGTTCATTTAAGTAAATAATCTTTTTAGGCTTGGGAGGAAACATTTCGCAACTGGGAGGTATCTACAAAAATGTTGACATCATATCCCAAAGCAAAATTAGAAGATGGTCAAGTGGAATCATTTCATCGTTCTGTAGGCAAACGGCGGGCTTCCCATCAGAACTCAGAACATGAACTTGAGGTGAGCAGTGATAAGCTGTGATATTATGCTATGAGACATTGAGGTAGAAGTAATACCAGACAGTGATGGCTGCATTCCAGTGCCATTTAAAGTTTTGCTTTATTGAGTTACTATAATATAAACATTTTATTAGAATGCTTTCTTAGAGTAAAAAGTAGGGGTAAATTTGCCCCTTTTCATGCCATGAAGGCATAGAATGGGACTGGAGATTTAGTTCCACTCACTCTGAAACTTGACACACGAAAGAGGCGAGTGGGTAGTTGCCTGTCGAGGTGGCTTTTTACCTGGAGAAAGAGCTCCTGGCCTACGTTGATGAGGAGGCTGGTTGGGCCGCAGAGCCAGTCTAGATTTTTGGAAACAAATCTCTTGCCCCTTGCTGTGTTTGGACCCCAGGTAATCTGGTCAATCACAAAGCCACTATACTGACTGTGCTGTAGTGGCTGTGTTTACTGGGGGTACCATTAGTTATAAATAATACTAGTTGTATGAACCTGATCTCACATAAAGATATTCTGTGTTACCATGTAGGTAAATGGTATCAAAGCAGTGTTGTCTATGCAGTAAGTGAGTTAGTCAGATGCCATGCTTTTAGACAATGTAGTTTTGTATACAGCAAACTTTTATTTTTTATTTTCATGGGAGACTTCATCTTGTGCCTTGGTAATAAATATATACAATAAATGCACATTTTATGCTTCCGCACCATGGATTGCAACATAATCATATAATGTAAACCAATAAAATGCAACTTGTTTTAAACTAAATTTAATTCTAATTTTTATGATAACTTCTACATGTACTTGTTTTAAACCTGAGAGCTGATCTTCAAGAAGGCAGTTGTACTAAGTCTAGGCACTTTATATATATGTCTACATGTATGGTACACCCTGGTATACTGGAGTAATGTGATGCTAAAATTGCAATAAAAGGCTTTATTAGACTATCTAAGTATAAATTTTTTGAACTTTAAATATGCTGATAAAACATAAAACATAGAAGTTAAACCTTATGATATAAGTATAAAAATATGAGGTATAAAAAAGTCAGATGTTGCATTAAAAGTTTTCAAGAAATGCATTACAGTGCCTTGGAATGTGATATAAAGTGAAATTAGAATATTATTGTATATACCAATGGTAGAAGCAGACTGGTAGGTGGAAGAGCATGACCCATTAATATTACCGTGTCCCTCCTCAAACAGATCACCAGAACCCCACTATTAATTTCTTATGAACAATTTTATGTACAATCACACTGTTTCCACAAGGAACTCATAGCAGAACAAAATGCGGGTGAAAACAACTCCACGTACCAGGTGATCTTCGACCCCTGCATTACATCACCTCCCGCAATATACACCAATTAGTACTTCGCTACTCTACCAATTTCCTAGATCTCAGTCCTGAACATGCTCTTCCACCTACAAGGCTGCTTCTACCATTGAAATGTACAATAATATTCTAATCTCACTTAATGTCACATTCCAAGACATTGTACTGCATTTCTTGAAAACTTATTGTAACATTTGCCTGTTTTATATCTCATATATTTATATTTATATAATAAAGTTTGACTTCTCTGTTTTATGTTTATATTGGTGTATTTAAAGTTCAAATATTTTATACTTAATGTAGAAGCCTCTTAGTGTAATTTCAGCATAAGCATCTCCGATATACCAGGGTGTACTGTATGTGTAGACATTTGTTATAATGTACCTATGCTTATTACAACTGTCTTCTGAAGATGAGCCCTCAGATTCAAAACATGTACCTGTAGAGAATATCATGAAAATTAAATTAAATTCAGTTGGAAAAAAGGTACATTTTGTTGGTTTATGTTTTATGACAATAAATGCAGTCACACTTTCAGTTAGCACAGCTATGTTTATATTTAAATATAACAACAAGCTACATGTGTTGACCTCTGCTGATCATCTTCAGCTAAGTTCAGTTATCAAAAATGAAAAGGAGAAGCATTCACTGCCACATTACCTTCGGATCCCAGGTTTTTATTGTATGTGTAGATATTGTGAAGTTATATACGTTTTGTATTTTAAACTTTAAACTTGAAATAAGTTTTTTAAATATTAACTAAACATTATCTGTGTATGTGAAAAAATCTGGGATATCAAGGTAATGTAGCACTGTAGGTTTGTATAGTATACAAGTTGCTACCCAAAAGTCCCTGGGAATGCCGCATGAAAACTGCTTGTCATACTGTTGTGTGCCGCTAGGTATCGTGAACTGTACCCTCTAAGAACCACTCTGCCAAGCAGCGTCCTGCTGTGAGGACGTGTGTGTTTTTCATGTGCATTTATGTGATGTTGTGCTAGTGCTGTTTTATGATCGTACTGACCTGCAAAAATGACTGATGTGAGGGAGCAATGGATTTGCATCAAATTCTTCTTGAAACGCGGCAGGACGGCTTTGGAAACGCACAGAATGTTTAAAGAAGCATTTGGTGATAATGCCCTAGGCCAAAAACAAACTTACAAATGGTGTAAGTGTTTCAAGAATGGATGGATGTCAGTCAATGAAGAAGAGCAGTCTTGACGAACTTCGACCAGAGCCGCGACTGAAAATGTGGCAAAAGTTTGACATTGAAGGCATGTGCATAAGAAATTTGTTCCACCAGGACAGATGGTGAGTGGAAAATTCTTTTGTGACGTTCTGAGTTGACTGAGGGAAAACATCCAGCGCAACATCCAGACAAATGGTGCAACAACTCCTGGGCCCTGCATCATGACAGAGCTTCAGCTCACGCATCGCTCATGCAGCAGTTTTTGGCTTCCATGAAGACAACAGACTTCCTCCACCCTTCCTGCTCACCAGACCTCACCCCCTGTGATTTTTTCCTATTCCCGAAGATGAAATTGAAGCTCAAGGAGCGACTTTTGACAGCATTGAAGAGTTCCAGACCAAATCGCAGTACACAGTGAAGATGCTGACGTGAATTGACTTCCAGCAGTGCTTCCAATTATGGAAATCTGCTGGGATTGCTGTGTCAATGCAGAAGGGGACTACTCTGAAGGGGATGGAGGTGAATAGAAATTTCGGTAAGTGATTAAGCTGCGGCAGAGAAATTTCAGGAAATTTGGGTAGCACCTCGTATGTGTAATTATGATGTTGAACTTGCCTGTGTATGACTGGAAAGGGTCAAAACATCTAGCAAGTTGTCATATATTAGTAAAAATGTAGTTGTGTGTACTGAAAGGGTGGTTACATTTATTGGGTATACTTGTTCTGTCCTTGTATTGTGATAATAACTTTTGGTTATGTTGGGATGCACTCTCAGTCACATTTTGACATCATCAAATATATATATATATAGGTTTGTTGAACTGTACAGATTCAAAAATATTAATTTAGTTTCAGACAGTTGCATTTCATCTAAACATGAATGCTGGTAATCTTCACATCTACTTTCGCTTGTTTACTGGCATAAGATGGATTGGGTAGATGTGTGTGTTACAGGATCAGATAAATGAATGGGCAAACATGACTGGTTTCCTGTGTGCACTTGGAGGAGTGTGTTTGCAACGTAAATCCCCATCAAGACCATCATCAGGTTTGGGTTTGCTTCCCGTGCCAAGTCTGGAGCCTCGCAAACTGGCCAACTCAACTCAGGATGTACAGTATTGCCCTGTTACTCAGTAAGTTCTTTCAGCTTGTGAGATGGCAGCCACTCACTCATACAACTGGGGCTAGAGAATGCATGTCATTAAAGTAGACCATTGTTTCAAACTGTATGTTCTTAATTCCTTTTCTTAATTTTGTGTAAGTAAAACTTATTTTTATTGACAATATCCATTTCAATATTTTAAGCTTTCTTTCTGTCTGTGAATGTCACTTTCTTTTGAACAACTGATATTGGTGGCTTTACCTTGTAAGTGTAAATGCTGGCTTTGGAATAGAACCTTGAATAATTGTAATGGGATTGTAACGGTTGCCGTCACAGGTTGTAGTGATCATGTTATTGTAATGACATTGAAGTTTTCCTGAGGAGTCCACTATCGATGTTCAGTCTGACAACTCTTGTAAATTGATGTCACTGTTAATTGTCCAATCTGCAGTCATTAGTTGGTCACAGGTATACCTCATTAACATGGGATGTGGTAACATGTTCTATAGTGATAAATAAATTCCCAATACATCCCTTTTGTTATACACTATATACAGGTTGCATAACCAATCTAAATTATGAAAGTACTCTTATTTATAGAACTTTTGGAGTTGGACCTCACAGGAAGACACTGGACACTGTCTGTTGTCTCTGCGTAATAGTTGGACATTTAAACCTTTGAGAATATAGGGGAGGAAATATTATAATTACACCCTCAGAAATGTGGAGTAACAAGACTTACCTAGAATCAGTAGAAATGTGATGTGAATCATTGATTTCTTCGTGTTGTCTTATATTGGCATAACTTTGTGCAAAATAGGCTTGCAAACTACAATTTCATTACTGTTATAATTTTGAGACTTCCGTTGTGATGTGATGGGGAACCAATTGAAATTGTCATCATGACATTATGACTTCATCAGTAGCCAGTCAGAGTTGATATAAAAGAATGTGTCTACTAAGGTGGGCCCAAAGTTAGTGACATTCGCTAAGGGTTAGTGACAAACTGAAGCAGTTGCAGAAATCAAGTAGTAATGCATCTGCTAAGATCGAAGTAAATGCAAATGACTTCTGACAATAAAGGGCAATGAAATCTTGGTCATTACATCATGTATTATTACTCTTTTCTGTAGGTTTGTGGGTCAGTTACTGCGATTACTGGTTTGCAACAATGAAAAATTTGGTGCCCAGATACAGAAACATGTGAAGGAATTAGTGGGTCATGAGATGTCTCCAGCTCTCTATCCTATTCTTTTTGACCAGATAAAAGCCATTGTTGAGAAATTCTTCGATCAACAAGGACAGGTATGTTTATGAACCACTTGTATACTGGTACTTAGAAACTCTTATTGCAGTGGTGTAATACAGTTTTCAAGGACTTATTTATGTGAGTTCTGTCTCCATATACAGGGTGTCCCAGGAGGAATGTGCAAGACTTCAGGAGAGTGTTCCTTATGTTAAAGTATACCGATATAACCCAAAACACCTATATCCAAAGTTGAACGGTTACGGAGATAATGGCCAGAGAAGTTTGAAACTTGGACAGCTGTTACACACTTATTG
>Ga0123354_10001453_pt1 | contig 28842 bp, 25 predicted proteins | sample TergutLab28metaG_2_FD_97872 | JGI IMG/M metagenome (GOLD analysis project Ga0123354, IMG submission 97872) | Labiotermes labralis P4 segment gut microbial communities from Petit-Saut dam, French Guiana - Lab288 P4 | ecosystem: Host-associated > Arthropoda: Insects > Digestive system > Gut ... | reverse complement strand
TCGAGAGCAGAGAAAAAAATGAAGAAATAATTTCTAGCAACTGTCTCCCACACCATAAGAGAGCCAGCTCCTTCACGAACAAGCACAAAGCAGCCCGGTTACATTTGCTCCGCATGTTGTCGAAATATAGCCGAATGAGTGACAGCGTGCACCATGACGAGCAGTGCTCGTCACTCCACGACAGGTGATGTTTTCGCCATGACGAGCAGTGCTCGTCACTCCACGCTGAGCGGTTATGCAAAGCCACAAACATTTAGCCAAACGAAAGGTAGTGACTTGTCAGAGAAGGAAAGTAAACCAAAATCTCTTTGGGGCTGATAGCAATGATAAAAGTGAAATACATACCATGTGATAAATTGTTCTTCTCTCATTCTTTCATTCTGTATATGCGTGTGTTTGTCCATGCACACATGAGTGTGTCTTTCAAATCAACATATTAAGCATATTTAAGTCTGCAACTGATGTGTTCATTTGACTACCCACTTCAAACATGACCAACTAGTGAACAGTGTTCTGCCTGTACCTGTTTCACCTAACTTAATCAAGGAAATCAGAGTAAACCACTTTGTCTACACAATGCACAAAACTGTAACTTCCTGTTCCCTACTGCAGACCTAACACAGAATACCTAAGGATGATGACTCAAGTCTTCTGGGTTTACACAGATCCTAAAAGTGGATGCAACATGTTTCTCCATAACATCAGCAACTATTTACCCAACAACATGGCATCATTAACCAGCAGACTTGAATCTTCATCAATGATGCAGTGAGAACCAAAAATCTTAGAAAACCTGGAGGCAGTGAAATCTATGTTCTTTCCAATATGTATGGTGGCTATTGCCTGTTTCAGCAATGTACAGTCATGCAATAGGTTCATATACAATTCAAGTCCTTATTACCAAAACTTCTTTTAATATTACATAAGTTATCTTCAATTTGTTATTCCTCTTTCATGTTTTGGCTGCTATATGCTGCAATATTAACATGGACTGCAACCATATCCTGAGTACTTCTACCCGTTCAGTATAATTTTCACACTGACATTCGCTGGTTACTGTAGTTGGTTTGTATAGCAGTTCTTAAAGATGTGCAAGGCAGTTTACATTTTATCACAAAGTATCACCTTTAGCTACATTCAGTAGATCTTACTGACTGGATCATAAGCCTTCTCTTAGTACACAGCATACACTGATCAGCAGAGCTTCAAATAAACATCATGTTGCAATTTTTTTTACATTGTGGGTTTCTAATCTTGCACTGGATATGCCAAACTACTGGGTGATGTCAAGGAATCTTTACTTCTTTACTATCATGGCTCAACTAAGAACAAATAAAAATGTCCTTACGTACTTAGGTTGTATGATGGGATCCCATGGTAACACGACCTCAGATGGATGAATAGAAATTTGATTGTAGATCAACATGTCAGTTACTGCAGTAATTCTTGGAGCTGAATGTAGAATCCCAGATGAATCTCTAACCCCTTCTAGAGTGGCATTGACTTGTGCAGTACCTGCTTGCACTGGCCAGCCATAATGATGTGTGTTGTTGGCTGTGCTGTACTCAACATGAAAGTACTGCTCTGGGATTGAAGCTGACACCTGTACACCATCCCCAGTGTGAAACTTGTGGCCATCACTGGAATTAGAATAAACATAAGCTGAAACCTGTACATCATCCTGAATGTGAAGCATGCAGTCATCAATTAAATTACAACACAGAGAGGGACACTTGTAAACCATCTCCAATGTGAAACTTCTTGTCATCAATTAATTACAACACATAATGGTATATAACTGCACACCATCCACAATTTGAAACTTTTGGTTATAAGTGGAATCAGACCACACCTGTTTCAGTGAGAAATTAAAAGCCCTCCAACTGGATGTCAGGAAGAATGAGTCCTAATATGATGTGATACCAGTGGGTTGTAAACATACACACAATGAATGATCTGTGGTATGTTCCCTCCCTTTCATTTATTATTAGACTAAGGGATATAAGGGAAAATGTGTATTGGTTATAACATGTCCTTCATTTATCTCAGCAATTTGTATTAGCACAGTTTTCCCCATGAATAAACTTGTATTACACTCAATATGAATAGAGAAATAAGGTACGCAAGATCTTCCTGTAAAGTGTTTGTTATTCTGTCCAGTTTTAACTCAACTTGGAACAGGTCAACAGATACTAGTAAACTCCCTAATAACAAACTCTGTAAAGATGAATACAGTGGTTCTTCACATGCTACATGTGGACAACACGTATGGTGAAAATGGTAGGTACACATACACAGCTTCTTTTAATGTGCCTAAAATAGTTTTACTCATAATTATTTACTCAGACACATTTCTAAAAACTAATATTCCACTTTCAGCACCTATGATAGAACTAGACCCCAGTAAGCACACAGGATCCACAGTTTAACATGAGCACCAAACTGGGAGGGGTGTGGGGGGAGGTGGGAGAGTTTTGCAGAGATGTGAGTGGCAAGCTCAGAACCCTCTAAATGACTGGTCACAAAGTGTTAAAATGTATTTACACACTTCATAAATAAATTAATTTCTTAACTTCCATAACACCACTGTACATACTGCAGCATTACACAGTGCAGAACAAGAAGTGAAGATCATGAATGATATGGACAGTAATTTGGACAAAGTGGTCACTGTCTGTTGGAAGGCAGTAACCCCATCATTCAGTACAGAAACTGATTCACTGACAGAGATTTAAATAAACCAGGTGCAGCTCTCCCCTGACTTATGTAACAGCATCAATCTCAAGATTCATTACAAAACACAAAACTTCTGTTACTCGTTTCATTACATTTAATTGGCACTGAACAGTAAGTAATTAAATTACCTGTAACACAAGTCATGTAAACTATTTTTGAATCTTCCTTCTTTTATTTTAGACAATGAAATTTAAACAATCACACATAATCACACACTGCACAATTTGCATAGCTCCTGTATACAAGTTGGAAACATTCAAACTCTGCTAATTTGCTTAGTGTAGTAATTTATTATGTAGTCTGAACACTACCAAGCAAAAATAAACTCAGGAAACCAAACTGGAAGACATAGAATATGAAAATACACCATAACATGATGGAAGGAAAATGGAATGATAAAAAATTATGTAGTACAAGAGAGGGAAGCTGTGGAAATGGAAACACCTGAAGAAGGTAAAAATGCACAGCAGACTGAAGAATTCCTCCCACCTGTCATACACTTCCACTATAATTTCATAGTGCCCCTTAACCATAACAATCCAGTTATTATGGGGCAGGATGGCCAAGGCAAGGTAGCACGGATCATTGACAGTGAGTGTGGCACTTGGAAGACGAATTCCAGCTTCCCTTTCATCCACATTACGGTCATGCAGCAGCACCCTGGTCTTTCCTTTCTTCAGTGCCATCACAACAGCTGTGCTCTCATCAATCACAGCAACAGAAGTATCCTGCAATTCCAGATAATACTGCTGCGAAGGCAGTGTTATCTCCTCCAGACGACCATCATGCACCTTTGAGACAACAAATGTAAATACACAGCTAGTCACTGGTAGGAACAGTTGTAACAGATTAATGAGGCCCAAGCAGTGCTGACGAGAAAAGTGGGGGTGGGGGGGAACTGGTACTAATTACTGAGGCTTAGCAGTCTGGAAGGGGGCCTGGGGCCTGAATACATTGCATATGTTTCTGTCGTAGTTGTTAGAATCATTATTTGTCAGCTTCACAAATTATCCCTTAAGGACCAATCCCATGTCACCTTGCCACTGAGAGCCAGTGTTTCCAATTTAGTGTAAGGATATTTAGCTGGTCTACCCTTGCTGGGGGGGGGGCTAAAAAAAAAATTTCTTCACCAGAACCCAAACCCACTCTCAGCTGCCCTTGGCTAAAGAAAGAAGTCACATGATCTAAGCAGCTGTATATATCTCTCAAGCTGTTACAATCCACCTCTAGCATATATCCCTTTATTAGCCTGGAGTCATACAGCAATGCTGGTAACAGAAATTTTGGCAATGACAACCTATGTTAGTAGCAAGTACATTAAGCTAGATGACACAGTTCAAATGACAGGCAGAGAGTGAGAAACCTCAAAAGGCATCATCCCCACAATATGTGAGACTTCTTTCTGTGGATTAAATGTAGTTCAAAGGCCCATCCAACTTCATATCCAACAGCCACTGGAGTGCTGTCCCTGGAGCTAAAAGTCATCTCTTACTTTCAAACTTGAATGCACCTTGAGGGTTAACTGTTTACTACAGGGTTCTGGGTGAGTACTGGCATTTTAAAGGAATCTGCTGCCTAATCATGCCCTCTAAAATTCCACAATAAATTGAACAAACTACACAGCATGAGAGTACTTTCAGTTACCTGCATATGGACCTCAGATCCCATTTACAGTACACTTATGTGGTACAGCTATTAGAATCCCAGGTAAGCTACATACAGTGAAACTCTTTGAAGACTTTTTGAAAACTCCAAAAAAAATCAGACATATTAAGAAGGAAAACCTCTACTATCGGTAAGACTGTAAAGCCCTACTTTTTATTTTTTGAGAACATACTATATTTGTATGCTAAATATGTGTAATTTGCAGCATCTTAACACATTATCACCTGTATCTGACTATCAAAGCATTTGGTCAGTAACCTTCCTCACACAAATGCCTAGTTCTTTATGGAGGGACACTGGAACACAGTTCACTCTGTTCATCATGTTCTGCTTTTCAGATCTTGAGGGTGGCTTGCTTTTTATGCTTGTTCTTGGTGTGGCCATGTTCAAGGAGGTGTTTTATGGAACCAACAAAAAAATTTAATCACAAAATTAATTCAAATTTATAAACTCCATACGCTGAAACATTCAGTTCAGTGTTAGTACTGAAACGAAACAACTGCAACTAGTTTCAGATTAAAACCATACTGCTCCATGGTGCAATTTTCCACAAACCTTAAGGGGATGCACACTAATATTTCAATGTTGTATGTACCCAATAACTGGTGTTGAATGCAGAATGTGTCAACATCTAGCTAGCACAACATTGATTCTTTTATGAGCAGTAGGAGACACATCAATAAAGTGTTCAGAAATTAATTGCACTACAGGATGAAAACCTGCATATTCACAAGGCGAAGTGAATGTAAAATGTATGAGTACAGGCAAGTCTCATATTATATCTGGGTTACATTCCTGAAAAATGTTGTGCAAATCAAATACAAAATTTACACTTTCCTGGGGGTTAGGAGATTGAAAACCTCATCCTAAATACTGTATGATTATACTGCTAGGGGACACATGGACCTGTACAGTACATATGTACTGTATATACAGTATACATACAGGGCTTGGAAAAATAATGGAAACACCTGACAATATAGGAATAAAACTGCCTGTGTTGGCTGCACTGAATGAACATCAGTTGTGGATATCTTTCATTATTCTTTTGTTTGTTTACACTAAGTAGTGCCAGTGTCAATGCAGTTCATATGAAAGTACTGCAAAATGAGAGACTTTCAGATTTCAAAGAGGACCAATTGTTTGTGCATGTTTAGCTGGAGCATCTGTGACCAAAACAGCCACTACATTAGGTGTATCCAGAGCAGCAGTTTCCAAGGTTATGATGGCATACACAAATCAAGGGAAGACATTATCAGCTAAGAAGAACTATGGCTGAAAACCACAGCCAAGTGAAAGGGATTGCCAAACATTGATGATGAAAGTGTCTAAAAACTACAGAACTACTGTAGCCAAGGTGAAAGCAGAACTCAATATTTATCTAGAAGACTAAGTTTCCAACAAAACAGTCTGACGGGAGCTTCACAAATCCAACATTCAAAGTAGAGATGTAATTGCTAAACCTCTGATTACTGAAAACAAAGCTAAAAGGCGAACAGATGGTGTGATGGTCATAAAACCTGGATGTCTGATGATTGTAAATATGTTACATGGTCATGTTGTTCCCAACATCAGGTTGGGTTTATGTTTGGAGAATGCCCAAGGAAGCCTGTAATCTTGAATGCCTGGTTCTAACTGTGAAACATGGAGGCAGATCTGTGATAAATTGGGCAGCCAATATCTTGGTGTTCTGCTGGTCCTATAATCACTCTGAATGGTTGAATTACTGCCAATGATTATGTGGATATTTTAGGTAACCAAGTGCCTGCTATGGTCCAGATGTTCCCTAACAATGATGCAATTTTTCAAGATGACAAATCACACACACACACAGCCAGACATGTTCAGTCTTGGTTTGAGGAGCATGAAGATGCACTCCAACATCTTCCCTGGCCAGCACAATTGCCAGACTTCAATATCATCAAACCACTGTGGCCAGGTTTGAAGTAGGGAGAGAAGCAAACACCCTCCTCCACCATCTCTCAAGCACCTAGAAGATATTCTTCAAGAACAGTGGTACAATATTCCACTAGAGACTATTCAGAACTTATATATGAGTCTATTCCATGAAGAATACAAGCTGTATTAGAGGCAAATGGTGGCCCAACTCCATATTAATATAGAAATGTATATCTTTCACAACCGTTTCCATGATTTTGTCCAGCCCCTGTACATTCATATACAGTATATATACATTTATATACAATACATTTATTTCTCATACTAATCAAAATATAGGAGACTCACGTTCCTAGTCTTTGGTACGGTTCATTCCTATAAGACTGGGGTAAGTCTTGCTGCACAGACACTTTAGTTCTTGGCTGAGCACTTTCTGTAATTCTATTAGCATTATCACGAATTGTACGTACACTATTATGAGCAAATCTAAAATTATGGCATATGTAAAAAATTCATTCACCTTTTTCAAGTCTTCTTATTAAGTCTAATTTCTTATTAGTACTGATTTTCTTTAGCCAACTTTTCACTTGGATTGCACTTGGTCATACAGATTTACATTTCTCACTTATTTAGGTAGCAAAAACCAATGCTGTAGAAGGGGGAACTACATGAGCCATGTGCTTATTTTATCAACGGAATCAATCCATACGCATGACTGATGGCGTGAGTGATGTCACTTACTGCTAGTCTCCAACACAAGACAAGTGCAGCCATGAATCGTGTATACCAAATTGCATTAAAAAGAAAATTAATTCATAAACACTAACAGTGGTGTAAATTTTCAAGTCACATTAACCCTTTATCACCGAAACTTCTAAAGACGTCGTGCAGTGAGCCCTTTAATAGCCAAACAACTTATAAAGATGTCGCAAACAGTGTGTCAAAGGAGAAGAAGGAGAATGAGGAGGAAGAGGAGGAGAATGACGAGAAGGAGGAGAACAACAAAATCAAGAGCAGCAAGCCTCAGCAGAAGTAGCCATAACAAACACTGGCCAGTGAAATCAACCCAACTGCTCTGCCATCAGTGTTCTTCTCGCGGCCAAAGAAAGGGCACAGTGTATAAGTGTGCCAGATGTGACATAGGCCTGTGTGAGGTGCCTTGTTTCACGGAATATCACACAAAAGTAAATTTGTAATATATCACCCTCTTTGTGAATACTGTGTGTCATGACAAAACATTGATCCAAGGTGCCACAGACCTTCTGCAGCAGCCACAGTTATCTGAGTAATGAACTATTTACACCATATTTTATATAATGCATGTGATTCACAGGCCTAAATTTACTATAAAAATAGGTGAACATTTTTTCCCGAATTAACCAATTCATAAGCAGAGTGCAAAATTTTATTTCATTAAAGTTGAAGGAAAAGTCTATGAGCTATGCTTTTTTTCTAAGAGTAAGCAATAAAATTTAAAATCCCCAGTAAAATATCCTGGCAGGCAGAATTAATTCCGGCATCAAAGGGTTAAGCTGAAATCTCGCAAAAAAGAAATTGCATAAAACAAGAACTGCCTGCATACAAATTTTGTGCGCAAAAATTTGGAATTATTGAAATTCAAGTATAAAAAAGCTGCAGGTACAATGTGCTCCATCACAGGAGAGTGCACGTAAGAGTGCCGCAACATGTGTGAAAGGAAGTGTAACAGATAGACAGAGGTGGAATAGCGACGTTACTACTAGCGACTGTTAAAATTTCAGAATACTGAATGCTTCAATCAATTGAAATCAAAGTTGAATTAATGTTATCATTACATTTTTCACTAACTGCATAAAACATGTTGTTGAACATTGTCAAGTCAAAAAGGGGCCTAAAAAACAGCCAATCTCCCTAGCTTAAGAGCTGAATGTAATAAGCAAAGTGGATGGCATTCTAAATGACTCTCACTCCCAAACTGGTGAAGAACAAGGCATTCCCGGGAGTAAGTATATTGTCAAAATGCTTGGATGGTAGGATGCAGGTGAAAATGGGTGCAAACTGCTGCAAAATACACAAATTCTGCATAAGTATTTAATGAGTTCTAAAAAAAATATATATATAACATTGCGATCCTACACTTTTAAGAGATTTTCTTGCTTAATGAGTTTGATTTCTATTTTTGGAATTTTTATAAACATTTCAACCTTTAAAATTTTTTAAAAAGACCAACAAATGCACTTACATATATGAATGTAACTTTATTACACAGTGATCACCGACATGTTTCGGCAACTCACCACCCTGAAGATGGTCACATGAGTGGCCAAAACATGTCAGTGATTACTGTGCAATAAAATTACATTCACACACCCAAGTGCATTTGTTGGTCTCCTTAAAAAATTGTATATGTCAGATTAATGTGAAAAACATGTAACATATAAAACATCTTGAAGACCATTTCACTCTATCTAAATCATATCCTAGAACCACTATATCCATTGCCATTAGAAGCTTAAATCTCATTCAACAAAATTTCCTGTTAGTAAGTTACTCATGGACACATCTATACAAGGATTTTGCACAGTCTTTTCATACAAAACACCTCTAATTTCTCAGGTCATAAAACATAACCTTCCAAACACAAAGCTTACTTGCAAAATACGATACTGCACTGAATCTCCTTCCAGCAAATAGATGTCACCTGGATCAATAATGAGGTTAGCTACCACCATCAGCTGCATCTCAATGGCAGGAACATGATGGTACTCAGCATGGGGTAGTCGAACAGACACCTTTAAAAAAAAAAGAAAAAAGAAAAGAAAAGAAAAGAAAAGAAAAGAAAAAAAAACAACAACAGCATTCATCAAAGTTAATGCATGCTGATTAAAATTTTGTATGCAATTCCTATCTCTATCATATATGCTCTATGTCCTGCTCTTCTCATCTTCTTGATTTGACTGCAAAATAAAAAGTTCTGAGAAGCAGACGTCATGAGATTCCTCAGATTTTATTGTCTCTATCCCCCTTCTTAAGTCCAAATATTTTCCTCAGCTGGGAATACTGAACTGCTTGGAAAACAATTTTCCTAACTGCCACTTTGTCATAAACCCACATGGACCACTCAGCAGCAAGAAGCCTGGCCATGACACAACTTGTACGGCAAGGTGCACCAATGACCTCAGCAGCACCTGTCTTCATGGTGAGAAGCAGACAAATGTGTAAAGCAGGGTGTGCCACTGACCTTAGCAGTACCAGTCTTGACTCCCTCCAACAGCGCAATGTGGCCATGCTTCCCAATGCTGTCAAATGCTTGCACGGATGGTGGGGTCTCATATGGAGAATCCCTGAATGTAATGAGCTGGAGAACATTAGAGCCATTGCTGATGCTGTTCTCCTGATGGGAGTTCCAATTACTGAGACTCCACTGAAACTCAACTCCTTCAAGGGTTGAAAACTCGTTACCTGAAAGCATGCATGAACACAACTAAGAAATAACTAACCAGCCAACTCTAAGCAGCAGGGTTCTCCTTGACAAGCTTGGATACTCAAATTATTTCTCACATTACACTGAACCAAAATATCATCCATGTGTTCACATAAGTCTTGACAATGATATCTGACCTCAACCTAATGAGTCCAGTTCACACCATCCTGTCTATATCTAGGTTTTACAAGTGATCTCTTTGTTTCAGATTTTCTGACCAAATCTAACTATCACGTCTTATATCTCTCACGAATGCCACACCTCTCTTATCATCCTTCACTTCTGCTTCAAACTCAAATTCAAATTTATCCACTGAGTTCCATTTGTATTTTTGGACATAACTGGGTTTTCGCTAGTACACACCCATTATTTTTACTAGTAATGGCTAAAATTTACCTAACCTAATTACCATATTCTGTCAGGTGTTAATTTCATCTAAGTTTTTATATATATATTTACAATCCTCTCTCATTTCCTTCAGACCTTGCACCATTTTTGTCACTTCATTGTCACACTTGCCTTTTACTGTGTATAAATAGTTTACCTAATTTTTTTAGTTTTATAATCTTATTACATTACAGCTGATTATTTTCTTGTACGTTATTTCTTAACTTATGTACAGAGTGATTCATAGAGAACACCCATGTAGTTGATGCCTGTAATTTCATTAACGTGCAGTCGGAATGAAATGACACTAACGTGACATACATGTGAATCCGTGGTGAATTAGATGACATCACATCATGTGTTGAAAATGGCCACTGCCCTCCACTAGACACATCTGAACACAACACAGCATGTTATCTGCCATTCAGCACAGAACATCATTCTCAATGTTGCGGATCTTCAGGTGGATAGTCTTTCACGTCGTCTATGGCACATGGTTTATTCCTACACACTCTCTCCTTCAGACAGCCCAAAAGGGAAGTCTGGAGATGTCAGGTCTCCCAGGTTCTTGTTTCATGGTCCAGTATGAGACTAAAGACTTCTTTTCTTTCATTTTTTCTCTGTTTGACCGCCTTTTAATATCGTTACACCTAGTATTATTTATCTGACACATATTTTTTAAATCCTTCCCATGTCTAACCAAAGGTACTCTGGTTAAAATTTGTATAATTTATCACTTAGGTTTCTTGTGCAACCATCGCATTTCAGGTTTTCTGCCTGCCACTCATAACTGCATTTCAATAATTCATCTTTTTCCATTGGCAAAGTCCTATATCAATATTTTACTACACTACACAGCATCCTGCCTTTCCTACCTTCTCTACCAAGTTCCCATTCTGCTGCTCCTTTTGCTGTGTTCCTTGGGCTTCCTATGATTCTATTACAAAATCTTCTGAAGTTAACTGATAATATCCAATCCCTTTTTCACACCCCATACGATATCCTCGACTCACAAATCATTGCATGCATATTTTCCAATAATTTTAGCTTTATACTGGGTACTCAGGGTCACTTATGGACTGGATTGGGCGGGCCCAGGATAGAGATAGGTGGCGGATGCTTGTGAGTGCAGTGATGAACCTTCGGGTTCCGTGAAATGCGGGGAATTTCTTGACTAGCTGCAAACCAGTTAGCTTCTGAAGAAGGACTCTGCACCATGGAGTAAGTAAGTACTCTCATTAAATATCTGTCAGCTGTTCTGACAGAATGTTTGCCTTTCAATTTTATACTTTCTTTTTGTCTCATCTCTTCTCCCAACTGTCTAGCTTTACCCCTAAAAAAATAAATAAATGCATACACTTCTAATACCACCAATCTTGGACCATACATACAATACCAACATTCTCTGCTTTTCTGTTTTCCTCCTTTTCTGTGTCTGTAGTTTTATTCATGTTGCACTGTAAATTCCATTTATTAGAATATTTCAACATCTGACCTATCCTGTTTTGTAAACCACTGATGCTAAATGACCCAACTGCAAAATCAGCAGCAAACAATTATGCAGGTATTTATTTACAACATATAACCAGCAAATGAACAGTAGACTTAATATTAAATTGTATGTAAAATTAAATTAATTCTGCTCGGCATTACATACTGCATTGTATTATGCTGAATCATGCAATTTATTGCAGGTTCATACTCTTAAAGGATAGCATCGCGAATATAACTGACTCTATGTAAGGCCATCACACATGATCAGTACATTATGATAGGATTGTAATTCAAGTAATCGCTTCAAGAACTGCACCATTCTACTTATTTTACTGAAAGTTCATTTTACTATTCCATTTTATATTACTGTAACACTATATTCAACATCAACTGTGTGTTAATAACTTGGTAACAATATTCTTTTAACACTTTTAAGTGGATGCACTAATGGACTGCATGATAACTGGCATGTAACTTTGGTATAACAGAAGAACTCCCTGAAGATGATGCACTGAGGCATCAAAACATGTAGGAGGTTTTTAGATACAATTAAGTATTGAATATACTGTGCATTTGTTGGTTATATATTGTGAACACAAACAAATTGCACAGTACACACAGTTTCAAAAATAATGCAGGTATAATTTCATTTCCCACTACTGGTGCATGTGCACTTTCTTCATTAATAATACAAATAATGCCTTCCATAAATGTATTAAAAAGGTATGGGCTAAGAATACAGCCTTGTTTCACTCCTTCTTTCATTGGTTCTGTTACTTCCTCATAGCTCCATTTCATAAAGAACATTATTTAATCATACATTTTCTTTATACCCCACAATGTTCTCACTGACCCCTTTCTTTCACATTTTGTACCATGGACATTCTCTGTTTATGGAATCAACAGAATTTTCTAAATCTACCAAGCACTGATAAAGACGTCTCTTTTTGTTATAAATACCTGTTTATTTTTTGATTACAAATATGTTACTTAAGTTTCTCCTTTTCTTACCAAATCCTGCTTGACACCTCAACAATATCATATTATTCAGTAACCAACCCCACTGTCTAATGGCCCAAATAATGGAAAAAAATGTTGTCACTACTGGTAGTAAAGGCACTCCTCCGTAATTATTAGGTTCTCTTTCTCTTTATTTTTATATACTGGGCACACTACGTTCATTTTTCATTCCTGTGGGTAAGTCATCCCTCTCACTGTTTTATTAAATATATCCTTCAAAATCTCTGTTCCTGACTAACGTTCACTAAACATTTCCCACATTTTTAAAAGTATGCCACCATAACCCAGATGGTTGTTTTTCATTTTCATTAAATTCTCTCTAACTTCTTGCACTGCAAAATCTAATTCCTCTAGATATTGGGTCCCATTATTTCTAGTTCTACCAGTAGGTTTTCTAGTATATTTTTTAAAACTTTTTTGAAACAAATAATGCAAGTTTCATGTTTTACCTCACAACTCACGTTTCTTTACATAACTATTTTTCCTAATGGCTTACTACAACTTCTCAGTGTCTTTCTGGTTGACTGCCTCATTTAGTTTTTGTTCTCCTTTATTTTGCTACACCCCTATTTTTACCTTCTAGTTATCTATCATATCCTACCATCCTCTCCCAGCATTTCATTCTACTACTGTCAACATTCCTTTTTTTTTTTTGGAAGCCTGTAGAAATTTTCTAATTTTCATTCTCCTCTAAATTGATCAATAAGTCAATATTTCTAGATGTGACCTTTTCTTTTGTATTACTTCAAGTTGGCTCCTGCCCTTTTTGCCACTAGCTTAAGAATCTCTTCCACTTTATCCAGTTCATTATCATGTATCATCATTTTTGTTTCTAAGAGATATAATTCACTACTGTCACCATCTACAAGGCCCATGAAATCATCCTTTTCATCTTCTCTCCATATATGTCTCTCCACAACCCTGGCTGTCTTTCTGCTTTGTATCTCATTTATATATTCCCATTCAATTTATAAAATATCTTCCCCTCTGTCATCTTTCCCACATTTACCAGTCAGTAAGTCTATTATAATTCTTTCAGAAAATTTTACTAGCTTTTAACCTAATTATTGACCACTTGGTCTTCACTCATGCATTTCTACTCTAATAGTTTTTATTTCTTCTGCCATCCATCATGTAAAAGCTGTCCCATATGTGTGTGTGTGTGGCAAGTTTATTTGCAAGTCACTGATCCTAGCATTCCAGTCACCCAGTATTACAAATTCAGTTTTCAAAAGTCTGCCTCTTACTTTCTTCACATCTTCTTCCTGCTCACTGAAAAAATCTTGACTGCAGCATTTGAAAGATCTTGGCAGGTTATACATAAATCCAATACACCCCTGTATTGGAAATCTAACATTTTGTTTCACTACTAACCACGTCACAGCTTTCACAACTGTTCAGATCTCAATAATATTTTCTTCAGTCCTCTCTTGGGTGTCTACAAACACTGCCAATCTATTTCCTTTCACAAAGCTCTTACATCCCTCATTTCTATACATCCCATCTCATGCCCAACTTTCCACCACTCTGAATATGTTATGTTCATCTAAACAAGTAATAAAATTCTATTTTACCTATCTTATGTTTTAGAACTTCAATGATCCAAAATTCTATCTTCAATAAGCTTGCCACTCCTACTTGAAGTTATGTGGATCCACTCTGTTTCTTCTTCCTTCATATGTGTCACTCACCTTGCTGAATCAGCTGCATAGGTCATTTTGCTGCCTAGGTTGTACTTGTATAATTGATAACAGTGAGAGTACTATTTCTGGATCACCCTGTATACTTTTTCTAGTAGTTTTGCTTGTGGTCTTCTTTCCCCTCTTCTCCTCGCGACTTTTGCTTGCTTTCTCTCCATCTACCTGCAACTCCATGTGTGCTGATTGTTCTGTATTTCTTTTCTTCAATGTTTCTCTCTATCTCATTGACTGGACTCTCCTTCGGTATCTACTCCATTTCTTTGCTGAATCGTTTCTTGTCTCGTGGCAGCTGATCTTGCACCTGTATACTTCACTGTTCCTGGCATTCAACACGATACTTTTTAAAAACTAATCCAAATTATAAATTTTTCCATTCACCATCAACTTGTCCTTTCTCATAAAAGATATATACCCTCTCCTTTTGGCATATTTCACATAAGCAATAAGTCTTTTTTTATTTTTCCTATTTCTGGGCTGAATGTTCATCCACACTGACATCATTATCTGCCAGTTGTTTTGGTATTTTGCAAAATTCTCCAAGGCCGAAGTGTTCATCCTCACTGATACTGGTAACCATCAGCTCTTGGTATTTTGTTAAATTCTCAATTTTTTTTCCAGAAGTTGTGAAATTCACCAATGGTCTCTTTCTCTTCCTCTCCCCACTTTTACTATGTAATCAATATTATTATTTGATATTTCTGTCTCTAAGTTTCTTGTTTAAGAACATCACCATTCTCCTGGTAATTCATACAGTCCTCATTCCTAAGCACTTTGTCATCAGCAACATCATCATACAGCTTGCAGGGTTTAAGACCTCGTGACTAGTTTCAGTCCCATTAACAGTCAAGAAGAGTTATGAACCTAACCACTTCCCAACCAAACATTACAATATTATTTTTCTTATTGTTTTCTCCCATCCACTTCACTTTATTCTCCATTTTATGTATGTCTTCCCACTTCTTGAGTGTTTCTTCCATTTGCTGATCCTCCTTTATTGTGTCTTTTACTGTTTATTTAAATTATTTCCAGGTTTGTCCCAAAATCAGTAGTTACCTTTCTCATATTGATTTCTTGATTGTGGTTCTCCATAAGCTATTGTAAGGTTTTACTTTCTCATTCCTTATTTTCCACGGGATAATATCTGTTTGACTGTCTTGTTCTGCTGTCTGGTCTGGATTAGTTTTTGCTCCTCCATTACCAGTAATATTATTGATATTAATCCAACATAAACTTGTCTCTTCTTTCTCCCTCCTCCATTTTCACCATTTTCTTTACCACTCATGGAAGGAACAGGCCTACCCCAGCTCTATTATGGTGCTGCATCCACCCTTCTCTCTCAGCTGTTAACATACAACTGCTCTTCTACAAGGCTTGATCTCAACTATTCATCCTTCGCTTGATTGCTGTAATATAGTGTTTCCCAAACTTTTTGCTAATGGACCCATTTTGACTTCAAACAATAACCATGGATTCTCACATCCTTGCTCACATAAATATAGTGTCCAGATGATAGGTATTCATTCATTCCATTGGTATGTGCAGAATGCGATGATTCCTTGCCATTCTCAGGAGCTCCTTCCATTCCTCTCTGTTATGTACTTTTTCCTGCCACTCTTCTCCACCACCTACGTGGGGGGACCCAAAAATAACGAGAATTTTTTTTTTAAATCGTATATTTCTCTGAACATTATCAAAATTTAATCACCCTCAAAATACTCTCCTTGAGAATGAATACACTTATCCCACCACTTTTTTCATTGTTCAAAACAGTTCTGGAACTCTTGCAAAGTGATAGCCTTCAGTGCCTCCGTCGTTTTCTCCCTCACCTACTCTACATTCTGAAAATGCTTTCCTTTAAGGTCCCTCTTCATTCTTGGAAACAGGAAAAAATGTGATGGTTTTGGACAAAAAGTCTGGATTAGTTTTCAGTTGATCTTTCATTTCACGGCACACATCCAAACGATTGGCTCTCTGATCCTCTAAGAGCAAGCGAGGAACGAATTTCGCAGCAACTCGTTTCATGTGAAGTTATTCTGTTAAAATTCGTTGACATGAGCTCCACGAAACTCCATTCAATGCTTCTAACTCGTCGATTATTTGACGACGAGCAAACATTATCGCATCGCGAATTTTTTGAATGTTTTTGTCGGTTCTGCTTGTCGAAGGACGCCCAGATCGCAGTTGGTCTTCAAGTGACATGTCACCACGTTTGAACTGAGAAAACCATTCGTAAACCCTTGCTGGCTCAAAGCTTCTTCTTTAAAAGCCTCTCGAAGCATTGTGACAGTTTCTGCTGCATTTTCCCCAAAAGGAAACAAAACTTGATACAAAACACATTGTTCTTTTAAGTCTGTCATCGAAAAATAGATGAAAACAATGACAGAGGCTCAAGAAAAAAATTACACGGACCCTATAGAACTTCACTCAAGGACGCCACTTGGCCAATTGATGTGGAGGACAGTCACGTACATTCACCAAGCGGGAGCAGACGGAAGTACCACCCTCTCCCCTCCATAAAAAAATTCTCATTATTTTTGGGTCCCCCCTCATATTCTTCCATCCTCTCTCACCTCATCTTGCCATCTATTTCTTGGTCTACATCTCAATCTTGTTGTTCCCAGATTCATATATAATACTCTTTTGGAAATCCTACTTTCTTCCATTCTCTGTACATGCCCAAACTAATGTAATCTATTGAACCGTATTGTCTCTATTACAGTAGGTTTTTTAAAACTTGCATAAATTTCTTTATTGGTTAATATCCTCCAATTTTCTTTTTCATTGTCACACATTGGGCCTAAAATTCTTCTGTACACTTTCTTTCAAAAATGTCCTATTGCTTTCTATCTCTCTTTGTTAGTGTCCAAGTTTCTGATGCATATGTTAATGTTTTGTCTATCCATATGTAACAATGCATTGCATTATATGACCTTAATTAAAATGATTGTTGCTTGTTTTGTGGGTACAGAAAGTTTTACAAAATAAACATATCGCAAATGAAAGAAGTACTGCGATTATTTTTAACCAAACATTATTCCTTTAATTAAAAAAATTAGTAAACCTCAAAGCAGCCATTACAGAAATGTATCCATGTAGCCCTTGAGAACTGATCATGGATCCCATGGGATCTGCAGGCCAATCTTTGGAAAATACAGCTCTAATATATTCAGCGAAGATAACTAATTTTAAGCTTCTCATTAGGCAATTTATGTGACAAACACCCAGGTCTTTATTAATGCCTGCTTATTTCATGCCTCTTTGCTTCAATGCCCCTTGACAATTTACACTACTTTGTAGTAACTCCATCCGCATTTTTGGTTTAATGCACTTTGGCTGGCAGTGCACTAGGATGGTGTCAAAAATATATGAAACTCACGGCATAACACAAGGCTGAGAGACAATGTGTTCACTGTAAACTGCCTCACCCACTGCAATTATTGCAAAAATGGGGCACATTCTGAGGGCTACTTTGAGAGATTACTGGTCAACACAAGAAAAATTTTACATGGCCTTTCACAAAAACACCACAAAACAAAATAGATACTTTCATGTACTCAGACTTATGCATTTTGATGACAATAAAAATGAACCTGACAAGGCAACTACAGAAAATAAGAACTACATTTAACAAGCTCTGTGATTCATATTCATATGGTATATATTACGGCCAAATTGAATATTTCGCAGTTGATGAAATTATTATGCTATTCAAAAGTAGAATAAATTTTCAAATAATACATTCTATATAAACAACAATGGTAAAGCTACAAGCCGTGTGAATGTAAAGGGGTTGTGTACAATCTGACTGCATATTTAGACAAAAAGAGGAAACATACAACCTGATCAATAACAGTTACTCACGGAACTGTAACTGGCATTATTGGCAATGACTGAAAATGTGGGACACAAACTGTACATTGACAACATCTTACATCTCCAGCATCATTTGATGACTTACATACTAAGACAGTAAGACACCAACTATTCAGACCGATGTTGGTGTGGGAGGTAACACAAGAGATGGAATGGGTACCTCAAACTCAGGACAGTAGACAAGAGAAACAGCCCCACCCAGCAGCGCATTAAAAAGGCTTGACACAAGACATAACAAAAACTACCATTTTGAAGGGAAGAGAATTTGGTGTCATATATGTTCCTCTAAACACCAAAAAACAATAATGAAATTTAAGTGTCCAGAAAGCAATGTGGGGTTGTGTGCTAGCCAATGTTTAGAAGTACATCACAACATTCCTGAGGATCAAATGGCACTAAAATGTAAAATTGGAACACAGACATAAGTAATTTTACCTTTGTAATTACTGAACTGATATTTTTCAAGAGTGTTAGTTTGATGAAATAAAGTGCAGAGGGGGTTGTGGACATTCCAAAGGCTTCATGAAGGAAAAGAGACTTCTCAGAAGGGCCTTTATACATGCATCTGTTTAACTTATCCACTTTGACAAAAAAGAAAATAAGAACAGTAGCTGGGAGATGTCTGTAAACAACTTGTGACTACTGCAAAAATTTCAACAGTGTTAGTAAGAAAAAGTGTCCCTCATGAAAGCCAGAATTACACTCCAGACAATCTTTCATAACTATACAGCCTTTTAGACAAATGTGGCGAATATGAGGCCTGTCTTTACAAACACACTGTCTTTACAAAATATTAAAAACGTCATGTCCTAGCAGAATGCTGTTTTCCCCTGCAGACAAAGGGGGCATTTAATTTAATGGGACAGTGTTTTCCCATTCGGCTATTATCAGTGAAGGCAAACTTTGGATTACAGTACTTTATATCTTCAATATGGGAATGAGTGAAAGCTATTAAAAATTTAACTTGAAATGAAGAACGCGACAACTGCAATGGAATGATAATTTCTCAGTGTCAATCATTTACAACATAAATAACTGTTACAACACAAAACTACTAGTATTTCCACACTACCTTGGTCATCATAAGCTCTGACTTCAAAAGCCTCTGGTGCTTCTTCCATATAAAGCTCCCTTGTGGTCGTTACAAGATTAAGGGCACTGATAACATCAACAATCACATCACACCTCAAAATAAAGCCAGAACGTTTATCTTCTGCAAACACAATCGCTGTATTTCGTGTTCGTTCTTTTGAAATAGCAGAGACAATAATTCTGGTTGAACAATCTCTACCTCGGTCATCATGTTCAGGAGTTATCAGCTGAATGAGGTCAATACGGGAAGTACTCCTGAAAACAGGAACAAACATATTTGTTAATTGCCAACATGACTGGATGGGATGGACATGTAAGGTGCATCAGAGTGATAGTAAAAGCATTAAAAATTAGATGGTATAGATGATAGCATATTAAAATGGATCTTACAAAAATAAGCCCTACGTATGACTATCCACCACACCCACCCACTCCCATCAAGTACCAAAATATCCATTATGTTGATGTAGCTTCATGGAACAGTTTCTTCATAAACTTCTTTTAACATGCCACAATCAAACACAGTAAGCAAACTGCATAATGAGATAGTATCAAATTGCTTGTGAAATTCCAAACTTCCACCAATACCTCCAGTTAGTTACATGAGGTGTATGACAAAAACTATCTCATAAAATGGCTTCAAGGCCTGGGAGGCTTGTATGAAGAGGATCATAGCTTCTGACCAAAAATAGTTTAAGGTGATCACATGTATATACAACATGTGATGAAACCCTCTCATAAAATGACTTCAAGGATCCTTCAAGGTCCAGAAGGCTCGTATTATAGAAGAGTATAGCTTCCCCAGAAAATACTTTATGGTGATCACATTTCGGTATAACAATTTCATTAATAAAGTACTGTATTGAAACTAGTCTTGTTTAGCAGTCACACACTGAAGATGGTATAATTTTCCGGTAGAATTCAATGCACACCAAAAAGGAAAGTCTGGTGAAAAGAAATGCTGAAAAAGTTTAACATTCTTCCACTGGTCAACAAACATTTTCTCCCAGTATTATAACTTGTGATAACTGAGTCATTCCATTGAGCCTTTCTGAGAAGCTAAGGGTCCTCAGCTAGTCAAGAAATTCCCTGTACCTTGTGGAACACAAGGGTTCATTACCATTTTCACTAACAGACCACAACGTGACAATATACTAAGCGAAATTAATCCAGTCCACAACTTCCTCCCCCATTTCTTTAAGATCCATTTTCATATCATCCACCCATTTATGCCAGGGTCTTCCAAGTGGTCTTCTTCCTTCATATTTCCCCACCAAAACTATGAATGCACTTCACTTCTCCTCCACACATGTCACATGCACCACTCTCCTCCCCAACCAAATTACATTTGGTGAGTTATACCTATCCTGAAGCACACGATTGCATTTCTCCTCTCCTCCACACATGCCACATGCCCCACCATGCACCTCAACCAAATAACATTTGGTGAGGTGTACACACCCTGGAAGCTCCACATTACGCACTCTTCTTCATTCTCCTGTTCCTTCCTCCCTCTCAGGTCCAACTATCTCCCTAAGAACCCTATCCCCATACACTGTCAGCCTACATTCTTCCCTTGATGACAGACAAAATCGCAGACCCATACAAAACAGGCACAATTATCATTCTATGTATCTTAATTGTTATGCTTTTGGACAGAAAATGGAAATATGAAGAGTTCTGGACTGAATGGTAGCAGGCTTTCCCTGAATTTAATCTGTTCCTAATATGTTTATAAATACAATTTTGATTTGTTAATGTCATTCCCAGATATTTGGATCTTAGCAAATTTTGAAAAGATTTATTGCCTATTTTTACGTTGCAGTCTTGACATCTATTCTGTTGACTGGACATCAACATATGCTCAGTTCTCTCAACAACCACTTCTATACCAAGCTCATTAGTAGTGACTAATAAACCTTCCGTGTTTTTCTTTATAGTATTATACCACTGCCCAATAAATTAACATCACCAGCACAGACCAGTAGTTGATGTTTCCCATACAATTTCAATACCCTCTGGTACACTTGGAACTTCCTTATCACATATTCTAAAGCAAACTTGAAAACACAATCTCATTGCAGACCATTATGAAAAGGAAACATATCAAACAAATGATACCAATCTGGGTTTTACTATAGGTTTCATTTTAACTTACTGCCATAGGAACAAAGAGCTCAGTGAGAATACTGTACAAAACCTACATCCTAACTGAATTGCAGGTCTAATGTGGATAAGATGGAATAATTTCAAACAAATTCCACTTCACACAATATACCTTAACATGCTGAATACTAATCCCAGCAAATATCAAAACAAAGTTTACTAGAAAGCAACCAAGTAAACCCAAACACCAGCACCTCCACCGAAAGTTGACGCCACGATAGTAAAGTATTTCAACCAGCATTCACAGAGTATGCACATATTTTCTCACTCCTATTATGCATAAAAATGTGCCTCATTAAAAAGCTGCTATAAAACACAATGTACTGTGTACATTAATATTAAAATCACACACAACACAGTACTTTACAATCACATATTACTTGGTGACTACTTTCAGTCCTTAATGTTGGCCATCATCAGGCCATTAAACTAGAACACAAAAATGTTTACAGAAACTCTATGCACTGTAAGGTTGGAGATCTCCCCACTCTTACATTAAAAATACATTTAAAATGTATATACAGGGTATGAAAGTGTTGTCTAACAACAGTCCTAAGAATATTTTTAAAAATGTACAAGTGTTATGGTGCGCGATTTCCTTTTATGGCAGAACCATGTTCCAAGTGTAAAACATGACCTCTGTTGGTTCAATGTAGTGTTGTTAATGTGCCGAAAGTAGTCATCCTTAGTGTGGCATTCAGTATAGTGTGTAAAATACAGAATTTCTACAAGTTTTTACACTATTCACGGCTTATCGGTGGAACCGGTGCGTACTTGCCATTCTATTGTTTACAGAGTCAACTCTTGGCAGAAATGGTAATGGCCCGTAATCTGATTTTGCTCGAACTATAAACACATATTTACTATTTTTTATTTACATATTTTAAACCAATATCGCAGTAGAACATGGCAAACTCCAGATCCTTGGCGTAGTTACACTCCATTTTATTCCATTACAACTGTATTGTCGCAAAACATGTAGCTTCCACTAATCCGCAAAATAGTTGAGGAGAATTTACGTAAGGAACTACTGTAAGAAACGACACTTCAACAATCGTTTCAGTGTTTCAAGAGGTGTAAATTATTCATGAATACGTTTCATACATTAATATATCACAACACGCAAATTATTGCCACACATAACCTTACATATAAGCACACACCATTTGTAACATCCTGGATCAGAAACTTCCAAAGTAAAATTCGTACAGAACTCTTTGAATAGTGGTAGAAGGACCCTAGGAACATTTAATTTTGAGTTTTGTGGATGTACTGCAATAATGAAGACAAAGGCCGTAATTATTGCAATTTGTTTCCAACTACCCGCCATAACAATTCACCAACGAGGATACGAGATATGAGTCTGGCACCACACCATTCCAAGTTTCATAAACGGCTTTTGTCGTTTACCTGTGGTCAAGACTTTTGCTCAGTAAACGATATATCGAATACTTATTAATCCGTGTTATTGGGTTGGCAGTATTTATTTGGACACTGCAACTTGTACAAATAAAACAAGTATTGTCTGCGATATGCCTAATAAACATTTAATTGCGGGTGGCGACTGCTCTCCTGTCTTTATATTCCAGCTACGTAATTACAAATATCGCAGCGCCTCATTCAGTCGAGACGTCGCGCTTTCACTACTGCATGGCAAAGCAAAACGTAATACACCTATGGCCTGTATCTCGTTTTACTGGGCACAGTGGTGTATTTTCACCATAGTGTCTATTGCAGCTTTCAACAGTTAACTGTAAACAACTAGTAACAGAACACGCACCGTTACCACAAACACCCCGATAAAAACAAGTAGTTCCCTCAATATAGCAAATTTGATGGCCTATGTTACAAGTATTTTTTTATCAATAAATTACTAAACTTATAAACAGTTCATTTAACCCTTTAAACGCCGAGTTAAATCCCATCTGCCATCTGCTGGCATTAATAGGAGCTCACCATATACTCCACGTTAGCAGGATAAGGGTTAAAAGACATTTCGCGTTGTGGCTCTTTCTCTCATGCCACAACGCGCTGTGGGCGTTTTTTTCCGCTGAATGAGCGTTTTCGTTCTTTGACCGTAAAATATATAACAACTACGAGGAGTGCAGTTTTCCCTCCTTTGGCGAAAACGTCAGACGTGTTTTGCCTTGCAGAAGTTGTCAACACTGTGTTTGGTAAAATGGCTGTGGCTAGAGGAGCTGTGATACCGGACGTCTCACGAAATAATCTCACGTGTGTGGAATCTCAGACAATTAACTCTCCGAGCCGAAAAAGAAAGGGTTGTTTTGGTTGGATACGTTTCCTGAAACGCAAGAAGGTAAGTACAATGCCGACAAATAATATGATATACGGTATCTTGTTGACTGCATTAAATCTTTAAACACGTAAAGTTACATCAACATCCTTTATGGTGTTTATTCATAAAAGGCACGGTGTAGAGGTATAAACGATTTTACTTGTTACAATTGTATGCTTGTATTGCAGTTGTACAACCGACTCGAGAGTTTCCAACTTTAAATCTCACGATTTTAAGATACCAGTGGTCTACTCATTGTTTAATTTTTAGAAAATAAATGTAAACAATGAGTGTCACAATACGTTACAGCCGTATGTAATGTCTTTCAGATCTTCTTAGGTTACACGTTTCAGTAGGTCCGTACCATCATCTGGCGTGCTTCCTAAATTCCCTGTTGCAATGTGTACACATTGTTAGCACCACTAATTATGTTTAGGTTAAAATGAAATTCAGTTGACTAGTATGAAAATTATTTACTATTATTACCGAAATGCTATGCATGTCATCTGGCCCTCTGCGAAATATATTTCAGTGCTACACGACACTTATAGATTTATTTATAAATGCAAAGGTCTTACCAAACGTTTTACAAATTTGCGTGAACACAAAATGACCTCTACCATCGTTCTATGCATAAGCTGTTTCCATGATACTGCTTAATTGGAATTCCATGTCGCCATATCGTTACATCTGCTTTAAATGGGATCATTTACAGTCCACATTTTATTTTTTTGTATGATGTTCCAATTTCAAGACTTACTACTGCACTGATTCAAGATGTATAAAAGGATATTAACATCAGTTTTGGTGCACTTTATTTCTTTGAAAGTACCGCAGATAATAAAAATAGCTCGTTCACTTCTCATATAGGCCTAATTATGTTAATGTTGAGTGAAATGCGATTAAACTGAACTAATGATTTGTGGTAGTGGAAGTCACAGCTAAAGATCGAACAAATCTATAGCAGGAGCAACAGTGCAAGTCTGTAAATTTAACATGCATATTTTTCTTTATGCCTCCTTGCGCAACACACTTTGTGATCAGATAACTATGAATACAGACCAACAGTACACGTTAAAATACGTTACATGATTTGAACTTGATTAAACTGATTGTCACTCGCATTAGTGTGCAGGGAGGTTCTTACCCAGATATTCTAACATTTGAATGAATTAAACATATTACCAGTTCAAGAAGTTTTGCAGTTATTTTTAACAAATCATTATTCTCTAATTAAGAAATAATAAACTTCATAGCAGCCATTACAGAAATGTATCCATGAATTCCGCGGGAACTGTTCTCGGATCTCTTGGGATTCGCAGAGCACGCTTTGGAAACCACTTGCCCGGATGAACCGGGTTTCGATACATGTCAGAGGCAAGAGTATATTTTTCTCTTCTCCAAAGCGTTTAGACAGGCTCACAGGCCCATCAAGCCTATATTCGTTGTGTGCCAAGGTTCTTTCAATGGGAGCGAAGCAGCCAGGGTGTGATGTTGACCACTCACCTGAGTCTAGTGCCAAGGTCAAGAAATGGTGGAGCTGTAATTACACTCCTATGTATATTTTTGGCTTGCACAGGAACAACTTCACTTGTTCTAATTAGGTCTGCATACATTCAGTAACTGAACAGGACACCCATAATCAAACTGTGTCATGAAGTGTTACATTTTGATACTTCCTGTCCATTCACCAACATTAGTTTGTACCACAGTGATCAGGTTTTAAATGACTATAAATCTGCAATTATATTTATCTACTTTCAACTTATTTAAATGAATGAAATAATTCAAAACTTTTTTCACTGCCAGAAATAGTACAGGAATTTTGTTCTAGTAATGACCGAAATCTCCACAAACATTGTCTGGGTTTAATTTTATAAAATATATAACCCCAATTATCGCAATGTATGTTGTAATTTCAGCTTTCTATCCAGAAAGTATTGGGTTCAAATCTCGGCCCACAGCTGGCTTGAACTTGAATGAAGTTCATTGTATACTTCCTCCAAATTTCCACATGAATTCTGCAGCAGTACTTCACACTAGCTCATGATATCTTCCTCACAAAAATGTATTAATCGTGAATCATCCCGTATTTGGTCCAATATAGTGTAGGCTATAGAACGCAACTGGAAATCTTTAAGAAATAACTAAGCCTTGGTGAGTGTGGTATTAAAATGTTTGAGCATGTGGAACTGGTTATTTGGGACAAAGAGGTAATTGCACAGTATTTTGAACAGCTCTTTGTCTTTATCCTCTCACCAACACTACATATTCATGTACATTCATCTACCATTACAGTTTTCCACTGTTAGAGTTGCTAAACCAAACAAATAATTTCCTCAGGTTTTCAAGGCAAGCCCTGAGATAGGACATCAAGTTAGGTTGCTACTACACACATTAACATCCTTCTTAATTAATTTTTAATCTATTCGTTTCCCATTTAATAAAATTCTTAGCGCCTGAATCTATGGAGCTTCGCACGGTAGGATGTTCAGTGACCTAAGGCTACCTTCCTTCAATGTGGTGTGTACTAAATGAGTGGTGTTTTATTGAATTAGAATATATGACATGAAGTATTATTAATAATTCACTCTTTCACATAGAAACCGGTTTTTGTGTGAAGTAGTGATATTAGTGCATGGATATGCACAACATACTGTTTGTGAGAGTTTCTGGTCTTGAGACGGGATCCAACAACACTCATTCACATTCCCCATATGTGTTAATATCTTCCGATTTGATGGCAACGCTACTGTATTGTGAGTCTTCTAGACTTTAATCTAACACAATATCCTTCCATTTCCATTAATTTCAGGTCCACAATTCCACTTCAGATGCATACACATTATCCAAACAAGAAGAACAACTTGAAGACTGCCAATCAGAGGTAAGTAAATTTCTTATAAATTAGCATGCTGAGCTAAGAAATTTCCACTCACTTTCCTTGGTGTGATCCCATGAATTCCTCTTATCCGCTAGTAACAGTAATTTCATCCCCTAATTTTCCCATTTTACACAGACACTCACCATATTGCTCCTGAAATGGCAGTTAGTCGTAACCTATCACTACAAAGTTATACAGGACAAGGAGCAACCTTGACCAGTCCTGAGTAGAACAGCTCTTAAGTATGTTATGCTTTAAGAACACATAATGAGTAGTGATTTTTTGTGGATACAACATTTTGACAGAAGCTGTGTTTGTAAGCCAGCTGTCTAATAATGTGGGTATCTCAGGTTGACAAATTGTGTGGGTGATGAAAATTGTCATTTCATGAACACAGTCTTTGTGTTTCTGCCAATTTCAGATGTGCATCTCCACATTAGATACAGACACAGAAATCAAATATGACGACGAACCTTAGACTGCATATTAGAAGTACATAAATCTGTTAAAAATTAACATGCATAGCTCAGACAAAGTCAGGTTAGTTTCCCCATTGTGTTCCTCTCAATACGCACCCCTTTCTTTTTGCTCGTTATTAATATTGATTTCTTTCCACTTAAAAACAAACACCAACAGCGTTCTTATTTTCGTCAACTTTAGGTGTGCATCTGAACTACTGATATAGACACAGAAAAAAATATGATGAAGAACATGAAGACTGCATGTTACAAGTAAATAAATCTGTTAAAAATGAAAACAAATGGCTAAGAAAATGTCAGTTCAGTTTCCCCATCGTGTTTCTCTCAATACGATTCCATTTTGTCTTGTTTGCTACTGATTTCACTGGCAAGATTTTCAGCTTCGCACAAATATAAATCACTTTCTTATGTTTATGTCAGTAGTCACAGCTGTGTCTTCAGTCTCAGTGGTCTAGGAGAATCCCAACCTCAGGATAAAGCTGCAGAATGCATATTGCAGGTATAGCAATATAGGCCTACATGCCATGCTCTGGACTACAACAAACAGTAAGAAGTTACATTCAGAAGTTCCCAATTGCATGTCAGCTTGATACTACAGCACGTCCTTCATTTCATGTTGATATACAAGCCCTTCTGCACTGTGATATCTTGGGTTTTCTTGCCGACTGTAAACTCATACTGGAAAACTTGGCGGCCAGTTTATAAATATCATATTTACTAGTTAATTTTATGTAATCAACAGATATGTTTCAGCCATTTGCCAATTTAAAATTTGTTTCTCATCATTTCATAATTCTTCTTAGTTACTCTTTGATTGTGACATTTCTTCTTGTTTTAATGCTCTATTCTGTAATATTAAAACACTGATTATATATAATATTATATTGGTGTCCATTTTCTCTCGATACTACAGCACATCCTTCATTTCATGTTGATATACAAGCCCATCTTCTTGCCGACAGTAAACTCAAACTGGAAAACATGGCGTCCATTTTATAAATATCATATTTAATAGTTAATTTTATGTTTCAGCCATTTGCCAATTTAATATTCGTTTCTTATCATTTCATAATTCTTCTTACTTATTCTTTTATTGTGAAATTTCTTCTTGTTTTAATGCTTTACTCCGTAATACTAAAACACTAATTATATATAATACTATATTGGTTTCCATTTTCTCTTGTTTACTAGTAACACTATAAACATTACTTTTGTGTGTATGTGTGTGTACCCACTTGTGCATGCATGTGCATATGCAGAGGACATCGCATTGTGTTATCCAACTAAAAGAAAACCAATAGTTTCAGGGTTCAGTCAAACACAACAATATATGTGTTAATTTTCTTATTACCTTGACAGCATGTTTTGGTCAGTTGACCACAATCAGGTCATCTTTAAAAAGCTTAAAATAAGGTGTATGTAGTGCAAATAGCATTTGTGTCATATGGGATCCCATAAAACTTACAACCTGTAAAATATTAAAATACTGTAGTATTATAAAATAACTGGTCATTTGCATGTGATATATATGAAACTTTTGTGTAATATTGCATAATTGCTGGAAGCTGGAACAAAATTAAATATATATTATACATCTAAAAGCTTTTGTTTTTGAAGTTCATAATATTAAAAATACATGTACTGTTTGTTATTTGCAGCCACAATATAAATGTAATACAAAATTGTAT
>Ga0123354_10001452_pt1 | contig 28844 bp, 9 predicted proteins | sample TergutLab28metaG_2_FD_97872 | JGI IMG/M metagenome (GOLD analysis project Ga0123354, IMG submission 97872) | Labiotermes labralis P4 segment gut microbial communities from Petit-Saut dam, French Guiana - Lab288 P4 | ecosystem: Host-associated > Arthropoda: Insects > Digestive system > Gut ... | reverse complement strand
TGTGTGTGTGTGTGTGTGTTTGTGTGTTTATATGTGTTTGTGTGTGTGTTTTTCTGTATGTTTGTGTGTGTGTGTGTGTGTGTGTGTACACAGCTTCCGAAACAACTGACGGATTTTGATGAAACTTGGTATTAATATCGTGCAAAAACAGGTCATCCATTCTTTCGCACTTTAAAATCCTGGCGTTATAATACCAATATTTCGACAGTGCGAGATGAGAATGGCACTAAAGCCACTTATTTCTTTGTGTGCAATACGCGGATGGAAAGGATCGCTTGGCAGACCCACACGTGTTTCTTAAAGGACACGAATACCTTTAAAATTTTTGATATGTCAGTGCGGGAGTTCATATCCATATCGGGGAACGGAAATGAAATTTCGGGTTCCGTCAATGATGGGAAGTTCTTGATTAGCTAAGTTACTGTAGAGTTTTGAGGAAGATATTTTCTTCACGAAATTAGTCACGTCAGCTTGCTTTACAAAATTTGGAACAACAATGTGGAAGTCGAGTGAAATCTATTTTTTTAAATCTGATGTTTTCCATCCCGAAGTGTTTATAGAATACAATGGATAAAATACTAAATACAAAATATATAATGTGACAGCAGGGCTGCATGTTTCGACTGTCACTGACTCATATTCAGGCCTTCATACAAAGAATGTCTTATGCATTGTGGGATCCCCAACGCTCACAATATCTGCAGTGAATGACAATGAGAGTGAATAACAATGATAACATTAATTTCATATTTAGTATTGTTGTGTTTGACACATTTTGTCAATTGTAAATCTATTTTAGCTTTCGGGGCGATTGCGGCAAATGTCAGAGCATGTGAAATGTTACGTGCGGGCATAATACCTACGAACTATGAGTGAAAGAAGATATTTGTTTGTTAGTACTTGTAAAAATGGCAGAAATTTGGAACATTTTGTTTAGATCGAGAAAGTCGATCGTGTTAGTCAGAAACTGTAGTCGCCAAGTTATGAACATGAAATGGATCAATAAATTACACGAACATGATAGTTCAAACACCCTAGATATCAATCAACGCCTTTCACATATTAGGGAGGGAGTGGGGTACGTCAGTAACACAACTGTCTTGTATCCTACTTTATTATGCTGACGACGACATGTTTCGGCCACTGTGGGCCATCTTCAGGTCACAAAAATGTATATAGAGGAAAACTATACACAGTATGATCATAGTATAGGTGCATATTCTAAGCTTTCAACGAGTCCTCTCTCAACCTGTGCACCGGACGGCCACCTACAGAGTGTAAATAATACCAGATGCTGTATAATACATTTTTGACCTCCTGATGATGAGCACATAGTGCTCGAAACATGTAGAGGAATATAATAAACTTATTATAAAACAAGAATTTGTAAATTATGTTCGTTAATTACTAAGATTATGCTGAGATGCACGGTCAGCGAAACATCAAAAAATGACTTTCACTTTATTGTAACTCATGTACGTCGTATTACGAAAGGTATTAAAACAACTGCATGTACAATTCGGAACTAAATTACATACGATAATATTCAAAGGACGTTTCACGTAATAACTTAAGCAGGTCGTCAACCTCAATCCTTTAAACGACGGAGGGTTTTCAGGAAGCACAGAAAGACAGCTATTACCAAGAATGATGATGATGGGTCGATTGCAAGTAAACTTTTCAGGAAGCTATTTCTTCGTAGCTTGTGGATTTTAATTTGGTCTAGCCATTCCTGATTGCCAGGTGGCGTGCCGTTTGAGTGGACTCAAATTTAACTTGATATATGACGCCGTATTTTCAGGGAATGTTTCTGTCCTAGATGTGGAAATGTGGAGCATCCGAGTGAACTATACGCTGATAAAGGAGAGTGCTGTAAAATGCAACTTATTCTTTAAGTCATTTTCCATTTGTTTGCCACTTAACTAATTAGTTTATTTCTATTTGTTTTTTGGCGCCATAGCCCCCAGTGGGCCAGGGCATCCTCATAAGGTTTTCTAGATCACACACAACGACGCACCATATTCAGTAGGACTCCTCTGGACGAGTGATCAGCTCGTCGCAGAGGCTTCTACCTGACAAAACACAACGCTCACAACAGACATCTATGCCCCCGGTGGGATTCGAATTCGAACGCGGCGAGCGGCCGCAGACCTACGCCTTAGGCTCGCGGGCACTGGGACCGGCTAATTGTTATGTACATATTTTTAAGTAAGCTGTAGTTTATCATTCAGTTACTCTGAAGATTCAAGTCTATCTGGTACTACTTAAACCTACACACGAATTAACTACCACCTCCGCAGTGTCGGTAACTACTTACCAGACGATACGACATAATATCTCAGAAGACTTCTTCTGTCACATCGAGTGAGAATTGCAAGTAAAAATGTAGAGATCTGCTTAAAAGAGAGAATCGTATTCACACAAATTACTAGAATTACTGCACTGTAGATACAATACACGAGCATTTACAAAAAGGTAAACAGCTGTGCGTAATGAAATTCTTTAAACCACGCCCTCTTCCTCAAGATTAACCCAAAACTTAAAGAGTTGCGTTCATCATTTTATATTTAAATGGCAAACTTGGTAAATACTTTCTTTCTTTCTTTCTTGTATAAAATGAATGGGGCAGTAATAGGGACAGATTAAACATACACAAAAATAACTTTACATTAATAATAGATACGTAATACTACAATTCACACATAATATACAGTATCGGCTCGTAAGAGTGACAAATTCTGTACAATCATCAACAAAGGCTTGCTGTAATACTTGAATGATTATTGTAACTTGTGGGCTTGAGAAGTTTCCTTGCTGTTAACATATTCAGGCTTCCTAAAAAAAAAAAGTTAAAGTGTTCCCGTTACAGGCCCGGTGTGGCCCAGAGGGTGGGTAGAGGTATAGCTCTACTCTTCCATGACCGCGTCACTAGAAGGGAGTGAGTGGTCAGCAGCACGTCCCGGCCGCACTTTACCCCCCGGGAAAGACCAGGTACCGATTTTACAGGAGGCTGGGTGGGCCCCAGGGCCGGTCTGGACGGGCGGAAAATCTCGTCCCCACCGAGATTCGATCCCGGACCGTCCAGCCCGTAGTCAGTAACTATACCGACTGAGCTACCCGGCCCACTATTCAGGCTTCTATTTATCTTAAAATAATACAAATGTAGGTCCAGGTTAATATTTCCAGTGCGTAAGCAATCGCTTCCTTAAACTGTTTTGAAAAAGGTAGATCTTAAATTGTAATAAAGAAACCTAGTAACACGTTCAATTATTTTTTTATATAATTTTATGTACATGGGTCCTTGCATCGTGAAACGAATTTAATAATTTTCCAACAAGATGCGACTTATTCAGTTTATTACATTTCTGTAGGCAGCTCTACATGTTTCGGGCGTTGATACCCATCATCAGGAGCTCGTACAACTGTAAATACAAGTTCTGGTATTGATTAACCGGTACTTTAACATTCATAGTACTCCGAATGTTAAAGTACCGGTTAATCAATTATTATTTATATTAAATTAAATGTTCAATTATATTTAAATATATAATATATTATATATATAGCCCTACATGTACCTACAACATTGGGCTGAAAGAAGCGTCGCCCAGTTATTTGTTTAGAACTTCCGTAAACTTCGTAAATATTTGGAAGATAATTTCTTTCTGTATTTTACTGAATTTTACACCTACTGGATGCAAGCCAAGACAAATTTCATCACAAAAGAATATTCTTAGGCAGTCTAGTCAAGTCCCGATCCTTGTTAAGTCCTTCTTTCATCTTAAGACACGTTTTAATATTGTGGTTTTATATTTACGAGCAGCTACGTCTCAGCATTAGTTATATTGCTGAAGATTTTCCAAGTAAAATTTCGTGAGACTTTCTCATTTCCAACATGCGTGAAACCAAACGTTATTCCAGCGGTCGTTGCCTCGAGGTCGTCAATTCAAATTGCGACCCGGACACCGACTATAATTCTCGAGGAATTCCGTGGTTTTCATCAGCACCTCCAAGAAAACTCCGAGGTATTAATTTAGGTTACGCAACGAACGCCTCCTCCAAGTCCAAGAATTTGCTTATCTCCTGTCCGTTCATATTTTATTGCCCAGAAATAAGGGCAGTATTATTTCTTTGTTTTATTCATGAACTATTATTAATAAATTATTTATTGAATAAACTAACAAATGTAAACAGTACAACCCTGTTCCTCAGACACTGCAAAACACCTTAAAAGACTCACGTTTCATGTTTGTTTCTATATTACACGCACACAATTTCGAAACAAATTTCATCTAAAATAACTTCCCGTTCACCTACTTATCCCTCTCGTATCTCAACTCACATCTCATTCTTGTTTCTCATACCCACGCACGATTATCATCGCTGGTTTATACGGTCGGCACCGCCGCATGCAGCACCAACGATGAATAAGCTTCAGTCCGTGACTAAGGACTTGAGCACCCTATCTCATTCTGCTCTGGAATAAACCTGAGTTCATTCTACGCGCCATATCCGTTCCAATTAAAGAATTCGTTCATAACTCACACAAGTAGTCCCTGCAGTTGATACCATTCTCCAGGTGCATCACTTGTTAATTCACTACCTCCATGTCACGCCGTGGTAATAAATATAGTGTTCACCTATTTGTAGCGCACCAGAAAATATCACAGAGATAAATTACAAACACAGTGCTCGTCGGTATCATTGGGAGACTTCACATGCAAGCAATGTTATGTGGACTATCACACTCCATCAAAGTCCTCTTCATGCTATGGGCCCATTAAAAACACACCCGAGCTCAATACAAGCCAAACAGCAGCAGATCAAATATCGAATATCTAGGCAGTTATTTATAGCGGTTTTGCCTCGAATCGATGCCATAACCAAAATATTATACATGTGTACAGATGGGTGATTCTGACCGATTGAAATTGTGGGAAAATGGAAGCACTTACACGCGCCCAGCATGGCAAATGAGAAAGCTAACATCACCAAAATGCCTTAACTGTAGAATTTTTCTTATTGGACTTGAGAACCCCGCTAAACTTCGCTTCTGTTCGTCACCATGTACATTTTCAGCTACAATACCTATAAATCCGTTTCGTCACTTTTTATACAAGATTCATTGTTTCTATTCTGAACATAAGCCAATCGCAATGGCTGCGTCATCTAAGGCGTGGATCTGCGACCGCTCGCTATCTGGGATAACGGGTTCGAATCCCGCCGGCGTCATGGAGGTCTCTCTTTTGTGAGCGTTGTGTGTTGTCGGATGGAGTTCATTGCGTCGGGCCGATCACTTGTCCGGAGGAGTCCTAAGCAGTATGAAGTGTCTGAGTGTGATCGTGAAGCATCGACAATGAGGAGGTCCTGGCTGACTAAGGGCTGTTGCGCCATGGAAAAAAATCTTTACGTAAAATATTGTTAGAATTTATCAAGAGACATAATTATTTTTACAGGCACTCAAAATATTTGTTCTCAGAACAGCTCTCAGAAGATAACCATATGTACGAGTTCCGAAATGCGAGGTGCCAGAGATGAAGCACATTAACACTTCATATATATAAAGCTATGATTTTAATACACAGTGCTTGTGAAATACACGGCAGAGTGCAAGGGTGTTTTCAAACAAACACGGGACTTCCGAAGTTTCATTGTCGAGATGTGGCCGATGTGAAAAGGGAATAGCCGAACACATGCGAAGGTCATACCCGTAATGCAAGGCTCCTATCAATGTGACCCTCTCCTCTTATGAATGAACGTGACGAAGCTCAGCATACAGTCTGATGTGGCAGTGCACTGTCAGTGTCCAGTCTTGTTTCTGTACGAAACATAATCCACCATGAGGCATTAGCGGAGTTTCCTGACATGCGCGCGAGACGTCTGGCTGAGCAATAGAAGGATGGTGTTCTTACACGATCTATTTCCCTGGTCTCCGAAAATTATAGAGAAGAAAAATTTTCATCCTCGATTCGCGCCTTCGAGAAAGAGAAGCTCTTTCTTTCGCGTACTAGAACTATAAAACGAAGGACAGGTTGAACACCACAGCTTCAAGACAAACCCATGGGTGACTGGAGGACACTAGCCATTCGCCTGTCTGTTGGCTGCGAGCTATTCCTGTGTCCTTACACCTACAGCCAGTGCAAAGTCTACAACCACAAAAGAGGCGAGCCTTAGCAGTGACTCATACAGCAAAGTCCCAGCATTCTCTATAAACATTTATAATCGGCACTGGTGCTCAGATGTCAGTCCACTTAGAATATCGTCGCCAACAACAGTAACGATTTTCAATAATAGTTGGCCATAATGAGAAATACACTCATACGTTCTCAGGGGAAGTTAATCATGGCCTTTACACAGCCCACTTTACACCAACCCTGGATGTCCTACAGCAGACATAAGCGCTCACGTGTGTGTGTGTGTGTGTGGATCATACTCGTTGGTGCTCTATCTTAGCTTATCATCTTTGATAAAGCAATTCCGAGAAACAAATATCCAGTACGTTAGGGCGGACTGTTTGCATTGGCCCACAAGATCACCTGACTTAAGCCTGTTGTATTTTTATTTATGGAGTCATTTTCAAATTGTCGTGCATCTTAGGGTAGTTACCAACATAGCGGGAGAACAGTGGTGGACAGAAACGCATACGAGGTAATTCGTTACAAGCGTGATTTTTTTTGACCGCGTGTGCCAACCCTTACCGAAAGGAGCAACTTCCTGGGTGGCAGCATCATTTCAGCGTAGGCTGAATTTGTTGTCAAAAAAGGTACTATGTGACACTGGGAGCAGCGGTTTTTAAATATGCACTTTCCTAAGAAGATATTTAAGGTACACTTTTTATACTCCACCAAAAAAAATGTAATTGGACATAATTAAAACACAAATCGTCCAAGGACCCACGTTTCGAAAGCCATCTTTTGCAGTCTGAGTCCACAGCGTGCCCGCAAAATGTCGCTTAATTCAGAAACATCCTATATATCTCTTCGAATAAATTTAGACTTGTGTCCGGGGATGACTGATTCGAATTTCGACCCAGACACTAACCGCCATAAGACACTTCGTGTCTTTCTCAGTCTTTCCAAGAAAATATCTGCAATTAGACCATGACCTCTCCTGGTACATTCCTCCAAATTCATTATTTAATAATTAATCATCCTACAACAAGATGTGCAGATTGTCCCCAGATTGTGCCGTTGTCAGAAAGGACCCATAATTTGTTTCGGATTAGAAGTAAAGTCACAAATTACATAAGCGCCGTTTAGAAAAGTGTCAAGAGATTCTAAGAAAATATTTAATTTACGCATTCCCTTCAGAAGTAACGGTAAATTATTTCTGCGACTTGATAAACATTCAACACTTACTTATACTTAGTAAAAATATTTGCTTGTAATGAAATTCTTGCTTACTGCATGCACAAATGGCGTATGTTGGAAACCTTACAGTGGGAGGAATGAGAAAATTTGGCAATTGTTGTCTAACATCCTGCATACTTTTCACATTCAAGTTTCTTCTAATAACAAATGCTGCAAGTGTATTTCAGTGACAATTTTATGAAATTAAATTTAGAGTATTTATGAGAACAATATCAGTGGCAAAGAAACAGAGAAAGCTTCTAAATGTTCTTCAAAAATAACATCCTACAATGAGTACAATTGCTATTTCTATTATTTTAATCGTAAATTATCAGTAGTTTTATTTCCCTGATTACTTAATACAAAGCTAATATCCCTCAAACATTTACTGTGAACAACTGATTTGGGGGGCTGTGCAGATTTGGAGAGTTTCAAACGGCCCATATACACAAAAACTGCACCTTTAGTCTTCATATGTCTCAATTTCACACAAAGAGCTGCTGTGTAAGAACTTTTAAAATTACTACGATACCGGGACTTCATATTGTGCTCAGTCAGAAAACACAAATACACAGTCATAAACCATTAGATGAGATGGACTGATTGATTATTATCTTTTCCTGAACTCAGACGACACATAAACACACACATTATACTTCTTCCCTTTGTCTGTTTCTATACTAACCGTCTTACTAACGATCAATGTACACAATGTGGATTTTCTATATTCCTTTTTAATGTTATTTTCTTATTCATCGTATAAGATAATATCAGGATGAAATAGCGCCTGGTATATTACAGTCAGTTCAAATTTATCCTGATATTCTGACAGTTATTAGACTGCAGAAAATAAATAATACGCTACTGTTTAACGGCTTTCCCTATTTTACAAAAGAATCACAACTGATGGATCCAGTCAGAATTGATTGGTGTATAAGGGTGAGTATTCCCATCATTGCTGTCTTTTCTTATTCCCCTGTAAAACTTTGTGGCTGAGTGAAAAATATGATGTATTGAGGTACAAGCCACAGGTGTCCTATGAATTCTAACTCAATTTAGAAAGCAGTAAAATATTGATTTAAACACTCCCTTCCTTAGTGACTTGGGAATGCTACGTAATGTTAGTTTCACACACACAATTCAATACACATCAAATGGGAAAATATGTGAAGTTTTTTTTTGGGGGGGAGGGGAGTTTATTTCGTTATTTTACCTTTCCGTTTTCCTGAAAATGGCTAAAATTCACGCAAGGATAAGAGACTCAGTACTTCTACCTTTGCGTGTTTGGAAGAAATTCAGCCGGGTTTTGAACCACATGTTGTTAGCCCTATATCAGGTTCACAAACGTATACAGTATGTACGAGAACCCACGATTTCCAAAAAATTACCCCGTTTCCTATTCGCGCCCACATACATTTCGTACATTAATTACACTGCGGAATATCAATTTGAAATTAATTAAATTAGTTTAATTAAGATAAATTAAATGGACTAAATGCAGAAGATTACCTCAAAATTTCGTCAAATGGAATTATATACTGTGGAGGATGTTTACCCCTACGTGCAAATGCTAAATTCTAAACAACCTATTATCGACAAGGAAAGTTTGTGAGGAAGCCTTGTGTAAGACACCGCAGGAAATGATAAGACAAAATTAGGATGGAATTAGATAATTTGTGAGGATGACAGAGAATGCAACTAGCATAAGCGAGGTTCGTTCCAGTTTCGAGGCCGAACACGTCAATAAAATTTATGGAAAAAGAAACGTTCATTTTACGAGTAATTCAGATATGAGAACGTCAGAAGTTCCCAAAACCCGTGTTTCATTATCCATTCATAAAGTCCGAATAGAAGAGTGCCTTATCACACCATTTTAATTAATTCGTGGTTTATTTAATGACGCTTCATACCTTAGTTTATACAGCGAAAAATGCTATAGTCAATAATGAATATAAAGAGAAGTAAAATACAATGGTCATGAGCTAATTTAAATAATTACCACGATAAGTACGTACAGAAACTGAGGAAAACCACTAAGAACCCCAGACAGGGTATAAGTTCCGCAGACCGAGAATTAAACCCAGAATCTCTCGACAACAAATCGCTTCCCTCTTGGTCTGGATATTCAATTACACGTTGTATGTGAACAGACAACTTGCCTTCTAAGGTGTGTCATCCCCGTTGTGTGTTGAAAGACTAATGGTGAGTTAATTTCAGTCAGAAAACACAACTATAATTGTATGCTAGATGATTGTATTTATTAGCAAAATAAATAACTACATGTTTCGGCCTAAAGCGGCCATCTTCAGGTTATCACAATTACAATTTTGCTCAAAGAGTGTCATATATATCACATCACTATGCAATATAGACATATACACCATATGACACTCTTTGAGCAAAATTGTAATTGTGATAACCCGAAGATGGCCGCTTTAGGCCGAAACGTGTAGTTATTTATTTTGCTAATAAATACTATCTTCTAGCATACAATTATAATTGTATTTTCTGACTGAAATTAACTCACCATTAGACAACATGCCGTAAGGAACAAGAATCCCCCCTCCTTTTTTTCCTTCATAAACAAAAGCAGCGTTTAATTTCTGTTGCAGTTTTTGGCAACAAGGTGTTGTCGTTAAAAATTACAGAACATGATGGTAAAAAAGTGGATGCGAATTAACACTTAGCTAAATGTAACCAACCCCTCCTGTAATTTATTCAGCTCCACACGTGAATGCATACCGTGGGTAGAGGTATGGCTCCACGCACTGCTTACGTCTGCACTAGATACAGGTAAATGGTCAGCATTACCGGTCACACTATTATCAGGTTTTAGAGTCATTATTACCCTACAGAGATTGGAGATTAGTTTCCAAAATAGTGTTAAATTTTTTTTTAGAAAATACGGCAGAACCCTGTTATAACGACATCGGTTTATACAAAGCCTCGTCTATTGCGATAGATATTCTGGGGTACCAAATAGTTCGTCACTGTAATGCATTATACTCCTCGGTTCCATGAACCCTCCACTGCAAAGACAAAAAATATTCAGAGCCTTGCATGAAACTGTAATCGCGTTCGAATGCATTTTACATATCTCAGCTCATTTCGAACTACGTTTTCACTTGTCGCACCGATCTCCTTACCTGTTCATATCCACTTCACAAACATCATAACAGACATATTGAAATTTTCTTTGTTATTTTGTACAGAAATTTTAATTTACGTCGCATTTTATCTACCACAGGTAGGCAAAGCAAATGAACAGATTAATGTCCATCCCTGACCAAATTAATACTCGAATTCAAGTCGAATATATTATCTGTTCCTAGAATCTGATTCATTAAACAGTATGCTTGTTATACGCCTTTAAAGATGGCGCCTTTGGTCAGCCAAGTGGTCTGAACCAGATTATGCAAAACAACACCTTCGACAATTGGTCCCATTTTCCCTAAGCTCTCTGGCCTGAACCTTTCCCTATGTCCGGGTTGATTTCTCTGTCGCAATCGAAAATAATATATCCCCTCCTCCCGCATGCCCTCTCCCTGAACTCGGTGATGTAATCCCACCTCTCACATCGGACAGGTAATCAGGAATTTGTTTTCGGCGGAAAGCATGAATGTGTATGTACGCGTGTGTGTATATATATATATATATATATATGTGTGTGTGTGTGTGTGTGTGTGTGTGTGTATGTATGTATGTATGTACATTTATAAATCTGCTTTAACCGGCTTTATACAGCTCCGCATTACGTAACATCGTAACGATTATGCATAAGAAGATTATCGTAAAAACGGTATTCGGATAGAGTTCTGTGACACTTCATTTTCCGCTGCACTTTGCATTCAATACACACACAACTGGTAGTGAGCCTTTTGAGTCTACCCTGCCCCCCTTACATACATCTGGTACACGTCGTGGGAAATGACGTTCTGACGGCGTCGGTGTAAGCGTCAAAATTACGGTCTTCTCGAATATAACGCCGTGTAGCTTGGTATATAGGTTCCTCCGAAACATTGGTAGGAATGTAACAAACTGTGCGGTGTCATGTACCGCGACACTGTAACCGTGACGATCGTCGCTTCACCACCGTACGTGGTGGTATACATAACAAGGAACTTCACCCACGACTCTAAAAACAAGTAACGGCCTTTGTTCATTACCGCTTAAGAACAAAAAATTTTAAAATATATTCTTATCCAATGCCCACCGATTTTCGAAACATCTTTATTTCTTTGAAGGTTCCCGGGCTTCGCCCCCATGTACTCCTGGTTAAGAGCAACAGGATGAAGCAAAGTAAGTAGCACTGGTGAAATGATACTGACAAGGAAAACCAAAGTATCCGTGGAAAAAATCGTCGCAGTGTCACTGTGTCCACCTCGAATGTCACAAGAACTGTCCTGGGATCGAACTCGCGCCCTCCAGGTCAAACAGCACAGTAAAAATTTTCCGTCTCGGTTACAAAAAAAATACTTAATGCTGTACAGAGCAAAACTATCTGTTCTTAAATCCACACTAAACAAATAAATAACCTCAATAGGCAGCTGGTAGAATTTCTAAATGGTAAACCTGATAGTAAGTAAAGTAACCGCTAGGCTTTAAAAGGTCCATATCCAGTAGGCTCAAGATTCGTCGTTTCCGTACAGAAACCTGGAAGATCTTATTTCTGGAACACAATTCTTGCTAACATTTGCAATAAGAAAGGACGTTTGCGAAGTCGAATTTAGCTTACGTTCAGCTGAAAAATTGATTACAGTTGATGTACCGCTGCCCGTTCCATAAGCTGCTTACGACTTGAAGCCACTGTATTAGAGTTGTGTCTGAAGATGTCAACACGGCGAATAAATGGAGGCATTACGACCGGGAGAAAAAGCAGTTTGTATGTGTGTCCTTCTGACAGTTGTCCAGTGTCTACGTATACTTACAGAATATTTATACTGTACCTAACTCCACGAATGTTGAGCATCCTGAACGATTTAATAAGATCTCAGGTGGTCCAAAACTCTGAAGTGCCAATGCAATACCAATTCTCAGTACCTATTTCACAAGTGTCTTTGAGAAGATCCCATTCAGAGCAAAGTGAATCCATTCTACAGACCACGTCCTCTTTCCATGGGGCATTGTTTAATATTATCTTTCCATTTACAATTAGGTTTCCCAACTGAACTTACCTTCAGGTTTAATGTTCAGTATTTCCCCATACGTGCCAAATTCTCCGCCAGCTTATAGAACTCTGTCTTGATATTATCACCCTAATAAAAATATTTCTCAAAAACTAAAATTCATGAAGATCTTAGAATGTTTTCTGCATCCGGTACCACTTCTTCCCTCACAGTTGCAAATATTACCCTCAACATCATCCCTCAGCATCAGAAAAAGAAATTTATTTACTACAAATGAGCAGGTGTAATTAAATTACGAGTTTTTAAAACCTAAAGTTCAATTTACGGTAAAGTGTCCGCAGGTATTCAAAATAAAACATTCCGCCTACTTGATGAGTCACCAGCACACATTTCCAGGAATGTGCCTGTAAACACAGTTTCTGCAGTACACATTCCTTGTATTAATACTAAATTCTGTGCTATTTATCACATATTATAGTTCAGGTCCTAACTTTCTCCCAGCATTCTACTTTCTAAGTCAAGGAAAATATATCTGCGCCTAACCATCCTGCATACAATACAGTGACTGTTCTCTTTACGATTTCAGTTCTAAATTAAAAATAGAATGTAGGAGAGAAAAATAATTTCTAAGAATGTTTACATACTTCAAGTGATCTCTTACGTAACATATAAAACACAGGCGCTAGTCCTGGAGTGACAAGAATTTATGAAGTTATGTTTTCAATTGAATAGTCTCGACGAACAAGCTACTGACATATTAGAGATGTCATTCAACATCACAAACTGCGCCAAGGTTGCTAAATGTACACAGAAAATAAACTGGGTACTTCTGTGCATATTCTGCACACACCATATTTGATGTCCCGAACCATTAATCTCTGTTCGGCACACAAATTAGCCTGTGATGCAATTGTCACTTACCACAACCCGAAACTCAGTTTTTCGCAGCCCGCAGACAGTGAATTGCAGCATGTATTAAAGGCTAGTCCGGCACATTTTGTATAAGTGAAAGGCATTTTAACAACAAATTGTAATATTAATACAAGAGGACATTACGATGCATGAACAAGGAAACACATATGATATGTTTAATTTTTCCATTCAAAGTTCAGCGGAGGCTCTAGTAGTTACAGAGGTGTAAATGTCGAGGCCGTCCCAAAACTAACGCCATTTCGGACACTGCGAGTAACTACGGCCCATGGTATTGAATACCATCAAGAATTATAAATCGTCTCCGATAACACAATGAAAAAATACACGTAGATTTTACCGTACTGTACTAAAGGGAATTTAAATCTCGCAACAAACCCCGCAACCACATACAAAGTTTCAGATCAGACAGTTTCAAACTGACTATTCCTGAATGTCATCGCTGACGCCGTCTGGTATCGCAGGCAGGTAAGCGAAGTCACTTCTCTCCTTCATTTCCTTGTCTTATACATGGAAAGCACACAGCTAACGTACGTAGTATGCGTAACGGAACACTATGGCGCGTTCGCCTAACCACTGTTGCCGTGGAAACGCAACGAGTATTAAACAGAATATGTTAGTGCATTTTTGCCCTAGGTATCCGGCATGCAAATTGCATCTTTTCCAAGCAGCAACTTCGTTGTAGTAATAGGGTGTTGTGGCAGCATGCTGCCACAACACCCTATTACTACAACGAAGTTAATCAGTGACTATTTTTAATGTGACTTTAGCAAGGAAAATATAGCTCCCTGACGATGGTCTTAGGACCGAAACATGTCGGAGCAGTTTTAGTGTTTTAATGTGTAAATTTTATATAAGTGCGTTAGTTGGTGTATTAATTGAGTATGTGTTATTTATTATGCGAATTACGACTTGGAAACTCTTGGGAAGTTCCAAGATAGACGAGCACATCATGCGAGAAAATTAAGCAATTTTCGAGCGTGCAGCTGGAATGCAGATGTGCAGCCTGTGGTAACAGTACGTGGGAGCAAACAAGACAACCAAACAGCAAATGTCATGCTAGATTTCTTCGTTGTTTGCCTCTCTACTCGTATCGCTGTTAAGGACAGATCCAGAAATTAAAATTATTCGGGGCATGTGTGAATTTATTTCACTAAATAAACGCGTTGCAACACACAGCAGCGGAAATCCAGACTTTCCCCAAGCAGACATAAGCGGATCCTAAACACAACTAACGTCTTAACACATTACAAGGTCGGAGTATCGCGAGCGATTCTTCAGCAATGGGCCGCCCTGGACGATTTTTCTCGTCGTTTCCTCAGGAGCTCCGGGAGAATGCTAACATAGGCGTAACTTTGAAGGCAATGGGGGAAATGCCCTCACCAACATTTTTTTACTTAAGATTAATTTCGTAACTTCCTAACAATTACGTACTGGCGGTTGAGTGGTAAGGCTGCCTGCTTCGTCTGCACAGTGTTCGATGTTTATGTATATCCTGCCTGAGTTTCTGAAGACAATCGTGCTCTTTTTATTAGAAACTTCTGATCATTTAACTATCTATAAAATACTGGTGGCAAAGACAGGTGTTTTGGCATGAAAAATGTGAAAAGCAAATAACGGTATTGTTGGAGTATGGACAGAGGAGGGTTAGAGTTGCCGAGTGTGTCTTTTTTTTATAATCTGAAATTACTTACACCTGTCTTCTCTAGCAGTCAGCACATACCGAGCAGTTTTGGTCCTTAGGTTACTTAATAACTCTTTATGACCGCAGATATTGTATTTCAAAATGACAATCCTGAAGGTTCGAGAGAAAACATCCTCGGCTGTCACAAAGCAGCGCACATGCATGACTGATACGGACAGACAGAGGAAATTGTCGGAAATCCGTAGCCATAACAGTGGCAAACCTTTATACAAATACAAAGCTAGCAGCTACACCAACCTACTCACTACTACATGGGATATTAAATCAGGACAGCCGGGAATTCCATTACAATTACAAAATCGTTGTTTTATCTAAATTAACAGCACAATTTGCATTCTAACTACACAAATATTTACAGGCCTAAGACCGAGTAAACCCATAGTAAATATTTAGCTCTGTGTATTTGTACGTGCGTGCGAGCCCAGGATGATGCAAGGTCTTTAAAAAAAATGTAAAGCAGTCCCGTTACAGGCCCGGAGGGGCCCAGAGGGTTATAGGAAGTTAAGGTTCCCAGATTTCGTGACAACGGTACAGGATGGTGGTAAGGTTGTCAGCCTTACGCACCGGCCGCCTTTACCCCCAGGAAATACTCCTGGTACTCATTTCTGTTAGAGGTTGAGTCGACCCCAGGGCCATAGTGCGATCGGAAGGAGCAAAATTTCAAAAAGTTTATGCAAATATTCCTAGGTTTCAGATTTATATACTCTGCGAAAACTTGTGCCTATACTGTTCTATTTATTATTATTATTTACCTGATAATTTGTAGAAATTCTCATACACAACCTTCAAGGGTTCTAAAGCAACTGCCAGCAGCTATATGCAGAGGGATGCGAGACAAAACAGAACTTCTAATGTGGTCCTTCAACTATTCTAATGCACGTTTCGAACATGAAATCGTCTCCGAGCTTCAGCTTCACTTTGTGCTGCTTAATGGAGTATGGAAGTGATAAGAAAGGGCAAGGCGTGTTGCATTTCGGTCGAGTGTCGTGCTTATAGCAGTGTGGGATTATATCTCGGGTCCCACATTTGCATCAACTATTGATTTTAATCTCTGATGATTGCTGTTTTGCTCACAGTGAACAACTGTACTGCCGGAACGTAGCTGCAAGTTAATACAGACATATCAAACATCGATATTCGTGTCCGATTCACTGTTTCCAGGTCACCTATCAAGAAACAGCTCACTGACATGATGCTACTAAAAAGAACCACATATTTTTTCTGGTTTCTCTGATTATAACTCTGTTCTCTTTCGTCCCACAATTAATTCTGATACATTCTATGACAGGCTGTAAGGATCCCTGCATTGGGACTCACTCCATCGCAAGCTATCTACAGTCGCTTTCTAGGAAAAGACCATTAATATGAATTAAAAATGTTATTACTGAACACGTGAAAATAATACTTTTGTGGATTCATCAACAATACTTACACTACATTGATCAAGTAAGTCCATCTTGTCCCATACCTACCATTAGTTTTGCATTTAAATAGAAAAAAACTTCCTACCCCTGTAAGATATGTACAGCGCAGAACTCCATGCACGAACAGGAGACGGCAGTAGTTCACCGCGTGCTGTACTGCAAGGGGAAAGGGTTCGGTAAGAAAAACACCAAGCAGCCATGATATGGAGTAACGTAACACAAGCTGTGCTCAAGAAGTGGAGTATAAACTGCAATCTTATAATGCAATTAACAAAGAACTCTGTTCAGGTAGTGTGGCATACTATACAGCCATTAGAATTACGTCAGATCTATAAGCTTGTGTTATTTGTGACTAAATTATACGATACACATTACTTTACAACACGGCATAGAACTCAGATCTTCTCTTTGCCGATTCATTAGTTGACGTGAAAGTAAACTGGAACAAACTTTGTTAAAATACACCCTAAGTTCAAGATACGGAAGCAATTTATCGTTATTTGGGTCGTTTATTGTCCGTGTTCTGGAGTTCAATTTATGTTGCTCTATTAAGCGAATCGAGCGACAGAATTTAATTGGTTCCACATTTGAAGTTAACCGGGTAACATTCCTCGTCCCTTGTGAATTCTTGGTATACGTCCTCGTCTAAGTTAGGAACTAGACGGTGAACGTGTGAACTGCATGCACCGTGCTCAATACGGAGTTCTGTACTGAACGGGCAACAGCATCCTTCAATACTTCATATGCATTCGACGGTTGTCGTGGTTACATTTGTAAATTAATATATTTCGACTTTCGATATGGGAATTTATCGCAATTTTCCCTTCCGAAGGCAAAATGAATATTTCTGATCCAAGAGAGAGCCATAAATACATATCCATTATTTAATTACCTATATTGTTATTTTAAAGAAGGTTAATGTTTGTCATATGATACTTCGAAATATGCTTAATTACAAGAAAGCAGAGAGGGGCATGCGGCGGCGAGGTTAGTTGAGGTACTGCACTGTAAGCCGGAAGGTAGCGGGTTCGATTCCTGATTGGAATATTTCATTTACATAATCCTTCCGGTCGGGCTATGGTCTTAGGGTCGATTCAGCCTCCAACAGAAATGAATACCAGGAATAATTCCTGGGGGGGGGGGGTAAAGTCAGCCGTTGCGTAGGGCTAATCAAACTACCGTCGTGTACCGATTTTCTGGCAATCTGGGAGCCTCAGCCTTCAGGAACCATCAGGTTCTGTCCAGGCCTATAGAGGGATTACTTTAGGCTTTACCTTCATAAGAAAGCAGCGAGGTGGCGCAGTTGGTTGAGGCACTGTGCTGCAAGCCGGAAGGTCGTGGGTCCGATTCCCGATGGTGTCACTGGAATTTTTCATTGACATAATCCTTCCGGCCGCACTATGATCCTGGGATTGACTCAGCCTCTAACAGAAATGCCTACCAGGAATATTTCCTGGGGGTAAAGGCGAACGGTGCCCAAGGCTGAAAACCTTACTACCTTCATGTGCCGACTGTCTTGTAATCTGGGAGCCTCAGGGCCTGTCCAGGGATTGCTTTACCTATACAAGAAAGCAGCAACTATTCTTAATATAACCCAATACCACTATAACGATCCTGCCCTGATGATTCAGGCAGCACGATTATCTGCAAAGTCAATGTTAATAAAAATCCAACCAGATGCAACAGTATGCAGATATTTATTTACTGCAAAGTCACTCTACATGTTTCGGGTGTGTCAGCACCCATCATCAGGAGTATTGTGACACCCGAAACATGTAGAGTGACTTTGCAGTAAATAAATATCTGCATACTGTTCCATCTGGTTGGATTTTTATTAACACTGAATTATGATGCACGGAACCATGAGCTTAAAATTTATCTGAAAGGTCGTAGCACTTACAGAGGCTAGAACATAAATTATAGAAATTTCTATAATCACCACTGTGGGAACCTTAAATCTTCTTTCCTTACATTTCATGTTTCATAAACTTACCCGTAGAATTAATTTCTACTGATTGTTTCTTACTGAGGTTTGTCAATATATTTTGTATATTTTTTTTTTAATCGAACAAAAACATCGGATGCTTTACATGAAGATTTTCCTGTTTACGCACACAACTGGAGTGCAGCTAGACAGTATTTGATTGAGAAATAAACGCTTAGAATGCTCCATATCTGAATGAGATACGCAGGTTATATTATATATATGTATCTTCTTCAAAACAATCCGTCACAGTAGTATGTAAAAAAAAGGGTAAATCAGTCCCATAACAGGCCCGAGGTTCCCAGAGGGTTCCAGGAAGTTAAGGTTCCCAGATTACGTGACAATGGCCCAGGATGGTGGTAAGGTTTGCAGCCTTAGGCACCGGCCGCTTTTTACCCCCAGGAAATACGCCTGGTACTCATTTCTGTTAGAGGTTGAGTCGACCCCAGGGCCATAGTGCGATCGGAAGGATTATGTCAATGAAAATGAATTCCAATGACACCATCTGGAATCGAACCAGCGACCTTCCGATTTGTAGCACAGCGCCTTAACCTCTAGTGCTACCGCGGTCCCGCACAATAGTATGTACTTATAAAGTTCATATATCTTCTGTTATATCAGCCATGTATTAAAAAAAATCGTTGATACTTAATTCGAGTTTAACCAAAGTACGGATTATATCCAACTGCTGCAATCTGAAACTAATTCAGCTCAACAACATTTAATGTAAAAAGCAGCACAAAATTTAATCGAAGTCCATCTAGCAGTTTCAGAAATGAAAGGAGCCTACCGCGAGAACGACTACCGTATTATTTGCGTGATGTTCATTACATGATAGTAGCATACTGTGTATGCAAATACTGCACAACAGCATAGCACATCAAGAAGAAGAATTCTACTTAAAGGTCAATCCTGAAAATGTTCAATTATAAATAATAAATATCGCCTAAAATCAGAAAGCATAAAGTAAATGATGTTATCCCACGTCTAGCTGAAACGAACCTAAAATTATAAAACTGGCATTCAGACTAAAATTTTTGGAATATTTAGCCCTAATCCTGCTAACGTGGAGAATATGGTGAGCTCCTAATAATGCCAGAAAATGGCAGATGAGATTTAATTCGGCGTTTAAAGAGTTAAATACTCATTTGTAAATGTCCATCAGCGTGACCTCTGTTAACCAATTACGTAACTACGTGGTCTAAGGACGACAGATTTTAAACCGCTTCACGATAACATTTTCACTTCAAATTAGAAACTTCTGAATTCTCTGCAAAATTTATAACTCTCTATGGGCCATTTGCTAACCTAAACATGCGGTACGGCTAAGCAGTTAGAGGTCACCATAATAAAGTTAATTTGTCAGAGCCTTTGACCCTATAAGCTAGTTTCTCTAATTCCTTCGTACTGACATTAACGTATTCGGTAGAAGAGAACCTTTTTTGAACAGCAACAGATCTTCAGCTAGTGAAAACCTGCCTCTTATCTATGGAACCCGCTGATTCAACCACAGTATCCGCAAATATCGGCTATCGAACCCTATCCGGAGATAGATTAATCCAATCCTAAGCATCACATTTTACTACTTTAATGCATTATAATCGTATACGCCCATCTACGCCTTGGTCTTTCACGCGGTTTCACCCCTTCAAGAGTGCCAACCAAAAATAAGTACGCTCTCCGCTCCAATTAGCGAAACATGTTCTTGTCATTCATAGTCTTCGACTTTATCAACCTAAAAACATTTGGTGAGAAGTAAAGATAATGAAGCTTATCACTGTCCATGTCATTCCCAGTCGTATTATCTCAGTGTGTCTTCCTGGACATCCTTGCGCCAAACACTCTCAGCGTGTGTCCGTGTCTTAACGTGAAAAGCCAAGTATCCTATGTACATAAAACAACGGATAAAATTATAGATTGATATGCTTCAGTCTTGTTGTTATTAAATAACAAACAGGAAGACGAAAAGCTCTAAGACGAATGCTAGCAAAAGTTCCGTGAATTTAATATTCTAAGAATTTATTCGTCCATGTAATTTCGATTTGTTAGTGCTGTTCCAAAATATTCAAATTCTCAAACGCTTTAGAAAAGTTTCGTATTGTTTTCCATTTTAAAATTCTGTCCTACTTTTTGGTGACAATATATGAACTTGTACTTAGGTTTCTCAGTATTTACTTTTCGCACTTCTCCGTGCTACATAAAAGCATTCGCATTTTTTCTCAAGTGCCTGATTATGGTCCACACCGAAAATGCCCAACTATTGCTCTACATATAAAGCCAATCTTGGCAGAATAACGATGTAACAATTTGTCATGCACTTAACAACAGCAGAAGACCTTGATAATTACTACAACCGGTACATGGGCACCAATATTGCGGCAATTCTTGCCTCTTCAGATGAGAACTAACGAAAGTATGGATCCCAGGACGGACTGCTTTCCCTCAAAACATTTGCTACTAATAGCTCTGCAGTACCACACGCTAATAAGCTGGAGAGCTTAACACTGTTTAATAAGCACTCCCTAAATTAAACCCTTCATGTTTTTTTTTTACTTCAGGAGATCCTACCTTTTTACAAGGAGCAGCATACCATACAGTTGTGAGCAAGAGAACATGTGACCCTGTCTGCAAAAAACTAGATTTCAAGAAGTTTTGTACTTTTTCTCCAAAAATTCCCTTCATGCAACTTCGATTTTAATATGAAAATTGTTACTAAACAGTTTTCCCAATTCTTACTCGAATGTATATAAAACTTCCAAAATCAGGTCCTTATAAACCTAATGTTGTTTAACTCACTCTGTGACATCCATATCAGAGGCAACCATAATTTTCAAAACTTTAATTAAACCTACAGTACGGGTATAATATTCGTCGTTAAAAAAGTATATATGTTATATCTATTACGCGATTTTCTCAAAAGTCACAGATAATGCTTTAGTGTATAACTGATGGTATTGAGCACTTGGGTATTAATTACACACTATGCAGAGTTACTAGATGGCACCCAACTAGAACTTGTGTCGGGTTGTCGACTACCACACGGTGCTGCGTGGTCGCTCTAGTGTCTCCAGGCGAATACCGTAACAGAAGCTGTAAGACCACAACTGACTCGACACTTTCCTTATCTCTTCACACCACATGATGCCATGTTCCTTTAAAGTGTCTGATTTTAAATACAAATCAATCTTTCATAAGGCTCCACCACATACTGACATACTGAAGTGATACATTTCCACGCTACAGAAATACAAGTTTTTGCAGCACAAATGTGACAGTACTTCGTAGGTGAAAGCCTGGGTGGGTCTGCTTGAAGTGAAAGCAGCCATCAGCGACAAGACAGTAAATGCGTGTGGATAAAAAAATGTTACATGTCTGGTAACAATGAATAAAATTATTTTACAGATGTACCAAAAAGTGCAGGAAGTGTGTTATTGTAATTGTAGTGAAAGGATTTTTCACATTACAGGGGGTTAAGAAACGTTCAGAGAACGTTGGACATGATCGGCACTTGTATACACACTAATTATCCTTCTGATGCAGTAACGAGGATAATCTGATGTACAACTGAGCTACTATTAGCTTGTCAAAAAATGTTGCGCTCCATGGACTTGGTTATATAGGCCTACACAGGAATTCAGCAACTTAAGTACTTGTCTGCGTTCTGCACCTGTGTATACGCCACATAATCAAAAACCTTCATTGCAAGAATATCACGGCTTTCCTCAATATAATCTGCGGGGAACGAATTCCAGTTAGTTGGCTGTCTCGAGTCTCAGAACAGTCCTTAGGCATGCAGAGCCGTGAATTACAGAGACCGGGATGATTAAAGTTGTAGTACCTTTTGGTGCCGGCATAGGAAACTTATTCATCAGCAGCGTGTCCTCTACTTGCACAGCTCGTCCTTACGTCTCGGCAATTGTTGCATCCACGGACCAGATAAACCCAGCCATTGAAATGCCAGCAGCTTTGCTTCCTGAAGCGAACAAGTCTCTTTGCATTTGCTAGTAACTTCCATTCCAATTTTAATTAAACCCACTCATGTATATACCATTAATTAAAATACTTAACAGCAGTTTGGATTAATTTTTATTGCATCTTGCCGTTTCATGTTTTTGAATTAAGCAGAAGTTTCTTTGTTTTGTACAGTATGAATACGTTCCGTTTTAAAAAATTCTACCGTCCTTTTCATCGACTAACTAATTACGTAATTAATTCGTCTACTGCAATTTAAACGACAGATGTCAGCGAAGTGATGTGTATTAACAGCGAAAAAGTTTAAACGCTCCAAAACCTGCCCCTTCCTCTCTCTCATCCGTTCAGCGTCCCTACGACTACTGGTCCCCGCGGTAGAACTACATGGAGTCACATCCAAGCGCCATTACTTACATTAAACAAATTATTCCCCAACATCACAATTCTACGAAACGTGTTTATCCCTCAAATTTTTTGTTTAAAAAATGTGCATTCACCTTCCCAAGTTACATATCCGTGTTAAAAGGGTTAATTTTCAACAAGGCACGACACGACACGACATTGAGAACGTAGGAAAATGCCTTCAGATATGGACGCATTTAAAAGGCAAGGGACAGCCGAAAGTAGGTAGGCCTAATCAAGCACTCTGATGTTTGGACGGTGGCCATGGCAAGTATTACCCTAAAAACACGCGCATTATAAAGCGTCACAACTAAACTCGTACTTGGACTGATTACTTAAAAAAATGACTGCTTAAATCCCAACAGTCGTGTCGCGGAGACGATAGTTCCTATAGTGGAGCCGATATTTGTCGGTCATCAGAATGTAATTTCTGTCACAAATCTAGCGCATGACCCCTGTATTTTGGAAAATCTGTGCATCCCTGGTTTAGAACTATGTAGGCTACCTAAAATACCGTCGCGGTGGCGCAGTTGATTGAGGCACTGCGCTACAAGCCGGAAGGTCGCGGGTTCGATTTCCGATGGTGTCACTGCAATTTCTCATTGGCATAATCCTTCCGGTCGCACTATGGCCCTGGGGTTGAATCAGCCTCCAACAGAAATGAGTACCAGGAATAGTTCCTGGGGGTGAAGGCGGCCGGTGCTTAGGGCTGACAAACTTACCACCTTCATGTGCCGGTTGTCTTGAAATCTTGGAGCCTGAACCTCCTCGAACCCTCAGGATATGTCCAGGCCTTTAATGGGATTGTTTTACCTTTACCTAAAATTCCGTGTGAAGTTGTGGACTGAAGCGTACTTTGTGCAATTGCGGATAATAACGTACGACAAACCTTTTGGTAATATTTCTGAAGAAGGCCAAACATGATTATTTTAAATATCTTGCAACTTACTGTTGTTTAGGTTTATTCTCGAAATGCTACGTTTCGCAGTTTGGATCTGTTTCCTTCTTCAAGAAGCTGGAATGTATTTTGAAGAGTAACATTTTATTTCAGAGCTAGTCTCAGTCAATAAAATATAGGCAAGCAAAAACTGGTTTCTGAAATTCAGGCAACAGATAAATTTTTATATCGCAGTAGTCATATTTGTAAAATGAGGAATAATAAATTGAAACTCCACAGCAAACGCCTCTAAGCGTTTTTTTTTTCTGACTGAATAACAGCATAAGATCAGAAACACCTAAGGACACACGCGACATCTCAGTTATGTGTTAACGTGGCTGTGAGATAAGAAAAATTACGTTTAGCAATCATACTTAAGACAACTGCAAAACCGTGCCATTCTTCTATCATGACTGTAAATTTTCGAGCATGAATATATAAGGAATATACTGTATCTGTATGTTCAAGAACTGTACCCTCACAATATCAGGGTACATCAGGGTACTGCAAGCATTAGATCTGCACAGCTGTTTCCCGGGTATGCGAAAGCTATCACAAACGTACACATTATTATGAATATTTAGAATAACAATAGTCAAATTCTCTGTGTTGGTAATATATTTTGTAACAAAATCGAATTCTTTGGACCAAAGAGGTTTATGTGTTTTGGGACATTTACTTGTAATTCTAACCATTACAGATGTTTCACGTGTTTCTATCGAATTTGTAACATAAAAGATAAAGTTTCTTCTCGCAAATTTCTCCGCACTGTTGCCAATACACAGAAGGCCCCGCAATACGATTCCCGTAGCGTAAGGGCGTGTTTCTCAGCTCAATTCGAGTTCAAAAATTTCAAGAAACAGTTTATAATATATAAGATGTAAAACGGAAATCTTAATTCTTATAAATATTTTGGCAATATCAACACCTTTTCTCCACGTTTTTAAAGAAATGGTAGCTTATAATGGCTTTCATAGGCCGAAACATGTTGCATGTAATTGATAGTAAAATTATGTCAAATAATTGAGCTGTGATTGACGGTATTTCTCCATTTATTACGGCAGAAAAACAGGACGTGATAATGCGAAGTGAAATGGGTCAGGACGGATTCCAATGTGAATACGATCATGAATCTTACGGTTTCACAGGAACAAGGAATATGAACAACTCAGCAAGTATCAGACATCTGAGAAAGTCCTGAAGACCGTGAAGTTAAACTGCGTTGTTACATTGTTTGAGAGACAATTACTAGTAACATTTTCTCAAGTTTGCACATAAGACATGGCTCTATAGACACTTTAAAGTTGCTCTAAGTAGGGGAAGGACTGCGACCGGTCTCCCTTAATCGTAGGTCTCTTAAATCTGCATACGTCACATTTAAGTGGTCCTACGCCGCAGACAAAGAAAGGTCACATAAAACGTCATCGTAAAGAAGGGAGTCGCAAGAAACAATGAGCCCAACATGAAAATAAAATTCACAAAAGAAAAAAACTTATGACCAACAATGCTCTGCAGGTATAGCGAAAGACACCTTGAGGTGAAATATTACATTTCCTAAATAATTACTTGATTCTTATACTGCATGCGAAAACGGCTCACGAAGTTTCTGTACACATACAAGAGCACTAACTTATAAGCGGATAACACTTATAACAACTTACTGCACAGCTGCAATAAGTTGGAATAAGTGTACATTGCACATTGCACGGGAGATGTATAGCAATACATGAGCTCGTGACTTCGACACATCTCATACACTCATTCTCTCTCTGTTCTAACGTAATCACGTACGAGCTGATTGTCACTAATGCAGGCGTTTGTGTGGGTTTGTGTGCTCTTGATTATCTTGAACTTCCAAAGCAGAGATCCTTAACTTCATTTTCTGAACACGCCGTATGAAACCGCTCAAGGTACGTTCCACGCAGCCCCAATCCCACTCTGAAATTCACATATCCTGTAGGAACAGACTCTGTACCCCAAGTCACATCATCAGAATACACACCCTACTTAACTTAGTGTTAACGCTTAGAAAATGTGATGTCGAATAATTCAGAACAATAACAATTATAAAATTACAGACACGAATAAATTCGGAGCAGAACAATTCCGGATACTTGCTGTTATTCAGTTCCTGCAGCTACGTTTTTCTATCTACTATACAGCCTGAAAAGAGACGCATTAAAGCCTAATTACGAAGCTTCTTAATGCGGCCAATTATTATTATTATTATTATTATTACCAGGAGTATGACAATATAGTCAAGTAATATTTACATTAACAGGAATTTTGCTACATGTTTTGGCTACATTTAGCCATTTTGAAGCGTATCAAAGGAAAATTTCAGTTCAGTATCTCGAAATACTGTTAAAGTACATATTACTTGGCTGTAATACCATGGTCCTATTAATATCAGGAGTATTTTATATGCATCTATTAAACAGCTAAGTAACTGATTTTCACAATCTGTTTTTTACAACACAGCACATCAGAATGCACCATACGAATATTTAGAAAGCCTGCAAAGAATGAATGAGGAAAATTATAATGCCTGTTCTTTGTACATGTGTAACACTTGGTCTCTCTTTACTAATTAGACTAACAAAATGCACACACTTCAATGTTTTAATTTACAAAACTCCTATATGTTTCGGGTTTCAATGGCTGATTATCAGGGAGTGCAGTTGTACAAAACAGTCATTAGGCCATACTATCATCTCAATATTAGGAAATGCTGTGAGATCATCAATGTACGATTTATAGAGGCAAATATATACACTGAAATTGTAAAATAGTAAGTTATAAGAGTTAAATTACAAAAATTATAAAAATGTACGTTTTATAATTTTATATAATTGTATATTTTCATAAATTTCATAATTTGTTATAATTTAGTTACATAATAATTGGAGGCATTAATGCAAGTAACTAACACGAAATCGAGGGTTGCAAAAAAAAATTGTCAGAAGAAATAATGTAAAATTTCGAAAGTCAAAAGTCATTGGAATATCTGTACTTCTTTCATTAAATGTACAACACAGACAAAACACGCAACACCTTACTCTCAAATTAAAAACACGATGTTGTTAGGTTACCAGATGACGTGACATTATAAACTGGTTAAAGTGAGAACGAAGAGGTTCACGTGTCATTAACACTCATTCAACAAAATATCACCCTAAATGAATGACTTGCCTGACCGTTAGATCCTTAACCCAAAAATCTACATGGATTTAGCCATGTAACACTAAAATCTTTTCAGCCAACACAATAAATGTCTTATCATTATTCACCACTACTTAAATGAAATATTCATTTACAGCATACGGTAAAACTTCATGCTGTTATTCTAAAATTCCATGCATATAATTTTTAAAATAAGCACATATACGTTATTTTATTTCACACATCGACACCTACAGAAAACGAGAAGAACAAGTGGGAATTACAGGTCAAAACTTTGATTCTTCATCTCTTTCTTTCTTTTCAGCCCCTAACTAGCATTTCTCAAACAATCTACCCTTTTGTTGTGTCCCCAGGTGTCGGCTTACAAACTTAATTAAATTTTGAAGATTGCCTTCTTAGATGTGACACCTTAATTTCCAGGATAATCCTGAACCTGGAGACAGGAGATTCCTGTGAAATATTAGTGCCTTTGTACCAAATTACACTGAATCACATCCAATAAGGCAGTATCTTCACAGTCACCTCCTCCGGCATCTCAGTCCACTAGGTTAAGAATTCATTTTTATCGTCCCACATACGTGCCAGTTGAACCCTTTACCATAACACATGGATCTGAACACTGCGTAACATTCGTTCATTTTTACGTCGGGCTTATGTCACAAACTGTCTCAGATATAATAAATTTATATGGTGTTTGGAAGGTCATTCCATTCGCCCTTTCTGATGAGACGTTGACAATTTGCTGACAAATTTGATATTTGTGTGACCGTGCATCATTGATACAATAATATAGTCAACTATACGCAACAATAATAATTTTATTAATAAATTCAATCAGCTCAACATGTTTCGGGCGATAATTTCGCCCATCCTCTGGAGCACTAGACTGTGTTTACAGCTTGTGGTATAAAGCACAGACGATGCTGCCGGCTGGTGACTAGGATGAGGTTCCACATCATCCTAGTCACCAGCAGGCATCACCGTCGGTGCTTTATACCACAAGCTGTAAACACAGTCTAGTGCTCCAGAGGATGGACGAAATTATCGCCCGAAACATGTTGAGCTGATTGAAGTTATTAATTAAATTATTATTGTTGCATCTATTTGGCTGTTTACATTATTGCTGACAAATGTTTACAGCTCGTTCCATTTACTGCACTAGTAAGCGTTTCGGCATGTAGCCCGCAAACTTCTAAACACGCTTCACAGAAACGTTCTGCATCACGAATTCCGTCCGTAAGTTACCTCCGAATTAATTAACATTTTTTGTTGTTAACTTTATTTGTAACTACTACACTTCTTACTTTCTGTTTGTCTCCATGTAATGTGCCTGTGTGCAACACACAAGTACCATACATAGTAGGAAATTCAAACGCCGACTAACTCGCTACGCACATTACTAACAAACTGCTCTCGTGTTGGATAACAATAGGAAATTCTTCAAAAGTCACGTGTTTGTTAAAAATGCATACCTTCAAATATAAAATAACAGTTCTTAAATTACACTTACACAAACAAATAAACATGGATTTTCTTCGTAAACAAACCATCATGAAATACTCCCTGTGTGGGGATGTATTTCTACCGAAACTAATATTCTACTTAAAACTTATCTGAACGTCAAAACCAATTTTCTAAGTCACTTAATTAGCACACCAACTAATGCACATACATAAACTTTTTTACATTAAAAAATTTAAATCGCGCGAAAATGTTTCGATCCTAAGATCATCTTCAGGGAACTACACTGTTCCTTGCTAAATTCGCATTTTTAAAGACACTCACTGATTAATTTCCTTATATTAACTCGGTGCTTTAGCAGAATGTCTGTA
>Ga0123354_10001451_pt1 | contig 28846 bp, 13 predicted proteins | sample TergutLab28metaG_2_FD_97872 | JGI IMG/M metagenome (GOLD analysis project Ga0123354, IMG submission 97872) | Labiotermes labralis P4 segment gut microbial communities from Petit-Saut dam, French Guiana - Lab288 P4 | ecosystem: Host-associated > Arthropoda: Insects > Digestive system > Gut ... | reverse complement strand
TATATATATATATATATATATATATGTGTGTGTGTGCTTTTGTGCAGCTCTCGTATTATTATCCACTTAAATTCCTGTATTTTGCACATCGCTATGGGCATTTAATTCTGGATCCAAAGGGTACAGAAGATGACTGGAGGAGACCAATAGGGCTTAACAGAACGTTTTAAATCAGTTCTTTTATTGCTTACACTGTATCGTTTTATCAGATTTGGTATTTATTGAATTGTTTGCAGTAAAAGTTTTGCAAGGTTTTGCAGTAAATGTTTCGAGAAATTTTCATAGATGTTTTGACTTCAAAATAGGTGTAAGGTGATTTAGGCATTCCATGTTCTTTCTACACGAGTGTGTTATGTAGGCCTGAATAAATTTAAATTTTAAGAAAATAACTTTTAAGGAATGTGGTTAGCAATAAAGTGTTTTTTTTTAAAGGAATTCTTGTTGAAGGCTACCTCGAGGTAGACGAATTACAAGGTAATATGCTGCTATTTCAGAAACTGGATATTCTTAAATTCAAGCATTTAAGTTTGCTTCTTTGACTGATTGGCATCGTTACTTTTCCAGGTGATACAGCGCAACGTTTCAAAAGACTCAAATTGTACACTACAGGGTGATTCGAAAGTCTCAATATAAGGGGAAAATGGTCATTTTATTTACCAAACCTGCTCTGTATGGGCAACAATACTTTGATAGCACATACGGATTCTTCTCTCCCGCTCATGGCGAACACGCTTGAGCACATCTGGTGTTAGGCGCGCAAAAGCATCTGTAATGCGTTCTTTTAGTGTTCCACATTTTGCATTTTCACCTGTTAAACCATGGCCTTCAAATGCCACCACAAGTAAAAAATCAAGAGTGGTTAGTTTTGGGTACTTTGGGGGCCTCTGCACGGGACCATGGGGACCAGTCCAGTGACCTGGAAACTGCTGATCTAACTAAAGGCGCGCGCGGATACCATACCCTATGTTTGGAGACTTTTTAATCGCCGTGTAGAATTCTTTTCAATTTGGTGGATAATGGAATATTGTTTTTTCTTCGAGCGCGGACTCTTGACAGAAGAATCAGACGCTCTTTGGGTCAAGTCGGCTTGGCATAACGCATAGATTAAACTTTCTTTCGCACTGGCTAGAGTTCGCTGTAAATACTATCGTAAGGTGATTCCCCATTCCCATTTTATTTACAGTCAAATAAAACCAACAAAGAATCCGTCAACACCACACAAATTGTAAAGACTATCAACAGCTACGTGTTTCGGCTATGCTAATAGTCATAATTGAAATGTAAAAAAAGTAAGAAATTATATCATACAACTGCAAAATGTATAGAGAAATCTCAAACTTCGCTATGAATTCATTCGCAAAATTGGTATCTACTATGTGGTCTAAGTTAATAAAAGTATTATTATATACCATTAAAAAGAATACATGTGAGACAGTACAGTGTAGCTGTGTGTGTTGTAGGTTAGGAATTCAAAAGCCTACGTACCTAGACCTCTCTAATTATACCTCCTGAAAGAGACCATACGATGTACATTTTTTACTTATCGTATGTAATTTTATTTAGTTATGTGTTTTTAAAGAACATCTTACTCAGTTACTCTGTCCTGCTTTTAAATGCATTTGTAGCCCATTTTATTTTAGACCACATGTTTTGTACTGGTTTAACAAATTAGTTAGCTGTAAAGTGTGAGGTTTCTTAATACATTTAGCAGTTGTTTGTTAACACCTTTAATTTTGTCTTGTATAGACCCTGACACTATCTATTAATGTAGCCGAAACACAGAGCTGTTGATATTGTTAAAATGTGTGTTGTTTTGACGGATAATTTATTGGTTTAATTGTGAGGAAAGAGCGAACAACCATAGTTTTAAGATACTATAGTAAAGACGAAGTAATTTAATCAGAGATACATATTGGTCTATACAAAGTACTTATAAAGGACCAGAAAATATTCGTCACACACAATACATATTTAACATGGAGAACCTAAAATATATTGTATTTGACGAATGCTTATTTGTTCGTTATATGTACAGTACAGTACACCGAGATGAGTTGTGTTTAATTAAAATTATGAATTTTTTAGGTAAAATAATATTTTGATTGAAAGAATTAAGTTTTGTGTAGTGTGTGTTTATATTTGTTTAGTGAAACGATTCTCAATTTTTTGTCGTATGACTGATCTGAACCAGTTATATGCATATGTATGTGTCTTAGATCTCGGTGCAGGTGGGGGTGGCAACGCGCTGCCCCCGGATACACACCGCCGCCGGAGAGTGTTCGCTGGAATGAAGAGTCTGTCTGTATTCGGGGGGCGGACAACTCGCGGCGAGTCACCCTCTGCGAGATCCATCTCGCTTCCAGAGAGTAGGATGCTCAAACTATTGCACACACATCCCCGTACTCTAGGACATCTTTCTTTAAATGCAATTTCAATAACACAGCTGGCTGTTTCTTCTTTATGTGTAATTTTATTTCATTGACTTTGCCACAACAAGGACATAGGAACATATCGTAATGAAAAAAATGTATCCTCATGTGTACAAGCCTAAGATTTGTCTTTATTCTGTCCCTATGTAACGACTTATTCCTGCGGCAGTTGCTGTGGACGCTAGGTGACGGATATTGCTTAAATAATCGAGGGGTACCTAGGTTGCGGTCAGTATTGCAGCCTCGACCTTTGCAGTCGAATAAATTTCAGCACTGAATATTCGATCAGACTGTCTTTACGAGCATATTTTAATTAAAAATTATGTCATGGCAATTCGGAAGGGCTGTGAGGGGCAAGAGTGGACGAACAGGAAGTTTTTCTGAAGAAATTAACCAGAAACGAGAATGTTAAAAAATACATCGTTGTAATTTCAGTTACATTTCTGTTAGTGGGTCTGATGAATAAAATTATATTTCAAGTAAGAAAAATAGTGGATCGTAGGTGTGAGCATTAAGAGGAATGGTGGTAATTTTGACATTCCCCATTATTTATAAACATTTAATCTGTAGCAGACGTATCGGCGATTGTAGAAAATCTACCATTTTCTGCCTGTTTACCGTCTGCAAGTTTTAAGCTCACTGTTAATAATGTAGGACTTTACGTTAAAAATACGACAGTTTAGATTAATAACAGTTAATTGTGTTTCCCCACAGAGTCGTAGGAATTCAGTAGGAAGCAAAATACAATTATGTCGTCAAAAGTGATCCCATAAAGGGAATGACATAAAGGGAATAATATCTCTTCACATTTTATATCAAGACGATTCTATGACATTTCTTTAATTCGAAACGATGCGCGGTCAGAAGGTGGTCTGAACAGAAGGCCAACAATACGAACCATTGTAAATATTCGATTGTGTTATTGCATGGCGGTATATTTGATGAATATATGGACTTGCACAACGGGAATGTTTCAATTTAAAATTAATAATGGAACTGTATAGAAGTGCATCAAGACACGTCCTGATAGAACAATAGCAGTTCAGATAATTGGAATCATTTTTAACCTTCGCAAGAATAAATAACGTTCCATTAAATTTTTATCCATTTAAAGATAATAGAAACACATAATCTTTCCTGAGCATTTATTTTGAACATGATTCAAGACTACGGATTCTGCCTGTAATAATTTTCATTTTTATCACACAAATACAATATAAATCCTCCCCGTTTACAGAGTTTGGTAGCGCTTCAGCTGTTCAGAAAATCTATTTATGTGTCATTGACATGGAAACAGCCAGTGGAAAACAATAAATTACATTTAGAAAGATGTCCTTTGCCTCCGCCTCATGACCTCGTTGTATCAAACGCTCGATTCGCATTGTAATCTCTAATTGTCCCAATGAATGCAATGCTGTGTGTGTGTGTGTGTGTGTGTGTGTGTGTTTGGTTGTCTCGTAACCAGTGTTTTTAACTTCTGTTGCTTTAGTTTGGGTGGATAATATTAATTCTTGTGTTTGGTGGAAGGACATCGGTGACAAAATCGAGCAGATTTTATCATTCTTTTATCTGCTGAATTCAAAATTACTCACCATTTAATGCTATCTCCCTTATTTGGAAAATTTCACGTTAACTCCCTTTTAAAACTATATGCATTACATATATATATGATCGTTGAGATAATTAAATAAATTTATAATTAAACAATTGCAACACAAATTAAGTCTATTTTGAAATATTTTCGTTATAACTATGTACAGCTTCTGTGGAATGTTAGTTTTGAGATTTCTAATTACAATTTAGAATTGACTGCTTGATTAAAGGGTTGGGCCTTAAATCATTTGCGTACTGCGGCGTAGTTTTATGTTTTTGTTAGTGAAGATTTTCTCTGCTTTCTTTGCACTAATGTTTTATCGTCCAACACGTTGTACTGAGATTAGGTAGAAATATATCATTTAACTACACCTTCTTGGATAACAATACTGTGTAATAGCTGATGGCAGGTACTAGAGATGGCAGTTTCTGTATCTTTCCCTTACGTCAAAATAAGCTAAACTGTCAGAGATTATTGTGTTTGGTATTTAACGCAATAAAATGTCCGAAACATTGATCTGAATTTCATTCTATTAAAATTTATACCTTAGCCTGTTCTGAGTATTCAGATATTCTCTGTTCGCAGTTTAGTAGCTGTACTGTAATCACGCAGACGACTCCTTCATGATATTTCGTAAGAAGTAGTTTGTAGATGTGAGGGCAGTATTAAAATGATTAAAGTGTTGCTGTGTGAGGTTGTGGAAGTGGGGCAAACTGGTTCGTTGTAAAGACTAATGATGGGCTGTTGTGCGTACGGTACTGAGCCTTTTGGTACTACAAACTGTGGGGAATTTTTGACAAATTGTTCGATAGTCATAAAATGGTGACCGTTTCATGAAAGTAATAGAGTTTTGTCTAAATTCTGTTCGTGAAACTCATCTATCTCCTGCCACCTTTCTGGGTTTTGTTTATAGTTACATTAACTATGTACATACTTTCACACACACAAAGTAATGTCTCTTCTTCTAGGTCTTTACTTTATCACTGTCTTCGTAGTTCAGCAAAATGCGATGGACATGAACAGTTAATGTTCCATAGAAGATTAGTAAACCTATAAGTACCAAGTTACTGGGTGGAATTGAATTTAATAATATTCTTATGACGCGAGAAATTTTGTCGGTTTAACACTTTCTCGCCTTCCTTATATTTCCCTTATTGCACTTTGGTTCTTTTGATAGTACTTTGAACCTCTCTAAAGTGAGACGAACAAGAAGGTTTAATTAAAGAGTATAATCCTTTAAGAAGCCTGCGTTTGAATGTTACAATATTGAATGTATTTAAATGTCTATGTATGTAGGTACGTCAACACTTCTTCCCAGTGTACGTGTTTGAAGTGTGCACGCCATAATTTTACTGAACTCACAAGTGTATATTTTCTCTATTATTTTCATCTCTTACGAAACGACGTGATCCGACGTTACACAAACTCGGCATAAAGTGTTTTCGGCGGAACCCCATGATCATATGCATCCCGTTTTACAACACTTGACCACTGGTAAAACGAGTTCCTCTGAAGTTACCAAAATAATGACGCTGCCTTGACTTAAGTGATGTCACGTAGATTGGTTTAAACAGATTGCGTGACTTTTTAAAAAATGACATTTTTCTTCAGAATTGTTGTGGGAGGGTGTCTAAGGTGTACCAACTTCCATGTCTGTGTAGGCCCAGACAAAGTTCATCATTTAAAATGAAATGTTCTTATTGTAAGCGAGAAACTTGTGAGGCATAAATTTGTTTAGTTGGACGACACGTCTTCCTCACACACACACACACACACACACACGCGCGCGCGCGCGCACTTATCGCTATTCGTGAGAACATGGAGAGAGATCTCGTTTTACGTTAGGGTTGCGTTCGTGCAAAATGTCGCGTAGACCGAACCACAAGACTCCTGAAGAATAAAAAACCAACTAGATGCCACTTGTTATTTTATTGTACTTCTTATAGGCTCAACATGTTTCGGGCATTATTTCCATCATCAGGAGCTCGCGACTTTGATGTTGATTACCACATTGGTCGTTTCGTTCTTGGTTTGCTGTAAGTTGGAGGTAAGGTGCTGTTAGGCTGGAGTGGTGTCCGGGCTTCATCCCGGACACCACTCCAGCCTAACAGCACCCGAAACATGTTGAGCCTATAAGAAGTACAATAAAATAATAAGTGGCATCTAGTTGGTTCTTTATTCTTCAGTTATCACAATGATGCATGGTACAATAAACATCATATTCACAAGACTCCTATTTAAAAGAGTGCATTTCCTAAGGGATAGAGCATTGACTGCCTCATCCTTTATAGTGTAGGGCTATACAACTAGTGAACATGTGGACCTGCAGACTATGTATGTACTGTATATGTGCATTTCTATACAGTATACAGATTTTTCTATACGATATATTTATGTATTTTTAACACAATAAAAATATAACAGTCACACAACCATAGTTTTTGGTACGGTTCATTCCAATATGAATGTACTAGTCTTCCTACACTAACACGTGAGTTCCTGACTTAGACTTTCTTTACTTCTGTCAGCATTTTCACGAATTGTACGTGCGCTACTATGAACAAATCTAACATTACGACATATCAACAATTCTTTCATCTTTTTCCGAGTCACCTTATTACGTATAATTTCTCTTCAGTACTGTTTGTCTTTCCCCGATACTTCATTTGGACTGCTCCAGATTACGTAGATTTATGTTTCTCCCTCATTTGGGTAACAATCTAATGCTGATGAGAGGGGAACTACATCAGCTGCGTGATTATATCACCATCATATTCCGTCCATACACGTGACTGATGGCATGGCAGTGACATCACTCTCTGCTAGGATCCTACAGAAGATAGGTGCGGCCACGGAACGTGTATGCGAAATCGTGTTAAACCGAAAATTATCGCGTAAATTCGAGAAATGGTGTAAATATTCAAGTCGCATGAACGCGAAATCGCGCAAAAAAGGAATTGTGTAAAACGAGATCTGCCTGTACTTGAAAGATTGCGTGTGATTCTCTCTGTTTATTTATTATCATAACTGATAAACACTGAGCCTACTGTTCTGCTAAAAGTGGAGTCGTAACTTCATATAAAAGTTGTATGTAACAGAAATGTGACAAAAAGTTAGGAATATTCCCTGGGTCATGTTTGAGTCATAACTTTCGATAAATTGGGCGGGGGACTGCAGTAGCCACTACCCTATTACAAGCACACAGTGGTTACAAGTCTTGCAATGTCTTCATGTTTCTTCTGTAACATTTTTGATACAGTAGTACCAATGATAGCAGAACATTAGTAACATATACACGGGTCACTTGACTGTAAAATAGGTAATTTAATTATTTTAATTTTTGACTTTTTACAATTATGCATTTATATTTACTAATCTAGTAGCAAGAAATATGACTATTTTAGAAGCTTTGCTTAAACTAGAATTTCTTTCAAAATCAGTTGATTAAACGGCCGTTTCTGTTAGTCATAGTAACAAATTCTTCAGTTCACTCTTTCGTCGAGGTATCTACTGAACTTTCACAGCTCTCTTAGTAATTTATGAGTTTGAAACTACGACATTATACACAACCATCGCAAATTCCCCATCCGACAACATCCAAACTTCTCATTATCATTAACAATAGGTTCTTTTCGTGGAATACTTCTCTAGCTTTCCTCTTTGCTAACAAATTTAATTTTATCTAAACTTAATCTTCATGTATCAACACCAGTTTCTGTCGCTTAGACAGTACCACAGTTTTGATGTGTTCTGGACCGTGCATCGTTGTGATAACTGAAGAATAAGAACCAACTAGATGTTACTTATTGTTTTCTTATACTTATGATAGGCTCAACATGTTTCGGGCACTGCTATGCCCATCATCAGGAGCTCACGACTATAGTGCTGATTACCACATGGGCCGTCCGGTTCTTGGGATACTGTTGGTTGGAAGTTAGGTGCAGGCTATAGCCTGCAGCCCCGGACACTTATCCAGCCTACCTGCACCTAACTTCCAACCAACAGCATCCCAAGAACTGGACGGCCCATGTGGTAATCAGCACTATAGTCGTGAACCCTGGTGATGGACATAGCAATGCCCGAAACATGTTGAGCCTATCATAAGTATAAGAAAACAATAAGTAACATCTACTTGGTTCTTATTTTGCCACAATACCTGCAGTGTTTGGGATCGCTACTTTTCATTCATATTGGGAAAGGCAAATCAAGTCTGCAGTCAGTGAAAATAGCAGTGAAGGCTTTGAAGATCAGTGTCACAGACAGTAAACTTGTCACTCCTTCGTGTCTCAGAAGTCATTTTGCGTATTCTTTTCTGCATTCAAGATGCCTGTCACATGTTCAAATTAAGAGTTAAAAGGGATGCCCGCGTCTTTTGTAATGTTGCATAAACCAATCAGATGACTGTAATGAAAGGCTGAAAAAGAATACAGTATGAATACCAAGAAATACACAATAGTATTTTGATGTAGTTTTATTGCAGGGTACCTTCCAACGTGTTTCGGTCACTTATGTGGCCAACTTCAATGAAGTATAAACAATAATCCAATTATAATTACAAAAGTATTAGAACCATTCCATCATTGAAGATACTGCAATGGTGGGTAACTGCATTGCACCCTCTATGTACCTTATCCATTCAGACATTATATATTTTGTACTTAATAACATTTTATCCCTGTATTTTAAATTTGTTTTATAATTACTTTTTAACTACTCTATTTATTGACGAATTTGACTCTATTTTGATTGATGAAGCGCGTACCCCATTGGTTATATGCTTTGATTATGTGACTACTTTCGACGGTGGAATGTTTCTGACAATTTACTAATTATAAATATATTCTTGTTTATGTCTGCGTGAAGATGGCCATATAAAGTCGCCGAAACTTGTCGCAGGATACCTTGTAATGAAACTGTATCAAAATACTTTGTGCATTTGTTTGTATTTATATTGTGTTCATTTATTAATGTATGAAATATGGACCATGTAAAGCTGAAGAAGACATTTCTTACAGTGGCTGCATGAAAGTTGTTCGCGTATCGGATTTGTAAACAAGGCTATTCCTGTGAGTACTGGCAAGTGAGTTTATTCAGTCAAATGTTGCTTTGAAGGCCTCAAGACGATAGGCAGTGCCCTAAATAATAGTCATATTTACTGCGACATTTGCCATCAAAATTATTTAATCTTAGTCTGTCAGACTGAATTCGATGGATGCTAGCCTCCATTCCGTTTAGAATCTTGTGTCTTCCCACACGCCCTATTTATCTCGTCATTTAACGGCTAAAATATAAAAATTATAATCTTATACGTGCTGTTTTCTAAGAGCCAAAAGTTATTAAAAAACAGGATGGGGGGGGGGGAATCTGCCCGTAGGAGAACATAGTGACGGAAGCCTGGAAAATGTTGCATATAGAGACTCATAAGTTAAACTTTTTGTGAAATATTATTAGAGGTAAAATTTAAGGGGTATGTGCTGTACGGGGCATATAACAAGCAGAAGATTTATGTGCTTAATTTCAGTTGGAACCCTTGACATAAAGAGCCCTTTAGATAATTGGGTATAAATAGGCGGATAGTTTAAAAATAATATTGGGCTGAATAGTATAAGCAGTTGTAAACTGAATTTATTTGGTTCGTGATGAGTACTGGTGATGTTTGTATGTAACCACGGTACTTGAGCGTACGCTTCTAAAGGGCGGAGACGAGCCGAGCCGAGCCGACACGTTTTGACACACGATAATATTTTGCACAACAACAAAGGGGTGGAATTAAATGCGCAAATTTTGTGTACAAAGCGAGTAATTTATTAAGCAGTAGATATCGTAATACAGGCCTGAACAGGCCGGTAGGTCTGCCAGAATTTCTAGACAATCGGCAAGGTTGCAAGTTTGTCAGCCCTACGCACCGGCCGCCTTTACCCCTCAGGAGATATTCCTTGTATACATTTCTCTTAGACGCTGAGTCGATCCCTAGGCCGTAGTGCGGCTGGAAGGATTAAGTCAATGAAAAATATTAATGAACCTATCAAGAATCGAACCCACGACATTCTGACTTGTAGCGCAGTGTCTTAACCAAATGCGCCACCTTGTACCCAGATTTGCTAAGTTCTTATTTAGTTATCACTTTTGATCGATAACTTCTTGAAGGTGGCCTACTCCATTTGCAGAATATTGTCTTAAGACGATGACAAAATTATCAAAAACTCGTCTCAATAACTGCTATCCCGAATAGCACGCTTCAGGTACTGTATTGTGTGTTAGCGACTGTTGTGTGTTCGTGTTCTTCACAGGAAGATAATCCGGGACCGTCAGGTCGGGCAGGCGTACAGGCCGTGTTATACCCGATACAAAGGAACACTTTTCGTCGCTCAGTAACGCACTACATAAGCCACCGATCCATTGTTACTGAACAGGGTTTGAAATGACATGATATCTCTTTCTCGATGTGCAGCCTCTGCCCTCTGCCTCTTACTCCGCTTTTAGGGTGAAAGTGCCCTTTGAAATGCGTCATTCGGCTGTGCGCCATCCTGTACAATAATCGACAAATTTCTAGACCATGAAAGTAATTGCTGCCCTCTTATAAAAGGCTATACTTTATATATGAGAAAAGAAAAGTTTCGCTATCCATTCCTTTCTGTGGGCCGGATAGCGCAGTCGGTATAGCGACTGCGCTACGGGCTGGACGGTCCGGGATCGAATCCCAGTGGGGACGAGATTTTCCGCCCGTCCAGACCGAACCTGGGGCCCACCCAGTCTCCTGTAAAATGGGTACCGGGTCTATCCCGGGGGTAAAGTGCGGCCGGGGAGTGCTGCTGACCACTCACTCTCTTCTAGTGCCGCGGTCATGGAAGAGTAGAGCTATACTTCTACCCACCCTCTGGGCCACACTAGGCCTATAACGGGAAAACTTTACCTTTTTACTCATTCTTTTCATTATTTATTTTCTGTATAATTTGCCTTCTGAGAGCTATAGCACGTCGGCGGAGCAGGAGCAGAAAAACTAATCTAAAATGTAATTAACTCTTATTATTCATACGTGAGGTTTTTAGTTATTTTGGGGGTGACTGAAGATTAATATGTTGTGAGATTTGACGACGTGTACCGACGTTTCAGAGGTTTTGCTGGCTCTATCATGAGTGTAGTTCAGAGAAGCCTCTGAACCGCCAGTCTACTCGACGAATTTGATAAGCCTATTGTAAAAGTGACACGACACAGGAGAAAGTCTTAGAGTGCTTCACTACCTTCTTCACTGACAGCATTCCTCTGCTAAATTAACTTCAGAAACTCATGGTCCTCATTTGGCTAATTAGCAAAAGTTACCTGCACGACATTTCCGGTACACAACCCCCGGTCCTTGTCGTCTTGCAATCGGTAGGTAAGCAAACAAGTGATTCTAATGCCAGAGGAAAGTTTGGTTTTGTCCTGGCTGTTGCTTGCTGAGAGAAAGTATGTCGATCCTACACAAGCAAGTCGGTGTAGGATATTGCTTAATTACATCATGGCTTTACTATAATCTGATATGTTTGTATTGTTTAATGTAATTTATGCGTCATTGATTATTAGTTGCCTGCAGTGTATTTGTCTTTGCTTTCTTTGGACGGGATGGTTTTCTTAAAAGTTTGTCTACTCTATTAAATTTAAAAAATAGTGTTTGAAAACGATAACCAGTCATAAGCGTTTATATCCGTCTTGTGAAAATATACTGCATAAAGGACGGAACAGGATCTCCATAAGTGGCAACGTTTTTCGGAACAAATTCAGTGGTTATGTAGCTCTGTATCTTCCAAGAGCCGAACCCTGTGGCCTTGCAGTCTAAGATTTGGGGCTGCCGCCGCTTCTTTGCTGGAATTGCGGGTTCGAATCCCGTTGACGGCGTGAATATTGGTAGCTAGAAGCCTCTGCAATGAGCTGACAACTCGTACAGATGAACCCTACAGGGTGTGTTTGTCTGATTGTATGTTATCTACAAACCTCGACAATGAGGCGGCCTAGGCCCGATTTGGGCCGTTTCGCCACCAAAAAAAAGTATTTCATGAATTAACACTTATAAGCCGTGTGCATGAGAGGGTTTTTCGACGCGTATGAAATGAATGGCACAGTGGACGATCAACGTTCCTATGTCACGAGTTTAAATATCTGTCCTTAGACCGGCTACCCGGCCGTCAGGTTTGTCGTTGTCGTCCTCATTTCCTTTACGCCAATAACAATAGTGCCTCAGTCTTAGTAATTAAAAAACTTAGTGCACAAGTTCTTGTTTTATAATAAGTTTATTACATGCCTCTACATGTTTCGAGCACAATAGTGCACACAGTGCTCGAAACATGCAGAGGCATGTAATAAACTTATTATAAAACAAGAATTTGTGCATTAAGTTGGTTAATCGCTAAGATTATACTGAGATGCACGGTCAGCAAAACGTAAAAAAATAGTGCCTCAAATTACACCACGACCACTTTCTTCACTATCCTGTGACATTTTTGGTTCATGGGAACTTGCTTCGCAATTCTTGTTCAATAAATGTCCAAAAAGATGCAACTATACACAGTCTATTTTATCTGTAAACTGCTCTACATATTTCGGGTGGTTTCTCCACCCATCATCAGGGGCACAAGTAACTGTATCTACAGCATCTGGTATTGGTCAACCGTTGTTGCTACCTGTCGCTATCGTGACAAGTAGCAACAACGGTTGTTTAGTACCAGATGCTGTAGATACAGTTACTTGTGCCCCTGATGATGGGTGGAGAAACCACCCGAAACATGTAGAGCAGTTTACATATAAAATAGACTGTGTATAGTTGCATCTTGTTGGACATTTATTGACATATCATGTGACAGTCGTTACTGACTGGTAATCCGACCGTTTGGCACTAAGTATTCTGAAATAATGACAGTATCCATAAATAATCCGTAATTACCTTCAGTGACTAACTTTACAATAGTGTCAAACAGCCATATAGAGCCACTTTTTTCCACCTCAGTTTGTGGCGGTGTGCTGACGGCGGCGATATATCGAAACACTGTGTAATTGGCGATTTTTGTTCAAAGACCTTCACAGGGTGTGATGGTGACGCTACATCGGCGGTTGTCAGTACATTAAGATTGTTAATATATTATACAATGTACTGTATGTATCTATACAGCCAAATTTATTTCCAACTTATAGCAGTAGTTCATATATAAAGGTTACTCTTACATGTTCCGGCCGTACTATATGGCCGTCTTCAGGGAGTGCATGTAACATAAGTTCACGTGCAGCTAATATATGACGTCACCTTCGCTAAGTTGTAAAATGTAAATTGAAGGTAAAAAATTTATGGTTGTGTAATATGTACTGCCTGGTTTGGGCGAATTGTGTAGGAGTGACCCTTATATCCAAACTGGTGCACGGAATTAACATATGTATAATATTAAATATATCTTATTTATTTATTTATTTATGTTTTGTGGTTTATTTAACGTCGCTATTTGTCATCCAGTGATAGGGTGATCGGCGAAGCATATCCCCAAAACTGTAAATCAGGAAGTGGAAGTGGCATAATTCGATATTCTCCGAAGATTTGATTGAAATGACTGAGGAAAACGGAAAGTCTTAGGATGGTTCGAACAGACACTGAACCCAGGACTCACGAATAAGAGGCAGACGATATTAGTGTTAGGCATTTCACCCTTGTAACGGTCTTGACAGATGTAAACATGTTTTGTGGCCACTGGTAGTAGCAACAGATGTTGGTATTTATCCTGTATGTACAATGGCGTTTTTTTAGCGGTCTGTAGTAACTTTCCTGTCAGTAACGACCTTTAACGTGCGTTATCGTATATAATAGGGTGATTCCGTACGTATCTGACGGTAGTTGGTCAGTAGTCCAATATTATTTTTGAGACTCCATTTTCTGGAGTACATAAAATTGATTTGCCGACACTCTAGTTTCGCCTTGCTTCCATTTTCATATGAATGGTTAATTATAATTAAAAATAATATTGACAGGCTTATATTTGTGTTATGGTTAGTCGTGACATTCGGTATTTAGAGCACGAATTTTAGATTAAAATTCTATCACCATAATGACAACGAGTGACACAAAGACTGGAGTATAGTCGACTCCCGAATCGTCTTGTATGTGAAATAAATTACACTTCGGAGAGTGTATAACAAGGTATTAATGATGTAGTTATTGTGTTGTTGCTAATAACTGCTTATGATCCAGAAAACCTGTAATTTAATGCTACTTCGTGTTAATAATGGGGACCGCGGTGGCAGAGTGGTTAAGGTGCTGTGCTACAAATCGGAAGGTCGCTGGTTTGATTCCAGATGGTGTCATTGGAATTTTAAATTCACATAATCCTTCCGATCGCACTATGGCCCTGGGTTCGACTCAGCCTCTAACAGAAATGAGTACCAGGAGCATTTCCTGGGGGTAAAGGCGGCCGGTGCGTAGCGCTGACAACCTTACCACCATCCTGTGCCGTTGTCATGTAATCTGGGAACCTTAACTTCGAGGAACCCTCTGGGCCATTCCGGGCCTGTAGCGGGACTGCTTTGTGTTAATCGTGGGTTCATTTTGCTGTTTTAAACTAAAGGTCTGTGATTGGTTTCAAAATGTTCACGTCATATCTCAGTCCGTGAATGAAAAAATTCTAACGGAAGGAAGCCCCATAAAATGCCTACATTCAGACACTGTGGAGGCAGAAAAGTATCAGTTCCATCTGTACAGCATTGCTGTTGCTGCGAGGGGATATTATTTGCTTAACCTCTCTTCCACAGGATACAGCGACAGTCATGAACAGTGCCAGTGGTGGGGAAACAGGCCGCAAGTGCCCAAGACGTCGGGGAAATAAATGCATGCTTAATAGAACTGTACCCGAAACATTACTGTCAGTTTTGGTTTTGATATGGCTCGAATCCATAGTCATGTTTAACTAGCTAATTATTCCGCATAATTAAGTGGTTCAAAATTAGTGGGTAGTGCCATTTATTTTATTGTTTAATTTAAACGTAGCTACGTGTGTTCGGAAGAGAGCCTCCTGATAATGGCCAGTTGTAGATGAAACGTGTTGGGTTTATTGTAACAGACTAACAGTTTGTGCGAAGTTTCTGTGAATGATGGATTTTTGACGTGAAGAATTATTATTGACTGCTGATTAGTGAACTTACTCTCTAGTTTCAAGAACACAGACAGGTTATTTTTATAACATTATTTTGCACATGATTTGTTTAATATTTTCAGCATAATGACGAATGTGTACGTTTTGTGTTCTATTTGCTTGTGCCCTCATCCTAAGTGACCTTAAGGAAAAAAAATACGCAATAAGAAATGACATCTGCGCTCTATGAAATTGCATTGAATAACAGGAACAAAAAAAAGTGTCTACGATGTACATCTTCTGAAGTTTTCGTCAATTTACTCCTTTTTATTTCTCACTTAATCCGTAAACAGAAATTCATAATATATTTTATATCAGATAATGGCAATCCAATCACATCGTTCTAAAACTTCACAAATTCAAAAGTGATTATTATTTTCATTTTGCTCGTTGTGCTTCTTTTTTTTTAGAAATAAATGAATTTGCATAGGATTATTATTGCAATTAGTAAACAAAAACTCGTGCAAAACTACTATATGCAATGTTACTTTAATTTATTGTGATAAATATTTTTAGGCAGTAAAATAATTTTAGCTCTCGTGCTTTGAGGTTTTATTTCAGGAGAGTTTCATCTTTAGTAACTAAAATGTCGATCAGTCAAAACATAACAATATACTGAATAATGTAAAGCTGCTACACGTTTCGGTAACAAGCAACTATCATCAGGCAGACATTTCAGTACATGGACGTGACATGTTCAGTGCTTACAGTATGGAATCCCATATTGTTTACATTTGCTGTGTGGAATTTCAAACATTTAGATAATAAACTGCTTAATATTTAATATCTTAACTAATGTACTTTCTGAAATTATATTTCAACCTATTAATGTCGGTCTATCAGCATCCAATTTCATGGAACAGAAGAACATACCAAAGTGTTAAAAGTGTTTTAAATTCTCATATATATAAAACTATACATCTATTTGAAAAGTGCCGCAGTCTTTCAAGACGCTTACACGCTGAATGTTGTAGTTTATAAGATTTTAAATTTTAACTGATAGACCTACATTGATAGATTCGTATATAATTTCAAAAAATACATTAGTTAAGATATTAAATATTGAGCAGTTTATTATCTAAATGTCTGAAATTCTACACAGCAAATGTAAACAATATGGGATCCCATACTGTAAGCACTGAACATGTCATGTCCATGTACTGAAATATCTGCCTAATGATGGTTACTTGTAACCGAAACATGTAGCAGCTTTACATTATTGAATAGATTGTTGTATTTTGACTGAACGACATTTTAGTCAGTAATACAACACAACGGGATAGTTCTATCAAATTCATCTTTAGGTTTGTACGTGTTGTAAAAAGGACCCGGTATTATTTACTCTGTACTGCACCTATCCCAATATACGTAGTGTGTACATGATCATTAATCTACATAGTCATTTTTGTGTGGTAACTCTGTAAATACTGAAATACTACACCCAGGTTTCATCCGTTATCTTTTTCATATTGTTGACTAAGTTACGGATTCAACTTCTTGTACATTAATGTGTCATCCTTCTTTAAATAAACTTGTCTTTTTTGCTACAAGCAGTAATGGAAATTATAACGTATTTCGTATCTAAAATAAATTATAAATATAAAGAGTCGTCGTTCAATTTGACTTGATTTCGAATGATTTCAGGCCGTTCACCAGGCTCGGCTGTTGGAACCAGGCCATTTGGACAACCCCTGTGTCTTTCTGAAACAATCAACGAAAACGGTTCGGTTACAAATGTGAAAGCCAAAAACCGCTAAAGGAAATAACTCCTGAACTTTATTATTGTCTTCACAGAAGAATCCATAAGTCACAATCATACCACGAAATCTTATAGTTTAAATTAAACTATACTAAACATAAATTCTGAAAGACTATTCCCAATTCGCCACGTGATTTTTGTTATTAACTTGACGTCTGTGGTGTTATTCTCAATTTTAATATTTATTGTTGTGAAAGTTTCAATTTGATTTCTTCATGTGATCTGTGTGTTCTGTAATGAGTCTTCAGTTTAGTACCGTTATGTTCTCTTTCCCCTAAAGGAAAAAAATAAAAAAAAGAGTATCCATTCCCACACAAAGGTCTCTTTGGTGCATTAGTTTTACGCTACTAAGTTTTCGGCCTCGCTTTTAGATAAGTATATTTACAGGGTGTTTCACGTACCAGTCAGTACTTACAATTACATTCACAGCAGCACCTTTTAGTAAATGTCGCGAATATCACACATTAAAAACAACAGGGCTAAGGCATTTGTGTCCTGAAGACTTCGCATTTGGTGCCTACTTGTTTGTGTTTACCGCCACCACATCGTCCTTTGTTCAGAAATGTTACAAGGACGTGGTATGTTTTAAAAACGTAAGTCATATTTCATATATATATATACAGCATGGCGTGGCCACACCCTGAATTCGTGTTTTTCTTACAACTCTACCCCATTCTTGTGTTACTAATCCCATGCCTCGTACAGAGTTGATATATTTAAGTTCCCTTTTAGCTGGCGACATCCTCTGATACTTCACCAGTGCAATGTGTATGCGCGCGTTTATGTCTGTTTGTCTGTCAACTGTGTATATTTAAAAAAAAAAACTTATATACAAAATACAACAATAATCCTGACAATTTGAAAGTGCTCTCCCAGTAGGCTGCTGTTAAGAATTCGACATTTAGATATTTCAGTGTTACAACAGACGACATTGATTACTAAGCTGCACTTTACTTAATCCAAACATAGTTCATTAAGCATGCTGTGATATGTGTTCCTGTCTTTTCCCAGTCAGAATGATAAGAACATCGCAGACGCGTTCCGCCTACAGTATCTGGCTGGTGTAAAGTGTTCATTGGTGAATTCAGTTTCAAAATTCAGTTACCGTTCGTACACATTACCATTAGCCTTCTTGTTAATAAAGATTTTGCCAAATATGTTATATTTTTAGTTTCACAATAAGCATTTAAATGTAGGGAGGACATATTAATATTAAATGAGTTAGTAACTCCACCCCCCCCCCCACACCTTTAATACTACTTATCCCCAACCGGATTGAAATCTTACAGACTGTACAAACTTTTGCCCCGGATTTTTTTAATTTTTTATTCCAAAAAAAGAATTTAAAGGAGGGGGGGAAAAATTTAATTTAAAAGAATAGGAAACCCCCCCCCCCCCCCCCCCCACACCTTTCATACTACTTATCCGCATCGGAATTGAAGTCTTACAGACTGTACAACATTTGGCCCAGGATTTTTGTAATTTTATATTTCCGTCGGAACGTTTTTTGTATTAATTATAAATTGATAATATTGATCTTATGAATCCGTTGTGTGTGAAATTCACTCTTTGCTTTCTGTGTGGACAGTTTTACCCCAGTGAATCCTCATTAATGCAATTTTTATTGTGTAGTAAATCAGTGGCCATCTGGAGCTGATGTCCGCAAACTATTAACACACAGATAACTACCTCTTCTTAGTGATAATGTTCACTAATATTTGTAACATGTGTGTAACTTCTGGTTGCATAGTTAACACCAGCGTTTCGGAATTCAGTATATATTATGCATGTTAAGTGGTACGGCACATGAAATCTTTTTCAAGACATGAAAATTTAAAATGGGAGATTACTCTTTAAGTTACGATGGAGCCACTTGAGGACCATCAAAGGCTATTGAAAAGCAAACACTGTCGCTTGTATAGGTACTATTATGGTTTCTATAATATCATTTTAAATATAAATTAAATATCTGTGTACTCTGATAAGATAAACATATTTCATACAGTGTAATTACGAGCCATTTAATGACGCTGCTTTCTCTGTGTATGTATCTTGAACGACATATTCGCTGTGTTTATGTGTAACGCACATAAACTCTTCCATAAGTCTTGTCTTTAACATTACATCTATTTGTTTTTTCGAATCACCTGCATATTTAAACGCATTTTAGCAATAAATTGGTGAAATTGGTTTCCGCTTTTTGAATAAGCCTGATATGACATTATAAAAGTGACGTACATGGAAACGTACCAAATTGTATTCCTTTTATGAAACTTAAATCTCTATGTTGGGTACCTACGAGCCCCCACCCCCAAAAAAGAATTGTTTTTCCGATGCTTTTGCCTCCGATTAGAAGATCTTTTAACTCTTCAAAGCAGGTTGTTTAGTAGACCTGCTGTATCGAATGCGTTAAGATGGTGCGCGTTTGTTCCGCGGGGTGTATTAGTGCTTTTCCTCTGATCTTAATGGTCAGTAATGATTATTTCTCTGTACAAAATTTGCTCAACAACATTTGTGACAGAGAGGTTTAAAATTTGCTGTGCTGCAGGCACTCGAATTTTAAACATTTGCTACACGTAATTCGTGCCTCATGTCAGCCTGTGTGACAGATTTTCAGTTAAATACACAACTATAGTAACATATAATGCCCATGAATTTCCTTTCTTTTGGACTGCCATAACTCGTTATAGCTCTTCCCGCTAAGTGTTATGTATATGTATAAAAATTTCTCTCCTTTATAATGTGAAGCCGTGTAGCCAGGCAGACGATGACCGACCTCTAAGCGGTACACCTAATGCTTTCATAATTTTTAGTATACTTTCTCTTCTGATGATGAGAAAGATAATTTCCCTTGAAACAACAGTACACCTCTACCAGACTACACGGCGTCAAATTTTAAAAGCCAAACCATATTCATAGCCTTTCGAAACCCCACTAGTCACAGCTCAGGTACACTTCTGTTCCACGACTATTCGCAAACGTTTCTTGTTCGTATGAACGCGTTTTTATGTTGCAGAATATTTTCTTCATTTAAGTGCCCTGATTTTAGAATTAACCGCTCTTACCTTCGAAATGTTCCTCTTCCATTGCCAGGTGGGGAGAACCCTTTAGCTCTGCCGACATCCAATAGCGCCATTGGCCTGAATAAGGATAGCGAAGCCGCCACTAGCCCCTCAGCCACTACCGGTCTGTACTGCACAGTATCATCGCTATTAGATCCTGCTGTTAGAGAAATCACCCTGCCGAAAAGAATTGAGGCAAAGATAATAGCCAAGAACATGATCGATGCCGAAGTGAATTCAGAATTTTTAAATAGATAAACCTAGAAACCAATAATATTACTTTTTAAAACATAGCCAGAGGACAAAAGAAAATATACTTGCTCGTATCGATTAATATTTCGTTTCGTAATTACCAAACATTAATTCATGCACATGCCATAAAGCTCTATTTACTCCAATAACCCATATTATTAACCGACTTCTTTATTTTTAATGTATACCTGGCAGTTAGTAACAATGTGTCATTTTACTTCACCTATACAATTACCTAACTGTACAGTGTACATTAACAAAGACGGGCGTCTCATTATGTGATAATGATTAGCCTGAAAACTGATTTGTAAAAACAAACCTTCTTTATAATTGCCACACTTCAAAGTTATCAAATTATTTAAAATTTTAAGCCGTGAATTATTGTCTTCTTGTGCTTCCTTTTCCAGCAGTTGCAGATGAAATGATCTACTGGCTGTAATGGTAGTTCATTAATAATTATATTCTTATACTCAGGACCGAATTTTTTTTCGGCAGGGTCATAGATTTTTGTCATTCCTTTAAACTGTGAACACTTTACAGATGATATGAATAACAGACGAGTCACATTACACTGCATTCTCCCCTAATTAGTTTTCACCCTGAGTAGAAGTAATTTCCATAATCGATATTTTTAATATTCAGTTACTGAAATTATCAATTGTGATAGTTTATAACTGTATTCTATAAATAACTCTTAACGCGGCAAAATTTTGTGGACTCATTTTGTTTGTTAATTTGTCCAGAACATCATATGTTGATTTAAAATTTGAATTTTTATCATAGTTCACTGTAGCTTCGGGTTGCTGCTAATATTTGGACGAAAAACGCGAAATGAAAATTATTCTTAAGTATGGTATAAAATTAAATATAATTCAGTATTATAAACCTAAATTACTTAAGGAATTTAATTGAGTTTTACATTTTACTTAGCAGGATATTAAACACACTATTTCTGATGTACCTCACGAAGTAATGTTTGAATTTCGTTTGTATTCAAGGTTAAGTTACCAAAAAACGATCAAATAAATACTTTCTTTACGTAAGGTAATAATATTATCAAACATATATCAAATACGAATTCAACGCGCTTGGATAGTAAACACGAAACACATTTATTTTACACAAAATCACATCCACAAATATCTAAAAACAATGCAATACCCAAATGTTTTTGCTTCATTAAAATGTTAAATACCCATGTTTAATCAACTGCTTAAAATTCGTATTTCCCGCTATTTCACTCCAACCAACGTGCGCAACTTACCTCGTGCAGTCGCTTCTTCCCCACGTGTCACCGTCATATTGACATGTTAATTCAATGTCGAACAGCGAACCATTTCACCTTCCACATCCTAGCTTCTCCATAACGTTGTGTTCACCTGTAGTGACATTTCTATTGTCGGCATCAACACTGTTTTATGAATTTTCTTACACATCAAGTATTTATCCTAACAGATGGCAGCTTAACATCTAACCGTTTAAAGCATAGTGGTTACGATATGTACCATTATAATCTACCCTTAAACTAATTACATTATTTTATACAGATTAAAATTGTTTCAGCCGTTTCTCAAAATAATGAGCTATAACTTCTCTAAACCGTTTGGTTTATGTCATAAAGCTGTATTTTTTTTTGCGAGCTAGTCTCTGGATGTTCACATTATTTAGATAAATTTCAGTAAAATTGTAAATTGTAATCTTGTTTTTGGTAACACATCATGAAGATTTGTAATTCCATATTTCTTGACCTGTAATTTCAATACTTAAGTGTGAAATAAATTCAATTTATGCGGATTTATGTTACAGGACACGATATATGAGTAAGCTAATCACCACTGTATTCTTTAATGCACGGTTGTAACTCTGAGCATCACCTACCTGACCATTAAGAACTACTGCACTTTGCCTCGCAGACTGATTTTATTTTCGCGTAATTAAAACCAACTTGACGCATTATTTATCCTCAGTTTATTTCGTCAATCAACCTCTACATGTTTCGGGCATATTTGTAATCCATCATCGAGAGGTATACTGTATATATACAACAATTGGTACGTGTTGTGCTCTTCAGTTGGCCGGACCGGCCCACAGACAACCAACTGAAAAGCACAACACGTACCAGTTGTTGTATATATACAGTAAATCTCCCGATGATGGGCTACAAATATGGCCGAAACATGTAGAGGTTGATTGACGAAATAAACTGACGATAAATAATGCGTCAAGTTGATTTTCATTGCACGGATATATCGGGATGCAAGGTCAAAAAACTTTTTAAAAGTTTTTATTATTTTTTTTCACGTAATTTGCACATTGAAACCCCCCTATTTCCTTAAGTGACACTGACAGTTGCGTCCTTGAAATGCACTGTTCTTTCTCTGACTGAACATTTGAGTGTTGTTTAGTTGAAATTTCTGCTTTAGTAGTTAAATTAATGTTACTTAATTGATGTAAATTGTGCAGCAAAATGCTTGTCTAATAAAGTTAATCTGCTTCACTGACGGCACAGTTGAATATTAGTACAGTTACGGTACGGACCGCGAGCAATGACAGAACATTTCCGGATTAAATAATTAGTTGTACCTCTGCATTACTTGCACTTGCGTTTATTCAAGTCTACGTGTACTTTCAGTGGAATTAATTACGCTGTTTCCAGGTTTGAATTTTTCAGTCTAGGGAAGAAAAATTTTCATGCTTTGTAGAAAGCGTTTGTTGGATTTATTTATGGATTTGACCTGAGTTCTTACACATTGACAAGTGCTGATATGATCGACACGAAATATAATTTCCTGTCTTTAACAAAGTGGCAATTTTGGTCCATGAAATTACGAGTATGCATCAGTGAGTAACTCCTGTTATTTGATTTTTAGTACCCTGTCAGAAAATCTTACAAGTACTTGTAAATTACATGCTTTACATGCCTGTATAAAAAGAAATAATTCACGTATTTAGTACACATTTCTGAAGTACGTTCGCAAATTCTAACCATACCAGTTTTCATACATTTCTTTTATTAATTGTTACGATTGCGTTCAAAATTATGTCGATATTTATCGATTTGTATCACACACATAAACACGAGTATGCAGCATAGAGCAGTATAATAATACACACTCTTCACGAAATGTTACTAGGGTGATCGAATCGTGGTGAAGTACTTGAGTGGGGAACGTAGAGCAATGGGAGTCAAGAAAAATGACTATAACAACTTGTTTGGATTTCCTGAAACCTAGACACATATGTGACATAATATTAAAATGTGGGTCGATATATCGGCAAAATTTATGAGGATAGATTCCAGCTGCGAGAAACTTTTGAGTACCACAATGAAACTGTATTCCACTGAAGTCGACGAATTTCATAACCGAGCAGATTGACGATAATTTTTCAACAAATGTCGTGTTTGAAAGAGTTAGTTAGAATTGGGAAGGGCACCATGAGGCAGTAAATTATTTATTTTATGTAATACATGAGTTCTGGGTTTCTGTTATCTTAACTTCCATTTCTAAATGCACTTTACTAACGAACACCCTTTATAATGTTACGTGCAACACTAAGCCATGCCGCTTGATAAAAGAATAAACCTAAATTATGCCCTGTTAATGGTCATAATACTGTAAAATATCAAGGATTGCAATCAGATTTTTGAACATCATTTTTCACGGGCAGTAAAGCATCCACATTCATGGGCTCGTAGGGTAAATCCCTAATGTGTGAATATATTCCGTCTTTGGTAGTAACTAATTAAATGCTGGTTTTATTGGCTCGTCAGGTGATAGCAGTTTTTGTTTAAAAAAACTATCAAATTATTTGTTTTATACCTAAAATTTATATAATAATATACATTTGTGCTATTTTGAATTATTTGTTTAATATAAACGTTATAAATTCTAAATTAACATTAAAATCTAATTCCACTGAATCAGTAATTAGTATACATATTCTAATATATATCTATGTATTTAATGCGACTCATATTTTTCAATTCACTCTTCTTATTTTCTCTCATCAGAGAGTAACATGTTTATTTCTGCACACTGCGCAACATTTTGGCTTAAATATGACAACATTTCATAACCTAGAGGTATACGCCCTCGCAATGAGGATGCATTACAGTTGCTTGTACAAGCTATGGGTTATTTGAGTTAAGTTTCCTGGATTCAGTTGTGTTTTTCCAAGATGCACCTTAAAATCTCTCAATGAGTATGAATGCGAATAAATAAATATTTGTAAACAGAAACTAAATTATAATTAGTTTAAAGTCTTATCGTGTTATTTTGCAAACTGCACTATAATAAAGATGTGCTTAAAAACACTAAAGAAACCAAGTGACCGTTCAGTGGCGTTAGTGCCCCCAGATGTCTGTGAGATGTGTCAGTTTTACTCTAAACTTTCCATCTTACTGAAATTCAGGTTCGAAAGCCACTGTTATATCCACGTCAGAAGAACACAAAGGTTTCTCACGGTTTCTGACTTTAAAAGAAAATATTTCCACATTAATACAGTCTTTGAATTTTCTTCATTTGTTTATCAATTTGAAGCTTTCTACTTTGTACCTTGTATGTTTGGTTCGATTTTAATATTCGGATTGCTTAACATTGCTAACGGCTAGTAAGATAATACGTACAGTACCGCGTTTATTGTGCATTTATGGCATACTGTGGCTATAAAATTGCTTTGTTTTATGGCTTGACAATGTGAATGAATCCAGGAAGAAAACGTGTATAAATTGTGAATAGAATTTTACTGGCATGCTGTGTCCTCACTACAAAATAACTGCCTCTTGAATTTACCTCAGCTGTGTCGCTGTTCTGTGTTACAGTTTTGCTGTGTAGCTTGATCTGTGTGTATTATGTCGCACTGTTTATTGTACTTACGTGTGCTCCATTTCACAGTACACGTGGTATCTCTGTGTGAATTAATCTCGTAATGAAACTTACACTGATCTAGTGGTTGTTCTCCCGTCCCCTTGTGTCACTTGTATATGTTATAACTTTTGTTAAACGTAACTGGTTATAAATTTCTTAAACACTGTGTCAAGTTGTTGCAGATTTTGTTGTACTGAAAGGTATCTGCTACACGGATTACAGAGACATCTAGTATCACTCACCGTCAGTGAACCAAAAATTTCTGTAATTTGAGGTTCTCGTGTCGGTGAATACAGATGTTATGATCGTGTAGAATGTGACCCCATATAGTTTGGTAGATATGTACCAACGTTACGGAGGAACCTACTGCTTCCATCTTCAGGGTAGATGGAGGTAAATGGTCCTTCCGACACTCTGGTACCTATACACAAAACCACAGAATGTCACATCCCTGAAGACCGTAATCTACAATCGTGAAATATGATTTCTGAGTAGTTACTTATTCGAAATATTTTCTATTTGTGTTTGTATTACAATGTGTATTAATATTGCCAGATTGTGTAAAGTGTGTCAGTGTTTTCAAAGTGGTTTTTTTGCGTGCCAGTCATGGGAAATTACGACAACAAATATTTGTGTTGTGGGGGCTGCCACTAAATAATTGACTTTTTTTGTGCAATCGATTTCGTGAAAATATGGTCAACTTTGGTAAAATTGGAACAGTATTTAACGTTAAACACTACAACGTGGATTTTAAAAAGCTATTTACATTGGAGGGTTTTGTTAAGTGGAAGATTGCTGGTTGCGTTGTGATGATTTGTTTAATAAGCTGTAGAGTGCCTCACGTGTTTCGCGACATTCGTTGTTTTTGTTTTTTCAATAAAACAAGTTAGGAAAAGTAAGCTTAGAGTAAAAAAATTCTAGTGTATTATTTTTGTTTAATTCATTTGAAATATGTAAGACTTGCCAGAATAAATATATCGGACAGGTAGTATGCTTTCCGATATGAAGCAGACGTTCATGATGAGAAAGGGTGTCCTATTAAACATTACTTTTAACGACCGGTCTTCCGAAAAATTTAAATCATATACATATATATATATATGTATATATACACACACATATATATATATATATGTGTGTGTGTGTGTGTGTGTAGTGTAATATGATCTTGACACCAAGCACTGGGCGACAGCAGCGTAAACGCTTTGACGTATTAATTAGAATAAGCAAATTAATTTAATGATTTCCAGATAAGTAATTTGACCATATTTCAAGGTATCGTCATTGATTTCGTACACAATATCTGATAGTTCACGACTTTAAATGTTATGAACATTTTACAATAAAAGAAGTAATATAAATTTTAAGTTGAATTTGAACAATAAGATTTCTCCAGTGTCCCGCTTAGTTCTGCGTCATAATTAATTCCTAAGTATTAACCCTTATCCTGCTAACGTGGAGAATATGGTGAGCTCCTAATAATGCCAACAAATGGCACATGGCATTTAATCGGCGTTTAAAAGGTTAAACATACCTCAGTGTTTGAAAATGTTTTTGAAAGATACATTGCATTGTATTTCTAAATATTAGTTTTAATCATAATAATACTGAATAACAATTGTGAATGTAATAGTATAATAACACTGTAGTATAACAGCTTCCACCAGCTATCCTTGAATGAAAGTTTTAAGATGTCAGTTTATTGCTGTTTAGTTAAAATGCATGTACTAAAAATTTGATGTCACCTTCTTTTATTTTCGTTGACTATAGCACGAAAAACTTGTCTTGTTCAGTTTTGGCTCTGACATAATTTACTACACGAAAATATTGCAAAAAATTAGTCAGGTCTCTCTCTTTCATTTTACAGATTATGTTTGATAAAATCATTTTCGAATTCCATAATATTTGGCGAGAGATATTATTATTGATTTTGTACTTTAAAGGTGCTTAAATTAAGTCATTATAAGCCAAGTTTTCTCGTCATAGTATTCATTTCTTTAATTAATTATGCATTTTATTTAGTCCATTGATGTGATATTAATGCTTACGAATTTGTCAACTGTTTTCCGTCATCTATGTTTAGGTTTGATTCAATTACGAGAAATCTAAAATTTTATAGAAATTTTTAAAATCAACTATTTTACACCAAATCTAAATACAGTTTCCACGCCCTTTATATTTTTACTGTTTTAACTTCAGAATGTACAAATTTACTCACGATTTTTGTGTGTCTATTTTTAGAGGCAGTTATGAAGTCAGAGACGTATAATTGATTTAGATAAAATGCTGAGATATCTATTTCCTAAATGGGAATTAGTATCTCCCTGAAAAAAAATCGACGTACGTAAATTTCACTCTAAATAATGAGTTTGTATGTTTGATATGGTGTGTTTCCACAGCGCCTCACAGCCCGAGGAAGCAGAAGTTAAATCTTCGTATGAAAAGTTTGTCACTAGATTCTCCTGAGTCGACGGAGCATGTGCAGAGGCGCCGCCACGCGACCCAGTCAACCTCCATCGACCCCCACAGCAGCCACTCCTCGTCGTCCCGCATTCAATGTAACATTTATCAGCAATCTGTCCGTTGTCACACACCAAAGCTTCCCTCACACATACCCACTTCTAACAGTGTGACGGTATTCTCCAACGCTGACTGAACGACACACAACACGGCGATAATGTCTCACGTGTATTAGAAAGGTAACAGGATCGAGAACAAGTAAAATGTCAGCCTAATTCCCCTCCGGTATTTTATGAGAATTTTGAAGTAATGCCTACAAAAACAACACGTTCGCTTTTTGAAAGTGTATTTCTTTGTAATATTCATTGTTATATCACTTTTCCATCTCATTCCACGTTGTATAACCTCGTAATCTGACGTAGATTCTTTCAATAGCTTAATAATGAACTATTCGTCTTTACTGTAATTGTAAGGAACATTCAGTTGGCGTATAGTGTTCAAAATCGAGATGATCTAAGCTAAAAATACGCGTTTTGTAATATGCTAGGAAATTTGGAAGTCAGTTGGCAGGACTGAAAGAAAATTTGGTAACTGTCACGCAGGGTAGCGAGTCTTTTGGTTCATATTTAATAAGCACTGTCCACTGGACCGTACTGTTATGACTGGACAACACGGAGCCGCCTTTAGGATCTATCCTGCCTGTTTGGGCAAATTTATAATATTTCTTTATTCACTGTTCTCATAAGCGCCACATTCCAAGATATGTGTTTAAAGTATATATTGGTTCATGTACAAAGTCGCATAACAAACTGGTCCCGACGCTTCGGGAACCGAAGATAAGTCGCCCTAAAGATGTAGGAATCACTTCCCTTCGAAACGTCGGAAAAATCATAACCTACACATTCTAAAACCCCCGAAGACCAGTTGAGCAGCATCTGCCATAAAAAAACGTGAAACCTTATATGACATATTAATATTGTTATATAGACCTTATCATTTTGGACATTCTGGAATGAACACAAAGCATTAGATACGCCTGAAACTGCTTAATACCTTCCAGAGTTTGGAAGTGCAGAAGGTGAGTATAATCAAAGATGTGATGAGGGAGGCTTTGGACTTCGTATTTCCATGTATTTTCTAGCCTTAAGCTGGTCTGTGCTCTCCACGTTCACACCATTTCCGCTCATTGTGTTTTGTACTGCCATTTTGTATCTTTCTTGTTTGTTCAAGTATTGCATTTCAGCGCGTGCGTGCGTGCGTGCGTGTGTGTGTGTGTGT
>Ga0123354_10001450_pt1 | contig 28848 bp, 8 predicted proteins | sample TergutLab28metaG_2_FD_97872 | JGI IMG/M metagenome (GOLD analysis project Ga0123354, IMG submission 97872) | Labiotermes labralis P4 segment gut microbial communities from Petit-Saut dam, French Guiana - Lab288 P4 | ecosystem: Host-associated > Arthropoda: Insects > Digestive system > Gut ... | reverse complement strand
GTGACACCCCTCTATCCGCAAAAGTTGGCACTAACTTCGCCGACCGGCGGCGGCCGCTCTGTCGGTATAGTTCGCGTGCGGACTAAGGCCACGGAGTTTAGTTTAGTTTAGTTTAGTTTAATACTTATTGTTTTTTAACGGCAACAATCGTTACGCGAACGAGCCCCATTGTCATGTTATACGTACATTGTCTAACTTGCATATTAAGCTGAAGACCCAGATTATTTTCCATATACATACAAATCAGAAATGAACGAGTGTTATAATTCGACCCATTGTTTAAAACTTATTGATTTGTAGATCGGTAAAATTTAGTTATGACATTGAATCTGCTGGTTATAGTTGTTCCTCACGATAGTGGTAGAGCAAAGGCCCCTTTCTGGATATGCTAATAGAACGCTCATAGGTTCTTTATTGTTGATATCATCATCATCATCATCATCATCATAAACATCAATATCGACATTGTCATTACAATAATCATTATTTTTTTATTAACCTATACGAGTCGGTAAATGTCTGCATCCTCACAGTACACAGTCTTCTAGGAATTAGCTTACGTTTCATTATTGAAAGCCTCAAACAATAGACTGCATAACCGAAATGTAGTAAAACAATAATTGCAAAAAATTTGTAAGATCAGAGAAAACCCCCAGTAATGTTGAAGGTTGGTGTGCAGCTTTCAGCTTCCATTTCAAAAACCCTGTATAAACTATTGGTGTTCTATGTTTATTCCTGCAAGTACATAAACCCATAAGAGCAGCACGATGTTGAGACCATAAATATTAAAATGAGGCAGAAGTTACGTTAATATTTCATATTACGTCCACGCCACTATAAAATAAAAAATTATATTCAATAATGATCTTTTGATGCCAGTCTTCGGGGAGAAAGTGTTTTATAGCGCACCTTTGAAAGGAAATAACGTAGAACCCGAATTTCCCCGGAGGCTATGTAAATAGCCCAATGCAAGTGTATTTTTAGTATCTTCGGTACGAAGACAAAAGATCGATGATACCCGTAAACACGTAATTATGAAATATACACCCTATTCCTTTTTCCAAATTCTATACTCTTTCTGTGTAACCAGTTTCTGCAGACACCGATAAGCAATTGTTAGCTGCCTGTGTATTTGGAAAATGCGTGAATGCCGACATTTACCTGAAAGTTTTATCGTGCAAAATAACTAGATTACAGCGGTGGCACAGTGGTTAAGGTGCTGTGCTACAAATCGGAAGGTCGCTGGTTCGATCCCAGCTGGTGTCAATGGATTTTTCATTGACATAAAATCTTTCCGATCGCACTATGGCCCTGGGGTCGACTCAGCCTCTAACAGAAATGAGTACCAGGAGTATTTCCTGAGGCTAAAGGCGGTCGGTGCATAAGGCTGACAACCTACCACCATCCTCTGCCGTTGTCACGAAATCTGGGAACTTTAACTTCCTGAAACCCTCTGGGCCTGTTCAGGCCTGTGATGGGACTGCTTTACCTTCTATCTTTAAAATAATTAGATTAACCCTTTTATTAATTAAAATATAGTTTCATATTCATTAAATCAGGTCACTTTATTGAAAACGTTATTCAGGAAGACTGTACGAAGTTTAAATAAAACGTGTAAGTATCACAGAACATAATAAAGGAAATAAACCAGTACCAGAAAAAGTGGCTACAACACGTACAGAGGATGGACACAAACAGACTACCAAAAGAAGCACCACAATATAAACCAAAAAGGGCGAAGGAACATAGGACGACCGAAGAAGAGATGGAGGGACCAACTTCATCTTGAGGATCAAGGAACAGGAAACACGCCTAACCCTTCAGAAACATGATGATGATGATGATGATGATGTGTAAGTATCAAACGTATTATACAAATACTGATGCACACTCCCCGAGGTTGGCCCACAAGAAACAGCTGGTAACATGTCGGAATTCTAGTGTTTTAAAAGTAGAAACTTAATATTGTGGTATAGTGTATTTGTTGATGTATTCTTGAATTTTAAAAATTATTGCAGGAATTTGAATATCATAAGAGTGTATGACATAGTTGCATATGGCAGTGATGTATCGAAGTAGCTCAGTGTTTCCCAAAATTTTTTGCTAGCGGAAATCTTTTGGCTTCAAAAAATAACTAAGGATTCTCACATTCTTGGTCATCTACATTAATTAAACTGATGTTCGTTCGCGCTGTGGGTAGAAGGGTTTCTAAATTCGACATCATAAATGTCATACGAAATAAACACATCGCAAATTAAAGAAGTTTCGCGATTATTTTTAACAACAAATTATTCCTTTCATTAAAAAATGAGTCAACTCAAAATTACCTTTACAGAAATGTACTCAAGGACCCCTCGGGAGCTGTCGCGATCTCTTGGGATCTGCGGAGCCCACTTTGGGAATCACTGAAGTGACTAATAAAATAGATCCAGTTTATGTGGTCTAATTTGGATTGAGGGGAACAGCGTTCTCCTAGTTTATTACGCAGCAATTAATGGTAATTCCTTACCGACGTTTCGGGATAACTTATCGGTCCTATATACAAGGATCAAGGGTTAATGTTGACCCTTAAAAACGGGAACGATAGGTTATCGCGAAACATCAACAAGGAAGTACCACTACCCGTTGCGTAATAACCCAGAAGAACGCAGTTCTCATGTACTTCGCGGGGGAAGTTAGAAATCACTCATGGATTTAGGAGGTTTGAAAACACGATGCTGGGGAAATTAGGCACTCGAAAGGTTCAGTACCAAAAGATTGAAAATAATGATATAATCAGAGGTTCTGTCATCCGTAACGTGCACCGGGTGCTAATAGGGTCAGCAGAAGAGTGAGGAACTTATAGCTGAAACATGTAGCATGCGTTCGTGGAAAGAAACGTAGCTATAAAACTTTGTTCGTGACAATTCAACAGATGAGATCATCGTGGAGAAATGTTTTAAATCTGTGCCAGGTAATAAAATTAATGTCAGTGAGGAGTTAGGAAGATTTTGGATTCAGTTTTCTCACGAATATGTCCAACGCGGACGTATTAAACATAACAGGTAAAGTGATCCCGTTACAGACCCGGTATGGCCCACAGGGTGGAGAGAGGTATAGTTCTATTCTTCCATGACCGCGGCACTAGGAGGGGGTGAGTGGTCAGCAGCACGAGCCGGCCGCATTTTACCCTCGGGAAAGACAAGGTATCCATTTTACAGGAGGCTGGGTGGGCCCCAGGGCCGGTCTGGACGGGCGGAAAATCTCTTCCCCACCGGGATTCGACCCCGGACCGCCCAGCCCGTAGTCAGTCGCTATACCGAACACAACAGGTCTAGTGAAAATTCTGGTTTCATGACATAAAGACATTTCTCTAACAGACAAATAGTTGTAATATATCGGAGAAGACAAACATTATACATTGCAGGTTTAGTAAATTTTGTAATGCACTGATAAACATGACACTGAAAGGAACTAATCAAACTCAGTTTGTAAAACCCTGAAGAGTATTTGCTTTAATTACACTATGACGAAAGTTCCGCAGTGCGGACCGTTGGACTTAACTATATATTTAGAAGTGTAGCCACTACGACTCTTTTTTATATCGATGACTGTGATAATACATCAAAGGCAATGTTACAAAGGAGGAAGGTATTCGATTTGTTGAGCAAAAAAACAGAAACATCTCGTGACACGAACTCCCGGCCCGCCCATCACACACATGGAGATACAATCTGTCTACAGCAGAATGATAGTTACAGTGAACATTATTATCGTTAAGTACATGGGCTATATTACAGTTTTTATCTGGCCATGTGGTGGTCACAACAGCGCTGTTGTATTGCTTCCGCACAAAATAGGCAGGGAGCCCATATTTGCGACCGGAAGTTTTTGACAGAAATTGGAATTAACTGCACTTTTAACAGCACTGATACATACGAAGTTTTCGGGACACACAGATGTTGAAGTGTTGCCAGTCGCAATATGTACGATAGGTCAGGAATATTTAAATAATTGCACCTTTCCTTTCAAAAATTAACTAATTAATGTTCAGTGGACTACAGTGACCAAAGGCCGTAACGGGGTACTTTGAAAAGATTAAGATATTTTTGTCAGAGCTTTGAGATATTTCTGAAGAGATGTGCATAGAATTTTGAGGGAAAACATGAAGGGAAATGCCACATAAAAGTTCTACGCTAGGTAGGACCATGATGTGAAAATTGATCTGAAATTAATAAAATGGGCGGTCGTTGACTGGGTTTATATCGCTCACAGAGACAAGTGGCGTGCTCTTGTGCGCTTGTAATAAAACTGTATAAATTAGAATTCCTTGCCTAGGCAAGAAACTATTAAATTCTAAACAAGGACTCTGTTCCATTAATTTGCTTCCGGAAACTCATTATTAACGTTACATATCGGCGATAAAATTCAACTCTTGTATAAATAAATGTGATGGCAGAGTTTTCCGCGACCGAACGTAAGAGGTACTGAAATTTCCTGCACAATAAACCGCGATATTTGGTGTAAAGTATTTTGAAAAATTATTATTATTATTATCGTCATCATCTTCCGCATTTACATTACGAGAATTAATGCGAAAGCTAACGCTATTCACCGCAAGAAGGCACTTAAGTTACACAGTAACCGATATTTTCTATCGGGTAGACAGATTTGAAATCCAGGGTCAATCATTCCACCTAGTCGAAGAAACGCGAGTCGCTCACAATCAAGTTCCCATGCAACCCACGAAGTGAGTAACATAAGAAGTCTATCATAATTGCCAACATTTATACAACCGCACTACGTCGCTTCTGCTCGTTCTCTGTATACTCCACGTTAAATTTCACGTGTCTGTATGGTAAATCTCAGATTCTGGATAGATTATACTTAAGATAATTATACAGATACCCATGTATGATACTGAGATCTTTCCAGGAAGCTCTAAAACAATGCATGGCTTCACTACACACCATGCAATATATATAGACACTACATGGCTATTGAGTTCATAGGCTATTCCATCCATCAGACCATAGAATGGTTTGCACGGTCATAAAAGAACAATACATAAGGCAGTTCGTCCTTTGTTCAGAGTAAGAAGTAGTTTGGAAAGGGAGAGAGAGAGAGAAAGAGAGAGAGAGAGGGATAAAGGAAATGGTCGTAACACGCAGAAAACAGAGAGGAATTGTAGGGGGATGGAGTCATGTCTATTAATTAATAACATTGAGTCGTATACGCTTATTACATAAACACGCAAAGATAAATTATTGTTACACATGGAACTGCGTGTACGTCCGGCCGTGTCTGAGAATGGAAAGAGGTATACAAAGCAGACAAATCGATTTAGCAGACTCTGTGGAGGGAAATTATTTTACAATCATGAGACCGTTGTTTGCTGGTGCCCAAAACAAAGGGCAATTGAATAACTCCGAACGGATCCAAGACTCTGGCCGGAACAGACTACTGTAAGTAAATTCTGAAACTGTTCAGTTTTATAAGATAATCAGCTGCCTGTCAAAATATATTACCGAATGAATTATCTATACCCGTGTGCAGTGGTTGGGCTACTTTTGGCTTTCGTTACAATATAAGAACGATGTAATATAGTTTAAAAACTCCCAGATAAGTGCAATTGTAATTAACTTGCCACGAAATAAGTACCCAAATACTAATTATGCCGTAACTTTAAAGAATTAAGGAATTAGTTGAAGAATAAGAGGCCAACTTGATGTCACTTGCTATTTCATTTCAATTCTAATGTGCTTAACATGTTTCGGACATTAATATATCCATCACCAGGAGCTTGCGACTATTCTGTTGAATTACCACATTGGTCGTATTGTTCTTGGTTCGATGTGTGTTGGAGATTCGGTGTGGTTGGGTTTGAGTGGTATCCGTGTTGCAGGCTGAAGCCTTCAACACGGATACCACTCCTACTGTTGACACCTACAGAAGAGAATCGTCTTTGAAGAAATTGTGAATTACGCTACTGCACTCTAAAAAGGAATTAGTTACGGAGCGTTAACAAGTACTAAACTGTTTTATCGCTCTGTAGGCTAAATAATACGTCATAATTCATGCCTCTAGTAGAACACACATAACTAAATATACACGGCTAGTTAGAAAATAAACGCGTAGTGTACATGAGGATTCGAATAAACTTACGCATGAAGGAAGACTTGGACGTAAGCAGAATGGATGAGAACAAGTTGCCTACAGCAACACAGAATTATGAAGCTTTAAAAGGAAGAGTAACAGGAGCACGGGGACCTGGAATGAACATTTCAGTTTGTTGCTGACAATGAAGAGTCCATTTCATGGAAATGACAAGAATGTGACAATTTTACTGCAGGTTCCAACACTTACGATCTGCTTGCTGTGGTAACGTAGGTAACATGTGTCTCTAATCGCAAATAACAAAGAATTCAGGTCGCTACTTCCTACCAAATAACCGATCAACAAAGAGATTAGTAGAGAACACTGTGTTACAGAAATAATGAAATAAGCAAACACTGAACATAGCGTAGAATTAAAAGAAATTTTATGTTTTATTAACGGTGCATCTCGACATATTCATTTAAAGAGAAACCAACTTGATGCACAGTTTATCTCAGTATATTTCGTCAAACACCTCTACATGTTTCGGGCATTTCTATAGCCCGTCATCAGGAGGTACAAACGTATGGATACGACAATTGGTACTTATTGTTCTGTTTAGATGACTGTCTCTTATCCCAGCCAGGATAAGAGACAGTCATCTAAAACGAATAATAAGTACCAGTTGTTGTATCCATACGGTGTACCTCCTGATGATGGGCTGTAGATACGCCCGAAACATGTAGAGGTGTTTGACGAAATATACTGAAGATAAATTGTGCATCAAGTTGGTTTCTCTTTAAATGAAGTAAAAAAATTGTAAATCTAGAATCTCGTCAGGGGTACCAACAAACTTGACTATGGTTTTTCTTGCCTTTTTTAATTTCCGCTATGTAAGTGATTGGAGAGTATATCTAGTGGCCCATAATCGCAGCCTTCAATACAGTTTCCAATTCATAAATTCAAAGTTCTGCTAGTTGCTGTACAGTCTCCGTAACGGAAAGTATATTCAGACACCTCACACGTAAGAAAGATACTGAAATTCAAGCTTTTTTGCATGCTACATCTGGTTTATTGCACAACAGTTACCGAAGTTTGAAAAATATCAGTGCCTTCATGTTCAGGATCGATTAAATTTGTGACTGCAGAAAATGAGAGCAGGAATAATATATTTGCCTCCTTATCTGGTAATAAGAAAATACGTCAATTGGCCAAGATAGAAGAGGAAGGTCACGAGTAAGGCAATAAAATTTACAGGATAATTGCTCTATTACGTCAATACCCTTTACCAAAGGGAAAAAAACGGATCGTCCTGGGCCTCCAATAGAACAATGTGAATTGTTAAGCATAATAAGGCTACCGAATCTGAGGAGGAATGTTTGAACTCTTTGAATTTTTTAAGTGTCACTTCGCGTGCTTGTTGGCAATTTCGCGTTACGTAAGAGAAAAAGTGGCTACTAAAACGGATGGTTGAACGCCACATAAACGGATTCCGGACAGTTTTACAGTGAAACAGGCAAGCTAAAACCCAATTTATTCAATGACACTGAGGAAGAATTGACACATAAAAAGGTAACCCTTTCAAGATGAAAGAATGTGAGACGCTTGGACAGCAAGCACGACTGTGGTCCTGTCATTGTTGCACGTTCTTATTTTGCATTTCGTAGGACTTAAATTAATGATGTAACGGTAAGCTGTTTTTGGCTTCATGCGTTTAGCCAACTCTAACAGGATAAAATTTACTGACGAGCTTTGTCTCTGGCGCTGAAGAACTACCCATTATGACAGGTTCGGTTGGAAAAAACTACCGAGTAGTGCGTGTCCAGCAGTTGTGACATTATAAATATATATACATAGGTTGCATACATATATACATACACACATATACATGTTTTCTGTCTTATTTTCACACATCTACAAGGTAATACCATAATCTCTACAGATGCACTTGTACCTAAGAATGAAGGAAAAAATGTAAATAATGCTGCAAGTGACTACGGAAGATCGTCCTTTACTAAATATGCGCACAGCAGGGCTGTTCTTCACGTGCCTTATTTACAGTGTTTGTATGTATGTGTGTGTGTGTGTGTGTGTGTGTGTGTACCCGTTATTTGATTATGATATTAATATCGATAGACCATGACAACGACACTATGCTGACATCAACCATTCAAAATCATTAACATTTGTCATTAACGTGGAATTCTTTGCCATTAAAATATTGGGGAGCCTTTTTTACTGTAGCAATCTGCAAAGTATTAGCTTTGCGGGTGAAATAAAGGGCGCAGATATTTGGGAGTAAAAATACTTCGTAATGGACTTGTAACGAGACGGATCCAGACTTGTGTTCCACACAGCGGCACTGCTTCAATCTAAAGTCGACAGAAATCAAGAACGCCATATTTCAGACTGAGTTTCTTACAACGGCGGAAACAATATCCAGGCCATCTCACTCTGTGGGAGGCCAATCGGATAAAACTTGGTTCGATTACTGAAAGAGAAAAAATACTTTTCCACAGTTTTGAAACGTCCGTCACCCAGCATCCTTTTCAATCTGTACTGCAGTTTTTCCTCCGAGGGTAAAGCAACCGGAGTGTGTAGATGATCACTCATGTCCACCTAATAACTACGTGAAGAATGAGTGGCACTTCCTCTAAGACATCATGCGTCATTATGGCTAATATAAGGACAACTTTATGCTGAAATTTACATAGTGGTCTTCTGGGTTGGGACACCATAAACGCCACAATGTAATGAAATGTCTGAAGAAGCTAGCCGCCTCTGCCTTCAGTTACGTAGGTTTCACCGCAACGCTGATAACCGCCGAACAGCTGACACGGTGTCGCAAACCGGAAGTCCACAAAATTAATCAAACAGATTACGTAATATCGCCTACATTACACTACGTAATACCCATTGTATAACGTGGAGTGAAACAGGAGAATAACAGTTACTGTTTTTCCCAAAATTTATATGCGCACGTACCTGTGTGTCCTTAAATAGCAATATGTGCATGTGTGTACATAAGCATAGATATGTAAGCCTAAGAATGAACGTACTTAGTATTAATCCTCCCCCCCCAAATACGTGTCATTATATTTCTTTATCAAAATCTGTACTTTATTTAACCTGATGTTCATTTGTGTACCGCATTTCTTGGCTCCAGACTTGTATATTCCTCTAATAAACATTTCATATATTTCGTTTAGATCCAAATCTGTATATTGAAATACGTGTCTGAACAAATATTTCACTATATGTTCTGCATATGAAGCATACCCGTTGGTGTAACACTCAAATGTAAAAGGGTGTTTTCAGTCACACAAAAGTCACCCTTTTGATAAATTTTATTTTCTGGCAACAAGTTTCGAACTCAGGTACAGGTCACCATCAAGCCACTGTAAAAGAACATGAATGCATACAGGAACTAAGTACCACGAGGTAGGAAATATCCCCCTCTACATGTTGGCATTGCAAATGAATTTCTTCGTTTTAAGGTTCTTGTATCGGCAAAGAAAAGCTTGATTAGCACAAATATTTTACTGGTGAATGTCTTCTACCTCATGGTCCTTAGTTTCCGTATGCATTCATGTTCTTATACAAAGGCCTGATTATGACCAATATCTGAAATCGAAACTTGCTGCTAGATAATAAACATTTAATAAACATTCCAAAAAGATTGTGTTGTGTGTGATTGAAAATATCGATATACATTTCATTATCTCTTCATTGGTTACCATACAAAAAATTCAGAGAAAAATGTTTTTTTTTCCCGGAATGAGTAATATTCATGAACACTTTATAACCTAATCTGTATTCTCAGATACTTCATTTTTTGTTGACAACCTAAACTAGTTATTCAGAACTTTTCATGGCTTGGCAGTACTCACAGAGCACATCCAGTTGCATGTCCACAGTGACGGGTTCTCCGACGCCGTTGGAGGCGGTACATTGGTATACACCAGCCTGATGCCTGTCCACCTTGTTCAGCGTGATGGAGAACCCTTCTGATGCCTTTTCTCCCGTCGGCAGCATGTTGTCCTGCAAACAAATGAACATCAGCACCGCCAACGAAACTCCACAGATACAAAGCACTTCAAACATTTCCGTAGCCCAAAGCAAATAAGATAGGAAGGGTACGTATTGAGCGACATTTTAGGCCGTTCGTGTAACCATTCATGCAATGGGAATACAGCTGCGTTTTTTGCGTGTAGCTTTGAAATTCATGTTACTGTCAAAAATATAACAATATTGATTGTTGCACAAACTACTTTTATGCCGAATTATGTCGCCGACCATAATAAAACTTTTGTAATCTTCATGTAAATTGCCAGAAACCTTTCCCCACGCCCTATATAGACTTGGAGTTTTCCGAAGGATTGTCATGAAAGTCCCCAATACCAAATTTCACGAAAATCCATCCAGTTAGAAACGCGCTGGTGCACGTGGACGGACAGAAGGAAGGGCGGACGGGCGGACAGAGATACGGACCGACATAAGCAAGGAAATAGTAGCTTTAAGCGAATATACAAACGTGCTAAAAATAACTGAATCGTACCAAATGCTATTACATTGAAAATTTTAAGTAAATGTAGATCGTGGGGGCATAGAGCACGCGTGGAAAAATCAGACGTATACGAATGGACGTTAGAGAAACGTGGAAGGGAAGAGATTACTCAAATAAGGCGTAGATGATGTTAAAATATATCTCAGGTCGTAGGATGTGAAAATATGGACTGAATTCATGTGGCTCAAAATAGGGTACAAGGATGTGCTTTTGTGAACACGGTAATGAATAGGCATACTTTGGTTCCATTAAACCTGGATATTTACTTGAGTGTCAGAATATGAGTTACTGAGGAAGAACGTGTCCTGTGGTGCTGTATAATCAAAGGGTGAAAGATTTAAAAGGAAGAGACAAAGAGAAACGGAAGAGAATAAAGAAGAGTGGGGAACGAAAAGGAAAAGAGGAAATAAATAACAGAAGGAACTAGTGAAAAGGCACAAAAAATAAAAAGACGAAGAGATGTGAAAGTCAGCAGAAGATAGTACTTCCCTTATGTTCTCATTATCTCCTTTCTCAAGGAAATGTAATTCTAACTACTGCTGTAAGCCAGCCTGAAAGCGGGTTCACGTCTGCTTATTGTACTTTGATAACTAAAAATGTTCTAAACGTCACGTGCAGACGGACTGAAAACACGCAAATTAATGCCCGAAGTGAAAAGATTTTAATTTTAAATTCGGAAGTATCACCTGCGTCTCTTCCCAAATATGTTTTGAATAGGAATGACAAACCGCAAAGCGTTTAGAAGGCACAGGGGCTCTAGCGAACGTCCGGTTCATAAATCAAACTTTCTATGAAGTATAGTGAAATCTTAATTGATGCTTGTGAAAAAATGGCAGTAAACTATATTTCATCTTTGAAGTTTTCCTTTCATTCTGCATCCAGTAAGCACATCAGCTGTAAAGTTCTTTTTTCGTGTCTTTTACGTGCAGGTCTATTGATTCAACCGAAAAATATATTCTAACAAAGATATATGACGTTCACGATTCTATAAAGCTTCAATATAAATGGCTAAAGTCATAAAGAACTATAAATTAACAATTACACTAGATATAAATTGTTTATATGCATAAACTCCACGTACGTCAGACACGCCAGATTGGACCTAAAGTTTTCCCCCATGACCATAGCGTAGTCAAAAACCACAAGTTGGACGGCTGAGAAATAATGACTCGTGTCCCGACAACGGCAGGAGACTTGTCCCTTCCCCACAGGACTCACATACACAACTGTTCTGCACATACCGGGGGCTGTTTCCCAGGGGCTAAAGTGGCCGGAACGTGAAGCTACCGACTCATCTACATCTAAAAGACAAATCTGGCCTTGTCCACGCCACAAAGACAAACATGGCTAGTAGAAATATAGCTCCATTCAATCTTAAACTCGGCACAAGGTGGAGCTCAGCCTTAGGCTGTGTCCGCTTTATCTCCGAAAGACAGAGACTCTAGTACGCAAGGGACAGGAGTCTGAGCGTGCTCCAGATCCGATGTGGACATTTTGGGGGAAGAGAGATATCTCTTGTTACTGCAGGGATTCTAAATCCAGATTGTCCAGGTAGTAACGTAGTCACAATACCAACAAAGTTACTGCTGAGGATTACAATGTTTTGAGCCATATCTGTACCCCATCCACACGCCTTCATGGTGTGCACAAACAGAAGTTTACCTTCTTCATCTTTTTTCTTATATCCAAGGTACGAGAAACGTTTAACACAATTTTAGTGGGTAAGTTTATATCCTATCCGCGTACTAAGTTTTGTTTCCCTCGAAGAGAGAGGCAATTCTTTATAAGTAACACTATAGTTCAATAAGCAGTAAAGTATCACGTGGGGTTTATAAATAACGGGGATAATAACACAGATCCTAGAGAGATGAAAACCCTGAACGCCTACTCAATCTACAAAAGACAGCGAAAATGCAGTCATACAGCAATAATCCAATGTGGAATATAGACAAAAGAGCACACAGAACACAGTGTCGAATCATGAATGAGCTGCTTGTTCAATAAAGCGATTCTCGTAGAAAGATCTTGGGGGTGCGGGAGTGGTAGAACGCGCAATTTCGACTAGCAACACCACCACTATCACATTCCCACCGGTAATTACCTGCAGCAAACGATTAATTATGTGGCAACTAACGTCACACTTCAGATATCCATTGCTGGGTTGCTCCGTTGGACCACGCAGTCCCTGGTCAACCTCCAATTAATTGCTTAACGTCAGTGGTGCCCGACCAGATGTTTCAGTAACGAACATCGGGATTTTCACTGCAGGATGCAAAAGGACATGATTTATCTCCAGCTTATCAAACCTTATCGGAGTTATTATGCGACAAGTTATTGAGACAGAGTAAGTTGAGTTTGGAAATCCATATAGAGGATGAGTGGCGAACTATTTGTTTCTTCCTTGTAATGAAGCTGCATCTTAGGGTGGTCAAAGACTGCGAAGAAACACCGATTTCAGTTTCAATGCCTTTCTTGTTCCGCTTATTGAAGTCTTGTGAGCTGTATATTTCCAGCAACAGTGACACTTAACAAAAGAGTAAGTCTTACGATTAATATTAACCGTATTTTGGTAAAATAAGAAAAACCGACAATATACACCGTCCATTGTCCAGACCAATAAAGGTAAATATATAAATACATGTATTAGTAATATGTATAATATATAACATATCCAAGATTGTATATGCTGCTACCAAACAACAAGTTCCTCTTTTTTTAGAATTTCGTACATTTTATCATAAACAACTGTATGTAAACATTTTAATCTACTGCTTTTATTGAGTTGTAATTTTAATAGTTTTAATAACTTTTAACTTCAGGAAGCACAAAGTTTAGACTCCTTAAATATGACGCAGATGCACTGAAACATGTAGGATTACTTACTACAGGGATCAGTCAAAGAGTTCATGAAGCTTACAAGACCCTTACACAGTAACTGTTAAAATCTAATTATGTTTAATGTGAATGCAGTATACAAATATCCCTGAGTTTTATCAGTTAGTAACTGATTAACTTCAGAGTGGGACAGTATGTCTTTAAAATCGTATAAACTATTATAATACTATAGTTACGTTTTAACAATTACAATGTAATTATCTCGCAATCTTCAGAGCTTAAGTAACTGATCCCTCATGACAGTTTAATAAAACCGAAATATGTCGCACTGTACGTGAAAAGTGAATAGTATATATGTTGTTGGTTTATTTTGTAACTCACAGTATGAGAATCTCACCTCAGAATTTCAGTTCAACTACCAAGTCAATACGTAAATGCTGTATATCCAGTTTCATCACAATTTTTCAAAGTATTTGCAAAGGATATGTAAACATTTATTTACGTATTTTAATAAAATGAACGAGGTAACAGGATAATGGAGAAGAATCCATAAAGTTATATTCAAAATCTGTACTGCTCACCGAATTACAGTCGGGTGAACAAATGAAAAAGGACGAGATCTGCTGGCCATATGGCACGTACAGGGGAAGGAGGGTTTTGTACAGGATGTTGGTGAGGAAGCCGGAAAGAAAGAGCCTATTTGGAAGACCTAGGCTTAGATGGGAAGAAAATATTAAAAAGGATCTCCAAGAAATAGAGTGTGAAGGCTTGGATTGGTTAGATCTGGCTCAGGATAAGGAGAGGTTAGGGACTCTTTTGGGCACGGTAATGAACAGTTTGTCTCCGTACAACGCTGAGAAGTTGTTGAATAGCTGACGAAAGGTTAGCTTATGAAGGACCTTTCTGCACAGTGTTAGCTAGTTAGGTAGGTAGGTAGGTACAGTCCGTTAGTATAAACACGGGTCTTCTAAATATTCAGTTCTCCTCCGTGACCTGCATTTACACCCCACTTTCTTTTGATCTTAACTTTCCCTCAGCCCTTGATCCAAAACACCCTCATTAGATGTTTTTATGTTTTCGTGTGAAACAAACTTGCATAACTATTCGAAATAACAGGCTGGATTTAAGTAGAGTTTTGTACATTTTAATATTTGGTGTTTTGGGCTCCAGAAGGGATGATATACATTGGTGATCCGAGGTTTAGCAAACATTTCTCTGAATTTAATCTGCTTTCAATTTCTGCGTAAATTCAATTTTTATTTGATACACTCCTCCCAAATATATATCTGAAGGTACTTCGTCACTAAACCGATTGTTTTTGTATATTTTCAAAATCAAGTATCAATCCTCAAGATTGTTTGCCTTGTGAAAGGATTTCCTGTTCAAGTCCGACAAAATCTGTTTAAAATTTTAACGTTTTGCTGACCGTGCTGCATCTCAGTACATTTATCTCAGTTATTAGCCAACTTGATGCACAAAATTTGTTTCACAATAAGTTTTATTTCATGCCTCTACATGTTTCGAGCACATGTGCTCATCATCAGGAGGTCAAAATTGCATACACAGCCTCTGGTATCATCACACCTACAGGTGGCTGTCTCGTGCACAGGATGAGAGAGGACTCTCTCAACCTGTGCACGAGACGGCCACCTATAGGTGTGATGATACCAGATTCTGTATAATACAATTTTGACCTCCTGATGATGAGCACATGTGCTCGAAACATGTAGAGGCATGAAATAAAACTTATTGTAAACCAAAAATTTTGTGTATCAAGTTGGTTAATTACTGAGATAAAAAAAATCTGTTACATTTTTAAATATGGCAAATAAAAGACAGAATTTTTTGAACGTGTATATTTTATTATTTGTATGAATTTAGAGAAACTTCGACCAAGTTAAATTGCCATTACTTCACTAGGTTTTGGAACACGGCACATTTCCGTTAATTTCGAAATTACATTGAATGAAAAACATTACACTTCAACATGAAAAACGTGACTGTTAAATGAGCCACCACTTTGAAACAGTCATGGAAGGTTTAGCCAGAAAGCACCAACTTCTTTAACAAATCTGTCAAAATCTCCACCTCGTAATAAATTACTAGCAAACTAACCACATAAATTTTCCATATCACTGTCTTCAGTTTTACACAATGAAAATCAAGCATACTATTACAGTGTTAATCATACTACTAAAACACCTGCTCGTAAACCCACCAAGTATTGTCACGTGTAAAGGTAAATCAGTCCCATTACAGCTCCGAGGTGCCCAGAGGGTTCCAGGAAGTTATGTTTCCCAGATTACGTGACAATGGCCCAGGATGGTGGTAGGGTTGTCAGCTTTATGCATCGACCACTTTCACGCCCAGGAAATATTCCTGCTACTCATTTCTGTTAGAGGCTGAGTTGTCACCAGGGCCATAGTGCGATCGGAAGGATTAGCCAATGAAAAATTCCAATGACACCATCTGTAATCGAACTAGCGACCTTCCAATTAGTAGCGCAGCACCTTAACCACTGTGCTACCGCCATCCAATTTACACGTGTAGTCGGCTAAATGTTCAGTGTATGGAAATATTCCCCAGAAAGAGCCAGCGCTGACCGCCATCGAACGCATTTGACACCTTTACAGTGTTTGGTCTAAAAATGCGTGTTGCCACAGAAACTTTAGCTGCGAAATTGAGAAGGGACAGTAGTGTCACAGCTTGTCATAATCCATCATATTAAAGTATATGTAAGGTCAGTCCAGCCTCCTAAGTGATCGATTGGTTGCGATAAGCTTCAAACCTCGTAATGAATCTTATTTTGGAAGAACCCCAAGGACAGAGTTTCTGAAAAGTTTGAACATCTCACCCCTTTTAAATCTCAGTGGACGCTAAAAGCCAATAGTCCGAAGAAGTTTCAAACCTCCCCTCCGCTCACTCTTCCGTACGAATAGGGCGAGTGACTTCCATTCCTTACAAAAATTCGGATTCACAAGTCTTTCACCTTCATTTTGTTACCTCCGAATTTAATCATTCTCAATTCAAGTTACCTGGAGGCAAGAGACTAATCATTTTCCAATTTTAACATACAAACTCAGATAGGTAAAAAAAGAAGTATGTTAAGGTTCCCGGATTACATGACAACGGCACAGGATGGTGGTAAGTTGTCAGCCTTACGGACCGGCAGCCTTTACCCCCAGGAAATTCTCCTAATACTCATTTCTGTTAGAGGCTGAGAAGACCCCAGGGCCATAGTGCGATCGGAAGGATTTTATGTCAATGAAAAATTCCAATGACACCAGCTGGGATCGAACCAGCGACCTTCCGATTTGTGAGTGCAGCAACTTAACCACTGTGCCATCGCGATCCCCACAAACTCAGATATACGTAACGGAATGTTTGAAATTTGGTTTTTCCACTTCGCGCTGAAACACGGAAGAGGCAAATTTGATAGTATGCCCCGTTCTGCAACAGAAATGAACCGATTAAAGTTCGAACTGCCTAATCAAGAAAGCAAGAATCATATTCCATGGTGCAAATCATTTCTCAACTCCGTGAATGTTAAATATCCCTCTAGTTTCACACATCTGCATTTAATCTTCTTAATGGTGTCTGTTGATGAGTACGAATTGCAAAACTCCCAATCCTATCACTATCTCAAATGTCATCTTAATTTTAACATCTGTGGCCCAATACAGTGGAGTGATTCAGATACATTCTAATTACACTTGTATTCTTGTTATCAAGAAATCACCCTGAAGTTGGCAAAGTGAATGGCCGCAACATGTTGATGACGACAATACAATATAAAAAATCAATAAAATTATAGTGATTTTTGGTGTTTAATACTATTTGCATCTTGGTAAACTTTCACCAAATCATTTTTCTCATAACGTTTCAATGAAATCTTGATTTGGTACTGTATTTTCCAAATATTTAAATACTGTCCGATATTTTTTTTTTTGGAAACTCTAGTGTCGAAGTCGGAACACCGACTTGTATTCTGTAAGGTCTATTTTAAAGTCGAATCCACCTACAAGCGCCGAATCTTTCTCATTTCCGTGGTACTTAGGTTTCCGTCCAGTAAATGAACAGAGTCTGCAAAGTATGATACTGTGCTGTCATAAATCTCGGCGCATCATGAAGTTACAGTGGACAGGACATGAAAAGTCTAAGAGTTACGTTCATCACAGGCTGTACAAAGTACACAGTTTGCGAAGTTTTATGAGTAAGTGGGAATCCACTAAGAAAACAGCCACACGGGTTCGGCAATTATAAAAATAAGATTCGTAAAATTTATTACAGGGCCAGTGACGGTGGTTTAGCAGAGCTGATGGAACAAGTCCGAAATGTAGCAACTCCAAGGAGCAGCTTTTTTCTGTAGAATGTTCAAGAATTTTCATTGTTACACCGTGAATGTTGTCGAGTCACTCAATTATTATATAAACTAATGCACTTATATAAAATTTACACATTAAAACCCTAAAACTGCTCCGACATCACGTAGCAAAGCAACAGAATGCACATCCATAGCAAGGCACTCTTCGCAACATAACATTACACAACATGGCATGCTGCCACAATACCCTACTAGTACAACGAAGTTAATTTATGACTGGTTTTAATGTGGCTTTTAATGTGACTTAACAGGGCAAAGAAATACAACTCACTGATGATGGTGTTAGGACCGAAACATGTCGGAGCAGTTTTAGTGTTTTAATGAGTAAATTTTATACAAGTGCATTAGTTGGTATAATAATTGAGTGAATGTTCAAGAAATTTGATGTTTGTGTGACCGTGCATAATTAATACAATAATATAAACAACTAGATGCAACTATAATAATTTTATTAATAATTTCAATCAGCTCAACATGTTTTGCGCGATAATTTCGCCCATCCTCAGGAGCACTAGACTGTGTTTACAGCTTGAAGTATAAAGCACTGATGATGCTGCCAGCAGTCAGCATCGTCGGTGCTTTATACTTCAAGCTGTAAACACAGTCTAGTGCTCCTGACGATGGACGAAATTATAGCCCGAAACATGTTGAGCTGATTGAAATTATTAATAAAATTATTATAGTTGAATCTATTTGTCTGTTTACATTATTGTTCAAGAATTTTTTCACATTTTATGGAACCCTGAATTTAAATACCCTGTTCACACACTTCCCTATCCAGATCCATATGAATTCAGTCCACCCTACATCATACACATCCATATTAATATTATCCTCCCAACTAAATCTTGATCTTCCAAAGTGCGTTAACTTTTGCTTACGTGGTGTTAATAAACTGACTCGAAGAGTCTGATAAATTTAAACGGCTCTTTATAGATTTGTGCAGAAGTCTTGAGGCGGTGGTGAGAGATTTGTATTGCAGAAGCATGCTGCAAGCCATGTCTCACATTCATATTAACGGTGCCATGGCATGACACTCTTAAAGAATTTATGGGTTGTAAGACGTAATGCGATCGAATACTGTTACTGCAAACGAGGAGCTTTCAGGCACTGATTTCCGATAATCGCTCTCTGGCCTGTTTCTACTGAACTTTGATCAATGGCAGGCGCTCGAGGGAGTGGGGGGGGGCGAGTTTCTATTGAACTCATTGACATGCAAGAGAACGTTCTTGATTTATGTAGATAAAGTAGTTTCGTTTAGTTGTGTTTGTGTGTGTATATATACATATTTCAGGGACACGTGAAAGTTTGCTGAAATTTCTTCGAAAGAAGACATTTTCAGAACAGATTTTAGATGCAAAAACATTATTAAAACGGATATTATTAATGTAGCCTACCAGATGTAAGCCAAATCGAACCTCAACACATTTGATTTCAAAGGCCACTCTTCCCATTAGCGGTAACGGACTTTGGGTTCCCCTGTCTACCATTTCGTTAATGCAAGGCTTTATCTTTACATCCTGACTAATTAGAAAAAAGTAATACTTCCAAAACGCACATTATGGCATGTAACTCCAGGTTGTAATAACAACCAGTTCATACGCCTCCTGTGGCATTGCATAAAAATGTACAAACAGACTGCTATAGGGGCACCTCGAGGCATCCAGGCCCCATTCTCACTGCGGGTACGCTCATGTTCAGCTCACAGTCTGCTCACAGTCGCGAAAAATTTCTCTTGCCTGCATTTAAACGCAACTGTTCGTAGCTGTACTGTGCCTGTAACATGGCCGCTAATGTGGTCAATGCATTTAGAACACAATGAAGAATATGTAAGCGGCTCTCTCATGGGACATGACTGCCCGTATAGTCTGAATCGGTTCCAGATATCAATAGCACGTACACGACACCAAATGGGCCTTGGATATGTGCTGGCAGACTAAGTACTAAAGGCGGAAGTAGGTAAATTTTTGGTACTTCTTACTAAGGCTTCATATGATCTTAAAATTCAGATTGACAGTGGTAACTTTGTATAAAATATGTGTCGAAAACAATGGTACTAAAAAAACAAGCAGAGTTCTGTGTACTCACATATCACATCAAGCATTTCATATGAAATAATTATTTTTCATAAGTCTACAAATGAACATTTCCCCAGCGGGGCACAATTGACACAAGTACATACAAGAGTGCTTCACGATGCCATACTTCTGCATACGTCCATATATATATATATATATATATATATATATATGATACGAGAAATGTATGCTTCTTATAACTTCCTTCAAAGTAGACTGTACTGGCAGGCTTGAGGGACAAGAAATCATTCTGTCAAACTTCTTTATGTATCCGATAAAACTGAAATTTATGTTCCATGTCGCTTCGAATTTCAAACATTTTGTTGGAACTGAATAGTAAAAGCTCACAAGTTGGACAGTGGGGCATACAGTCGGAGGGCAAATCTTGGGAAAGGCAGCGTGATTTACTTTTAAGAAAGGTTTTGAGCGCATTACGGAAACGGAAGTCGTAAATACGGACGTATGAACGCGTTCGTGAATGGCTTAAGGAGTCGGACCGGCGACCGGGAACGAAACTTCGGACCATGATGTCATGGAAGGGCACGACGCGTCTCTGACCCAACTAGACACAGCCGGCTGCATCTTGTGCCAAAAGAACACGTGCATTACAAGTCATTTCCTTCGTAGCCTGCACAAGTTTTTAATAAGCTGTATATCGACTGACCATGCTTTAGTTCCAGATCACAACACAGCGTAGCGCTAACATGAAGATGATGAATCACCTCATCATTACACACCCTCCCCCCCCTCGCACCTTACCATCCCTGCGTGAAGCAGCCACAAGTACAGAATGTCCTATAATATTGTCTCCACGCCCGGTCACAGCACAGGGACACTGCCTATTGTTGCTGCTCGATTGTTCATATATATATGTATATAGCTGAGGGGAAGCCATCCTGCAGGCGATCTGGCCTCTACTATTGCCCATGTACAAAACACAATACCCAAGAGACTCAGAAGACAATCGAACTGTAAACAGTGTCTATTGAGAGCTAAGTCTCCACAGGTGTACAGGCAGAGGCAACAGAGGCCAGTGCAGCTCTGACCCAACAATACTTTTCTATGTGTGTGAAGAGCTGCCATCTCTATGATTCGTCAGTTCCTTGGAATGATAAAATCCAAACAGGCGTTAATCCTAGATAACTGGATTTGGAAAACCTGAATAATATAATATTAAAGCGGAACGTGATTGAACTGGACGTAAGGACGCGGAATGGAATTATGTTCTCCAGTGGGGTCAACTGAGGGGATCATATAAGAAAGGGAATGAAAAATTGGTTTCAGTACAAGGCAGTAAATTAAAAAAAAAGTGATTGTCTTTTACTAAGCGAGAAATGTTCATTAGAAACATAAGGTAAGACGCCGCTTGATAGACCTACGAATAGAAGGAAGGTTATTATCAGAACGGATGTTAGATAAAATTAGGTCCAGTGGTCGGTTTGTTACCTACTGTTTTGGCTATATAGTACTTTAACACAATTTTTGTCTCTGAATCCCGTAATTAATCTTAAACCAAAAGACGAAATTTCATGACGCTCGGTGCGAACATAATGCCACTAGCTTTCAGAATTTCTGTATTTGTTTTGATTCTCTGCCATCAATAACACTAAATCTGCAGGCGTATAGTGACAATTAATTTAGAGTCTATAAATTGTGTGTCATTACAGCAGACACTCCACACAAATTAACTCTGTGTCGTACCGGAATGGGGCTCTAGGATGTAAACCAACATGGCGTAGCGCTACGTGTAAATGCAACTTCTCGTTTAACGGTAATTGATATGAGGCGATCCCAGTGGCAGTCTAGGGTATGGCTCGGCGATTGTTCGCTTGCTGGGATTGCGGGTTCAAATCCCGCAGGGGACATTGAAGTTTGTATGTTGTGAATGTTGCGTGTTGTCAGGTAGAGGTCTCTGCGTAAGGCCGATCCTTCGTCCACAGGAGTCCTACCGAGTGTGTGTGTGTGTGTGTGTGTCCTTCAGTGCCAGCAAGTACAACAATAACCCTCTACACATACAATCAGTAAGTAGAAGAGATCAGACAAAAATTAAAGATAATTAACAATAAACCAAACATAAGATGAATAAGAAATCTTGAGAGGAGGAACAGCATTGAAATGAACAAAAAATTGTGGAGTCCTTACAATAAAACCAACTAGATGCACTAATTTCTCAAATTTATTTTTGGAATGAAACTCAACCTGTTTCGGACAGTTCCTATGTCCATCATAAGGAGTTTTTCACTCTACACACAGCAATGGTATATGTGCTGACAGCTTGCGAGCAAGCTGTCAGCAAACCTGTATGACGTGTACCATTACTGTATGTAGAGTGAAAAACTCCTGATGATGGACAGAGGAACTGTCCGAAATATGTAGAGTTTTATTCCAAAAATAAATTTGAGAAATTAGTGCATCTAGTTGGTTTTATTATAAGGATTTATTATGATGAACGGTCACATGAACGTAAAAAATGTGGAGTGTTTACATGTTTCAATTATCAGTACGATATAATTACAATGAAACTGCAATCCGTAATAGTTGATATTATGGACAGATTGAGAAAATCAGCTGTGCGTAAATTACTATAATCAGCAAATTAACCGTACGGATTAAGTGTAAGAGGAAAACTGGACGTTTTAAATCCTGTCCAGAATGTGTTGTCAATATGGGTAAGAATGTTCGGTTTTCTTAAGAAAACCAAGTAACTATTATCAGCTTTTCTACGAAAAGCTGTGATAACAGATTTTAACGCAGTAAATGTGACTGTTAGCTACGTCAGTCTCTAAAATGTTAGAAAGTTCGGCTTTACGTTGCTGTATCGTGGTGACTCGAGCATTCGCTTTGCAGGCTTCACATTCAAGCACGCAAAGTAATTCTCTCCCTCTCACGCACGTGACATCTGTGTCATTCCACGTAAAAGAGCTCACTCCCGCGGTTTTAGCACGAATTTCTACCCTACTTTCAGTGTAGGGAGAGGCTTAAAGTTTTGACCGATATAAAATAATTTTACTTATAGTGGAAATGGACCGATTTGTTCCCAGCACCTTTAGTGCACTCGGTTATTTATGGCGACCTGAAATCTTTTGACAGCGTTTCTGCTAACCGCTCTCAAAATATCGACCAAAAGCGAAATATGTTTAAAGATTTAAGATTTTAAAGGCAGAGAGTGTTCAAAGTGTGGTGTTCTGGGTTAACGCAGCATATAATCTGGGAAATTGGTATCAAGATTTCGAAGGAAAACATCTACTCCATCTTCAAGGAAAATGGATACAGCACGTTCCTCCCAAACGTCGATATCTTTCATGTTTCTTATGACAATGCTTAACATTGCCCCCTACCTCAAGTCTATGTGTTTCGATTGACACAGGGAGATTTTCTTCATTATAACAGAAGTGCATTACAAATAGCGTCTAAGTTAGTGCACCTAGCAACCTCACGGACAGACCCAACCATTTTAATTGTCACTTGATAGCCTGTCCTCTTTTCCCTGTCACACTTTCCATCACTCCTTACGTAACATGACCTATGCGCCAATAATCAAGGGCCGAAAACTGGGAATCTGTGCTGGGTGCTGTCAGTTGATGGAACAATGAAATTTATTTGGCATCTTAGTCAATTTCCGTTTAACAGAGATTTCTGTATCATCCGGTTCCGGATATCGTAGTTCTTGTTGTGTTATATCGCAATTTTGTTTATCTGTGCTGCTATCAGCCTATACTATATACACCACTGTCGATTGGAGGGGCGTTGCCAGTATGTAGGGTAAGGTACAATTGCAGCATTCAACTGAACAGACTACGTAAAACAACGGGAGCACAGAAAACAGTCGGCACCCTGTCCAAATTTGAAACACCGCCTCATGGCTACACGTAAAAAGACAGTGTTCGGCGCGTTGCTGTTACTGCTGTTGCTTGGGTCTATTAGCTGCAAACGGTGGGTGTTTAGCGAGTCTACATAAACCACACAGGAAACCGATTTACATAAATTTCACGTCTATCAAATTGCATAGGTTTATTGGTTTGCATTATTAATACGTGTCAATATATCAATTCCAGCTGCGTCACGGAGCTATAATGTGGCAGGTACCCATTAACACAAGTATAACTATATGTCGTGTGACTTCAAATTAAAAGCTCCGAAAGGGCCTATCTCGAAAGAACGAAGTGGTGTCTTCTCTTAAATTCAGGAATTAGGTTACAAAGGAAATGCACATTATTTTCGTTTAAAATATCTCTAAAACGAAGCGGTTAAGTAGCGTGTCGTATGAGAATGAAGCGTCTAGAGAAGACAACTCGAAGATGAGAGAAAAATGATTTATGAATAAAACGCAGCGAGGAAAAACAATCAATCAACCAACACGAACGTTATTATGAATATTTAGTCACTATCTGTACTAAGTCAAGCGCAACAAATTATATAGCGATTATGTGTCACAAATATTATTATAAATGGAATATTTGTCGAATTCAATGTTCTTATTTTTAACTAATAGTGTCAATAAGCTTCAAACACACACAGTTCTAAACTTTTAACGTGGTAGACACACTGACCCAACGACGAGGCATGCTTTGTACCAGTTGAACGAAGGTTCAGTTTGAATGCGAGTTTTTGACATTTGCTGACAAGTTCAGAGAGGTCACAACCACACAAAAATTTTCTTTCAATACAGCGGTCTCTCGCTTCATACTTACTGTCCTTTTTCAACCTTTCTAAATCTTGTGGTAACTACATGTACTATCTGTTCTAACATTGGGAACTTTTTCATTAAGCTTAAAGACTGTACGGCGTTGCAAAGGATTTAGATAATAAATACCGACTACTTTCCTAATCAGCCTTGACCTAACGGCCTATGAAATGTACACAAACTGTGTTCTCTGCGAGGTAGGAATTGAAGTTTTTAGTGTAATTTACATAAACGCCACTCTTGACGGATTTAACAACTACTCAGAAGAGATATCAGAAATTACACCTGTCAAAGATAAAAGGGACTCGAACAATGTATTTTCTAACGTGACAAATATTATGGGATTATGAAATCAAGGAGGACATGAGTGGTACATGTGGCACGTATTTAATTGTTTTAATTGTAGAAATTGGATTATGACGCACGGAATGGAGACTGTGAATAAATGCGTGACTTACGGAATGGGTATCATAAAAGCAGTTGTGTCACATAACAAGCCACGAGGCTGCGTGGGACCCTTTGTCTGCTGTATGTTACTTACCTTGCGTGTCCAGTGGATACTAGGTACAGGATTTCCGGACGCTTTGCATTCTAGAGTGATAGACCCGCCCTTTCGAGCCTTCAGCTGACCATTGGGCGGTGACATTCGGATACTGGGTGGCACTGAAAAAGAAGAGAAAGAATGATCTTTAATTTCTTCGTAAAATTTAGCGATTGATGTGTGGTATAACGGAAATAATATTACAAAGGTGAAATCTTAGCAAAGTTCGATTTCATCTGCACAAGAACTGTCATGAAAATAAAACTGAAGGTAATTTTATAACAAAGATTTTATGTTTTGTTGATCGCGCATCTCGATGTAATTGTGTAAAGAAAAACCAACTTGATGCACAGCTTATTCGTAGTATATTTTGTCAACCTCTACATGCTTCGGGAATATCTAGACACATCATCAGGAGGTAAACCGTATGTATACAACATTTGGTACTTATTATTCTTTTTAGATGACTATTTGTTGTCCTGGTTTGATTGGAATCCAATCCAACCAGGACAAGAGAGATTCATCTAAAAAGAATAATAAGTACCAATTATTGTATACATACGTTCCTATCTCCTGATGAAAGGCCTAGATATGTCCGAAACATGTAGAGGTTGACGAAATATACTAAGAATAATTTGTGCATCAAGTGGGTTTTTCTTTATACGTTTGTGACAAAGAGTTCAGGAGAATGTGCTTATAACAGCGATGTACAGTTATTTTATACTTATTAACAAATGAATCACATAATTTAGTAGCTCCTTTCTCTCTGTGTTTACGTAGCCTGCAAAAGGTGTTATGTGGTTTAGAGTTTCATCATTTAAAAATAATTAAGCAATAAAGTTCACGAAGGAATACACAACAGTGTTCAAAAAAAAATTTCTTTTTAGATTTTGGATTTATCACAAACATTATTTTCACTAATTACACTGCTAATAGCAGACTAATCACAACCAGAGATACTACACTCTTCTGACAATGTAATCAGCTCTAGAAATACAGTCATAAAATTTTAAAAAGTTTATTTCATACGATTTACAACAAAACTCTGGGTACGCTGAATTTGTACACGTAAATTTAAAGATTCATAGCGTAGTTGCCGCATCGTTCATGAAAGATAACCTCGGTCAAAGAAAACTGATAGAAAATTTGTCGTCTCTTCCAATACAAATTTCTATAAAACCCTCTCGAGTGGCACGTTAGATATTGCCATTAGAGGGAAACGCTGTCCATATATTAGCAACATCACAAATACCATCTTGAAAATATCTCAGTTAATATTATATACACTCTAAATTACAAAAGTTTTAAGTAGCTAGAACCGAATAAAATTTCCATGCCTCATTGTAATATCAGCAGTAATGTTTCTCGCAATTACGAAGTTCACATGTCCTCAATCTGGTGTTACCTGAGGTAGAAAATTAATACAACTTACACTTACAAGTGTGGGCCGGGTAGCTCAGTCAGTATAGCGACTGAGCTACGGGCTTGACGGTCCGGGATCGAATCCCGGTGGGGACGAGAATTTCCGCCCTTCCTGACCGGCCCCTGGGCCTACCCAGACTCCTGTACAATGGGTACCATGTCTTTCCAGGGGGTAGAGGTGGCCGGGGCGTGGGGTTGACTCCCACCCCATCCAGTGTCGAATATCCTAGAGAAGAGTAGAGCTACACCTCTACACACCCTAAGGGCCTGCGTGGCCTATAAAAAGGGTAAAAACCCACACTAAACTTACAAGTGAAGTGGTTTCTGATGACAAGATATCTGTACTACCAAACGTCACCAAAATAATATATATATATATATATATGTGTGTGTGTGTGTGTGTGTGTGTGTTATTGGATGATTATGCAGGGCTTGAGAACACGTCCATACCTTAAACTCTTGTTTTATTACAAAATGCGGTACTAAAGTAGGAGTTAGGTATGTTAACACTTACAGTCGAACACAACTCTATTTGTTTTACAACATACAGGAGTTTAAAACAAAGACATGTTTCGGCCCTATATGTGGGCCATCAAACTCCTGTATATTAAAAAGCAATATAGTTGTGTTCGACTGTAAGTGTTAACACACCTAACTCCTACTATTGTACAAAACACAACGGGGATGACGCACATTAGAATGCGGTACTAAAAATTGATCTACTACATATTCTGTTGGTGAAATGAAGGAAATATAAAAAAAACTTGAAGAGGAATAAATATAAAATTCCAGTCTCTTGCAGAGGTTAATCCCCTGCTGTGCATTAGCCACAGGCATCAATAAGTGTACAAAGCTCTGCCACTCAGTGCCTGGCCTTTTTAAAACATGTTTTGTGCACAATGTGGTACGTATGTGGAAGCACTATAGCAACTGGCCACATTCAGCTCTTCAGTACGAGCACATTAATCTCACCTCCGCATTGTAGTCTTACAACATTTCCAAAAGAAAATTTTCGTGTCAGGCACATAGCTCATTCTTTCTTAGTATTTCTCATAAATAATAAAAAACAAGCACTTGTCTGTAAAATTTCTCATCGTATGTTTCAAAACAGAAAATCCTGAAAAGGAAAGTGATGTGAGTGTTGTAGCAAAAGTTTCAAACACTTAAGCATGTATAACACATAAATTTATTTTGACGTTTTGCTGACCGTGCATCTCAGTATATTTATCTCAGTATTTAACCAACATGATGCACAAAATTTGTTTCACAATAAGTTTTATTTCATGCCTCTACATGTTTCGAGCACATGTGCTCATCATCATCAGGAGGTCAAAATTGCATTACACGGTCTCTGGTATCATCACACCTATAGGTAAGATGATACCAGAGGCTGTGTAATGCAATTTTGACCTCCTGATGATGAGCACATGTGCTCGAAACATGTAGATGCATGAAATAAAACTTATTGTGAAACAAATTTTGTGCATCAAGTTAGTTACATACTGAGATAAACATAAATCTGTATTTTTCGGTTATTACGTCCACATGCATAGCAAAAGCAAAAGGTAAAGCTAACCCTGTACAGTCCCTGAGGGTGAAAGGATATTAAGGCTTTCAGATTTCATGACAGTCGGCGTATAAAGGTTACAAGATTTTCAGCCTTACGCACCGGCCGCCTTTATCCCCAAGGAAATATTCCTAGTACTCATTTTTGTAAGACGCTAAGTCGACCCCAGGACCGTAGTGTGACCGGAAGGATTATGCAGATGAAAAATTCCAATGACACCATCTGGGATCGAAGCCGCACACTTTCGGCTTGTAGTGCAGTGTCTCAAACAACTGCGCCACTGCATACCTTCATCACGTGCACGGTAAGGATTCTATATTTTGTATCATGGACACCCACGTGCGTGGCACAGGGCTGTTTAATTTGTAGCAGTTACATCCACGTGTATAGTGCAGGAATCTATACTTTTTCCACGTCCAGAGTACAGGGATAAAAATTTATATCTTTACACCATTTTCATTGATGTTACGGGACCCCGGATATTTATCTAGTCACAAGTTAAGTATATCCAGCTAAGAACGCAGATCCAATATTTACATATTACCAACGACACAATAACCCCACTAAATCCTAAAAAAAAAAAAAAAAAAAAAATTTTCTGACAAATTACTTAAATATTTTTTAACTTTTTTATAACCATAACATTCAATTTTTTTTTTTTTATTTTTAATAATTTTTTTTTATATTTTTTTTTT
>Ga0123354_10001449_pt1 | contig 28850 bp, 10 predicted proteins | sample TergutLab28metaG_2_FD_97872 | JGI IMG/M metagenome (GOLD analysis project Ga0123354, IMG submission 97872) | Labiotermes labralis P4 segment gut microbial communities from Petit-Saut dam, French Guiana - Lab288 P4 | ecosystem: Host-associated > Arthropoda: Insects > Digestive system > Gut ... | reverse complement strand
TATATAAAAATTTTGTAAAAGCAAAATTGCAACCGTTTCATCTCCGGAGGAGGAGCCAGGCCCATCCTCCCCCCCCCCCCCCTCCCCCCCCCCCTCTCCAAGACCTGTCTTAAGCATCCCGTTCTCTGCCTGGGAAAGAGAGGCGAACGTGGCGTGTAAGCCCAGTCTCATTCATTTAAAGCAATGGTCAAAGCATGAAGATTCGCTTGCTTTAATGCAGTTTATCCCGTTGTGTTTCAGAAGTAATTAAACATCAAATGATGGGCCAACACAACTCTATAACTTATAAATTTAAAGTATGTGTACACCTAATGATGCACAGAGTGATACGAAACATTTAGTGTGTTTCCGATATGAACTAATTTTAACTGATTAATGGATGCTTTAGATTCACACACACGCCTTAACAGAGTGTTGATGAAGTACGCGGTAAGTTTTAGGGTTAATTAATTTAACTTTTCTGTCTGTATTCATCTATATAACGACGATATATTTTGGGGGTTTGGTTATTTCCTGTTTCGGAAACACGTGGAAGACAGCTGTTGTGGTCTATTGTAAGAAAATAAGTGACAAATTTCTTGAATAATCTGAAATAATTAATGTTAAACGTTGATGAAAAAAGACGAATGACTCTCATGAAACTACAAATCTCAGAACCTATAAAAGGAAAAGGGCAGTAACGTCAACAAATCCTATTCTGCTTTATTCTTTCAAAACACCATTTAATTAACTCTTTATATCTTACTGTTACTATATATACCAAGTGCTTTAACGTTGACATTTTCTGTATTCTCCCGAAAGAGCGTTCTTATATAATGTAATCCGTACTTCATCGACTCTAGACTAAAATCCAAAAGCGATAAAACAGTTAGTGCAGAGCGACTTCCAGCATTGTCCATACTAACAGTAATACCAAAGACTTGTGTAATGAATAGTGATGCCTAACAATGGCCTATGTACACAACCAAACAGTAGGAACGTCTTTCTGGAAATGATGAAAGCGTTTCGCGAGGATGGGTCTGATGACCTTCACCATTAAACTCAGAAAGAGCCTTCAGAACAGCATGTTTGAGATCTTCGCAGAACGGCTTTGTGTAAGACGATTTGTTTCGTGCTAGAATAGTTTCTATAAAATAGCACTTTAGCAGAATTTACAGCGACGAAATATTATTCCTAAACTTATGTTTCCATATTTCAAGGTGAATGGAAAACTCCAACATTGCCTTTAGAAACCTAACGCGCCTCTCGCGAGCTTAGATTAGTCGTTGGATATTCTTGAGTTTAACTTGGTTTTACTCAGCTTCTTCTTCCGCAGGAAGATTTTAATGCCTCAAAAACAACGACGTCATTGCCGTAATAGGTCTTGTTAAATGGATAGTTGTTGTAATTCAACGACAGGGTTTTAAATTTAAAGATTACGGAATGTCGAACGGAGCGGAAAGATTGTCATGTATGGTGGGCAAGCGTTTTGAAGGAGCGGAACATTATCTAGTTAATATCTGCATACTATTCTATTCTAGAGATCGATGAAAGCCGAAATAAAAAGGCTTTTTGAGGTAGTCACTACGAAAACATATTCGACAATTACTGTCCTTTGGGAAGTGGCGTCCTTTACTGGCACCAATTTACAATTTACAAAATCAAACAGTTAGTCTTATTTTAAGAAATAGGGTATATTTCCCAACAAACATACGAAGCAAATAAGTACAGTGTTCGAGAAGAATTCACAGTGTTTAATTGTAAAGTATGCTGTACGGGTAGAAACAACTGTGCTTCAAAGGGTGTTAAGCACAGCGATTACATTAAATGCTATCCGCTTTAGCATTACAAACCTTGGGTTCAGCCCGCAGAATGAACGGCGATTATTTCCCTTCTGGTCTTCAGTACTGGAGCTACATGCAGTGTGTTCCCTGGGAGAGAAACGTAATTCTCATCTCTTCTCTAGAAAGGGAAATGCCGTACCACACTCTCAAAACCACAATCCGAATGAGTTTCAAGATGATGAGTGCCCAAAGACTTACAATAAAAACATCACAGAAACCTTGGAGTAACTCAATTGCAAATAGAGCTGGCTGGTCAAAGAGTGGGGCCGATGCAAAATTTCGTCTGCTTACTGGATATGATTGCCTTGCGAATCATCTGTATCACATATGATTAGGGTATTTCCTAATCCATCAACGAGAAGAGATAGACAAGCACCGTTTGTTGAGACATATTGGCTTTATATTCAACATTTTAAAGCCAAAGGTACTGGGAGGCAAGAGGTCGAAATGGGTAAATGAAACCGTCAACATTTCATCTAAGAAGTGTAAATTTTTACCTTAAATAGGAGTGTATGTATATGGAACCTAGAGAAATAACAATTCTAAACTTATCTTGTAGTTTTTAAAAAAGATAAGTTTAGGTTTGTTCGTTCACAGGGTCTGAGGATTTATATTGGCTGGAAGTGGGTTGTTCTATCTTACGTGTAATTTGTTATTACTAGGGCGAAATTTTGTTTTGTTTTTGTTTTGTCTTTGGTTTGGGTGTAAATATTGGTTTGTGAGGCTAAAACATTGTAGTTAGGGCCTTTTTGTGTATTGTTGTTGCTTTGGCTTACGTTTGTGCGCATTGGTATTAGTTGTTCTGTTCCTTGTACCTTTCCGTGGTAAGTGGGTCCCAATCACCATGGCATGGTGCGTCCTCAGGTTGCGGATAGAGGAACGGCCTCCAATACAGAGGGTAGCTGCGAATATATGGAATAAGCAGTCGCAGACAGCCGACAAGGAATGGTCCTCCAGCTTGGAAGTTGAGCGAGGTGTGGACAAATCCTAACCTTAAAAATGGCTTTGTTAGGAAACATAAACACTTGCCTCGGGCCTGGATTGGTAGCTGGTACGAGCTAGAAAAAAGAAAAAGGATATGAGATTTGGTACGTGCAATGTAGGAGCCTGTATATGGCAGGTTCACTCACAGCAGCTTCCAGGGAATTAGCATAAAATAAATTAGATTTAGTGGGTGCGCAGGAGGATAGGTGGGACAAAGGGGGCACAGAAAAAGCAGGAGATTCTAAGTTTATTCTAAGGAAAAGCAGACGAAAATCATCAATTGGGAACAGGACTTTTTTACACCCAGAATAGAATCGGCAGTTAAGTGAGTAGTTTGTTAGCGATAGGGGTTCATATAGAATTCTGAGAGGGTGCTGGTGTTATATCATTGTTCTTAATGTGCATGCAACAAATGAAGAGAAGTGATGATTCAAAAGACAGTTTTATGAGGAATTAGAGCGTTTTTTTTAACATTTTCCTAAGTACCATATAAAAACTCTATTGGTAGATTTTAATGCAAAAGTGGGGAGAGGGAATTTTTTCAAACCAACAATTGGGAATGATAGTCTATATCAGGATAGTAATTATAATGTTTTTAGAATAGTAAAATTGCCACATCAAAATATCTGGTTGTTAAGAGAGTGATGTTCCCGCACCAAAACATTCATAAGTACACCTGGACCCCTCCTGATGGGAAGACTTACAACCAGATTGATCACATATTACTAGGCAGGAGATGGCATTCGATTACACTAGATTACGAAGTTTCAAGGGAGCTGACTGTAATACTGATAACTATCTGGTGTTTGAAAATGTAGGGAAAGACTGGCAGTAGTTAAACAAGCGACACAGAAGTTTGGTGGGGAAAGATTTAATCTCAGGAAGCTAAATGAACAGGAGGTTAGGAAACAATATCAGAATGAGATTACAAACAGGTTTTCAGCTTTGATGACGAAAATATAAATGAGGCTTGGAAACACAACAAAGGGAGTACAAAAACCTCAGCTAAAAAGAGTCTAGTTCTGCACGAATTGAAACAACGTAAACCATAGTTTGATGAAGAATGTTTAGGTTTTTAGACGAAGGGAAGCTGGCTAAAATGCACTGGGTACAGGATCCAAACCAAACAATTCAGATAATCCTAACAATGTAAGACGTGAAATTAACATACTCTTCAGGAACAAAAAGAAGGAATATCTGAAAGCTAAAATTGAGCAACTTGAAACTAATAGTAAGATAAAATATGTTAAGGACTTGTATAGTGGCATAAATGATTTTAAAAGGGGTTACCAGCCTATAACTAACAAAGTAAAGGACGAGAAAGGTTATTTGGTTACAGACTTCCACAGTTCTTTTTTTTGAGTAGGTGAAGGAAATATTTCTTCCAGCTATTGAATGTACACGGAGTTAATGATGTTAGACAGAAAACACACAGCAGAACCACTAGTGCCTGAGCCAAGTGTCTTTGAGTTTGATTGGGCTATTGAAAGTATAAAAAGTCACAAATCAAAAAGTATTGATCAAATCCCAGCAGAATTAATTAAAGCAGGGTGTAGAACAATTAGCTATGGGACCCATAAATGTATTATTTCTATTTGGAATAAGGAGGAATTTCCCGAGGAGTGGAAGGAGCCGATCATTGCACATGTTGATAAGATGGGCGATATTAAGTTTGTAGTAACTATAGGGGCATAACAATTTTGTCAACTACATTCAAAATTTTATCCTATATCCCGCTCTAAATGTTACTCAAAATTCAGAGGAAATGATTGGGGATCATCGATGTGGATTTCGACATAACAGGTCAACTACTGATCATGCATTGTGCATTCGTCAAATACTTGTAAAAAATGGAAATGTAACGAAGAGGTTCAGCTCTTTACAGAGTTAAAAAAAAGCTTAAGATTCAGTTAGTAGGGAGGTTTGTATAATATTCTCATTGAGTTTGATATCTCCACGAAATTGGTAAGGCCAAAATATTGTGTCTAACTGAAACGTATAGCAGAATCCGCGTAGGCAAGAATTTGTCTGGCATGTTTCTCATTAGGAATGGTTAGAAACAAGGAGATGCTCTTTCGCCCTTGTTGTTCAAGTTTGCTTTAGTGCACGCCATTAGCAGTGTTCAGGTAAATCAGGATGGCTTGCAATTAAATGGTTCACATCAGCTTCTGGTTTATGCTGATGTTGTTAATATACAGGGAGGAAGCGTACATACTGCACAGTGAAACGCAGAAACTTTGATAGTGGCTAGTAAGGAGATTGCACTAGAAGTAAATGCTTATAAAACTGAGTACTTAGTCATGTCTCGAGATCAGAACGTAGGATGAAATCACATTATGAAGCCTGATAATAGCTTCTTTGAAAAGGTGGATGAGTTCACGTATTTGGGATCAACCATAACGAATAAAAATTCCATTCAGGAAGAAATTTCGAGCAGATTAAAATCAAGGAATGCTTGCTATCATTCGAGGCAGAATCTTTTGTTTACCAGGTTGCTATCCAAAAATTTAAAGATTAAGATATACAGAACTATAATTTAGCCTGTTGTTTTGTATGGGTGTGAAACTTAGTCGCTCACATTGAGGGAGGAACCTAGGCTGAGGTTCTTTGAGAATAGGGTGTTGAGGATAATATTTTGACCTAAAAGGGTCGATGTGACAGGGCAGTGGAGAAAACTACATAATGAGGAGCTTAAGGGTCTGTACTCATCAAATATTATTTGGGTGATCAAAACTAGAAGAAAGAGATGGGTAGAGCATGTAGCACGTATGGGGAAGAGGAGTAGTTTATACAGGGTTTTGGTGGGGAAACCTGAGGGAAAGAGACCACTTGGATGACCCAGACGTAGATAGGAGGATAATATTAAGATGGATCTTCAGATAGTGGGATGTGGGATTATGGCCTGGATCGAGGTGGCTTAGGATAGGGTCAGGTAGCGGGCACTTGTGAATGCGGTAATGAACCTTCGGGTTTAATGAAATGCGGACAATTTTTTGACTACCTTAAAACCAGTTAGCTTCTCAAGAAGGAATCTTGCCCCATGGAGTAAGTAAGTAAGTAATTAAACAAGTTGTTTGTACTGTTAAATAAATAAATATATTCTACAGATAAAATTTTTAGACTTTTTAGAGTAATATTTTGTATCATTATGGACGGCCACTGCTATTGAAAAGTAATCACACAGTATCTATAATTAGCACACAATATTTGCGCTTAAATCGCAACATACTATCCTCTTTAAAACCCATCAGTCACTGAATTTTATTAAACATTTTTATTTCGAAATACATTCATAATTCAGAAAAGGCGAATTATTTAATATTAAATAAAGCATAAGGTTAAAACTCAAGCTATACTCGTATGTCTGCGAACGGTGGATATTAATTCGAAATTTCGCCCCTACAATAATTTTCCTGCATTGTTTTGAAACCGGGGGCTTATTTCCATTTCGAAAGAACTGGCCCATGATCTCAATTCTGAGCCAAGATGAATCCATTCAATTCTCCAGTCCTAGGTCGCATAAAATCTCGATTTATGCTATCCCACCATGTAAGCCTATGTGGTGTAACATAAATAAAATACATTAAGAACGTGGCGACATAATGTACAAGTACTTGGCTTCAGCAAATAACAAGAGACCAAAATTACAAGGACTCGCGCAGCACGACGCTGTTGAAGAAAGTCACGCTGCACGCAAGCTGTAGCTGAAGTGTTGCGCCTGCGATAACTCCACATCAAACACAGATGATCCTCCATCAAACCCCGCCAATATATCTCTGACAAGAAAACACTTCCTTTAGTCATGAAATTCCACACTACTTCAGGAATACAAGAAAGTGTAGATCACAAACACGCCTGTTTCGGAAAAGGGACAAATGTAGTTGTCCCTCTGCTTAAGTTTGCACGACCCAGTGAAAGGACAAAGAGTTGAAATACAGCTCTACGCATTTGCAAACTCGACAGTAGACAGCGATGAGTAGTTTGCTTCAGATCCCGCCGCCTTACCGTAGGAGAACACGCCTCGATGCGTTTAGAATGGGGGATGTGTGGGCACCGGAGCTGGTCTAGACGCTTAAAAAAAAAATAAATCTCTTACCTCTGTCAAAAATTGAACCACGGCTCTACGTTCGTCTATATCGTAACATTGTCTTGAAGTTTATCTCAACATTTTGTGGTAATTATTTAGATTAACGGCTTCAAGATCTTTGATATTTCGAAAAGAATATTTGGCAGCTCCCATTGTTTCGACATATAGATTTTACACTGATACATTATTATACATTTACCAGAATTTCGAGACTTTTAGTATCATTATGTCACTGAATGTACAGATTGTGCGCACATTACATCCTGAGTAACGGTCAAGACTGTAATATTGACTGGCATGGAATGTTCCATCTTTAAAGACTCATTAATTTTTACTAAAGTTAGAATGACAAGGTTGTGGCTAAGCATAAGTTTTTGTATATTCCTGTGTACAAATAATTTTATATGTACATATACAGATAAGTTTCGGGCAAGAGCTAATACCTGAAAGTTAGAACTATCTGCTTACATTAGGTCCACAACCAAAATAAACATGGAAAGCTGCAACGAAGTGCATAACTCATTATAGTGTGCATATGGCAGTTTTAAATTTGGAAAATTACATGGTGGGTCTAAATATGGTAGTATTCTTGTTAGGCCAAGTTTATTCCGAGTCGAACCAACACGTCTCACGACTCTAGTTCAGGTTTTCCTAACAGGACACACTTTGCTGTCAGCTTCTTTTAATCTGATTCCATTATATACATTCCGTATGAACCATACATTTGTTTTTCTTTTTTGGTTTTAATACAACTTCCAAACTATACAAAAACGAATTTGTGTAAAGCAAAGCTTCAGAATCCGCTTGCCGGTTTTAATCAGCTCCATCACTCCGCGTGTTTGTAACAAACATTCGAAACCTGTTTGCCCTGACGTAGCGAAATTCAAGGTCTGGCAAGTAAATTCAACTTAGTCGTCTCTTAATACGGCTAACCCGAAGACATAACTGCATTGTTTAAAAACCAGAGTATGTTTCGTCAAAGCCGTGGAAACCAACATTCTTATATTTGTGTCTTAGCTGTCTTCTTTCTTTTACGAACATAACGAACCATCTGCAGACTTTCCGAAAGACAATTATCATGGATCTAAATACAAGCAAAGAAATAATGTATAAAACTGCATAGTGCTGATCGAGCGTTTTCTGTGCTTTGGTACCCAATGTAGCGCCATTCCACATCATCACGTATGTGGATCCAACCTTACATAAATTCATTTTTAATCATAGTAATTAACCAGATTGATGCACAAAATTTTATTTTACAATACATTTTATTTCTTGCCTCTACATGTTTCGATCACCATGTTCTCATCATCAGGAGGTCAAAATTGTATTATACAGCCTCTGGTATCATCACACCAATAGGTGGCTGTCCCGTGCACAGGTTGAGAGAGGACTCTCTCAACCTGTGCACGGGACAGTGTGATGATACCAGAGGCTGTATAATACAATTTTGACCTCCTGATGATGAGCACATGGTGTTCGAAACATGTAGAGGCATGAAATAAAACTTATTGTAAAACGACATTTTGTGCATCAAGTTGGTTAATTTCTAAGGTAAATATACTGAGTTGCACGGTCAGCAAAACATCAAATTCTTTTCTTCCGTCCTCCAGCGGAAGCAGCACATTTATCCGAAAGTGTATTACGTATCTATCAAAGAACGTAATATTACTTTCCATGGGAGCGTGGTCTACATATTGATCGAGGTAAAAATATAAGTTACCACGAGCTGAACTGAAAGTTGTTCGTCAACAAATTTAAGATCCATTTTGATATCAGAACTATCCCACCTCACTATACGTTTCTTTCTATGGAATTTCTTTTATCAGAATTCTGTTTAAGTTTATGTTTATCTTTGAATGAAACATACCTTGAACAGCTGAACATCCTTAATTTAATCAAAGTAAATATGAGACGAATAACATAGATTATTCAAATTTTCAATGTACGATTCCAGTACACTACTTCCTTCGATGCATATCTATCAGACTGCTTCATTTTCTTACTTTACAACTGAAGTTTTATAACTTCGAACAAAGTTCGGCAAATTTGTTCCCATTTATGCACTTGAATTAATATGGAAAGATGTAACCCCATTTATTCATGAACTATCCTAGATTTTGTTTTGTGTGAAAGAGGAAATTTACCAGCCAGATAAACCATGTTACGAAAGAATTCGGAGAACCACTGGATTATAAAACAAGAGTTTTACCTCTGCGTTAAGCAAGTTGTAGCAATTTTTAATTTTGATTGTATCTCTCCAAACCTCTTGTGCGAAAATCCCATGAAGAAGTCTTCTATATTCACTAAAACAGATATAATTTACCTCTGCAGGCACATAAGTCAGAAGCAAATGTCTGGAACTCGCCGGGCGTAAGAACTTGGAAACGTGTCCATTAACCGGCAGTCATGACACTCTGTTCCGGTTTTCCTTGCAGAATAATGACAATGTTCTATTGTCGTAGCAAAGTTTGGAATTCCTCCAGGTTTGGCAGTTGTTATCTTAATTACTTTCGTACCTGCAACAATCTTTGTCAGCACAAGTAAGCGATTTTTAGGTTACTTCTTTAAAAATTTAAATGAATCACGCCAACTTTCAAACTTGGCGCTCGTGATTGTCACTAGTGATACCTGACATTCAAAAAAAGTTAATGACATTTTGAAGTGCACTTACATCATAAGTCTTATATCATATTATCGCATGCGCTGTAGCCCAAAAGTCAGTAAACAGAAAATAGTCTTTCACATTTACAGTAGCGCAAACGTAGAATTATGCCAGTCAGTTTGCAAAATGATATCGTACCACTGTTATCTGTGCATTGAACACACAGGACCTCTTTTTTAACTACAGTAAGTAAAAGGTAAAGGTAAAGTGATTCCGTTACAGGCCTGGTGTGGCCCAGAAGGTGGGTAGAGGTATAGTTCTACTCTTCCATGACCGCGGCCCTAGAAGGGGGTTAGTGGTCAGCAACACACCCCGGCCGCACTTTATCCCCAGGAAAGACCCAGTACCCATTTTACAGGAGGCTGGGCGGGCCCCAGGACCGGTATGGACGGGCGGAAAATCTCGTCCCAAACGGGATTTTTTTTTATATATTTTTCCTGTTCAATCCATTTCATATTTTCATATTTATTTCAAGGTACACGGAACAAAAACTTGAGAAGGAAACTAAAGAAAGGGTTTCACTGTGAGTCCATTGTTCTGTTGGCTTAGTCCATCGTTCATGATAAGCAATTAAAAGTGTTAATTAAAAAATGTACTGATATGAAAATGGATCCTGCCGTAGGTTTTCTGAACAAATCAAAGTAATCAAAATTTGATAAATATACATGTCAGGATTTTAGCAACATTCCTGAGTTTTAATATATTCCCAGTACTACTTCTACATTCTTTAATCATCTTTAGCTTCCAAATTGATGAGATTTCCAAATTTAGCATAAAACTGAGTTTTCATATTACTCATGATATTGCCAAGTGCTGCACATTTCGATTCCAAATCTTTTATTTCAGACTGAACCCGGGTCTTGGCTTCATCGAGCATTTTTGTGTTTGTTCCATGCCATGGTATATAAACACCTCGCCCACAAAAATGGAATATTTTCATCACCATCAACTAACAGGAGCTCATCACAAGCATCTTCCATGTTTCTCAGTTCATTCTGTTTAAGCTTGAGCTCCTCTTTCAAGCCATCCGATTTTGCATTGTGAAGAATAAATTTATTTATTTTCTGCTGATCTTCATATGTAATACGAACATCTGAGTCCGTATGAAAGCCTCCTTTGGTACCCGAAAAAGTAGCAGACTTCCACATATTACTTTCTCCTTATGTCCGCGCCAAAGCAAATAAAACACAATCTACTCTCATTTATAGCCTGTGTATCTGTCCCAATTCGATCCCGGACCGTCCGGCCCGTGGTCAGTCGCTATACCGACTGAACTACCGGGCCCACAACTACGGTAAGTATTTAAGATTTAAATAAAGATATAGAAAGGCGAAGGGGTTAGAAGTATAGTTTTCTTCACTCTTAACTTCGGCCCCAGCCGAAAGTAAGTGGCCAACTTCACGCTCAGGCTGTTTGATCCCCAAGAGAGTACAACGGTATCAATTAAATAGTAGGCTGAGTGGATCCCAGTGTCGGTCTGGAGGTTATACAGAAAAGAAAAATTTTTTGCCTTATAATCGGCTCCAAAATCCGGACTGTTCAGCCTGAAGCCTAGGAACTCTACCAACTACGCTACTGTCGATTTTACTAACCCGTTAACTGACTTCTGGGAGGCTCTTTGTATACTAATTAACCCTTTACATGTCGAGTTAAATCCCTTCTGCCAATTTATGGCATTATTAGGAGCTCAACCGTTCCTCCACGTTAGCAGGACAAGGGTTAACAAGTCTGAGCGAAAAATAATTTTTCACTTTTCGAAGACGGCAAGTTACTATTCTCATGTTCGAAATATTCTTCAATTTAATTTACATAGAGCGTAAATTAAGGGTTATTCGGGTAATATTTTAACACATCTTAGTGATGTACAAAGAAATGTCGATATGTTTTACCTTAAAAGCGCAAATTTCAATCTAAACTTCTCGCAATGGATTCTGGCCAATTTTGGGATAAAAGCTGAAATCTTTCTTAAAGCCAGGGTTTGTGTCAACGTCCTGGCCATTTGGGCTTCACATGATTTCACTCTGTCCTGGAAATCACATTCCAGTATGTATTTAATCGTTTTTCATAAGGGAGGGTTTCTTTATTTGACAAAAAGTAGGTGCTTCCTATAAGAAGGAATTGTTAGGCAACCCCCTAAAATATTAAATAATCTGGTTAGAATAAGTGTAAGGTAACTGAAGTGGATAAGTAAAAGGAATACACTGAAGTAGACACTGATGTAGCTTGCAGCCGATTAAGGTACTTGACACACCTCGTTAAACTCTCGTTACACAAGAGCAATATATGTGTGTATGTAACCCCTAAATTAACATGCTCAACTACGCAGAAACAAGTATGAGATTAGGAACGATCCCAGGGAACATTCCGCACTGAAGGGAAGGGCAAAGAGCAGGATGACTGCTTGTCACAATCAATAACACAGACATATATGTGCTAGAAGCGATTCGTTCTTACGAAACCAGTGTTCAGTCAGCAGAACAGCTTGCTACTGAAACCACACATCATAGTTTAATCGCTGTAGAGGGGAACTATGTAGCAATATGCTGTGTTCACCCCTGAAAGAACTGGAACGCGCACCGCCTGGGGAAACATGTTAGACAATATACATGTGTGTATTACTAACAATGCAAACGACACGAAAGCAGGCCAAGGGCGATTAAGAGTCTGGTACTTTATGTTATTATGTAAAATAATTAACTGTATTATTATTATTGTTGTTGTGATAGTGTAATAAGTACCGTAATTAAGTGTATATGACATGACACTATGTAACAAATGCGTGTGGCAATTTTTTCTGTCGAAAGTAAAGTAAAGTAAAGTAAAATAAAATAAAGTAAAGCTCTATTCATACTATTTTTTCAAGTTTTGGGTGCTGTTTTCTGGGATGTAAGAATTATTCATTTCCTCAATTTTTAAGTACAATTAATTAGACAGTAATTTTCTGATGCTGCAATTGTCTAAATCCGAAGCCCCAAAACTTTTAAAACTTCCACGTTCCAAACAGAATTGCTGGCACAGACTTATCTCTTTTAATTATCTATCGGTAAGCAAACAAAATATTTCTAACCGGTAATAAAAATAGCGTAATTTACCCCGTATTTCTGAAATCTTAAAGACGAATGCTGCATCATAACACAAGCAGAGGCCATGGCAACCTTTGTGCTCATCATTTCCATTCTTCAAACAATTAAAAAAACTCTAGGTAAGTTTCAATATTGATGGACTGATTCGTAGGGTAACTTGTGACTCTTTAATAGGTTATAATTTAAGCAGAGTCTAATCGTGGCGTGATTCCCAATGATTGTATGCTGAAGGAAACAATTTTGACAATTTCATTATTTTAAATGCAGTAGCACCTTAAGAAAACCTGAAGCCTTCAGACAGAGCCTAAGGAAAACTGCGGATACATGCAGTCAGTACAAACTGTCTCTGGTTTTAAACTGAGGGTCGCACAAATACGAAGCAAAAATGCTAAATATTTTACAGCGATATGTGTTTCAATTTAAACACCCATGTTAATACAGCCCTTCTGAATAGGGCTGGAATGAAAAGTATTTCTGGGATTCGATGTTGAGTGAGGAGCATTCCTAGTTCTTGCTTTGAAGGTGCCAGTTTCAAATTCCATTCAGGAGACTTATCTCTTCTGAGGTTACCCTTCACATACAGTTTCTTTGGGCAAGTTCAGGGATATTACTCATATTAGGCGACGAAATTTTCTTTCAAAATACATTCGAACTCCTTATACTCAGACCCTTGTGTTTATCCATGCTACAACTGAGCTATTGACAGCGTCGTTAAATAAACCACTAGCAATAAAGTATAATAACGAAATTAACTTTCTTACGAAAATTCATTCACCCAGGATGTTGCAAGTATAAAGTTAAATTTACATGAAAGGTTTTGAGAATAATGAAATGTGCCATCTCTCTGTCTCTCTTTGTAAAGGCACTAGTCACGCTATTAGAGCCGGTCTAGTGTGAAAGTCTGTGAAGACCTAATTAATAAACACTTAACTGTGCGCACTAAGTTCTCGCTCGTTTAACTGTGATAAACGGAATATAATTGACACTCATTCAGTCTCAGCCTTCTTGCTTTCTGCAATCAACAATGTTAGAAGAAACGTGGAAATTGGGATGGATATATTTTTGTCCGACTGATATTTCAGCAAGTTGGAGCTACTGCAGGATAAAGGACGAGTATGGGTTTATAATAAAGAAGATCCATGTTTAGGCGCGTTCGAAAAATTGGGAAAGGCGACTATTAGCTTCTTCATGGCTGTTTGTCCGTCTGTCCTGTCCCCATGGAACAATTCAGCTCCCATTGGACGCATTTTTTTTAATTTGATATTTTACAATTTTTTTAATAATCTATCGAGAAAATTCAAGTTTAATTAAAACCTGACTAGGAAACGGTTATTTTACATGAATATATATGTACATTTTTGACTATATCTCTCTCGATTCTTCTCAAGCTGAGAAATACTTCAGACGGTATTTGTAGAGAAAATCAGAACACATTATATGTTCAATAATTTTGTTACGAAAATCGTATTGTTTATGAGAAAACGTGAAATATGACTGACCTAGACAGGCCACAGGTGACACTATAATATGGCGCAGAAAATTTGCAAGAATAGGGACACAGACTCATAATATTTACTACTGAAAGCTTTTCTAAGGCAACACTGTTTGCGAAAAGGCCCTCAAAGTTACATTTTACATATATTGCTTGTTTTATTTCCCGTATCGTTGAATAAATTCATACTACACAACGTCACTTAATTGTAAATTTCAATATTCTATAACAAAAATAATTCAAAAAGAGAACACTAATTTATCAGTCTTTAGAGACTGTGAATTTGTCATTGCGAGAGAACACACTGAATAGCAGGAAAACAAAGCGCTGCAGCGAATATATAGAAATAAGAGAGACCGAACAGAAGGAAAAATCCATTAAATTTACCTGTGGACTCTTAATTCGCTTTATGATCAGTGACTATCTGTTTTACTGTAGGTAATGTGGGTTTGGCAATTATTTCATTATCAAGTTTATCTTTCTTCTCTTGATTGCAGTCCTGATGACGACGCGGATTAAACGTCGAAAATCTATGAGAGATATTTTGGGTTGCAGAGAGGCTAAAAGTGATTACAACAAACATGTATTTCTTTAAGACATCAAATATTTATAGAATAAGGGAAAAAAGAGATTGCTTAAAGAGTGAATATGGATATGTATTAAAGGACAAGGAATATAAGTGTGTGCTTTTCTCTCGCCTACAAATTACCGCCTCCGTCATTCTGTCTTCACACATTCCGTTCCATTACCGCCATATACCCAGCCAGTCACAGTAGATGTTGAGTCCTGCCATTACGCGTAACTTGACACAGTCACACAATAAATTACCAATATATCTCGATAATGTAACCGCCTTATATTTAGGAATATCCGCTTTGATGTATTGAGAATCTTTCTCAGGGCACTCCTGTGACATTCAGCACATACAGTTTACAACGTAATGTACGGATACACAAAAAAGTTTCGAAACAAGCGCGGTACTCTTGTATGCATCAGAAATCTTAAACATAAAACTGCAAATAGAGCTGTTACTTTTGTTAAAGAATGCTGGCGAGTTATGCTTAGCATTCACAGTAAGAGGAAGACCTGAAAGACTTTAAATTACTCACTTAGATCTCACCTTAAGCGACTTAAGAAAATGACGAACAATTTTAGTCACAGTAGACAATATAAAACTCGAGAGCAGCAATGCTGTTTGCCTTAGAAGCTTAGAGCGCTGCTCCTAAAGTGACTGGTGTTATTTTTTTATTTTATTTTCCTAATGGCAGGTACAGTGATTATTTATCACTGACCTGTGCGACCAATAAAAATAAAATATTAAAATTTCACTATAAATAATATAAACAGCATCAAGGTAAATATGAAAGTCCTAATAGTAAGGAGTAATCACAAAAATACTAATAAAAAAGGAGCAACTTCAGTTTTCCATCATTTTTGTCCTGGCCTACCAGTATCGCTCACACTCTTCTTCTTCTTCTTCTTCTTCTTCTTCTTCTTCAGTAGCTGAACCTCTTTTAATTGGAGGTTTTGGCCTTCTCAACGACGTCTTTCCAATTTGCTCTATCCTGGACACAGGTTAACAAATTTTTTATCTTCATTTGACCAAGGTCCTGTATGATGTCCTCCCATCTATATTTGGGTCTTCCTTTTGGTCTCGTGGTTAAGGGATTCCATTTGAATATCTTCTTAGTTGCCCTGGCCTCCCAGTATCGTTCACACTCTGTCCTCTTAAATACAGCGGTACATTGTCCTAAATGGTTTCTGTTCATGGGTTCGAGGAGGCTGCATAGCATGCAGTAGGGGTCAGGGCGGATTGCAATGCGGTGAAGACGTGCACCCAAGCAATCATGTCCAACGCGCAGTCGAAATTCTGCAACTGCCTTTCTTCTTGGCCAGTCTGGTATTTTGGATATTTCTTGCTTCCATGGTTTTTGGGGTAACTTTATCTCTAGTTCATATCTGTATACACTCTGAAACACCTGTTTTAAATGTAGTTTAATAGAATGGTAGCATGTTTCTCCAATATGTGTTTGTGTAATTTTGGCACCCTTTTCGGCCAGTGCATCCGTATGTTTATTCCCTATGATTTGGCAGTGTCCTGGTATCCACTGCAGTGCAATTTGTTTATGTTTTGCCATAAGTTGTCGTATTAGGGCCTGGCAGTCTCTGGCTTCTGTTGATATCACAGTTTCTGTTGATCCCGCAGATAATATTGCAGGCCTTGAGTCAGAAGAGATAACAGCTCATTCATATTTGTTCTGGTGTAAGTTCAGCAGACGTAGTGTAGTGGGTATGGGGTCAATTTCTCCAACAAAGGCAGTCGAGTGTTGCCACAATGGCATAGAGCAGGAGAAAAGTTCACAGTAAATGCCAGCACCAGCATTTATGTATCATTCCCTTTGAGAGCCATCTGTGAAAATATGCAACCACTTGTCTGGAGGGCACCTGGTGTTCATTGTTTCCAAAGCCAGGTGCCTAAGTGTGTCAGCTCCTATTTCTTCGTTTCCTATGTTTTGTTGCAAGTGTAGGTAGTATTCAAAGTGACTGGTGTAATCACATGCAACCATATAACATGGGAGACGTACAGGAAGATTAACGCAATGTAAAGTGCGACAAATCGCGGTGTTATGCTTTGATCATCCCTGTTACACGGTACCTGAGTTGAGACTCAGAAAACATGCTACATTCCTACTGACATGAGACATGAAGCTTGCAGCTTAAACCTCTATCAAGTACACATGAAAAATGAAAGCATTTGTTAAGGCCTAGCCCTCGTCAGACATTCTGAATTGCATCTGATGCTAAACAATTATTCAGGCCTACCGAAATTTTACTGTGCGTGAATTGAAATTCTCAGAACCTGTACTCTAATGACTGGAATTAACGGAGATTGATGGAGGCTGCTATTTGGATAGTAGCAAGTTATGAATTTTCATGACACGACAGATTCCCTCTCAACACTTTAAATAATTGTTGTGGTTTCAGTGCCGTCTGCCGTTTGCATTATTTGATGAAAGAAATACATCAACCCTGCTCAGGGATGAACAATTACAAGAGCCTACAAAAAAAGCCTGTGTTCAGACTTGAATGATTTTGACGGTGAGATACTGCACAATACTTGGCTAGTTCGACAAAACCTTTTTCAAGCCGTCACTTTACACATACACACACACACACACACACACACACACACACACACACACACACATTGTTTGTTAAACTGAACATCAGTGTGCGGCGTGAAAATAAACTTTGTACACAAGCCTTGACTAGTGTTTGTAACATATTGGATCGTAATGAGTTTTCTGTGCCACGATGTTTCCAAGACGAGGTCTATTTTTATGTGCAGATGGAAAATGAGGGACAGATATTTATTTAGCAAGTTCATTTGAAAATTGTAGTGTGTCTTAAAGGGAACAGAACATTATTTAAGTCTAATATTTATATAAATAAATACATACATACATACGTAACACCAATTATGAAATACAAGAGACAACTTAATCTAGAAAACTTGAAAAGAAGGTTCTAAAAATTGTTATCGAGACGGGGTTTGCCGAATCAAGCGTATTTATATCTGTTTGGAACTTGTGAAGTTCGTAGTAGGCCCCGTGATAGACCTATAACATTACACGCCACTGACTAATTGGAACTTACTGTAGTGAGTTATGTTTTTTATAATTTAATATTTCACGGGTAATTGAATGGTGCAGTTTCTCAAAATAAATACTCCAACGCACTGTACCCTGATTTGATGGACGGTAAAAAATCGTGAACTGCTTACAGAAGATGAAACTCGGTGCAAAATTTCCGTTAACTCTGACTGTATTTTGTCTTTCCGTTTGACCAGGCATTTTTTTTACATCAGTGGTTAAACGTTTTTAATAAGGCACGGAATTGCTTTTCCCTGAAGATTAAAAGCGCAGGTTGGATTTGCGGTAACTCTCTAGATTTGCATTCGGAAGGCACCCAGTTCTAATAACGGTGGTGACACCACTTATCCTGAATAAGAATTTCTGAACTTTTCCTCATTCCCTCTAGGCAAAAACCAGGATATTAGTTTTGTTTGCTCAGTTTTCCGTGCGTTAATTAAATGCATAAATGTATTAACGAACCAACAAATACACTTTAATTTAATTGATATACTTTTATTGTATTATGGTCACCTACATGTTTCGGCTAGTTATCCGGTCATCTTCAGGATGATTTCTTTGATAACAAGAATACAATTATGAAGAAATGTGTCTGAATCACTCCACGGTGTTGAAGACCAAATAAATTCTAGTAAAAATTCATTCTGGAAAAATTAAATAAAATATGGGTGATTATAAAAATACACGGAAGTTAACATTCTGTGCATTGTGTGTGGAGTGATGTATTCAGCATATACATGTGGTGAATCATAATCCAGAGTGTGTACGATGTGTAGTGTGGGTGAATTTTAACTAGATATTATATGGTGTTTAATACTGTGGATTGATTCAGATATATCTCATTAAAATCGTATTTTTGTTATCTAAGAAATCACCCTGAAGATGGCCGACTGAGTGGCCGAAACATGTTGGTAACGATGATATAGTAAAAGTATATCAGTAAAATTAAAGTGAATTTGCTGGTTTGTTGATAAACTTATGCATCGAAAATATCACTTGGGTTAGGTCAAGACAGATTTTTTTTCAAATCACCTCCAAGTCATCGTTTGTCATTCTTCTCCCATTCCACTCTGTACAACCTGGGCACCGTAAAAAAAACAAAAAAAAAACATTCCAAAATATTCGCAAAGGTGATGAAGATAACTAAACCTACCTACAATTGTGGGTTACTTATGAAATGTTTTGTAGTTAGGGAGATCTGTTATAGATTACGGACTTCGTCCGTTGTTACTCTCAAATACACCTTGGATTCGCCACTGCCAACCTGTCGTAAGAAATGAGTCTGTAAGTTGGAGAAATCGTGATACACCATGTTTTGCAACTTCCTGCCTATCCTTTGTAACAGGTGTTAATACTGGCTACAGCGAGCTTTGCCCTTTGCGGTGCAGACGAGGTGAAAAAACATCAGAAAAAGTCTGCACAAGTACCTTATGGGAATCACTTTTAAAGCTGATATAGACAGATGCCGTAATAGTGCTACTAAGTGTTGTGTCACTGAATTACATATTTTGGTTCTGTATTGAGGTATTGAAGAATATCAGTCTTTCACACTTCAGTATACCTTCGTTTGAATTTAATCAGCCGATATAAAGACAGGCTAGTCTCGGAATCTGCATTGAAACATTGGCCATAACAATTCCCCTTTACCGGGAACCGAACACAGATAATCTAGCCCATAGATATTCATTTCGAAGCCTTTCTACAGTACTAATCCTCTAGGTTTAAGCGATGACGAAATTGGTATTTTAAACCTATATTCTATTCTTTTACTACTTTATATCTCAGTTGTGGCTGTGTTAGAGCTAAGAGTTTATTCGTCGGCCTGCCACCTTGGAGAGACAAGTTCGATCCAAAGTCGCTCTATATGGGGTTTGTGGTGCACAAGGTGGCACAGAAACAAGTTTCTTACCAGGCACTTTGCTCTTCCCTTTTCAGAATTCTTCCACTAATGTTACATATTTATATCTACATAATGTAGCAAAGACACTATGTAATCTTAGCAATTTACGGTGTCATTAAGACACTTCTCCCTCAAGTTCTGGGGTAGACCAACTGCGTCGAAAAATATGAAGCCTTTTCCCGACTTGAAAACTTACTCATACCTACTACATTTGTAAACCTTCCTAATGTCGGTAACATCGTGCTGAAATACTGAATGTTGTACACCGACAGACTAAGTGCGCCATGAAGCTTCTGTCTTCTTGAGAAGGCCGTGGCCTCTGAACTTCTCAGGAATTTACCCTTCTTTTTCTTAACACGAAAATGAATATCGTATTCAAAAGAGCCCGCTATTGACTACTATAATAAGTCTCAAAACCTTTATAACGTAATCTGAAACTGGCAACCGTTTTAAATCAGTTCAATCTCCTTCACAACCTAACAGCTTATGCCCAATAAAAATACACAATTAATCTCTTATTTATATAATCAAATTCAATCACATTTGATTACATGAATTATATACGAGTTCTGATTTCTCGGATTACAGTCACTTACCTAAATTTGCTTTTTTGAAATTTAATTTTAACTCTAGCTTTTCATCTTTGCAGACTTTAGAGCGTTGAACTGGAGGAATCATCTCCTCTATGAATTGTGAAGGAAACTATTTGTACGTATTTTAAGGTACTATGCCCGGATTGGCCGAGGATAATCGTGAGAAAGATCATGTTACAGGATCTCTGGTCACCGTTTTGAGCACTTAACTCCGTGAGAAAGTGGAAATTTGGTCTGTGTTCTATATATCTGGAAGATAACAGAAAAGTGATATGGAAGACGGAATTCCTTGTATAATTTTCTTAATACGTTGTTAAGGTAGTTTTCTTTTTAGAATCAACGTTTTTCATGAAATTTATATCCTGTACAACTTCTGTCTTCCTTCAGTGTATTGTGTCATACACAAAAAGGATAAAACATACGTTTTGATATTAAACTATTCTAACAAGTTACGCATTCTTGCGGTTGGTCTTACGAGAGGTACGAGACAAGGTTGTGTCAGTTCTTCGACATAAACGTCCGTCAAAGTAACAGTCTGCAGCCGAACACCATGCCTGCGGTCTTGATGCTCTGGAGGAGTCTACCACGATGTGATCCATCACTCCCATCTGCGAAGAACTTGACGACGTAGCTACGAGAAAGGCATACAGATGAACTGGAATTCATGGCGATTCGATAGAGCGCCTCCAGCGTGTTCAGCAGATTCACTGTTTGGTGTAATCGGGTAAGACACAGGTGTCTGTGCAACATACAGGCGAATTATGTTCACAGGTCTTATTGGCCCTGTAAAAGTTTCTATACATTGTACACTGTAACAGAAATGACTAAAGATTTAAATACTGCCCTTCTTTTTGGGTTTATTAAAAACAAACCCTTCCACAGACAGGTCTTTTTCCTTCTTCATGGGAGGAGGAGAAATGGAGGTCCTACTTTGTTAGACATGGCAGAACGGGACTTAAGTTGTGAGGAATTTTCAAAACACTGATCAAGTTTTTATAGAGTTATGATTTTGTCTTTAAAACATTTTGACCACTTGAATACTAAAAGATTTAGGATGCGATATTGCGGTGTTTGTGCCATAGTTACCAAGGTTTTCAGTAACCTGCTGACTCCACCCTCAACTTAAATGACACTAAGTTCCTTCCACACTTAGGCGCGTTCAGAAAAGTTAAGCCGTGCTCTATATATGTGTTTTATATAGATTTCAGAATGAATAGCGCTTATTTCCCTCTACAGTATAAACTGACTGGCTTTTATAATGAAGGCGGGGTGTGTTGCCTGCGCGGTACGAATTGAATATTTAAATAACATTTAGGTTAATTTTCGTCGGCGAAGGGTTCAATAACTTCTGAATATACGATAGTTAAAGTAATGTTAGATTAAATATTATCAACTTTAATGGTTCTGGATTTACTGTTGGTGTAAACAGAAATATTTTTTCTTCAGTTGTTGTATAACTTAATTCAAGAATATACAATAACAGGAAATTACTGCAGAAAAACTTTGTCCACACAGTGATGGATTAGAACAAGTAAAAAAAAGATAGGTTGCCGCTGTGTCTACCATAACTCTTGGAAATCTGAAGATCCTAGACGCTGGCTGTAATTTAAATTCAGTAGTCGAAGTACAGAGGATTCCCATCGCATTTAGTGGGATTGAACTTTTACTGTCCGGATCGTAGCCTGTACAGTTACCCTCAATTTAATCACAAAATTGCGTGCCAAATGGAGAAAATAAATGGTGGCAGTCATCATTTATTTTCTGGTGTAAATATTAGTTTTAGATTCGTTAAATTAAATGCGATACGGATTAATCATGGTGAGAACCAAGAATCAAAAACAGAATCTGAGTGTGGAAACAACTTAGGATCTAGAAATCTGAGACTTTGAATCTTGGAGAGAAATGAAATTATTTTAAAACACACGTACACTCTTGACAGGATTTGCATTAATCAGTGTTGAGATCAGAAAACTGCGCTGGTCCTAACTGAAAATATTCCGTCATGATATTTCCCAATTTGAAAATAATTACAGTGGAATGTAGGGTCGAAATATGTTGGCTGACTACTGCTGGAGTCTTAAAAGAGAGACACAAGCTGGCGAAAATAAGAGTCGAAAGGGGACGAAATGAGAGATTAATGAATTTTATTGTAGTTGGGATACCATATATAGAGACAGTGTTCATTATATGACAATGTATATAGCAACTGGAAACCACAATATTACTTTTTATTACAATTGTAGCTTTTTAATATAGTCCTCTCTATCCCTTAATTTTGGTTAGTGGTAGGGAAATGTGATTGTGATATTCGGATTTAACAATGTTAAAACAATAAGAATATCTTTGAATGTTAAAGGGCACCAATTTTTTATCTTTTTTTTTTGCAAGAAGCTATGGTAATCTGTTACTATATAACCATTAGTATTTGACTAATTTTTTTGATGTGCCCTAATAAAAATATTCAAAATCCTGAGAAAAAAGACTCAAACAAGTACAACCTCACTTCACCACTTGTTCTCCAACTCTTTCTTCCCGTTCTACTCGAAACTACACCACTCCATTACCCACCTTTACTGTGAGAGCGAAATCTGCTCATCGCCATCTTCCCACTCCGCTTCCCACTCACTTTCAAGACAGCACCTTAACTACGGATCGAGAAGTAACAGCAGTAGCAGTGTCAGAAGATGATGCGGTTATAAACTGGAAGTCAAATTGACAAACGATGTGTGTAATTAGGTTTCACGTTATAAGGAATATAACAATTATATGAGTATATATATATATATATATATATATATATACAAATAAATATGTACATGGACTTTAAGGAGTACACATTTTTAGGTCACTCTATGTGTTGAATGATCAGTGGTTTATATCTGACAAAAGCGATTTTCCGCCTTGGAGATTCGTTGGGGGCCTAATAACTCAAAAACGTAAAAAGACAAAACGATAAGCAATGTTAGAGTACAATAAAATTCATAGAAAGACGTCTACTACTACTACTACTACTACTCATAATAATAATAATAATAATAATAACACATTAATCAGACTTCGCCAACTCGCTTACTCTCAGGAGTCGTGTCATCTGGTGCTGTTGTCGTGCTTTTTACGCGTGGGGAGATAGAAGAGAAAAAGATTGAAAGAAGGCGGGGAACAAGAAAGAAACGATTAGAAGAACGTTAGAAATGAGCGGTTTTGTCAGGCGACGACAATTAGTGCACTGAGACTTCCTTAACCTGAAAAAAAAATTTTAAAAAATTCAGAGTCTTAGCCTTGCACTGAACACTGAACCTGCGGCAAGTAATGCAAAATGCTGCATATAGAACATATATTTCTGAATACATAAATACTTGGGTGAGTTGCGTCAGGATCGTTATTGATTAAAGTTGAAGAGACAACTCTCTCTGTTCACATAGAATTGTGATCCCGGCAGAAAGAGGATATCAATGAATTTCATACAAGAACAGTGAAAGAACAGTTTGTTTATGGATTTGTATTCCTAAAATGTAACGTGATAATTTTATTAATATTTGTATGTGACCTACTCCCTTAAACAGAACAGCAAAATGATTAAAATCTCATCTCAGATGGCGACGTCAACACAAATTAAGTTTTGTGCATAAAGCAATCTGATACAAGTTAGTTATTTAGTAAGTTTTCTATTTGGAACTCTGCAATTGCCCCCACTAACTCTTGGTGTTGCAACCTGCCGAAGTGAAAGATTTGCAGTACGCGACACACTATCTGAGCGTTCTAAGCCAGTGACGTAATCGTTTTGTTGATGCCACATTTAAGGGGATTTAGTTGAAAAAAGTTGCAATAATATGGCAATCAGTTTTTAAAAATAATAACTCATAGCTCGAAATAGCTTGCCTGTCATCCATGAAACAACCAATATGAGAACGACTTAATGAAATGCGGTTATCAGACGTCCATCATTAGACCGCTTACTATTCAAGCTGTCGAAGAGGTTTGGGTTATTTCTTTCTCATTGAGTGTCTATCGTTTTGTTTTTGGCGACCCAGACACAGTACCACAAGAGAAAAATTCATTATAGATATGACACTACACTGGTTTTTCATATGCAGACACAAGAAACGAAAGAAAAGGTTCGGGCGGGAGGGGGAGGGGGTCGGTTTCAAGGTCACGATTTGCCCACATGACTACGAGTATAAAGCAGTCAGTCTGAGAACCACAACGGAAATTTCTATCACTTGAAAGGCTAATTTCTATTGTTCTGATAGCCAAAATTTCCGAGTCTTAACACTTGTGCTTCAGCGCTACAACAAATAAAGGAAGTGCGCGTTTAGTTGACTTCCTTGGTATTTCATGTAGTGGTAAAATATATTAATTTCGGAATTTTTACACCCTGTACTCAATCAATAAAAAATATGGAACAAACTGAACAAATAGAGTTGAATTTTCCTCTAAAGTCATATTCTTGATGTGGTCTATTTTATCACAATTCCGCGTTTGTAGCACATGCCAAAGTATTGTAACCCACTATCCCAATGTAAATAATTTATGAATGGAGACAAATATTGATCTGTATTTTGAGAATGTGTACCATCACTTCTGATGCAAAGTAGTCGCAAAACCTAAAGCAGTAGTTTTGCACACAATAGGATATCACAAATTCACAGCCGAAGTATCTCCCTTTATATAATCTGTGGAATGTGAAGTACGAAATAATAATTTTAGCAAGAGTATCAATAAATTCTCGCTTATTTATGTAGCCGGTGTACAGTATCGACCATAAGTCAGAATTACGCGTGTGCTGGTTATATTATGGCTTCTTGGAGTGATATAAACATTTATTTTGGTAAACATTTCTAAAACAGAGAAGATTCCCTGGCTGCACGCATTGTATTAAATACAAGCTTTAAGTTAGAATATAATGACAGCTTATATGACTGAAAAATGTATATGGTATTAAAACAATATGTGCCCATCTTTGCCTCTGTCACCTAACAGTCAGCGTCAAGGAAGTACAATACGAAGCCAGACCAATTGTTGTAACTGTGTCACATATTCTGCAAACCATTCTAACTCAACGGCAGTGATAATGTGTTTCATTTTTACTGAAAAGCACCACGTAGAGAGAGAAAACACGACGTAGTCGCGTCTGAGGTATATTACTAAAGTCAAACTCAAAACCATAGAACAGTGAGTAATATCTGATATGTTAGTGATTCAAGAGGCGGTGCGATGGCGGGCTTTTGTAAAAACAGTAATAAACATTCGTATTAGACGAAAGCTGGGAATTTCCCTCACACAAATAATATCTTGCTCACATTAACCTTACAAACTCTATCGCCTTCTTAATGAAACTCGAAGATTTTGAATTACGAAGTTCCTTCGTATATGATTGTCGTCCTTTACAGAGTAATGACTAGAATCCTGTTGTCATAGCATATTCTTATGTTTCTAATAACTATCCAACACCCCTCATCAAATTCTTAAGTCTGGCAGCAAAATTACAGACCGGAACGCTCATCTATGTTGGTGTTCTGAGGCCCTCTTCCTGACCTACAGTAATAGCAAGAGTTGTAAGAAAAGGTTCGTATGATACAGTAGAGACGTAGGAAGACCTATCAGATCCGGGGTCACAGTTCAGAGACAATCAATCTTCAGTGTTTTGCAATTTCTCTTTTCCGTACAAATGGTGCTGTACGTCACTCCTTTTCTACCAGAAATATTTGCATGACCGGGTATTTCAATCTTCAAGATATCTTGACTGGCATACCAGACGAAATAAAAGTAAAATGGGTTATATCTCGCTCTGAACTGACCTAGCGTGTAGTATTTATTTGTAGAGGGTTTGATAAAAGAGCCGTATGGGCAAGATGTCATTTGGACCAGAAGTTTGCGGTGTTCTGCCTCAATGGGACATTTTTCTAGAAACAATGAAGAAGATATTATTACCATAAAATTATTATTAACTCCTTCGCTCGCTTAAGATGTTACGCGACACAATAAAGGAATTGTTCTTCAGATGATTGACTTGAATATGTGGCCGATAAGCTGTTCAGAAACGTCGGTAAGCAAACTCAAACTTACGATACGTTACCTCTCAGAAGAGCGAAGACCTCAAATACACCGTGCACAGGAAGTCTGAAATATGGCATGTAGGGCAACAAGTGTTCTCAGCATCATTAATAATATCAGCTGCAGAACAAATGTGCAAAATATTTCCGTTCAGGTTCGACCCAATATTTTATAGGCTATTCAAGGCAAATTTTTGTTCTTACTTCTTTACTTACTCAAATACCTACTTGCTTGCTTACTTACTGACTTACTAACTCCATGAAGCAGAGACCTTGTTGAGAAGCTAACCACTTCTCAGTTAGTCAAGAAATTCCCTGCATTTTATGGAACCCGCATGTTCGTTACCACAGTCAGATCAATCCAGTCCACCCCCCATCGCACTTTCTGAAGATCCACCTAAATATTATGCTCCCATCCACGCGTGGGTCTTCCAAGCGGTCTCGTTCCCTCAGGTTTCCCCACCGAAACCCTATATAAACCTCTCCTCTCCTCCCACACCCGCTAAATGCTGCGGGGTTAGTAACTTACACACAGTGCACACAGCTCACGACGCAGCTCCACAAGACCACAGCCAACCACAGCCTACACACCCAGGCGGAACACCGCTTGCAGTAGGACACGGTCTTATTCTCCTGATGATGGGCATAATGATGCCCGAAACATGTTGAGATAGAAAGTTGGATAATAAACATCGAATTATTTGCATCTTGTTGGTTCTCTCTCTTCACCTTATGTTCACGATGCACGGTCACAAGAACCTAAATCTATGAAGTCCTTGTTGGCATCGAACCAAGCTCTGTACTGCCAACAAACTCTGCCAGTTCACCCTAACCTACATCAGTTCAACCTTGTTCACACCCTAATCTGTATAAACAATTTAATAGCACCTTCCCACCTATAGCAGTGTCCCACAAGTGATCTTTTCCTGTGACTTTGTGAGCACTTCTTAATTCCCGAGACATTATTTGACTTCTGCTCAAGCTTCTCTGAATAAAATACAATCCAGTCAGCCGTAATCTGCCCGGTGTTTCTTCTGTTGGGATTCTAAATCATTAGGCTATAGTCGATTAAATTACCGTAGATCATTTAATAGGGATCAGACCTGGGACAATATTCTTCAAATTATAACTGAATTTTAGGTAAGAGTAAAGACTGTGAAGACGCTCCTGTTCCTATAGAAGGCGTGCAGACATACAGGAGAAGAAAATGCACCACATATTCGATGGTTTACTTCCAAGGGAGAGGCACACTGCACTTCGTTTACCTGACAAAATCTTGTCGCTTTTGAATATTTTCCACCCCTTGGGAACGATAAAATTGCACACTTGCTGGCTATCTGTCCATGTCCCACCGACAGTCTGTAAATGCGACATTAGACGAAGAAATCACGCATATGTATTTTCTCAAGTCGAGAGCCGCCGTTCCTTTTTCACGACTCTCTTATACTCGCCCAAAAAAAAACAGACGGACAATCATACTCATTCGTTCCGTCGAGTGCCCAAGTACATGAATCGTGGAACCGCAATTACAATTATCAGGCAAAAATTGGCCAGTGTACCCGACTAAGAATGTTTGCCATTAAGTCTAAAAAAATCATTCATTTTACTCCTTGTTCAATGCACAGTTATTGAAACATCTGTGAAATTCATCAACCGTGAGAACGCGGCTTGAGAGGTGTTCGGTTTAGAAATATTTTTCAATTGGTAGAGGAAAGGGAAGTTCAGTACCTAATAGATGTTGAACTGAACTCGTTCAAATTGCAAACCACGGGTGGCGAAATTTACCAAGTCCCAAGAGAAAAATGTAACTGCAGAACTTTCTGTGCTCAAAAACAAATGTTTATTCCCTCGTATTTATACACACGTAAATTAATATTTCGTTAATATTAATTTTTTAACCCTATCTTTGAGAGAAACATCATTCTTCTGGACACATTTCTTTGTGCATGGCTCTGTGGTATTCATGCTAATTGTTCGCCCTCACTGCCATCGATTAGCAGTTGAATGACCAAACTTCCCCTGCACTGATATTTATTACGCATAAAAACAAAAATATTTAACATAAACACGAATTTCTTTTGGATATTGAATATTTAAACACGTGATAAAATAAATAAGAATGTGCTCTAGAATGTGACGTCTGGTATATAGTACAGGGTCATCGAAAAAATGGACGTGATTTGAAACCGCTATAACTTAAAAAGTACTAGACGGATTTACACGTTTTGCATCTTAAAATATTCATAAAAGTTTGAAGTTTTAGACTTACCTTTAGTACATTTCAATATGTGCACCGTTTGTAGCTCTGGAGACGTCCAAACGAAATTCTATCTCCTGCCACGTTTTCTGAATCATGTCTCGTGTTACAGTTTCAATGGCTGATGTGAGCCTGTTTTGCAGGTGCTGGATATTCCTTATCTTCTCAGCATACACAATGTTCTTAATGTACCCCCACAGGAAAAAATCAAGTGGAGAGAGATCTGGGCTTCGAGGTGGCCAGGGTATTGGTCCACCCCT
>Ga0123354_10001448_pt1 | contig 28850 bp, 19 predicted proteins | sample TergutLab28metaG_2_FD_97872 | JGI IMG/M metagenome (GOLD analysis project Ga0123354, IMG submission 97872) | Labiotermes labralis P4 segment gut microbial communities from Petit-Saut dam, French Guiana - Lab288 P4 | ecosystem: Host-associated > Arthropoda: Insects > Digestive system > Gut ... | reverse complement strand
CCCTGATTTATTTCCATCTGTATGTGCTGGAAATTTTACTCTTCACCACTTTTGCAATGCCTCTGGAGACCACCAATCTTCCTATTTAACCTAACCACTTATAACCTTATATTACAGGTGTTCCAAACACTACAGTCTTAGTATATCAGTGTGGGGTACTTGCCTGAAGAAGCAGTTGTACCCTTATTATATGTGTAGTACTATGGGGAAAGGAATGTTGGGTTTGCTTTTTGATTGCAGACGTTACGAATTAGTTGTAAGAGGACTGAGTATAACTGTTATGAAGGACAAACATATGGTAAGTTTGAGAACATTCCTTTGGCATCCAAAGGTTGGCATCATAGGAAGTCAAGAGGAGATTTCTTCACAATCCAAAAGTGTCGAGAGGCAAGTAAAAATAATTTTAAACACACTCAAGCATATACTGTTCATGTTAGCACTTCCAGTTGTAGTTTTATTGAATTTTTAACCACTTACACCCAAATGGAAGTTATGTATGTGTAATACAAATTTTTATATTTTAAACTTTTTTTTAGATGGCATTGGTGACGGTAAAATATTCTGAACTGAGTGAATATTAGCAAGCATTCCCTGAATTTATTATGCTCCTGATTCCTTCATTTATGTGGTTATGATGAGCATGAATTTAATCGAACCACATACTTTATTTCAGAACCCAGCAGTTATTGGTTCACCAGAAAACAGCATCAGTTTTAGTGACACTGGCATTAATAGTGACATTATTGATGTCCTGAAGGAGCAGGAACTTACAGAACCAACAGTCATCCAGGTATGCCTTCCTGCATTGACATGTGTAGAATCCATTTAAATGAATGGTGTAGACAACAAATTGAATGTATGTGTTTAGTTTCATGGCATATTTTCTGTATTCTGGTGCTGGTATTTTTAAAATTATTGTACAGGCAATAGGGGTTTGAAAAGCTTGTATTCATGAATGTGCTGTTGTTTATTTGTGTCACGTAATTTCTGAAAGTTGTGATAACTGTTTTGGTATTACATTTACAGAAAGATGGTATCCCTACTATTCTAGGAGGACATAATACTCTTTTAACTGCAGAAACAGGATGTGGTAAGACGCTAGCATATCTCCTTCCTATGATAAATCAGATCCTGGTTTGGCAGATGTTCCTAAGGAATCGCCAATTGAACTGTCCACTTGGCATAGTTGTGTCACCAAACAGAGAACTGGCAAATCAGATTGGTGTAAGTTCACATTGCTGCTAACAAGTAACTCATGAATGTAACTTCCCTCTTTACTGACCATTTTCCATGCAATGGGGAGCTAAATGTTGACGTCTTACTTTTCCTGTAAGTCCAACTAGTGTGCAGGTGTACACTTCACACAAGAATCCTGGCACTTTCTCTGCCTTTTTATGAATTGTCTTGAAAACTCTAAGCTGTTCAAAAATATTGTGTTGGGCATGAGTTAATCTCAAGTCGGTTGTAATATGCTGCAATGGCTTCCAACAAGGAGATGGACTAGCATCAAACCTCTTTCATATAGCACTGGAGCTTGTAATAAGACAGCTGTCAGTAGAAGTGAAATCCACAATATTTTACGAATCAGTGCACTTAATAGGATATGCTTGTAACATAAACATTATGCAAAGAAGGAAAAGAGCTCTTCATTAAGTGTACGAAGAGCTCAAAGAGAGAGCAAACGAAGTAGGGAGGGCTCAACATCAGAGTTGAATAATCAAGAGCAATGGTACCAAATAGGTGAACAAGAAGAATAAGAGAAACATTGACAATAAAAGATCATGACATTGGAGTTGTTAGGAGCTTTAAATATTTGGGAACCGAAATCAATAATGCTAATGATGAAACAGTAGGAACCAAAGCTAGAATCCTAGCTTCTATTAAAGCCTATTCCTATCTGCAAACTATATTTAGAACTAACAAATCCACTGAAATAATATAATAAGATTATATAAAACATTAATGAAACCATTGCTGTGTTATGGAAGTGTAACCTGGACCCTAACACAAATGGCAGAACAAATGCTGTGTACATTTGAAAGGAAAATATTAAGAAGAATTAAGACATAGTACAGTATAAAGGATGCTTCATCCTAGATGGAATAGTGAAATTTATAATCTATGCAAAGATATAAATGTTGTGGATGATATTAAAATTAGAAGACTAGGATGGTCGGGTCCTTTTTTAAGATTGGAAGATGAAAGGATCTAATAAAAGGTTATTAATGGGAAATTTCATAATACAGCATGTGTCATACACACCTGACCGTTTTTTAAATGAAATAACATTTTAAAGAAAAGTGGAAAAATTTTATTAATACTATTGGGTGCATTCCATGTCCATGAGAATTCATCTAAGTCATTATTGTTTGAATATGACGCTTTGATGTTGACCACCATGTCGTTCAATACACTCCTGCAGTCGTGATGGAAAGGCTGTCATAACATGTAGCATCTCCTTGGGGATTCTTTGAATACATTCCAGAATTCGGTGTCTTTAGTCATCAGTTTTGGCAGGGACATGTTTCGTGTAACTTGCATGTAACCTAGCCTCAGAGGAAGTAGTCTTTACTGCAAGGTAGAGAGAGTGGGCCAATAAGTGAGTCTGCCAGGAAACATAATTCAGAGGACTTGTCCCGTGCACTAAGTTCCTGGGCGACTTGGATTTTGTATGGATGGTAATGCAAATCCTTGTGTAAAATTTGGTGAAGGCCGCATTCATTTAAGTGAAGTGTGAGAGCTGGCTGCTGAACTGACCTGCACAGACTTCGCAACATGGTGTCTCTTACTCACTCCACATTGTCAGGTGTGCTTTCCGTAAATGGACGTCCTTGTGGTTTACTGTCCTTGACACCATTTGGATACCCACCAGAGCAGAGTTTTGTGGCTAGGAGCATCACTCTTTGAAACTGTTGTTGGAAACCACGCTGTATAGCTGTAACAGACTCTGTTTTGATAAACAGTTCCACTGCCACAATGCCATGTTGCATTGACCAGTGCTCCATCTCAACTAAACTCCAAACATCACTGTGCATGATGATGGTCAGTACAAAAGCAGCCCTTAGCTGGCATGCTGGTTTTCAAATTTCAAAAACTGTCAGGTGTTTATGATGCACCCTGTACAAGACAAATGGGAAAACCAAGTAAAAGATGGGAGGACATCACCCAGATAGACACCTCACAGATTTTAGGAATATAAGAATGGTGGATGTGAGCAGAGGACAGAGGCATCTTCTGAGGGAGGTCATGGCCCAAAAGTGGCTGTAGCGCCATAGATGGAATGGAATTAAATATTCTGCAATTAATGACCATCAAGTTGGATGAAATAGTCTGCAGTTAATGATAACCAAGTTGGGTATATTCTGACGGTAATGTACATCAAGTTTAATGACGAATACAGAATTTCAGGGAATTAATTATAAAATATGTGTAGTCCAAATTGGAGTACCTCACTGCATTACTGATTTGTGAAGTTTTACTAATTCTTTTATTCTTCTGCTTAATGATATGTTGCATTTATTCAAATAATGTGTATTGTATTCAAATATTTCAGGAAGTGGCTCAGAAGTTTTCCAGAAAATTGATGTTTACCACAAAGGTGCTAACAGGTGGTCACACTAAATTTAAAATGATTAACCCATCATTTGAGGAAGTTGATTTGTTGGTAGCAAGTTTTGGAGCACTTAGTAAACTTACTACTACAGGTAAATACACAGCTATATGTGTAGAATTTGGAAGGAATGGGGGCAGATTATTAGAACAGCTACTGGAAGTGACATTTAATTAAATAAATGTTGTGAAGGACACCATCTTTTTTCCGCATGGAGAAGTTGACAGAAAGTGTAAATTGTTGATTATTGTGAGACAGATTCTGTGAGATTCATGCTGTTCTTTTTCTTTAATTTTCAAGGTAAAATTTATAGGTAAGGTTATATTGTAATACTGTCCCAACTTCCACGTTTGTGACTACAAGCAAAGTGTTGCAGATACCAGATTAGCCATACAACCTGTGATATTGATACAACAAGCTAGAAAATAAATTAACCTTTTTGTGTGAGTTACATGTGGCTATATATTATAAAACTTAGGTTCTCATCGCTGTATCTAAATTATGATCTTATGTGGGGGTTCACAGATTTTCTAAAAATCTAGAAGTCATCTCAGAATCGTAGGTGCCAGAGGCATGACATGAAACAAACTCAATATTAAGAACCAACAAATGCTAGGCACTGCTGTATAAAATTTAGTCACGTGGGTGATCTGGCACCAAGGATTTGTGCACACCTGTTCATGTGGAATATGATGCCCTCTTTTCTGGTACGGACATTTCTGAAGAATTTCCTGCCTTCACATTGCAGGTGTTTTTCTGTTAGACTGTACAGTGTTTTGACCCAGTATACTAATCTGGATACATAATGTGTCATTTATACTTGATGTGTGGGGTGTCTGACTTCTTGACCATAGTCTGCACTCACAGGGACTTTCTTTTTTAAATATTGACGTGTTTCAGGCATCTACAAAATGAGTCATGTTCACCATGTGGTATTGGATGAGGCTGACACATTGCTGGATGATAGTTTCAATGAGAAAATATGTCATTTTCTGAGAAAATTTCAAGTAAGCATCCTTCAGACTTTGTCTTTTTTGAGCTGTTGTGGTCTTTTTAAGGATATTGTTAAGCTGTTGAAGTGAAGTGGGTGGTGTATGGAGACTTTAAAACTGAAAGAATGGGTTTGGTAAAGCACTTCACTGAACATTGTGGTTGCATTTTAGATTAAACTGCTATAACAGGGATTGGGCATTGTGAGTCATATGTTTTTCACAGTTATAAGAGTTTTAGGTAATGTAGCGTGTGCCGTAAAATAGTATGGTAGTACCACTCCTACATATAAGTCATCTTTCCTGATTCACACACATAATGTTTGCACTCAAAATGTATTCCTGCACAGTATGATGATTCATGTTGCTGTTTTGTGGGTTGTGACATGGATATTGTACATTTGTTCTTAGTGGGTTATGACATTGTAAATTATCATACACAAATTTGGGAACAAGAAGATTGAGAGGTAGACCAAGAAATAGATGGCAAGATGAGGTGAGAAAGGATGGAAGAATAATTGGTGGAAAAGGGTGGCAGGAAAAAGTACATAGCCATGAGAAATAGAAGAAACTCCTGAGAACGGCAAGGAATTATCGCATTCTGCACACGCCATTTGAATAAATGAATGAAAGCTGACTCATTTAAGCAGAAGCAAATGATAACATGTAATGCATGTAATGTAGCTAATTGTTGTCCATCCTGTTGCAGTTCCAATACAAAGGGGCCAATACACTAACTACACTGCCATCAGGTGTCCAAATGACTTTGGTCAGTGCTACAATGCCAACAAGTCTCACAGAAATACTGAGCCCTGTTATCGAGGTACATTAGAAGCAGGTTAATAGTAATGTGGTTGTAGCTCACCGTGCAGATCCATGTATTTAAAAACTTCATTTTTGTAAGAAGTGGTTTGTGTTGGACATTCTAGAGAATTACTGTATAAGACACAAGTTCTGCATAAGAAATATTGTAAGTACAGTCACTACCAGCCTGTGCATTGAATCTGACTGTGGTTAATAAAACTGTTACCCTGTTTATCGAAATATAAAATTACTGCATACAAGACAATGCCCTCTCACAGTCTGCAATTTGTAGAGAAATACACTTGCAGAAGATGTTTAATTTTGTGTGCAATTTTAAGGTAACCACCCATTTTTCTTAACGAAATTTTCAAAATGTGTTTCTTTAAAACTGAATATCATTTTCTTGCAGACAGAGTCATTCATGAGAGTTACCTCAAATCAAGTTCATCGGCTCTTACCACACATTCCACAAAAGTTCTATCGCCTTGGCAAGTTACAGAAGGCGGCACAGTTACTTGCTATGATTAAGAATAATGTTGCCAAGGAACACCCCGTTATAATTTTTAGGTAATTGGGAGATATAATTCAGGTTAAAGATGTGTAATTTTATGAAAGTTTTCCTTGTAAAGTGAGTGCTGCAAAACATATTGTTTTTTGTGTTTGTGCATTAATACATGATAATTGAGGCACTGTTTGTGATAACAGCATTAGTGTGAGGTGGTATTGGAAGAAAGAACTTTGAAATTTTTTAAGTATTGGGTGTAGCATTTAGGAATGTATACTTTTTTTTAAGCTCCTGCAATTGGAAATCATACTAGAGATAATTTTTTAAGATATTTTGTGTGTTTCATGGGTTGATGATGGGGCTTGTTATTTGTTGCAGCAACAAATCATCAACATGTGACTGGATATCTATGTTTCTGAATGAAAATGGTGTGAAATGCGTGAACTTGAACGGAAAGATGCCACGTGATATTCGTACGGGAAAATTGAACTTGTTTCAGTCAGGTGTTGTGGATGTCATATCTTGCACTGATATTGGTTCTAGAGGCATTGATACAGTCAGGGTAAGTTGGCATTTTATCCATATGTATACATGCTTAGGGAGAACATAATGTTGACAGCTTTCTCTTGAATTATTATGTATGTTTAAATACTGGAATAAAGTTATGAATATAAGCGTGGTATTGTAATTGGTTTGTGTGATTGTAATGTATATTACTCTGATGATAACATGATAGGGGTTGAAAAGCATAGCTTAGGGAATAAAGTTGTATTGTTTTACATGCATGTTGGTTGTGTGAACTGAGTGAAATGTACAGTTTATTATTATAATTTTTCATGTTTTTTGTGTTTTAGGTAAAACATGTGATCAATTATGACTTCCCGCTGTACATGGCTGATTACATTCATCGTTGTGGACGAACAGGGCGTGTTGGTAGTGCTGAAGGATGCCATGTTTCAAATTTCATTTCTGGTTTGAGAGAGGTGGAACTTGTGCAAAAGATAGAGGTTTGTCATCTTGTTTGAACTCTTGCATTTTCTTCCTGCAGGTACACATATTGCATTGATATCTTTTTTCAATTACATCCAGAAGATAGCGATTGTTGGGTGCACATGAGTTGTGAAGGCATTTCATTTCAACAGGAAGCAAAAGTTTTTATGCTGTCACTTACTGTCATTATACACCTAAATGTATATTAAATTAGTGTCATAACAGATCATGCATATTTGTACAGTCATGCTTCGCTTAACGACGGGGGTACGTTCTGAGAAATGCGTCATTAGGCGATTTCGTCATTTTGTGAACATCATAGAGTGTACTTGCACAAACCTGGATAGTATAGCCTACTGCAAACCTAGGCTATATGGTATAGCCTATTGCTCCTAGGCTACAAATCTGTACAGCATGTTACTGTACTGAATAGTGTAGGCAATTGTAACACAGTGGTAAGTACCATAATATTATAATATTAGCATCTTATGCAACCACTGTCGTGTATGTTGTCCATCATTGACCAAAACGTCGTCGTGCGGTGCATGACTGTATGATCTTGGCAATGATACCTACATCTTGCATCTGGCTGCTTCATGAGTTATTTGAAACCAAATTCTGCTGCATTTTTATATTTTCTTATGCATGAAGAAAGAATTTATCAGTTTTTAAATAGCAACATAAGTTTTATCTAATGAGCAAGAATAAAATTAGGAACAGGACACAAAGAATGGATATCAGGAAGTGTTCCTTTCTAAATACGACAATAAAAAAAACTGTAACCAACTACCTGCAGAAGCATTAGGGACTTTCCATTATAAACCTAAAATTTTAGAAAGAGAATTATGAAAGCAATAATAACCGGGGTGAAGTGAAAGGAATAGAAGTATGGTGAAAATTGCCTAAAAGTGCAGTGAAGTGAGGTGAATTGTAGTGATTTGGGATGAAATGAAGCAGTAGGAAATTTAAATGGGGTTAAGCCAAATGAGAGGGTAGTGAAGTGGAGTGAAGTTGGATGAAGTTTTATATGGGAAGAAGTGAAGTGGAGTGAAAATCATAGTAACAGGGTGTCTATCATCATTAGAAGACATATATATCATATGAAGTTCGCTGCTTGTATGGCTGTTTCGTTTATCACATTTTTTTAATAATACTCTGGTTCTATTTTGTATCATTGTATATATGGTTGTATGTTTTGCATACTTCTGTTTAATTTTGTAAATTATGTATTCTTATTGTCATGTTAAGTATTCTTATTATTATGTTGTGTATTCTTTTGTTAGTTTACGTATTCTTGTTGTTATGTATGTTCCATTCTGGGTATTCTCTTTCATTGTGTTGTTCTGTGTTTTGTTTATGTGTAAATGTCTGCTGTACTACTACCACTGGGAGTCAACCCAATTGCAGTTAACAAATGTATCAATATCACAGTATGTGCTCACAGACTTTGTATTCATATTGATTTGTATTGTTTCCACACTGCTGTGTACATCACATTTGTTTAGCAGTTTCACTTGGACCGTGTCTGGGGGGTTGGCCGGGCTTTGGACATATTCTGACAATCTGACAGTCTGTGTAGGTTATCATGAAGAAAAATCTCTTGAAACATGCAGTGACCAGTGCTTTCTGCATGATTGTTTTACATCTCATCCAGCACTACACTGGATACAGCACTGTTACATAATCTAAGAATGAGTCTCACAAAATCATTGCTACTTTCAATGGCTATAACTGTGTATATTTTATCCAAAATGCATTTCATGTGTCATGTGCTTGCAGTTATCCTAAAAGGTGGTATTGTTTGTCATGTCATATTTTCCTCAAAATATTCCTATATAAAATGCGCAAATTTATAATTTTTCCTGAAAGGTAGTATGTACAGTAATTATTACAAAAACTAGTTGGTATATTTTATCATTTACAGATAGCTGCTCGGAAAATGGATGTCTTGCCCAATGTCAATGGGAACATAACCAGAACAATTCAACACAGAGCTATGAAGAAAATGGAAGATAATTTTATGTGATATGTGCAGCAGTACATTTGAAGTATTTGTCACATATTTTGAAATTAAACTATGCTTTAAATACTGAATCTTTCATTGCCTTTTTTTCAAATCTTGTTTACCTGATAGGTATGTTTACAATCTTTGCACAGATTGAATAAGAGGGTGTGATGTTAGAGGTTCTTAAGACAGCAGTTGAAGATTTCTGTGCTCTAAGATGTCATGTCATGTCTTGCCTGGTAGGTTGTTACCAGATTGTTAAAGGAATCTGATGCATCTTGAGAGTAGAAGATTGTATAGCACATATCCATAATGGTAATGAAATGTGTTGTGGGGATATTTCATCTCTTAAATTGTTTGATTTCAATGGAATTGTGTCTGTATTAACCCTTTTGCACTCAAATTAAATGCCTGGAGTCCTCTGAAGGTGGCACAAATTTAAGTGGTTACCATTACTTTTCATGTTCTTGGAACATTATAAGCCAACTTTGGCTCTATAGTCATACACTTTTTGCCAGTTATGGTCAAACTTCAGCCTGAAAGGGTTAAAGGTTACTGCTAAAATTCCAACTTTAGAGGGAATTCCTGATTCGTAGCCATCTTCTTTTGTGACCGAGGTAGTAATGAAGATGAAACTTACAGGACCCAAAACATTGAGGTAATAATTTTTCCTTTGTGGTGTTATTTGTTAATGGATATGGAATGCAAAACCTCTCTTGATTCAGAGGTTGTCACATGCTTCATTTGCTTGATATTTTCAGCTTTGGCTTGGAATCCTGGTGATGTGTGCTTTCTCATTTGGTAACCTAAATTCTTACATGTATTGAATTCGTGTTGCTAATATCCTATGCAGACCAAAAGAGTCTTTTCTGCAGTTGTCATGTAAAATTTCTGCTGACGGGATCTGACCCTTATAATTTTTTCAATACTTGTTTTACATTTATATTGTTTTGAATACAAAACAAGTTCTCGTGTATCGTGAATGTAACGGTGGTCGATCGTGATTGGTCCTGCCTTCTGTCGCGTTTACGGAACTTCAGCATGTTAGTTCCCTCGACGCAGATTACAGTACCACAAATATTCGCTGTATGTCGCTGATTGTTAGATACATGTGTCAGCGGCAACGTACTGCTGCCATCTCTGGCCCAACGTGAAGTATCATAAATTGTTACTATACGGCGCTTAGATGCGTTCAGCAGAGCAAATCAAGGAGCGGGTGAACAGCAGGGCAATGTGTTTGGAGGACAGTTGGTGGTGTATCTCAGTTATGTCACGTGACGAAAGCTTTGTCGTAGGTGGTAGGAGGAACTATAGTCTGTGTTTGTTGTGTTGAGTGTAAGTCTGCGTGCAACTGTGCTCATATGAATTGTAACACTGTAACAGCCCATGTTGTTGCTATTTCGTTTACAGCGTTTTGTGTTTGGAGGTCATGTGGAGTGCTGGTGAAATGTGAATGAAGTTTTACGTTAGGCTTCTTGTGAGTGTTATTGCGTGTTTTGTGCTTTTATTCTCTTGTGTTTCACGTGCAGAGAAGTAACTGTTGTGCCTGGGATAAAGGTAAATGAATGAATTGCGTCAAATGGTGAATTCTGTATGAGACAGTGACAAAAGTTATTTCAAAGTACGATCGGCGGTCACGTTGATGAAGTCATTTGTTCTTCGGCACCAAAGGCTCGTCAGGACGTAACACTGTTTTGTGTGCAACGTCAACGACGAACATCACCACCAGCAGAAAACGTAAGTGAGCATATACTGTTGTAACTCCGATGCAGCTGTAGTACGTGAAGTTCTGTGTTGTAATATGAGGTGCAGTTCTTTCTGTCTAATGTGAGCATTTAATGTTTCTTCTTCGGTATCAAGATGCGGTCTTCTGAGATGTGACACTATGAAGATGGAGGAGTACCTTCCTCCGAAACTTTGATACCATCTGCACGGTGTCACACCCAAAAAGACTAATATGTAATGTGTGGTATTACGGGACCATTTTTTTAAAGTGTGTACTTCTTAGAAAATCAGTTGAAACTAAATTTATACCTTTACTTTTTTAAAGTGAAATATATCCAATTATAATGGTACGTATTTAAGGAATTGTGAATCTTTCCGTATCGGGAATTTCAGTGTAGAACATTTCGTTGATCGTTCTTGATTTTCTATGCTTCGTGAATCTGTACCATTTCTTGAAATATCATATCGTCACCAAAGAAATTTCGGCCATGTTGAAGAACGTTTCTCCCATCATTTCCACTAGAATATTTTGTAGCAGAGTTTCTTTGTGCCGTGACTGTATGCCAGGTACTACCTTGATTATGTAGGCATTAGGTTTTTTTTTTAAACATTGGTAAATTTCTAGGAGAGAGCACAATTCCCACAAGATAATATTCATCAGAGAACTGGTAACAGAGGGGAGGAACGGAGCTAACGTATGTGTAGATGTTGTCCACAAGCCGTGACCAAAGTTTTAGTTAGGTACCACAAGTAGTATGCTTCCATATTCCCACAAAACACACTTTGAAAGTAGATTGAAACCGAAGACAGAGAGGGAAGGGGTTAGAATTGTGTGCGGAAAAGTAGGCTACGTTATGCTTTGCCGATTAATAGGTTTGGACGAAATCGGTTTTGAGATTGTCAATATTGGACGTGGTGAATTGATGTGATACTTCCGCCGTTTTCCTGTTTTATAGGTCTGTTCACAGCATGACAGAAATGTAGTGCATGGCAAAATAAGGAGCTGATTTTTAGTTAATTTTGTTGCTGGGGCCTGCGGACATGCAGTATAAACTGGGTGGGTCATATACATATACAAGATCAACGTCGGACCAAAATATATTGAATCGTGTGTTGCGAGAGCACTGTTAACAACAAATAACTTACGTGACGGACACATTAATTAGTTATTGACCATTTTAAATGTGTTGAATGTCACAGCTCTAATGCGTGTGGTATACTCGTATAACTTACACAGCTGCCGTGCTTGGCGTTATGGCCTGTAGTTGTAGTAAGTTTGATTTAAGGGTATTTTAATGAAAGACATAACAACACGAGCATAAGTTGCAAATTGAGTACATATATACACCAGTGTGTAAGCTTTGTGTTGTACACCGATGATGCCGCATGGGAGAACGTCGAAATATACCTGTTGATACCATCGAGGTTCGTTGAGCATATAAAGGTTGTGATTGTGAGAAACAAAAGCTAATTAAAATGCCACAAAATATGAAGGTAATCAAGTTGCCTGATGTGACTGAACGTAGTTCAGGCCTGGGCGAACTCGTGTTGTCGCGCTCTGTGTTAAGTTAAATGTAAATCGTGACACGACACCAAGACAGACTAACCGACCGATCGCTGGTCAAGTAACGTTAACTGAAGGCTTGAAGCATGTGTTTATTTAGCAGGATATCTACCTAGAGGTCTTATTCTTCACAGATTTTTGTGGCATTGAGAGGTTTTCCACAGCGGTTGCGCCGAAACATTGATGAATTTTTATCAGACTGCACGGCGTCATATTCTAGAAGTGTTGTCTTGATAGTATAGTTTTATGTTTGCCTAGCATGCCCACCAGTATATACTAGTATTTAATGGATTGCTCGTTTTGGTTTTTAATTATAAAGAGTCCGATGGTAATTTTATTGCACCGCGCGAAGAACCGATTTGAGTTGCTCCACCGATATCCGTCCGCGGGTAGTCAGGGATGTCGGGATAGTTGGTTACAAGCAGTTACAGAGCGCAAATCCTTCTGTTTTGCCCGCATTTAACGGAACGGAAACCTTGCTCTTCAGAAATCTAGAGCGGATCATGATGAAATTTGATATGCAGTATTTTTAATAAAATTTGTCTTCGTATTCCAGTGTTGGTTGTAATCGGACGACGGTGCCCGACAACTTTTTTCGAAGATCTCTACATGTTCCTGCGTGGCGTTTCGATCGCGTATCACAAAATGTTTGGCAGAGATTTGAACATCATTTTTGCACATTGCACTTTTACCCTTTGCGCGCGTTTCCTGTTGTGCCTACACATGTGGTAGGCCTTCTGCTTCCTCATTTTTTTTGCATCACCTTCTTTGGCGCTTCGGCCCGTTTTCGGGCCATGGCCTCCCCGTTTACAGGGTTGTTAGACAGTTCACTTTTTTACGATATGGGGGGATGGCAGCCTCACGCCCATGCGCCAACCTGGGTGGACAGAGTATCTCCTTGTCTGGTGGCAACTCGCCTGCTAGTTCCTTTCTAGTGAAATAATTACCCTACTGTTGTCAAAGTGAATCAGTATATGTGTCATACAGCACGCATTTCAAATTATACTTCCCCACTTGAGCAGCAGAAGGCTCTCATGTCACGGTGATAGTCCACGTGGGTCAGTCTGCTAATGTTCACTGTCCAGCATGACCGTTCAGGTAGAAGGGCGAAAGCCGGAGTTTGTGTGTGTAGTGAAATCATGTCGTGTCAATGTAACAACTGCTAGCTCGAATTGTGTTGATCTGTCCGTCCCCCCACTCCACCCCTTCCACCTCATAATAAAATTACGCAAACCATGACATAAAACAGCCGTTGTTATGTGAAACTCAAGAATGCACTTCGGCACTACTACACTTGACCGACGCATAAATCTGATCATTACTACATCATAACTACGTTTCTTATCATCATCATCGTCATATCCTTCATGGAGTTGGGCCACTTGTTGACCCGTTCCGGTCTCATGTATCCAGAAGTCTCTTCAAAGGTCTACCGTGATTCTTCCTTCTGCCAGTTGGGGAGTAGTATTTCATTACCCTGGGTAATCTATTTCGAGGCATTCTATTTACATGCCGGTCCAGAGGCTAAAGGTAGCAATCCTACCACTGGACTTACCCTGCTCTGGGCCCGTAACCCTTTCAGGGGAAATTATTACCACTGGCAGGTCTCACGTTTATTATCATATTGATAAAAATGTAGCGATTACATGTATTAAACGCGCACCATCACGAGATTTGGATGAAATATTTGTGATGAATGGCAAATTTTAGAAATAAACAATATTTAGCCTGTTTAGAAGTTACTTGAAGTATCATACATCAGTGTAGCGCAGCCATTTGAAAATTTCCAAACCCTGTGCGGTCCGCAAGCCGTTTATTTTTCAAGGAAATTTTGTTTTATATTAAGCGATGAAAGGAAAGTTCGCCCTGGAATAGGCCATGATGTTTCAGAGTGGGAATAGAGGTATAGCTCTACTCCTACTTTAACCTCGGCGCCAGAGGGGGGAGCGTGGTCAACGCCACGCCCCAGCCGCTTTACCCCCGGGAAGGACCCGGTACGCGCTGTACAGGAGGCTGCGCGGGCCCCAAGGCCGGTCTGGACAGGTGCGGAAAGTCTCCCCCCCCACTGGTACTCGATCCCCGGACCGTCCAGCCAATACCGAGTCGCTATACCGACTGAGCTCTCCCGGCCCTCGTATTAAGTGATCAGGGGACTAAAATTACTGGTACTTAGTTGTTAGGGTTGCCGAAGTAAATGTTAATAATTAACTGTGATTCAGTTTTCAGCATGTATTGTCTTCTGCCAAGTAATAGTAATATACGGTTTTGAGTTCTTGAGAACCCTGGTACTGTATATGGAACTGTTACTCATAACCAGATAAGGAACTTAATGCGTTCGGGATATAACGCCAACAAGTAAATGTTGGTGTCACCAGGACCCCCCAGAAATCTTGCTCTAAACCTTTTGAAGTTTTTATACGTAAGTTTGCAACAAGTTGTTTAACTCTGTTGTATTCCGATAGAATTATAAACTTTTTAAACTCATGTTAAGTTGTGATAGTAAGGTTTGGCATTTTTCCATTTCCTTTTCCCGGGTTTTAAAGTTTTGTTATGTTTCCACACGCACATACATGGGGGGTGGTGCCGATGCGTTTGAATATGCATCGAAGAGCCAAATGCAGTCATATTTCGTCGAAGTAACACGTGAAGTTCGAGCCTTGCTTTCGCGAAATTTTCGCTATTACGTGAACATTCCCGATTCTTTCTTCCTTGCCCAAATGGAATAAACGCTGGATATCTTACATCATCCAGCATTTGCCAACCGTTTTGTCCTTTTGTATATTAGGTCTTTTGATTTTATTCTTTAATTTTCGTTACGTCCCTTATTCCGAAAATGAACCCCGTACGTGCTGCTTTGTGCAACGTGTGCTCCTCTACTGTGGTTACGACAGATGCCTGGTCATTGCACAGCTCTTAACAATTCGTGGGCCTTGTTATCACTTGCAGTCTCCAGTGTCAGTAGCCCCTTGATGTCCTTACGCAGTATCATGAACATTTCTCGGCCCAGAAGACGTCTTCTTTGCAGGCTGGATTGAACCTCACAAAAAGTGCTCAAAAATGTGTTGCACTGGAGGCTAGGAATGAAATCTGATTACATGTTGTATTCTTTCTTTTTCTGTCTCTTCGACCTTGGAAACAGAGGTTTCCGGAACCCGAATGACCGGGTAGAGCCCCGGGTTATTGCTAGTCTGATAATTACAAGCACAGAGAAGGTGGAGATTGCTGTTGGGACATTCCTGCATTCATGAGGAGCTCTAGTTGGCTGCTGGAGGTTCATGACTACTTTGTCAGTTTCAGGTTCTTAGTGCGTTGACTTAGATGTTAGTCTTCTGAAACGTTACGCCTTGTAGTTTAGGTGCGATGTTTCGGAAGAAATTTCTGCCTCTATCTTCAGGGCACCTACCCTGAATGTGTAGGCAGGAATTAAATCACATCCCGGAAGATTTATCTTCAGGTCTGTTCTGTTTCATGTCTTATAGAAATATATTTTCGAAGCCACTGATTAATTTGTTTGTTAAGCATCCTTGTTAGCTAAGGAGCCGGGGTAACTGTACTGTCTGCTAGTTCTACGACCGGGGTTGCATTCTCTGCTGGGGGAGATACTTTTCTCCTTCGCCACCTCGTCCGCTTATGTTCTGGGCCTGACCCCGCCTCCTACCCGGTGAGAACCGAGATTAAGCTGACGCAGAGTCAGTCGGCCACACGTCCTCATGTGGTGCTGAGGTCAAGAATGCGTGGAGCTGTACCGCCTTTTTCCCTTGCGTCTTCATGGCGTAGTGCTGAATTAACCACAGGACATCTGTAATGCGCTCACGTATACCCCCGTTTTCGCTACGTATTTATAGCGTTGTGCTGAATTAAGCACAGAGATATCTAAAGTGTCTAAAATACGTCTTCATGGCTTCGTGCTTACTTAAGCGCAGGGACATTTTTAATTTTCGTTTACCAGCACGGAAGCTGGTTCCCTGGTAAACGACTTTCGATGGCGATGTTTTGTATTGTTTGTACTGTATTGTTTCGTGTATGTATATTTCTTCGTATTTGTTTTGTCTGTACTAGTGTAAGGACTACTGCCACCGAATGACAACTCAGTTGCAGTTAGTAGTAGTAAACAGCCATTTAGCAGATTTTCTGTTTTTGGAATCAGCGCCGCTTCCGTTAAGTCCAGTGAACTGAGCGATCTAGTGTAGTGGCTGCTGATCGTCAGGCGGAATAATTCGGGGAAAGGCAAGCGCGATTTACCTCAGATCTGCCGTCGTGGTTTTTGTTTTTCGGAACCGAGCCGGATATCTTTCCAGATCGGGTTGTTGCAGTAGTTTACACCAACATATGGAGACTCCGGCTGGTCTGGAAGAAACCAAATGCGAGAGAGTGTAAAGTTTGACTCACCTAATAAATATTCGATTATACTACACAGTTTGTGACGTCAGCATGAAAAGTTGTTGAATCATCGGGCAGCAATTCAGCAAGGTAATTCTAATGGGAAGAAGTGAAGTGTCGACAAGTGTAGTGAAGTGGAGTGAAGGTCTTAGGAACAGGGTGTCTGTCATTATTAGAAGATATTTAGACCATATGTAGTTTTACCGCTTCTTTCATATTCTTTTGGTTCTGTTGTGTATCATTGTATATATGGTTGTATGTTTTGTATGCTTCTGTTTAATTTTGTATATTATGTATTCTAATTGTTTATGTATTCTTATTGTTATGTATGTTCCGTTCTAGGTATTCTGTTTCATTGTGTTGTTCTGTGTATTGTTTATGTGTACTATACTACTGCCACTGGGTGTCAACCCAATTGCAGTTATCGAATATATATCATATTCTGTTCTGTTCATTAAAAATGAAATTTCATAGTCCTATTGCCATTCGGCTCTGAAGTTGTGTTATTTTATGCTTTAAGGGGTTAAGGCTTAATTTCAGGATTTGTGGCCGTTGTTTCGTTTTCCTGGTTCATATTAGTAAAAATTCAGTTCGTCGGCGCCGTGACGTTGAACGCTGTGCTGGCAGACCCCACGTTTCGCGCCAGTCTAGTATCTTGCAGGGGTCGGTGGGTCCGTACCTGTCGACACAGGAAGACGACACCGCATTGCCTCTGAAACGTCGGGATCTGATTGCCCGTTGCGCAGAGTCGTATCCCAGAACAACGCAAAAATTACCGTCGACACAACTGTGTTATGTGTAATGTATATTATTGCAACATGTTTCGACCGAAATGGTTCGTCTTCAGGGTAAAACCATTTAAAAACATAGAAGTTTGTATGCAGTTGCGTCATAGTTACGGATATCTCAGTTATTACGGTTTATTAAGATGCATGTTGCTGTTTTATAGTATGTTAATTAAAATGTGAACTAACATTAATTTAGATATAAAACTCCTGGATTATCGTAGCGTCCTAATGTGGTAGGCTGGACGTAGCTTGGAGTTCTTGAACGAGTCTTGGGGTTTTTTTTGTGTGTGATTGTCAAAATTACTGTCCTTGTTTTTGTGGAAAAGATTGCAAGATGTTAATTTGAGGCTGGTGTCGGCCTTCGTGCGTGTTGCGTACGGAACGCATACCTGCAGTGCCTCGTAATTGTAACAGGGGGTGGGCCTTGTTCTTACGCATTTGGTCGTCTTATGGCTCAGGTTCTTGAGTTCAGGCTGTGGATTTGTCATTGGTCTGAGGAGGCTCCCGTCTCAAATTAGCTCTTTGAGAAGAAGACTTTTGGTGGCCTCGGAAGTCTGGGGGCTAAACTCTCAAAAGTTTGTAATCGATGGACCAGAGTTCACCGCGATTGAAAAGGGCTCACCTTTGTTGGAGGCCTACACAAGGTTGGGAAGCTATGGATGTCTCTCCGTCAGGAAGTGACACGGCCCATATAAGGTGACCGTTTTAAATCAGGTTTGGTACGGTGGTTTCACTCCAAAATTTTGGTTCCCCCTTTTTTTTTCCTCCAGGCCCACTTTACTCTGATGCTCAGTTACATCGTCACTTGTATCTGGCGAGTCATACGGTAGATTTGGCTGAAACTAAACTCAATACAATTACAGAGCGTATCACTGTATCTACAGCTTTCGGTATTGTCCACCTATGTTGCTGCTGGCTGGTGTTGCGTATTGGATGGAACCAGCCAGCAGCAACTTCGGTGGACAATATCAGAAGCTGTAGTTGCAGTGATACGCTCCTGATGATGGGCGAAAACATCGCCCGAAACATGTAGAGCTGATTAGAAGTAAATAAATCAAAATAGTTGAATCTTGTTGGTCAGTTGTAATTATACTAACGATGCACGGAAACACGAACGTTAAAAAATAGATTATTAAAATACATTAACACTGCATAGCGTAATGTGTGTGTGTGTGTGTGTGTGTATGTGAGAGAGAGGGAGAGGAGGGGCGGTAGTATTTTTTGTACCATGTTGGCAGTGGTATTTGTATCTAAATGTGTTAGTTACGTACAACAGCGAAGAGCAGAAAACTATTGGAACATTTGATCTTGGATAATGTAATTGCTGCCCACTGCTCAGTTTAACTGGCGTCGGTTAAAACAGACCTGCATGAGGATGATCTTCATTTAGGCCCTTGTATGTTTTAAGACGGAGGAAACACGTTAAAATTCTTTGCTTGCTCTTGTCATGAGCCAGATGAGTCCAGCCCACGCCATCCATATCCTGTTTGTTGAACATGCGTTTTAATAGCAGCCTCATATGCTCACAGGCCTTCCAAGTGGTCTCTTTCCTTCAGGTTTCCTCGCCAAAATTCTTTGTTCATTTCTCACCAGTACTTGCCACATGCCCTGCCCCTATTAGATCACCATAATAAGTGTGACGAAGAGTACTGACATGAAGACCCATCTTCCTGTTATTTCATCTCTCTTAGGCCCAGATGGATATTGTACAGTGTCGTGAACACTTGTATCCGCGAGAGATTGGCTGAATCTTTGCGGCACTGCAGCATGTCTGTGAGGATATTGTTTGCACCAGCTGTTTCATCAGGTGTTGCTTTACGTGCGATTTAATCCAATGTGTTATTATATAATGCATTCTTTTCGACCTTCTCGCTCACCATTTTAGTCTGCAAGTTTTTGTCTCCACGTAATAACCATCTGTTTGTTCACAACACGTTGCAGCAATAGTTTCTTCTTTTCTGTTCGTTGCTGAGAAAGTAATTTGAAGAAAACAGACTTGCGTGTTTTGAATTTACTGGAGCATGATATGTTGAGGCATTTTTCTTTTTATTTTAAAAGTCATATTTTACTCGGTGGGTCTGGAAGCTGTAATAATAACCACTGCTTTTTTTTGTGCAGCCGTTTCGAGTAGCAGGTGTGCTGCGACTTTAGAAGCGAATTGAGATCGAATTCGGTTTGAAGATTTTTAAATTTTATTTTATGGTAACTGCAGAAATGATGTAACTATTTGTCGAAACAAAATAGATGGGATTAGTAAAAGGTTAAAATGGGTTGTTGGCCCCTAAATTCACTTTAGTTTCTCACCGAAAGTTAAAGGCAGAGAAGTGAAAGAAGCAGACGCAGATTGAAATGCAAACAGTTTAGTAGTCGTTTGACGGCTACATTTCTTCTAAAACTACTGTATTCGAACGTTTTCTTCTGTAGAACCTTTTTCCAAGCTGAAATATTTCGCGAAACTCCACCCCTGTTTTTGAGTTGGCAGTACAGGGGGAGTAAAAAAGGGGAATGTGGACTGTAGGCTGTTTTTTTTGTAGGCAAATGGAATAACAATGAAACTTCATTGTAGTTTTAATGAATCAATGAAATTATCGTGTGTTTGTACCTCATTGTGACTGTTACGATGAACGCATCGGTTTGAAATCCGGTATAATTGGCGATAGTTTAGTTTCAGATTTGCCTGAGCGTCCATCTTATTTCTGTATTTAGTTTTTGTCATATCGTATCACGAAAATCCAGATTTACACAAATAAGTGATTGGAAACGGTAGAGATAAAAAAGGTGAAGGTAAAGCAATCCCATTACAGGTCTGGACAGGCCCTGAGGGTTCCAGGGGGTTCAGGCCCCCATATTTTCAGACAGTCGGCACATGAAGGTGGTAAGGTTGTCAGCCCTACGCACCGGCCTCCTTTACCCCCCAGGAAGTATTCCTCGTACTCATTTCTGTTAAAGGCCGAGTCAACCCCAGGGCCATAGTGAGGCCGGAAGGATTATGTCAATGAAAAATTCAGTGACACCATCGGGAATCGAACCCGCGACCTTCCGGCTTGTGGCGCAGTGCCCAGATTGGAAACGGTAGCAAGTTTTATAACTTTCCGAAGCTATGCACCATTTCTTTCCGAAGTGTTCCCTCATAAAATGTAATATACCGGTTTTTAAATATTACCACATATACGTAGTTTAATATATTTATAGAAATAAATCGATGAAAATAACCACGTCAGCATAGAAAATGCCCAAGCTTATATCAGCGTTTCGTGGAGCCTCTGGCATGCTTTCGCCGAAGCCCGGGGTTCTGAGGAGCCCACTTTGAAGAAAAAAAAACCCGATCTAAACAAACAGGCCCCACGACGAAAGTGGGGGGGGGGGCTTAGTACTAAAAAAATTAGCGAACCCCAAGATATTATAGTTGTACTTCTTAATTGAGAACTTTGATAAATTCAGCAACCATTTAACGGATTCACAATTTATTAACCAAGACCAAAAATGTAGACATTTCAAAAATAATAGTGTATGTGCGAAATTGTGCTGTTTAGTCAGTGTAAATGAGGTATTTTTGCTGACCTGGTGGAATTATTACACCAGCTCCCCCTCCGGCAGGTACGCGGCACACAGGTTGGTAGCCGCTGGTCTCTATATACGGTTTCTGATTCTACGTTACAAAGGAAACGGTGCGTGTCTGTTAGTACTGTTTAGATAAATAAGCGGTATTTATTATGAGAATCGTGCTAAATACAGTAAATGTAGTTACCACTGCCCTTTAAATGGTTAGTATTTTTTTTTTTCATGGCGTAGCAGCCGTAGTGGGCCTAGGTCTCCTCATTGTTGAAGCTTCGATGTCATATTCAGACACACCACAGTCTGTAGCACTCCTCTGGACGAGTGATCGGCCCGTCGCAGCGACCTCTACCTGACAACGCTCATAAGAAATAGGCATCCCTGCCTCCTGCGGGATTCGACCCTGCAATCCCAGCAAGCGAGTGGGCGCAGTCCCACGCCTTAGACATCGCGGCCACTGGGATCTGCACAGTGGTTAGTATCTTTCGCTGTAGTTTAATGTCTGTGACGCGTCAGCGAAATGTAAACTCAGTTATGTCATGTTGTACAAAGGCGTGCTGTGGCAGTTTATCGTTTTAAGAAGCCGACTTCAAGTATGTGAGGTACCGCGTAAGGTTGTAACAGTGATACTGTGAAGGTGGAAGCAGCGGGTCCCTCCGAAACGTTGGTGTGTATCTTCAAAACTAAACTCCGTTACGTCACAGATGACCTGAATGTGAACTGAGGTACGTACTATGATCGAAATATATAGGGTGGCGCAAAAGTCACTTGACATTTAGTATTGTACATGTGGAATGTGAAGTGACTTTCGCGCCGGCCTGTAGTACCGGCGGACCGCAGGCTAGGGCGGTACCACCGAGGTTGTGAATAGAGAGCATTGGAATTTAGCTGCAAAACTGTCATTGATCTCTGTGGGCTCCATTACAAACTGAGCAGCAGGACCATCACTGTTTGAATCCTCATTGTACGTGAATGAAGGCTGGACGCGTTGTTCAGGCATAGTTTCAGCTGGACTTTCGCGGGGAGTGTCACTTGCTGATTTGTCCTTGGCTTCCGGTTCGCGCTCGCTCACTCACTCGACCGTGTGCGTGCAAAACATGCCAATGATTATGGGAAACTTAACATTTTGCCCTTGTTGAATGTTGATTTCGAGGGGGTTCTTGCGGGGAACCAAAAGAATGTCTTTGATTTGAATTTGTTTAAATTTCGTGTTAATAACTCGGAGTAACTTCAGCCAGAGGCTACAAGTTTAATGAATCGATTCACTGCATGCTTTGCTTCGCTTTCTTGTTCCCAAAACACAAATCTCAGTTTAATATCTCAGCTGATAGCTCATTTGGTATAGCTAGGCAAGGAGCTGGCGCCGATTCTTTCCAGAATGTTGCTTTTCGTTGTGGTCAGCCCAGCTCTGGAACCCTTCCAGTTTAATGGGTAGCGGGTCCCTTTTGTCGGGCTTAAACATGTAGGGGTTACATGTTTCGGCGAAACATGTAGCCATATACCTCGTATATGTTACATGTATGTATTGTTATTGTCTAATAATACATATTTTCTTAATGAAACTGCAACTGTTTATTTGGTATTGCTTCTGACAGTCAGTCGGAGCTAGAATTAGCGGCATGCACCACACGAATATGGAGATGAGGAAATGTACGCTTTCACCAAGCTTTAAGCCTTTTATTCTTTCCGTCTTGTATCTAGTAGCGTTAACACTAACTCTCTAAAGAGTAAACAAGTGGAAGCACTTTTCTTATCTCATTCTCCCCGATTTCTGAAAAGAGCAATGCTTTTTGGAAGTATCCCAGGCTGTGCCCATTTGTCCTGGTAAATTTATATGTATGAAGCATTGATGGAGTGCTACAGACAGGAAAAAATCGAAGTACTCGGAGGAAAACCGGTGTCATTGCCACTTTCTGCACCACTGATCTCACATGGATTAAATTACGATGGCATCCGGGCCAGCGCTTGAGAGCCATGGACGACCTTGAAGACAAAAATTAACGTGAATTGTATTTAAAGATTCAATTCGCATCGCGCAGTAAACACACTTCGTCTCGGTTATAAAAACCAAGCAGTATAGCGAAATAATCGCCGTTTGTTCCAAGATCCATACAGAACGCAAACACTGTGTGGGCAGAACGCGGAATTTGTGAATGTTAAACTTGATGGTACGTATACTAGTAATCATTGGGCTTCAGATGGTTGAAACGTACGAAGCAACATGAATAGTTGTATGTTGTTTGGTGTGGGCGTGAGAGTTGGTGTGTCATCCGAAGGAAGGAGTGAGTGTGAAGATTACAGTAATTTGTGTGACACGCCGGCTGTCGTAGTTTCTCTTAGTCTTTGGTTAAACCTCCGAATAATACCTCAAATTAGGCCACGGCCGTTTACTTCCATTAGCTTTACAGTTCGTTATTGGAGCTGTTCAGTAGGCGGTACCATTAATTACCTAATTAATTAATTAAAAATGTCTGTTCCTTCAGTTTGTTAGTAGTGTTTTGTGAGTGGGAATGAGCGCCTGAATAACAAAGCTGGCTGTAGAAGCAAGAAGAGGAGGTGCGAGATTTGAGATTCTCACTGCGGTGATGCTAACGTTTACGCCTGCTGGTATGATAACGCCGTGTCGTTTCGTAAGTAGCTGCGGACGTTTCGAAGGATCGTATTTCTGTCATATGCAGGGTCACTGTAGGGACTACTTGACTCTGAAGGTGAAGGAACTGCGATCTGTCGAAGTATACGCAACTGTTTACCCAAACAGCGTATCATCTCTGAAGTCATGGATCTTAAGGAGGAAGGGTTTTTTTGTCGTAAAATCTTTCATGGACAGGGTAACATCGATCGTATTAGTAAACATTTTTCTAACCGTGTACAAGCATCGTTTCTACATTACCGGATCGTAATTGCCATTAAATCATATAGTCGACCAGATCCTAACATTGCGGAACACCTTAGGTGCTGTTCTCAGAATCGAAGTCATGTTCCTGAAGCACAAAAGTAATTACACATCGACTTCTTGATTTTTTCCTCCGGCCCACCTTGCCTGAAGAGCTCTTTGTTGTCGAACTGACGTCATGCAGCCTTACTTGAGGGCAGGGGTGCTGGAGACTGATCACGATTTTGTTCTAAGCTTACCTTTTTTAAAAATTGTTTTTTAACGACGCTGTCTGTAACCCAGGGCTTGTGTGACGCCTAGGGACCGAATTGGGGATAGTAAGAGGTTTAATTTTCCATGTCCACCCCAAGCAGGCGGATGGGGGGGGGGGGTGGTAAAGATATAACTTAACTCATTCTTGACCTTGGCACTAGATGGAGATGAGTGGTCGACTGCACGCCCCGGCCGCTTCACTCCCGGGAAAGAATCGCGGTGCCCAGTGGATTGGAGGATTGATGGACCCCAGAGCCAGTATGGACGTTTTGGACTAGGGAAATCTCTTGCTCCTTCAGGAATTCGAACCCCGGACCGTCCGATCCGAAGCTAGTCACTGTACCAACTAACGATATTCCGACTCCTGATTGGGTGGTTGTAAATGAATTGGAAGAAACGTGGCGGGAAACAGTCATGGCCCAATTTAAGAAGTTTGCCTGGAGGGACTGAGAAAATCACGTAAACTTTAGAATAGTAGGAGAATACGCCGAGATTCATAACTGATCAACTTCCGATTACAAATCAGAACGTTGAGCTTCTCAGGTTGTGTTCCAGGCAGAATCTGATTTACAAAGCCTGGATTGATGAGAAGTCGTTTATACAGCGTGGATAAAAAGTCGCTTTACACTGGAGACACCAGCTTAAACATCGAGTGTCAAGTGAATTGTGCGTCACGCGGTATACGAAAGTATGTAGAACTGTAGCTGTTTAAGCCTGTAATATATAAAGCAGTAACTACTGTGACAACATATACGGTTGATATTTAGAGTAAAGTGTTTTCTGGGCTCGACGTCAGGACACACTGACTGGCGGTCATTCGTGAAGCGGGTTGGGTTCGAACACAGAGACCCCAAGATTCGATACCGGATTGGTTCACGTGGATCGTAAAATACTGTGTGGGTGGTCTTAATATAACTTGTCGGAAGTACGCGTATGAATTTTACTGCCTGTCCGTATCACTCGTCCGGAAACGATAGGATCTGACCACAGAGATTGCGAAGGCTGTCGGATACAGGATGTGGGTAATTATTTTAAAAAATGCTGTCTCATTCATTATGGTTGTTGTTCTTTGTTATTCGCCACACATCAGGTCTAGAATGTATTTAGATTACTTGTGTATAATTATTCTTAGTTACGGCTGGATGACTGCTAGGTGCCATAATACTTTGAAACTTACCGACGGTATGAATTACTGGAGCCCGTAATATTTGGCAGGTTACTTCTTGATCGTATTGCATAGTTTCTTTTTTCCTGTGGCTTAGCAGCCCAGCTTGGTTTTGGACGCCTCATTGTCGAGCTACGTAGAGCACACTATTAACACACACACACACGCGCGCGCGCGCACGCACACACGGCAGGACTCTTCTGAGCGAGTGATCAGCTCCTCGCCGCTGCCTACACAAAACGCTACATACACAACTGCGAAACTCGACGGCATTCGAATCCGCGATCCCAGCAATCGAGCGGACGCTGACCCCGCCCTAGACTTCGGGGCCTTGCCATTTAGAATGCCGAAATTTTAGGTCTACTTAATGTAGAAACACACAGGAACCCGTGTCCATGCCATGAAGACAGGGAGAGCAGAGGTATAGCTCCACTCATTCTTAACCTTGGAACTAGATTGGGTGGATGATCAACGCCACGCCCCGGTCTTTTTCCCATGGAAAAGAGCCCCAGGACCCATTATTAAAGCATTATTTTTAGTAATAATGCATTCAGTGTGTTGCTCATTAACACTTTCAGGACAGATTAACCTGGATTATAATTAGAGATTCATTGCGTACCGCTCAGTAAACACACTCGGTCTTTGTTATATAGCGCATCAGTTAATGCTTTGTAGGGAAATACCGTAATGTGTTCTGAGATCCATACATAACACGTTAAGTGCAGGATCGTAAAATTTTTGAATGTTGAACCTGGTGTTGCTGACGGTAACCACTGGTCTTTAAAGGGTTAATTTTGCGATGTTGTATTACGGAACTGCCGAATTCAGGAGGTTAGGATTTTCCTTACATTGTACGATGGACTAATTCGCCTGATTGTGACCTACGTATGTACTTAGGCGGCATAGAACTTGTACCGAGGCAGGTACCTGAGATGCTACTGTAATCCTTCTTAGGTATTTCCATCAATCGTGGGAAAACATGGTGTCTTAAGCCCCTGCTTGATATGGAGAGTGAAACCGCATGTCTCTTGCATTAGTTATATCCTCTGCTTCATTAAGTCTCATATCATTTGCTCGATTCTTATTAACGAACACTATACCAGGGGTGGCCAGCTTGCCGAGCTTCGGTAGACGCACATCAGGAACATCGGCAAGAGGCATTCCTTAGTAACAGATTGCATGTTTTTACCCTAATGTGATGGCGTCTTACTTCTGTTCACACATCTACAGTAGGTTGAGCTCATTCTTCTTTGTTAAGAAAATCTTTTTAAGAAGCCGTTCACGGCCACGCTCGTGTGTCTGTAAACGATGCGGGTAACTTGAGGGGAGCTACACGAGTGACGCGGGCAAGCGACGCTGTGGCCGCCCTTGCGCTGTGCCTCTTTAAAGTCTGTAGTGTTTGTTGTACGATACTGTCCGTGTCTCAAGCAATATAGCGTCGGCTCTTATTAAGTTCCGAGCCGAACTCAAACAACGAACACACTTTCCTCTCGCTGCGCAGATGTAGAGCGTTACAGATATGTTAAATGATGCTTTTTGTGAAGAACTTCTGCAGTACAGATTATGTCTGCCGTGTTGGCCTCTTATGTCAGGTGCACAATACACCATCGTCGTGTTTCTGATTTCTGGCTTTCCGTAGGTACGTTTGTGATGTCACGATACGAAATTTAACACGGCCAGCTGAACTGATCCATCAGTTATTGCCATAAAAGCGAAAGCTGGATATAGGCTATGCAGACGCCATTGTGTTGTATTGCATTTTGTAGAACTGGTACCTAACCAGAGTTGCGTATGTGTAACCATACATAATACATGATCTTTTTTAAGTGGCGCCGGTGTTGCTCCCACCGCACATATTTTCGACGGCCGTTTTGTTAATTAGCCGATTTTAGGAAACTAAAAAGTTCTGTCTTGAATTTGCTTTTAGTGGCATACAATCCGTCATGAAAATTGGCCTTCCGGTTCCAGAGTTGCCATATGGACTCGAGCGCGTGCGCGCACACACACACACACACGCACGCACGTCCCGCTGTAGGCTAAAAACTCGTTAAAATTTGAACTTTCGTGCTTGAATTCGCTCTTCAGGTGCGTTGCGCCGCATCGGTGGGTGATTGGTGCCCGATGTGTCGGTACAGCGTAGTGGTCCCGTATTCCAGAATCGGAATGTCCGTGAAGACAGGACCGATGGCACCTATCACCCATTGTCGCGGCGCCACACATAGAAGAACGGAGACGCCGACTGCGTCTCTGAGAGAGCCCGAAAATTCACTACTTTCATCACTCACATGCGCTGCACCAACGTATGCACACGGTAAAACTGTAAGTTACAGCCTACATAAACTGGAACCCTTCTACATGTTTCAGCGGCAAATCGCCATTCTCAGGGAGACGATAGGACAAAGGTATGTATGTATGTATATAATATTAATACAATAGTCTCACAAATACAACGTGAAGAATATACGTATAGAATGTATAGATATATCGATGTATTGATATGTCATATTTCTTTGTATTGGCGTTTCCCTGAGGATGGTGATTTATCGCTGAAACGAGGCGGAAGTTTCAGGTTTATGGATAACTTATAATCATATTGTGTGCGTATGTCTTTGCCAGCGCACTACACGGAGTGAATGATATTAATTTTCGCAGCTTGATTTTTTTGTAGTCTGTGCGTATCGTTTCCATGTTTGTACTTGGCTATAGGCGCTGATGCATGATTGGCACATCACATGTGCAGCAAAAATTGTGCTGGAAGTTGGGTTTGTCATGGAATCCGAAGCACCTGTTTAGAAATTGCGTATTCCAGCGTATGGCAGGGCTTTGCTTTAAATGGAACATGTTGGGCGCTTGGAACTTGCGGGAGCGGGCGGTGCTCTTTGGAATCGATTCATACACGTGAGGTATTTTCAGGCAGTTTCTATTTCTGCCTTATTTTGTAGGCGGTAAAAGGAAGTTCAGGTAGCTGTATGACCAGTTACTGTGAGAAACAGGCTGTCCGGTGTGTGACAGCGATTGTTATCCCACCGATTTACGACATTCAGATAAACGCGACGGTTTTGCAGTTCTGATATAAGAACACAGATGTTGACGTAAGAGTGATATTACTGCTACGTCTGATAAGCACAGCGCCATGAATGTAAAATGTTGCCCACAGATGTACGGTGTGTTGAAGATTGTGGCCTTCCGGGACGTGACGCCGTACGGTTAGGTTAGGTGCCTTTCGGAAGGTATGTGGTGCTGGAACTGCAGGAATAGGCAAACCGTGCTTTGGTCTCTGCGCCTAAGGAAGATGGACGGCTTTATTTTTATTTAACGACGCTACTAGTAGCTTACCCGTTAGACCAGTGGTTCGCAAAGTGTAGCCCGCGGATTTGAGGGTCTGGGAGATTATTTTTGCCATAGTGTGATATGTTACAACGCACGATATTCTGCAGTAGTGGCATAACAGAAAATTCTGCCCATTAGAACTAAGTTTCTTTCTTCCTTGGTTTTTGTTAATTTAGTGTTTTTTTGTCTTTACGGCTAGACAAGTAGTTCTTAAATGAGTTTTTTTTAGACTGACTGGGCAGAGTTTTTTGTATTCTAGTTCCCCCCCCCCCCCCCCCCCTTTCCCCCGGGTGGT